>TARA_R110002020_G_scaffold8674_1_pt1 | contig 171987 bp, 163 predicted proteins | sample TARA_R110002020 | Tara Oceans TARA_R110002020 (sample SAMEA4396489) | marine metagenome | biome: Westerlies Biome; feature: [MES] marine water layer (ENVO:01000295) within the mesopelagic zone...; material: water (ENVO:00002006), including particulate matter (ENVO:01000060) such... | reverse complement strand
GAAGAAAATTTCATAGATATAAATATCATTAACACTCTTAAATTGTTGATTTGTTGAATACTATGTGGATAACTCCAGTGCTTAATAAGCTATAAAACATTCAAAATGAAGTAAATTGTATAGTGAACTGCAGGACGTTATAAGGCTTGCGTAAATTTATATAAAATGACTTTTGAGGTTATTACAAAACAGGATTTAGATAATTTGAAATCGGAAATTATCAAGGAAGTATCTACACTTTTAGGAGGTCGTAGAGAAGAGAAAAAATGGTTAAAGTCAGCAGATGTTAGGGAGATGCTCAATATCTCCGCTGGAACATTGCAAAACTTGCGTGTAAACGGCACATTGCCTTTCACTAAGTTAGGAGGTACAATGTTCTATGAATATGACGATGTACTTGGGTTATTAACTCAAAACAAGTCGGCATAACTTTTATTCAAATTCTCAGGTCACGATGAATACATTAAAGAAGAAGGACACACATCCCTTAGCAATTAATATCCAAAAATTACAACGTTACAATTATGATTACTTTAATTGTGAAGAGGTTGTGCTATTTGAATATTTAGTTATTAAGGGTATGGCATTTAAATCACGGGTTGATTTTTATCATAGTTCTGAAACTATAAGGAAGGAGACAGGAATTAAAAAGCATTCCTTAAGGTCAATAATAAGTCGTTTTGAAAGCTTGGGCATTATTTCAACTGAAATTAAAGGGATGCCAAGAGTTAAACATTTTCAAGTGCACTTTCCTAAAATAGTTGAATTATTCCCTAAAATATATCATTCGTCTGAAAACGGTCAACTATCTGCCGAATTCAGTAAGCATTTGTTTGATTTCTTCCATCCATTGGTTGAGAACTACCAGAAAAAGAATAATATAAAGAATAATAATAAAGAAAATAATAAAAAAGAAACATCAGTCTATGTCGAGGAAGATGTTGAGAGTTTTAAAAATTTCAATGATTTTCTTTCAAAATTAAAATATGAAAATAATTTAACGGAAAGAGTACTTACTTATTCTGCTATTGATTTACATAAAGTGCTACAAGCATATGATTTCGATATATTAAAAAAATTTATTGAAAAATATTTTCGTGAAGAATCACTACCATCATTAAAGAAATTTTTCAAATTTGACAAACTGAACACAAATAAATTAACTTTTATAGAAGAACAATTGATTGAAGATAATAGGTACGTTGAAGCTTATATAGAAACTTTACAAAAAACTTATAATAGTCGTATAAAAATGTACAATAAAAGAGATGATACTGAAAGAAAAAAATCAGAAAGTAAACTTGTAGTAACTAAAAAAATACAAGAAAAAATAAAAATTGCTTTAGAGGAGTTAACTGAAGTTGAAATAAATCACGCCTTTATCTCATATATTGATACATTATTAAATGGAGATTCTGGTGTTCGCAAGATTCTTCCTTATTTCTTTTCATATTCTTATGGTGAGTATAACGTTATAAATGAGCATTTAGACTATTTTAATTTAAATTATAGTCATACTTAAATTTTTTAGTTTTACGGTAATCCATAAGTAATCCCCAAAAAAGATTTCTATTTTTAAAGCTTACTTATTACTTAACCAACTTTAATGGCATTATATCAATCCTCCGTACTTAAGAATTTTTTAAAACAACAAGATGCGGATACTATAGGCAAGGCATATAAAAAATTCACAAAGTATTTCCTCAATCCTACGATACAGGAGAACATAAGAAACTCTAAAGAAGAGCAGTTTCAAGCCACATTTTTAAATGAATTATTTGTAAACACTTTAGGATATACACTAAACCCAAATCCTAAATTTAATCTCACTACCGAGTTTAAAAACCAAAAGAATGCACGTAAAGCAGATGGTGCGATATTAAATGGAGAAAACGCCATAGGTGTCATTGAGTTAAAAGGAACTAATACTAAAGACCTTGAGAGCATCCGCAGACAAGCGTTTGACTACAAAGCAAATCAAAAAGGATGTGTCTACGTGATTACCTCCAACTTTGAAAAACTAAGGTTTTACATAAACGATGCGACAGAATTTGAAGAATTCAACCTCTTCGAATTAACCTTTAAAGAATTCCAGCTCTTATATCTCTGTTTACAAAAGGATAATGTACTTACTAATGTGCCATTGTCCATTAAGGAAGCGTCTATAGCCGAAGAAGAGAAAATTACCAAGAGTTTTTATAGTGACTATTCCTTATTTAAAAGAGAGCTTTATCGTGACTTGGTTAAGCAAAATGGTAAACATCTTAAAGCTGAAATAAGAGAAACTTTAAAAGATGTAACCACAGATGAAGCCCTTAGATATGAATTAGAGCGCATTGAGAAAAACGTCAAACTTTCGCTATTTAAGAAGTCCCAAAAATTAATAGACCGTTTTCTTTTTGTATTCTTTGCAGAAGATAGAGGTCTTTTGCCTCCAAACTCCACCGTGCAAATTCTCAATAAATGGAAAGCAGATATTGACTTTGGTGATGAAAGACCCTTATATGAATTATTTAAACAATACTTTAATTTCTTAGATAAAGGAAGACAAGGCACAACATCACGAGCAGAGATTTATTCATACAATGGTGGTCTATTTAAACCAGATAACATTTTAGATGGTATCACAATAGATAGCGAGCTTCTTTATAAGCATACCTTAAAATTGGCTAACTATGATTTTGAAAGCCAAGTAGACGTCAACATCTTAGGGCATATTTTTGAAAACTCCTTAAATGAAATAGAAAGCGTAAATGCAGAGATTGAAGGTGGCGATTTTGACAAACAAAAAAGCAAGCGTAAAAAAGATGGTGTATTCTATACACCTAAATATATCACCAAATACATAGTTGAAAATACAGTAGGTAAACTGTGTGCCGAAAAGAAAACAGAATTAGGCTTTCAAGAAGAAGAATATTTTAAAGGCCGTACAAACAGACCGAAAAAGAAAATTACAGCATTAGTGCAGCTCTTAGATGATTATAGGGAATGGTTACTACAAATTACCATTTGTGACCCTGCTTGTGGCTCTGGTGCGTTCCTTAACCAAGCCTTAGACTTCTTAATAAAAGAGCATAAATATATAGATGAACTCAAGGCCAAAATATTAGGAGGTGGCATTGTATTTAGCGATATAGAAAACACCATATTAGAGAACAACATTTATGGCGTAGACCTTAATGAGGAAAGTGTAGAAATAGCAAAACTCTCACTATGGTTACGCACCGCACAACCACGTAGGAAGTTAAACGATTTAAGTAGCAATATTAAATGTGGCAACAGTCTTATAGATAGTAAAGCTATAGCTGGCGATAAAGCTTTTAATTGGAAGGAACAATTCCCAAAAGTTTTCAATAAAGGTGGTTTTGATGTGGTCATTGGGAATCCGCCATATGTGAGGCAAGAACTCTTTAAAGACATAAAATCCTATTTAGAGAAAAACTACAAGTGCTATAATAGCGTTGCTGATTTATATACATACTTTATTGAAAAGGGTATAAATCTTATGAATAGTAAAGGTTTATTCTCTTTTATATTACCTAATAAATTTCTTAAGGCCACTTATGGTAAGAATATAAGAAAGGTTATGAAAGAGGATGCCAATTTAGAATTGTTATTCGACTTTGATGATTACCCTGTTTTTGCAGATGCTACTACATATCCAATAATATATGTTTTAAATAAAAATTCAGAGTACAACAAAAAAACCTTCGTGTATTCTGAAATCAATAAAAGAACAAGTAGTGATGACCCAATTAATACACTTGAAATTAATAAAGTTGTTGTTCCATATAAATCATTAACTGAAGATATGTGGAACTTTATTGATATATCCTCATTCGAAATATTAAACAAATTATCATTCGATTGTACCACATTAGGTAAATATGTAAATAAAAAGATTTATAGAGGTTTAACAACTGGTAGAAATGAGGCATTTATAATTGATGGAGAAAAGCGAGAGAAATTAATAGCTAAAAATCAAAAGAATACTGAAAGAATTAAAGTTTTAGCTACGGGAAAAGAAGTCAAAAGGAATTATTTTAACTTTCAAGATAAATATTTATTATTTACCGGTTATGATGATGATATTCCTAATCAATATCCTGATATTCAAGAAGAGTTAGATAATTATAAAGAAGCTTTAATAAAACGATATGACCAGGGCGAGAATTATTGGAATCTAAGAGCTTGTGCCTATTATGAAGAAATGCAACAGCCTAAAATAATTTATCCAAGAATTAATAATAGAGGTAATTTTTATTTTGATGAAAAGGGCGATGTATTTTTATTAGATAATAATTTCTTTATTTCAACAGACTCCAAAGCATTATTAGCCCTTTTAAATTCAAATCTTATCTTTTTCTATTTAAAAAATGTTTGCACAACCTTACAAGGCGGTTTTTATGATTTTAGAAGAGATAAAATAACCACAATTCCAATTTCAAAAAAGCTAAATGAAAGAGACACTGAATTATCAGAATTAGGAAACATCTTAATTGAGTTAAATAACAACATTAATAAAATTCAAGATTCTTTTAGAAAGTATTTCTGCATTAAATTTAAACTGGAGAAACTTCCAAAAAAACTCCAAAACTGGCACGACTTAGAGTTTGGCGACTTTATAAATGAGTTAAACAAAGCCATAAAAGCAAATAACAAACTGCGTATTAAAGAGGGCTTAGAAGAATTGCCAGCACTCACCAAAAAAGATGAGTTTGAGTGGTTAGAACTCTTTGAGGAAAACAAGAAAAAAGCACAAGACCTGCAACATCAAATTTCACAAACCGAGAAAGAAATAGACCAAATGGTTTATGAGTTGTATGATTTGAGTGATGGGGAAATAGCAATAGTTGAAAATAGTTAACTTATCGATTATGGAAGATATTAGACTAAGAGCAGACGGCCAATATGAAATAAAAATCTTCCAGATTGATACAACACATAGGGACTTAGTAGGTAAATCAAATCATCAAATTATAAATGCTTTAGTAAAACATCACAAAACTCGTATTGAGGACACGGAAAATATAGATATTGAATTAATACCAAAGGTTATAGATGATGTTCACTATTACACATATGTGTATAACGAAAAAGAGAAAAAAGCACATTGGGATAACTTTTTGCCCGAGGCTTTACTCCAAGGTCTTGACTTTACTGTAGTTCGTTTATCCTTTGTACTATTTTCTTGTGTAGAAGATAAAATTTTTGCTGTGATAGGTGGTGGTGGTACTATGGTAATTAAGTCTTTCCAAAATTATCGTTTTGGTTTAGAGTTTTATGAGTACCTAACTACACTTGATGAAGAAATCATATCTCTTACTACACGTGGTATTTCAGGTACGTTGACACAAAGTAATAGGATTTTTAAAGAAGGTCAAAGGCTTAGTGATGTATTGAATTTTGTTAATATTCCTTCAAGTATTAACCTTGTACTAAAAGATGAAATAAAAGATACCTACTTCGATTTTATAGATTTTGGCGACAAAAATGTTCAAGTGGAAATAGCATCTTACTTTCACATAAAACATAGTATATCATTTGCAGAATTACATTTATTATTTAAACAGATGTTTTCAATAATGACAACTCAAACAAGGAGAGCATTAACATCATTTGAAGAAATTAAAGAACGTGGCTTAACAGATGATGAATTTGTCAAAATATTATTGATTGAACTTCGAGAAGATATGCTAAATAGGTTTTCTCCAACAAGAGGTGATAGTCCACGAAAGTCCGATATTGATTTTGTGCATCCTTCTAAAATTAAGCAATTCTATGAGTGCGATAGATTTGAAATAAAAAAGAAAGGACAACGTAAAGACTTTGTAATTGTAAATGACCGTAATAAAATCTATAAAGCAGGTTTAGAGTACGTTTTTAGTCAACTGGATTTAAATGCTACTCAACAAGATTTTAATAAAATTATGTGGGGATTACGTGTAGATTGTTTCAAAGGGAATAGTAAGAAACGCTATGTATGGGCAAATTTTTGGCACTATGTTACTTGTGAGCTACAATATGAAAGTAAACCTATATTCCATATAGATTCTAAATGGTATTCTGTTAAAGACGATTTTAAAGATTCTATGAATCGTTTATGTAACCAAATGATTAATAGGCATCATTCTCGATTTGATATTTTATTTCATCCTTGGATAGGAGGCTCTGAAGATGGATATAATTCACAATATAGAGATGAAGATGGCTATTTAGTGTTAGATAAAGCACTTGGTCAAAATATAGAGCTATGTGATATAATGTATGAAAATGAAGAAACTATATATTTTATTCATATCAAAACAGGTTTTGATGCTAAAATCCGAGATTTGAGTAATCAAGTTGTAATATCTGCTAATAGATTTATGATTTCTCGTAATTCTGGTGATAATTCTTTTGTTAATGATGTTGTTGACAGCTATAACAGTAGAGGTGATAATGTAGGTTATGAGATTGCTAATAAAGATGCATTTCTGAATAAATTTGCTACTGGAGGTAAAGAAATTGTATTCGTAATGGCTTTTAAGTCTGACACCCAAAGAGTACCAGTTATTAGGAATAATGTAGAAAGGTTAGATTCTAATATTGCTAAGTTTTCATTAATACAGTGCGTAAGAGAAATGAGCACTTTCAACTATCCAATAGAAATAATTGAGATTCGTAATTCATAAAATATGACAAGCGAACAACTTCAGTCTTTCATAAATCAGTTGAATTCAAAAGAATATACTCCTAATATTTTTTTACATCAAATTGCCAATAATGTAGATTATGGTGATGTCTGGGAGTTAGATAATAAAAGTCAAAAGGATGCATACTGTACATTTTTCATAAAAGACAATGATAATTATATAGGAGCGGTAATGCGTCATTATAAAGATTTACATTGGTACTTAGACCCTAATTATAGAAGTAATGGTCATCTCACTTCTGCCTTAAGTAAAGTTATTTTACCCTATATCTTTGATGAACTCTTAGCAGAAGAACAATACATTACAATAGATAAAAATCTTATAGGTAATGTAAACTATATTAAATCTAAAGCATTGGCTTTAAGATGTGGTTTCGTACAAATCGATGATATAAACTTTAAACTTGTAGCGTCAGTTTGTGAATCATTTTACGATGACTCTCAGCGTGTCTTTAAGGGTCTTACTAAAGAAACAATTTCATCTTTAAAAGATGAGTTTTGCACAATTAGTAAGCGTCTAAAACTCATAGAATCACAAATTGACAATTCTTATGAGGCCAATATTGAAGAGTATAATAACTTTTCATTATCTCAAATGGCTTCTAAAATTGAGTTTCTCAAAATAGTTATTGAGGATATGGAAGAGGATTTTCAAACTTTAAATTAAGTAATGGGCAAATTTGAAAGAGATAGGTTTATCGCCTGGATAGGTCACTCGAATGATAATAATATAATTTGGGGTCAACACGAAAGGTTATTTGAATTCATATTCGAGGAATATTCTAAAACTAAAAGAAGGTTTGATGAAATATCTATCCCAACTCTTGCCGTACTATCCCACGCAATTGAATTAGGTCTGAAGCAAAATATTCAATTCTTTAAACAATATCACCAATCTGAGCATCTTTCTCAATTTGATGACTGGAATCAATTATTGAAAAGTCACGATTTAGATAAACTCTCTAAAGAATTTAAAAATGGGTTTTTAAAGCTTCACACCGAAGTAAACGCTTTACATAAAGAAAAAATAGAATTTTTGCTGTACTTCAAAAAGTTTGTATTATTAATAAATATTCTTTCACGTCATTCAGAAACATATAGATACGCATTCAAACTTGATAAAAATGGTGCGATAACTAAACCAAGTATAGAACGTTCTAAAAAAATAGATTTTATCAAATTAAAAGAATCTTTTGATAAAGCAAAGACACTTTTGGTAGGTGCTTCTAATATAATGGGTAGATATACAGATTTTATAGATTATAAGAATGCTCATCCTGAATATATTAAGGGTAAAGGATATTTACTTGTTCAGAAATTACATTATTCCGAACATTATTTAATTTCATTAAAAGAACAATTAGACAGTATTTTCCTTCGAACTGAAGAGAACAAATGGTTTGATACCAATACTGCTGAAAATTATGAAATTGAAGTTTGGGATAAAGATATTTACATTATTGCTACATAATTAACTCATAGAGTTTAAGATAAGCCTATGCTTTTGGGTAGTTATGATTAGTTTTTCTCTATAATTGGTACTATTCTTGTATCTTTGTTTCATACAAACAAACATTATTTCACTTTGCAACAGCAAGTAGACATATCTAAAGTATTCCCTAAGTATGCATTTTGGGATATGGATAGTAGTAAATTATCTATTAAAAGAGATAAGGATATTATTATTCCAAGGGCTTTATATGTCACGACCAGAGATTCTTTTTCTAAGGATATTAAAGTGTTAGAGCAATTTTATTCTAAAAGTGATATTGTATCTATTCTTAAAAACACTAAAGAAAACATTAGTAATCAAGTGTGTGAATTAGTGAGTAAAAGATACCATACCAAGCCCTTTAAACGCTACGCAATATAATGGAAGCTGTTTCTAAGGCACTCATAGAAACAATTACCGAACTACAACAATTACCAAGCTTATCATCTTTTGCATTAGCTGGAGGCACTAATTTAGCACTTCGTTTTAATCATCGTATTTCTGAAGATATTGACCTGTTTTCAAAAGAAATAATTGGTATTGCAGGTTTTGAAGCTATAGAAGCTGAGGTGAATGAATTTTATGGTGATAAAGTTATTAAGGTTTTATATCCTATAAGAGAGAACGACCAATATGTGTTTTTACGATTTTTAGTTGTCAAAGAAGACGTCACTATAAAAGTAGATGTTATTCAGAATATGAAAGGGCTTTATGATTTTGAAACTATTAAAGGCGTAAAGTGTTATGATGTTAAAGATATAGGGCTGTTCAAATTAATAAGTTGTTCTAATCGCCCAGCTAAAAAGGATATTTACGATTTAGATTATATAACAGATACCATTGATATAGTAAGCCTTTTCAATTTACTTAAAACCAAGCAGGATAAATTTAATAAGGATATTGACAGAAATATTTTCGATTTAGATGATGACCCAAGCCCTATAGATGACCCTTATTTGTTGTTACTATTCGACAAACGTATGGCAACAAAACAAAAAATGCGTCATACCCACGATAATATTCTCACTGTTGAAGAAAGTAAAACGTGGCATATGGCAAGCATTCAATGGCGAATGAAGGTTAGAGACTTATACAGGTCACTTAATATAAAATATCCACTCTGAATTTCCCCACAACACAAAACCCAGTTTTTTGCGAAAAAGCAAAAACCCTCTGTCTTTTGTGTTGTTCCGCTCACCACCGCATAGGGCTTTAGTCCTAAAAGTTCTCAGCAACACATTTTAATTCTTTATTGCATAAGTGAAAAAGAGTTGACAAAAGAGAACAGGACAAAAGCCCTCTCCAAAGCTATGTTACATAATGTGCAGTTATATACGCATTCATTCACTTTCTGGTCTATAACGCCATTATGTAAAATAGCCACACAGCCAACGCACACCTCAGTATTTCAAACAAAATGACATTATATCATTCAACTACACAAAATTATCGCTAAGTGCAAGTATTCCTTATCTCAAATCTTTGTTTGTCTCATTTCGTTAACTTTCATTTTAAAACAACTTTAAAACTTTTATAATGTTAACAAAGACAATTCAAATTCAAGAAATTACAGTAGATGAATTAGCAGACAAAGTCGCCGATAAACTATTAGTTAAAATAGAAGATTACCTAAAAGAGTTACATCAGCAAGGAAATGACATTTACTTAACCAGAGTAGAAACGGCTGATTTTCTAAAAATTAATCTCTCTACACTGTGGAACTGGACAAATAAAGGTAAGATAGTGAGCTATGGCATTGGTAATAGACGATATTATAATAAAAAAGAAATAATAGACATTTTGAAGAAAAATGAATTGAGATAATAAAATAAAAAAAAAGAACAAAAATAGTTGGCTCCCTAAAGCCACAGCGCAATGCAGTAAAGGTCAAGCCCTGCGGGTTTTGAAAAAAATCTCCACCTAAAGAAACATTATGTTAAGTATTCAACATTAAGTACAGGTAGTATTTTTTTCAAAAACCTTGACAGCATTATCCACGCCAACAGCCTCATAGTTTTATTTTTTATTTTCTGAAAAAATATAGGCAAAGAAAAAGCCCTACAAATAAATCGTAGGACTGATTCCATTTCTGAGGTCACAGAATAATTTATTCGATTTCCAAAATGCTTAAAACGTTATATGAGCCATTCTTTAATGGATACTGAACGCCGTTTATCTCTTGGAAAAATTCAATCACTAATAGAAAGAACTTTGTGCCAATACCCACAGGAACAGAAGCAGGAGTTAAAGTCTCTGATGAGGTAGAATTCTGAATAGGTAGATTTACAATGTTACTATACTCAATAGCTTGTTCTTCTGTAGCAAAGTCTAAATTTAAATAAGCAGAGGATAAGCTCACGTGAGTTGCACCAGATGGAGGCGCAATATCTAAAGCAGTGTTTAAATTTGGAAAATTAATTTGTCCTGTCGTGGTATCGAGGGTATAATTTGAAAAAAACACCGAACTCAATAAAGCACGATTATTAAAATTAAAGCCTTTTAAGGTTGTTTTACCTTCTGGTGTAGCAATACCAACCGCAACAGAACGTTGTCCACGTGGCGAAACTGTATCGTAGTTTTTCACCATTGTCATTGTTTGAGTCAATCGACTTGTCACTCTATTATCCTTTGCTCTATTAAGTAAGTTTCTTACCGCTACTCGTAAAAGTTTACCAGAGCTTGCCGAACTCCCAAATTCCGACCCATTTTCACGAGTACGCTCAAATGCAGGGTCATTCAAGATACGTTCCTTAGATACACCACCTTTAGTTCTCACGAGGTAGCCATCTTTTCCTTTGTAGAAGGTCAGATTATCTAACGTACCTTCCAGTTTAATAATGCCATTTAACTTAGCCATAACAATCGATTTTAATTGATGAATTATAAAAGTATATCATATTGATTATCAATTGAAATAAAGCCTTCCGTGTTGTGTTATTTGTGCCATAACTTCCTGTAAATACGCTTTTATCAACTTCATAATTGTCGTATATTGTATATGAAAGCCATATTAAAAGTATGGATAAAGTATAGTTAAAGTATTAATGATGAACAGAGTATGTATTTACCCAAAAGACGTACAAATTGTAACAGGCAAAAGTGAACGTTATGGTCGTGGCGTAATTAAGGCCATTAAGGAGCGTTTAGATAAAGAGAAACATCAGCTTGTTACAATCGATGAGTTTTGCGACTTTATGGGCTTAGAAGTGAGTAGAATAAAGCATTTAATTAAATAAATTTCTCTATTTTTATAAACGAAAGTTGGTGACCTATTCGGTGACCTCAGAATGAAACAGGGCAGAAGTACTAATAAATATAGGCATACAAGAAGAGGTTCGAATCCCTCTTTCTCCGCTTCAATAATTCCCTAATCTATTGTTATTCAAAAGATTAGGGTTTTTTTATTCCCATAATTGTATTATTTGTGTATTATTTTGAAATAATCATTGTTTTTTCTCTTTTAAAAAGTTTTGTTTAGAGCTACATATTTTACATTTTTTGCATTCTGTAGCTTTTCAACTAATTACGTGTTTATAAAATAGATTACTTATTGTATATTTAAGTATTCTTTTTACTTGCTTGTATTAAGTTAAAAACTAGGGTACTTTAATTAGTGCCCTTTTTATTTTTATACAACTTGGAATATTTCCTAATTTTGGGAATTATGAGATATACAGAATACTTTGGGCAAATGGTTAAAAACTTTGGTGCACCTAAATTGAATACAGAACAATTTCAACGAATGATGAATATTATTCATTTAGAAGGTTTAATCTGTGGGCATAATAACTCAAAAAATAATATTGTTGATTATGATTTCAGATATAGACAAAGTAAAAGTTTAAATGAATTAACTGGTAGAAAGTCTCCTAGCGTACTTTATAACGAGTTAATAAAGATGTCAAATTTATAACACTGCATTTATTTACTTGGCTTACTTTGATTTCTGCGTATATCTTGGCTTTCATCTACTCCATAAGGAAACATTAACCGCCATAAGTCTATTAACATTATCCTAAATATTCTTATAAATCTTGGAAGCTTTCTAGTATTCATATTTAAAGTGTCTTAAATAAAGATATAAAAAAAGCCCTCAAATTAATGAAGGCTTACATTTAACACAGATAAATAGAATTTAGAATCCTATTTTTTTTAAATAACCGTAATCTATTTTTATTCTAAACTCTTTAAGTATTTGGTCTACATCTACTTTGAAAGCTTTAGTTATATTGTTTACAAACTTCATTCTTGAAGTGTCTATAATACCTAGTTCTGTTGCTTCTGCAAAGTTTTCTTCTAACTTCTTACAGATGTTTAAAGCTTCATTTTGCTTATGGTTTTCAGTATAGACATTAAATTTATCATATATTTTTGAGTTAATAAACTCATCAATACAGAATGTTCCGTTATCTAGCGCAAAGATATATTTGTTTCTGAATGGCAAATATTTAGATTCAGCATCTTTCACTCTGGAAACATCTATTCCTAGTGCTTTATAGTTAAAATCTTCTTCTGCATCTTTAAAAGGAAACTTGCTTTCTAGTTCCTTATATACAAAATCAATTCCTTCACTTGAAATATCTATTTTTTCAGTCTTTTTAAGTTCCCTAGATAATACTAGACTTACTTCTGTAATAAGGTTGTTAAGCCTTTCGCAAACATCGTTTTGTATTGCTAGTTCTCTTTCATAACCTTTAGTGTTATGATACATAAATTGTTCTTTAAAATTGCTCATTGTTATAGTTGTTTTTGGTTTTTAAATTATTGGTATTTCTAATTGTGGTAGTTCATTCTGTAGGTAGTCTTTAAGTATCTTGTAATCAAAGTAGGTTAGACCTTCATATTCTACATAGGGTATTACATTCTTTAGAAAATCTACTTGTTTTGTGCCTTTGCTCTTTTGGTTTTCTGTTTTGATTCTTAGATGAAAGTCATTAAGATTTAATGATACATACATTCTATTATTGAAGTCATTGGTCTTATTAAAGTCAATATCATAGTAAGTTGTATCTAGTAATGATTCAAAGTGAGGAGGCGCCAACTTCTCAATTTCAATTAGTGCTTTTAGTTGTTCTTCTGGTTTCATTGCTTATTTAGTTTAGTTTGTAATTCAATTATTTTAGCTTGTCTTTGCTCTTGTGGCATTGCTAGAAACTGTTCTACAGATAGAGATGCGGATATTTCAGTTCTATTAAGTTTAGGTAGCACGAATTCAGAAAGCTTAATTAAAATATGCATTGCTTTTTCTGGATTGTTCTCGGCTATTTGATTAAGCCATTCTTCAAGGTTGTTAATATTGTTCTCTATTAAGTACTTAAAAGATTGTCTTATTTCTTCTGTAGTTTTGTTAGGTATTCCCTTCCTAGAAGTGCTTTTACCTAGTTCTCTAGCTTGTTCTTTTGTTAGTGGCATATAGTGTTACTTTTATATTACTTTAGCATTAAATCGGCTATATCGTTACCGTTTGGTATATCTAAATCTTCTAAACATTTACTAGTTTTTATATTAAAACCTTCGTTGTTTAGTTCCTTTGCAATAGATAGCCATTTGTTATATTCTCCTTTATCTGGATACATCGTTACATCTCTATTTTTAATAGGTTTCATAAGTTCTTCTTTGAAGTTCTGCTTGCTTCCAGTTGCTAGCCATATTTTAGAAGGTTCTTCAATACTCATAACAATTGCAGTCTTCTCACTTTCCGTAATTCCTATAGGTTTACTGTAATCTTCTCTTATGCTTTGTAATCCAAATAAGCATTGATTAAGATTAAAGTCCTTTATCTCATACGCTCTATGTATCCAGTTAATATGGTTATATGGCTTTTTAATTCTTTTGCCGTTTATAGGGTCGTAAAGCATTATTTTTCCAGCTCTTACAATTTCGTTTTCATCTATTTGCCAGAAAATTGTTGAGTTATTCCATTTAACATTGGATCCAGTTAGAAAGTAATCTTGTTTAGCTTTAAAAACTTGGTCTTTAGTGTACCTAGTAAGTAGGAAGGCTTCTAAATTTCCTAGTACTGGATTGTTACAATACAAATCATCTATTATTTCAAGTGAATGAAATGAAGGCTCTTTTATAGTTGTTGGTTTATTGATTATGGTATTTACAAAAGTTTCATTATTACTATTGAAGTTTTTAAAATCTCCATTACTGTATGGTATCTTCTTTTGATTTAAAAACCAGTCACTTATAAATAGTCCGTCTTTAGTTGTTTCTAGAATTTGTGAGTTTGGTATTATATGAATAGTGCCATTCTCATCAACTATTTTAGATGCCTTAGATGTTATCTTCTTTAGTTGTAGAAACTTCACTAAATAGCCTAGTTTGGCTTTTTTTGGCTTGTTATGATAGTTACAATTATCTGACCTATCACACTTGCCAAAATGTTCTGGTAGGTAGTTTTCAGTAATAGTATCTATGTATCTTACAAAACGTTTTTTGCTACAGTTAGGGCAAATAAATTTTTTGCTAGAGTTATCAAATATGTATCTAGAATTCAACATCATCAGAAATATTTTTAGTGGTTAGATATGCTACATTTCCTACTGAAATTCTGTCTACCAATACTTTATGATGAATTAATCTTTTTTTGAAGTTGGTTTTATTAACTGGAATGAAGCCGTCATCTCTGCAGAATTCTCTATAAATAGGGTAGAGTTGATTTATAAGTATATAGTCACTTACAGAAGGCTTAAAATCGCTTTCATCAATAAACATTTTAACGCTGTCGCTTTGCTTTTGATAGTCTTTAAGTACATTGTCTACAGAAGCACATTTAGTGAATCCACGTTGTTTAAAAACCCTTTCAAGTCCTTCTAAAACCCAATTAAAAATACCAGATAATTCATTGTTTATAATTTTAGAAGCTAGGTCTATATCTTGCTTATCTTCTGGAATTGTAACATCAAAATGAAGTATTAAAAACCTTCTAAAAAATGCGTTTGTATGTTCAACGTCTCTAGGTAAAGCATTACAGTTAAATATAAGCTTTGCGTAATCGTATAACTCAAAAGGTTCTCCATACGGAAGCCTAGCTTCAATAGGTTCACTAGATGCCATTTTCTTAAAGTTATCCGTTTGTAACTTTCCTGACATTTCACTTGAATAGTTAACTAACTTATTCGCTATCTTACTTCTATAATATCCGTTATCATCTGTTAAGTTCTGAAGGCTATAGTTACTTACATTTTCCATTCCTAGAAGTGCACTAACTATTTCAAATACAATAGATTTTCCATTTGCACCAGTTCCATATAAAACAAGCATTTTCTCAAACTTCATAACGCTTCTTTTTATGAATAAACTACCTATATATTCTGCTAGTACTTTCTGCTTTCCTTCATCTGGAAGTACCTCGTCTAGAAACTTTTGAAATAATGGATATTTGGCTTGTGGATTGTATTCAAATGGTAATTGATATGTTATAAAGTCTTCTTGCTTAAAGTCTCTTAAAGTCCTTTGATTGCCGTCAATTTCATAAGTTCCATTTTTTAAATTAATAAGTACTTTATCCTTTGTCTCAGTAGGGTTCGGAAGGTATGAATCAGATAAAAATTGTTTAAATAAATCATCTTTATAGGTGTGTACCTTTGCAGTGATTTTATCAACTCCCATTTTAAGTGATACGTTACCTAGAAAATATTGAAACAATTCTTTTTCTATAGTAGACCAATAGAAGCCGTTAAATAAGTATATGTAGCCATTTTTACGGCATAACGCCCATTTATGAAGCTTGGCTATTTTGTTTAGTTGTTCTATTGATAATACTAGGAAGTGTGCTTTAGTAAGTCTGTAGCGAGATATTTGTTTCTGTAGACTTTTTAAGCGTTTTAAATCTGCATCATTCTCATTAATTGGCGTGCCGTCTTCTTCAAATAAACCATTTTTTAAATGTTCTGCTTCTTTGATTAATTCAGGAAGTTCTGGAAACGCTAGAATTTTAAAATCTACCTTATCAATTCCTAGTACTAGTTTTTCTAGTATATCTTCTGTAAGTAGATTATTAATTGTGGCTTTCGTGTTCTCAACATCTTTAAATTCATTGTTGAGTATTTCTTTTATCTTGCTTGTGTCCTTCATAGTTTATTGCTTAACTGGCTTTAAACATTGAAGTAGTTCGCTTCTTTTATAGAAACGTTTATTTGAAATAGTATAAGATTTAACAATACCCTTCTGGCACCAATGCCATAAAGTAGAAGGACTTATTTGTAAGAATTCGCAAGCTTGGTCTCTAGTAAAAATATCTTCTTTGGCTTGTTGCCTTAGAAATTCAGAAGTAAATTTTTGAAGTTTAGTATCAACGCTATCACTTAGCAAGGTTGCTAATTGTGTAGCGGTAATTTCTTGAAGTAAAATTGTGTTCTTTTTCATCTGACTATGTTTTTAAATCATAGCCAAATATATTTTTAGTAGTGTGTTAAGGTTTGTTCGCCATTGCGCAAAAAAAACACACTGTTTTATAGTGTTCGATAAGTTCTACATTCTTAGCATTTTCTTTTTATCTAAATACACATTATACTTATCATTAGTTAGTAAATCTTTTTGCCTTGAGTCAATTCTAGATACTTCTGTTACTCCTAAATCATCTAAGAATATCTTACACCAGTATTTACCGTCACATTTATTTGTAAGAAAATTGTCTTCTCTCATTGCATAGAATAGGAAACTGTAATTTGCTTGTTTGTATTGGCTTTCTTTGTAGTCTTCGTGTATTCGGTAAAATAAATTCTCAGCTTCTTTGCTTACAAATACGTTTTCGTCGTATTCTATTTCTTTTGTGATTTTCTTAATTTTATTTTCAAATAATAAGCTACCAGATAAACCACTCATTGTAATTTCTTCTTCAAATTTATATCCTAAATCAGTAATTTTATTCAGTATGAAATTTTGTATTTTTTTATTACTTGAACGTAGCGTATAAACTCTTAATTCGTTTAGATTACCTTGTTCGTCAAACAAATTAAGAAATTCATACCCTCTAATATGTTTGAAAATAACTTTATTGCCCTCAACATTTTCAGAATCAATACAGATGTTTTTATTTAACTTTTGGTAGTATTTAAATTCACTTACTAAAAAATCAATTTCATCTTCATCAAAAAATATTTCTAAGATTTTCTTTTTTCTGTACTCATATTCCTTCTTATATTCTTTAAGAGATTCTATATAAGGTAGTTTTATTTTTTCGCAGAAATATGTTTTTTCAAATACTTTCATCTTGCTTGCTTGTTTATAGTATAAATTAATGTGTTGCTTTCTGGTCTTCTTGGAAGCCACTACTAGGGTGGTAGGTTCGTTCTGTAACTAGTACTCCTATTATGTCATTGATTGCCTTAAACTGTGGTAAAATGCTTTCTCTTAATTCTGGTCTAGTCTCATAAATATGATTTAAACCTTCACGAGTTTTCCAGAGTGCATCTACTCTTTTTTTAAAATCTTCTTTGCTTTCAAATAGCTTATCTAGTCTGCTTGTCATTGTGTAATTATTAGATTAATGTAAAAAATGTAAAATATGTAGGGTTAAACAAAACTTTATTATTGATTGAAAAATTCGTTTTGTGCTAACTGTTTAGATAAATCGTTTGCTTCAACTATAACATAGTCAAGGAATATTTTTTCAGAAGAATGACCAGTTACATTAATAAGATAGGGTGTAGGTATCTTACCATAATAATTTGAAGCAAAACTTCTCCTTCCTATATGGCTTGTTACTAGTTCCCACTTTGGATATTTACCTAATACATTTCTAATCTTTGAATTTTCTTCATCTTCTTTAGATACATCTAATTGTTTTTTGCCTTCAACTATTTCATTAATGCCAGCTTTTTCACATACTATTTTAATGTATTCATTATATCGTTGGTCTGAAATTGCTCTAGGAAAATTACCATTTCTTTTATTAAGTATCTCAATGACATTTTTATGTAATGGTACTGTAACTTCTTTTGTTGTTTTCTGTTGAGTAAAAGTTATGTATTTCTTATTGTCATCAATATGTATCATACTTTTATCAAAGCGCATAAAATCTGAAATTCTTTGACCTAAATAACAACTTATCACAAGCCAGTCTTTAGCATTTATTAAGTAGTCATCTTCAAATTCTGTATTATTAATAGCTTCAATTTCATCAAAGTTTAAATAGATGCTTTTTGCTTCTCCTTTTTTAAAAGAGTGACTTAAAACACTTTCATTTATTTTTTTACCCTTGAATACAGAATACCTAAGAAACGTTTTTACAATATTGTATTCTTTACTTCTTGTATTGGCTGAATAATTATTCTCAATGTAATATTCTCCAAAGTCCTCAATAAAATCACTGCCTAATTCTTCTAAGTAAAAAATGCGTCCTACTTCTTTTTGTATCTTCTCTAGTTTGTGTTTTATTACTTTGTACTTAGTAATAGAAGCATTGGTTACTTCTCTTTTTCTTTTTTCAATATAGTAATCAATGAAGCTTATTAAGTCATCTGGAACAATGCTTTCTTTTTCTGGCTTCTTATAAAATAAGTCTACAACATTTTGAAGCCATTTATTATTTAGTTGAGTTTTATCGTGTGATTTTTCAAATGCTTCAATAATTGCAACATTCAAAGGTGTTAATTCATTATTTATTCTTGTACGCTCTTGTAGCATCTGAATTTTAGATACATTCTTTGCTTTGCCTTGATATACTTTCCATTCGTCTTTTGTAATTAGATATTGGCTTTTAGCACTTAGTGTGAAATTATCACTAGTAGAAGTTTCTTCATCTCTTATAGAGTAAAGTAATCTAAGTGTTAAGGGTGCAACATTTTTAGTAGACCTAAATAAAAAATTAACAGAAGCCATAATCAAATCGTTTTGAATAATACAAATCTATTCAAAATTGTACGATTATGTATTATAGTTGTACGATTTTATTATTGAGATATCAACACTATGAAACATTATAGAATAATATATCTTTGTAAAGTATTGTTATAGTTGTTAATGTGATATATTTGAAGCGTGTCTACTAGCTTTGTAATACAATGAAGATTTAATAATTCCGTTTCCTCTTTCTCCGCAAATAAAAACCTACGATATTTTTTATCGTAGGTTTTTTGCTTTTATTTAATAATTGGTGTCAACATTTCTTTATACATTTAAATAAAAAATGTTATCAATAATTCAAATTCCTAAAGAAGTACCGCATCCTGTAAACAATTCTGCAATAGACTTAAGTAATCCAGCAGATTTAATATTATATGTTGTTTTACCAATACTTTGCGTAGTCTTATATTTTATTTACAGAAATAAGCGAAAAAATAAACCCTAAAGAAAACTTTAGGGTTATGATAAATTATTTAACGTATAATTATTATCGCTTAATTGTCTGCGTTCTGTCTGGACCGACTGAAACAATTTTAATTGGAACTTCTAACTCATCCTCTAAGAAGTTTATATAATCATTTAATGCATCAGGCATTTGTGAAGCTTCTGTCATTTTTGTTAAGTCTGCTTTCCAGCCTTTCATTTTTTTATAAACAGGAGTTACATTTTCTGCTTCTATGTTAAATGGAAGATGTTGTATTTCTTCTCCTTTATATTTATAAGCTGTACAAACTTTAAGATGATCAAAACCGCTAAGTACATCACCTTTCATCATCATTAATTGTGTTACACCGTTTACTTGTACTGCATATTTAAGAGCTACAAGATCTAGCCATCCACATCGTCTTGGGCGTCCTGTTGTAGCCCCAAATTCATTACCAACTTTAGCCATGGTTTTGCCATAGTCGTCAAATAATTCAGTTGGAAACGGGCCAGAGCCTACACGAGTAGTGTATGCTTTAAAAATTCCAAAGACATCTTTAATCTTGTTTGGTGCTATACCTAAACCGGTGCAGGCTCCTGCGGCAGTTGTATTAGATGATGTTACGAAAGGATAGGTTCCAAAATCAATATCTAATAAAGAGCCTTGAGCGCCTTCAGCTAATATAGATTTTCCTTCTTTTTGTGCTTGGAACAAATATTCTTCAGAATCAATAAACTGTAATGATTTTAAAACCTCTACAGCTTTAAAAAATTCTGTTTCTAGTTCAGCTAAATCATATTGGACATCTACATTATAGAAGTTAATCATAGCTTCATGCTTATCTGCTAACTTTCTGTATTTATCTTTCCAGCCGTCTAATTCTAAATCTCCTATGCGTAAACCGTTTCTTCCAGTTTTATCCATATAGGTTGGGCCAATTCCTTTAAGGGTAGACCCAATCTTTGCTTTTCCTTTTGAAGCTTCAGACGCAGCATCTAATAACCTATGTGTAGGCAGGATTATGTGAGCTTTTCTAGAAATTAAAAGTTTAGATTGTAAGTCTAAATTAAATTTTTCAAGATTGTCTAATTCTTTTTTGAATATTACAGGATCTATCACAACACCATTACCAACTAGGTTAATTGCTGTTTCATGAAAAATTCCTGAGGGTATGGTATGCAGTACATGTTTATGGCCATCAAACTCTAAGGTATGACCAGCATTTGGACCACCTTGAAAGCGAGCGATAATATCATAATCTTTTGTAAGGACATCTACAATTTTTCCTTTTCCTTCATCGCCCCATTGTAGGCCGAGTAGCAAGTCTACTGCCATAAGTATTTATTTAGTTTGGTTTTTGGTTCCGTAAAAGTATAGTGAGTGTTTATCTATAGAAATATCAAATACTTCTTCGATAGTTTGTTTGATAGATTGAATTCTAGGATCACAAAATTCTATGACCTCACCAGTATCCGTAAGTATAACGTGATCGTGCTGTTTGTCAAAATATGATTTTTCATATTGTGCATGACCATTGCCAAATTGGTGTTTCCTTACTAAACCACAAGCCATTAAAAGCTCTATAGTATTGTAAAGTGTTGCTCGGCTAACACGATATTTTTTATTTTTCATTTTAATGTAGAGTGACTCTATATCAAAATGTTCTTCACTATCGTAAATTTCTTGAAGAATAGCAAAACGCTCTGGTGTCTTACGATGACTGTTGTCTTCTAAGAACTTGGTAAAAACGTTTTTAACAACCGCTTGGTCGTTTTGGTGTGAGTTTGATATTTCCATAATAAGGACACAAATTTAGTCATTATTCACGGGTAACTTTGTCGATGCCGTTAATTTTTTTAAGGTTATCCATAAGTGCCTTGAGTATAGTTTTGTTTTTAACGACAACCGTGATTTTACCCGAGAAAATTCCATCGTCACTATCAAAACTTATATGTTTCATGTCTACGTGCATTTCTCTGGAAATTTCTTTAGTGATAGTGTTTACAAGACCTAAATTATCTATACCAGTTAATTTTATTATTGCTCTAAAGTCTTCTTGTGTTGAGTCTATCCACTTAGCAGATATTATCCTATAGGCGTAATTACTTTGTAATTGTATTGCATTTGGACAGTTGTTTTTATGAACTTTTATACCATCACTAACTGTAATAAACCCAAAAACAGAATCTCCAGGAATAGGATTGCAACAATTTGCAATTTTGTAATCCATTTTCTCTTCTTCCTTTCCAAATACTAATAGGTCATAATTAGTAGTGATTTCATCCTTATTAATATCTTGAGAAGAAGGTTGTCTTTTTATTTTATTTTTAAAGAATGATACTAAGGCATTACTACGCGAAGCCGCAAATTCTTTTAAGCTATGATTATCTATACTACCATTTCCAACTCGGTAAAATAAATCTAAACTTGTTTTTAGTTTAAAGAATACAACAAGCTCATTTATAGTTCTTTCATTTAAAGGAATTTTTTGAGCTCTAAGTTTTCTAGTTAAAACAGCTTTTCCTTCTTCGGCAAGTTCTTTTTTAGATTCCTTTAATGCGCTTTTAATTTTACTACGTGCTCTCGCTGTAGTGGCATAATCTAACCAGTTGGAGGTTGGTTTTGCACTATTAGAGGTTATAATATCTACTTGGTCTCCACTTTTTAAGGTATGGCTTAATGGTACTAATTTACTATTTACACGTGCGCCTCTTGTTTTTAAACCTACTTCTGTATGAATGCTGAAAGCAAAATCTAATGGAGTTGCACCTTTAGGAAGCGATTTTAAATCTCCTTTAGGCGTAAACACGAATATTTCTTTTGAGTACAGGTTAAGTTTGAACTCTTCAACAAAATCAACAGCATTACTTTCGGTGTTTTCTAAAGCATCTTGTAATTTGTTAAGCCATTGCTCTAATTCTTGCTCATTTGTTTCACCTTGCTTGTATTTAAAGTGCGCAGCATAACCTTTTTCTGCAATCTCATTCATACGCTGGCTACGTATTTGAACTTCAACCCAACGGCCTTTAGGTCCCATTACAGTAATATGCAATGCTTCATATCCGGTAGATTTTGGTGAAGAGATCCAATCGCGAAGTCTAACAGGATTAGGTCTAAAATGGTCTGTAACTATTGAATAAATTTTCCAAGCTAAGAATTTCTCGTTGGCAGAATCACTTTTATAAATAATACGAACGGCAAACTTATCGTAAACCTCATCAAAGCTTACGTTTTGCTTTTCCATTTTAAGCCTAATAGAATGTATAGATTTTGGGCGTCCTTTAATTTCGTAATTTAAACCTTCTGCGTTAAGTGAATTTTCTATAATGTTTGAAAACTCTCTAATATAATCATCCTGTTCTTCTTTAGTCTCTTTTATTTTATCGTGAATATCTTGATAAACATCTGGTTCAGTATATTTTAAACTTAAATCTTCTAATTCAGTTTTAATTTTATATAAACCAATTCTATGTGCTAAAGGTGCATAAATGTATAAGGTTTCAGAGGCTATCTTAACTTGTTTATCCGCTCGCATACTTTCCATAGTCTGCATATTATGTAAGCGGTCTGCTATTTTTATAATGATCACACGAACGTCATCATTAAGTGTTAACAGCATTTTTCTAAAATTTTCTGCTTGCAATGAAACGTCTGTTTCGCTTTCTAAGCTTGAGATTTTAGTTAGGCCATCTACAATACGAGCAACGGTTTCTCCAAACATTTTTTCGATGTCTTCTGAAGTATATGTAGTGTCTTCAACGACATCGTGAAGAAGAGCAGCAGCAATTGAGGTAGCATCCATACCAATCTCAGATGCAACTATTTTTGCAACGGCTATTGGGTGAAATATATAGGCTTCACCAGATTTTCGGCGTTGTTCCTTATGGGCATCTACGGCAACTTCAAATGCCTGCCTAATAAGTTTCTTGTCTTCTTTGGAGAGCATTCTATAACTAATGCGAAGTAATTTTTTATACTCACTCGCAATTGCAATGTTCTCTTGTTCTATTTGTAAGTCTGTCATCATATGCTATGACTAAGATAGCAAACTATATAGAATTATGTAGAAGAAATATTACGAAAACGCTGTAATAATGTTGGATGTGAATAATGCATAAAAACATAAGCAGGATGTGGTGTTAAATTGCTTAAACTATTTTTAGACAGTGTTTTTAATCCTGAAATTAATGGCGCTCCAGCATAGGTTTCTTTGGCAAAGTTATCTGCTTGATATTCAAAAGCTCTTGAAATAAAATTCATAAGTAAGCTCGTGATTTCTGAGATTGGGCTATATAGTATTCCAAAGGCAATTAAACCAATATGAAAACTTGGTGTAGCTACTCCTAATGCCTGTGATAATAATGGACTACCAATACACAAAGAAAGTAACCAAAGCGTAAGACCTGTTAATGCTATGGAGGTGACTAAATTAATTATAATATGGTTTTTCTTATAATGTCCAACCTCATGTGCAAGAACTGCTACTATTTCTTCTTCTTCTAAATCATTTATTAAGGTATCGTATAGTGTTATGCGTTTTTCATGACCAAATCCTGAGAAGTAGGCATTTGCTTTTGTACTTCGTTTAGATCCATCTATTACAAATATGTTATCTAAATTAAACCCAACTTTACTTGCATATGCTTCAATTTTTTGTCTTAGTGAACCATCTTCTAAAGGTGTTTGTTTGTTAAATAATGGGACTATGAGTTTTGCATAAAACATATTCATCACAACAGAAAATACTGCGATAACTGCCCAAGCATATAACCAGAATGAAGATCCTGCCCATTGATAAAACCAGATTATTAGCGATAAAAGTGCGCCACCTACTATTATGAGCATAAACCAGCCCTTAATTTTGTCAAGTACAAAGGTTTTTAGCGTTGTTTTATTAAAACCATATTTTTCTTCGATAACAAATGTACTGTAATATGAAAATGGAGTAGTAAGAATGTCGCTACCCAACATAATAATACCAAAAAAGATAAGCGCTATTAAAATGGGATGATCTGTATATTGTCTTGCTAACTCATCAACAAAAGCAAAGCCATCTAGGAAGAAAAAAGCTAAAAGCAATACTAAGGAAAATACACTGGAGACCATACTAAATTTAAAACGCTCTTTTTTATAAGCCTGAGATTTTAAATATTCCTCTGTGTCGTAAACATCTTGTAATGGTTCTGGAAGTTTATCACCATAGTGTTTAGCATTTAAAACATCTAAAGTTGTATCTATAACAAACTCTATAATGATAATTGCAATTAGTATAAAAAATAGGGTAGTAGGAGTCATATAGTTTTCTCTTATTTAAACTTGCGTTGTCGTTTGGCTTCATAAATTAAAATTCCTGCAGCTACTGAAACATTCATTGAGTCTATCTCACCTTGCATTGGGATAATAATATTTTGGGTTGCATTTTTACGCCATTCGTCACTTAATCCTGTTGCTTCTGTACCAACTACAATAGCAGTGGCTGTTGTAAAATCTTGTAAATGGTAATGTTCTGAAGCTTGTAAGGCTGCACAGTAAATATTTACCTTTTGCTTTTTTAAAAATGAGATTATTTCAGTTGTTGTACCTACGGCCACTTGATTTGTGAAAACGCAACCAACACTACTTCTTATGATATTAGGATTGTATAAATCTGTCTTAGGGTTAGCAATTATTACAGCATCTACATTTGCAGCATCTGCAGTTCTTAGTAATGCGCCAATATTACCAGGTTTTTCAGGAGCTTCAGCTATAAGAATTAAAGGTGTTTCAGATGTTTTAATATCAACTAATTGATGTGCTTTTATTTTAACAATTGTAATAACACCTTCTGTACTGCCTCTATATGCAACCTTTTGATAAACTTCCAAAGACAATTCAGTATAACTTATAGGCGCTTTAATTAAATTGTTTAAAGTGTCTTCAGAAACCAATTCTGGGCAGAAGAAAACTTCAGATATGTTATAGCCTCCTTTAAGGGCAAGCCTAAGCTCTCTTAAACCTTCTACTACAAAAAGACCTTCCTTACGACGGTTACGCGATTTTTCTTGTAACTGAAGTAATTTTTTTAAGGTAGGATTACTTGTGCTGGAAATAAATTTATTCATCGTGCTGCAAAATTACGTGTATTCCTCGTATTTTTAGACAAAGTACAGGTATTATGAAGACACTATTTTATTTATGTATTGCAGCTTGTTGTTTATTAAGTTGTAAAAACAATGAAAACCAAAAGGAATCTGATCAAGTAGATCATTCTAAAATGAATCATGATGCAATGTCACAAAGAGATCATCAACATATGGATCATTCCGACCATAAGATGAATCATCCCAAATTACCATATCCTAAACCTGTTAAGCATATATTTAATGCTCACGGTGGCATTAAGACTTGGGATGCCATGAATAACTTATGTTTTCAAATTGATGGTAAGAATGGTACAGAAACTCATACTACAGATTTAAAAAGTAGAAAGGCAAAGATACAAGCAGATCAGTTTGCTCTTGGTTATGATGGGAATGAGTATTGGCTATCTCAAGAAGACTCAGTTTTTGATTCTGGCAGAGTGAAGTTTTATCATAATCTTATGTTCTATTTTTATGCTATGCCATTTGTTTTAGGAGATAATGGAATCTCTTATACAGATGTTCCTGATATTGAAATACAAGGTAAAACCTATAAGGGTATTAAGACTTTCTTTGCAATGGGTGTTGGTTTGTCTGAGAAAGATAATTACATAATGTATCTAGATAAAGAAACTAGCAGGTTAGAGTGGCTTGCCTATACCGTTACGTATGGAGAAGATAAACTCTCCAACGATTATAGTTATATAAAATATGACAAATGGCAGGATATAAATGGGTTGCGCTTACCAAAAACACTTATTTGGTATAGCACTAAAGATGGTAAACCTTTTGAAGAACGAAAAGAACTTACATTTAAGAATGTTACTATTTCTGAGACGGTATTAAATGAACGTATTTTTATAGCGCCAAAAAACGCAGAAACTATAAATTAAACTTAACCTGAGTTAAATAATGACCACTTATCTTTCTATAAATCTTAACGATTGTTAGAGAGGTAATTTCTTCCATAATATCGTATTTTTAATAAAATGAAAAAGGATTTAAAAAACGGTATTGTTTTTACGCATCATAGTCCAGAAGAGCAAACTCCATTTGAGCGTCTTTTTGATGTGTTTCAAGAGCTTATCACACATACCTCTGGAGATTTTGATGAAGCTATGGATTGGCTGAAGCAACTAGATGACGAGTACGAGTTAACTACAGAAGATTATACCTTAGAAGATTTTGTTGAAGACCTTAAAAAGAAAGGCTACATACGAGAAGAGGTAAAGCCAGACAAAAAAGGAGGAATGGCTATTACTTCAAAAACAGAGCGCCTTTTACGAAAACGAGCATTAGAGCAAATTTTTGGAAAAATGCGTCGTGCCGGTCAAGGCAATCATCGTACAAAGCATAGTGGCATTGGAGATGAGCAAACGGGTGAATTTAGGAATTATCAATTTGGAGATGCTTTAGAGCGCGTATCGGTAACAGAAAGCTTACGTAATGCACAAATTAATCATGGAATTGGCGATTTTCATTTAACAGAAAATGATCTTGTTGTAGAAGATACTACGCATAAAGCACAAATGAGCACTGTGTTAATGATAGATATTTCTCACTCAATGATATTATATGGCGAAGACCGTATTACACCTGCTAAAAAAGTAGCTATGGCTTTAGCAGAATTAATTACAACACGATACCCAAAAGATACCCTAGATATTTTAGTGTTCGGTAATGATGCTTGGCCTATTAAAATTGAAGATTTACCATATTTAAATGTAGGACCTTACCACACAAATACTGTGGCTGGTTTACAGTTGGCAATGGATATGTTGCGCAGAAAGCGAAACTCCAACAAACAAATTTTCATGATAACAGATGGAAAGCCAAGTTGTATACAATTGCCAGATGGCCAATACTACAAAAACAGTAATGGCTTAGATTCCCATATAGTTAAAAAGTGCTATGCAATGGCACAACAAGCTAGAAAGCTAAGAATACCTATTACAACGTTTATGATAGCTAATGATCCTTATTTACAGCAATTTGTAGATGAGTTTACAGATGCAAATCAAGGGAAAGCATTTTATACAGGATTGCAAGGTTTAGGCGAAATGATTTTCCACGATTATGAGTCGAATAGGAAAAAACGCATACGATAAGGGTAAAGTAACGTAACACGAAAGCTCTTGTCATACTGAACTTGATTCAGAATCCCATTCAAGAGAGAATTTTAAAATAGTTTCTGTGGTTTTTAAACAGAAAAGAGAATATAAACTATGAGTAAAGAAAAAATAACAACATTAGGCCAGCTTAAAGCTTCAGGCTACAAGTCAAAATCAATAAAGGATGAGCTGCGCGATAACTTAATAAAAAATATAAAAGCAGGAAAGAATTCTTTTGAAGGTATTCACGGTTATGAATATACTGTAATACCAGAATTGGAACGTGCAATTTTATCTAAACACAATATAAATCTATTAGGACTACGCGGACAGGCAAAAACACGTTTGGCGCGTTTAATGGTTGGTTTGTTAGATGAATTTATTCCTATTGTTGAAGGTTCGGAAATTAATGACGACCCATTTAATCCTATTTCAAGAACTGCAGTGGAGCTTATTGCTGAGAAAGGCGATGATACGCCAGTTACGTGGATTCATAGAGATGAACGTTTTGCTGAAAAACTAGCAACACCAGATGTAACAGTAGCCGATTTAATTGGAGATGTAGATCCTATTAAAGCAGCAAATTTAAAGCTAAGTTATGCAGATGATCGTGTTATTCACTTCGGAATGATTCCTCGAGCAAACAGATGCATTTTTGTAATTAATGAATTACCAGATTTACAAGCGCGCATACAAGTAGCATTATTCAATATTTTACAGGAAGGTGATATTCAAATTCGCGGATTTAAATTACGCATGCCGTTAGATGTACAATTTGTATTTACGGCAAACCCTGAAGATTATACAAATAGAGGAAGTATCGTAACTCCTTTAAAAGATAGAATAGGGTCACAAATACTAACACATTATCCAGAAACTGTTGAGATTGCTAAAACCATTACACAGCAAGAAGCTAAGGCAGATGTAAGAAAAGACACCGTACATGTTCCTGAAATAGCTAAGAATTTATTGGAAGAACTATCATTTCAAGCAAGGGAAAGTGAGTTTGTAGATAAAAAAAGTGGCATCTCTGCCCGTATGAGTATAACTGCTTATGAAAATTTACTAAGTACAGCAGAACGTAGAATGTTATTATCTGGTGATGGTACCACAGCAGTAAGATTCAGTGATTTTATGGGGGTTATTCCTAGTATTACTGGTAAAATTGAATTGGTGTATGAAGGTGAGCAAGAAGGCTCTGCTGCAGTGGCAATGCAACTATTGTCTAGAGCTACAAAACAAATCTTTATTGAATATTTCCCTAAAATTGAAAAGCTTCAGAAAGCAGATGATGTAGATCCCTATCAAAATTTAGTTGAATGGTTTTTTGAAGAAAGTAAGTTTGAACTTTTAGATAATTTTGCAAATGATGAATATAAATCTCAGTTAGATTCAATTCAACCCTTACAAGCATTAATTGAAAATCATATAGATGATGATGTTAATGAAGATGACCTGTATTTTATAAAAGAACTAGTCCTTTGGGCATTAGTAGAGTATAATAAACTTAGTAAATACAGAATGACAAATGGTATGCGCTTTAAAGATATTTACGGCGGTTACATAAGTGGACTGTAATAATTAAAAATAATTGGCAGTAGGTATGTTTTGTAGAGAGTAGGTTACTATTGTAATCGTTTAAACTCAAATTTAATATTCATATCGCTGCCACTTACGCTTGCGTAAAATGTATTCCCTTTGTTAATATAATTTATAATATTAGGAAATTCGATATCTGGATTTTCAAAAGTGAATTCTTCCTTAGTAAGTTGTATGTTTTTAAATAGTGTGGCTACTTCTTCTTGAGGAGATTTAATAGCTAATTGCCAAGCATTATCAACTTTAGATAATTGCATGTGTTCTTGCCAGATAGTATCGTTACCTTTTAAAGTAAATCCTAAACCTTGGTAGGAGTCATTAATTTTCTCCCAATGCTCATAGGTTTCAGAATTTTCTTTTTGCTCATTGGTACGTTGCCATTTTCCTAAAAGCCAATCAAAAGCTGTTGTATTGAGATCACTAACGCTAGTTGAATCTATTAAAGTTTCAGAAGTAATAGAGCGTTCAGTTTCAATAGATTTTTTATCTTCTTTACAAGAAAAAATAAAAAGACCAATTACAAACAGATAAAGGCTAATGATTTCATCTTAACATAATTAATTAATCTCTTTTCAGCACTTTGTATTCCTCATAACAACCAGAAATAGCATCTAGTATCTGTAAATCGTTTGCGGTGCTTATAAAATCTTTAGAGTAGTTGCAGTTTCTTAAAATCTCATCAATATCAACACGGCTTACTTGTAGTAGCGCTTGTAGTGTCTCACGATCATACTTAGTCTGCAAAAGATTTCTTATTTCATCATCTTCTTTCATCTGTCTAAGCTTACGCATTTGTGTTGGACGTTTACCAAAAACATTATATAAAAAATCTGCAGGATTAAAAATAGAGCCTAAGACTTTAGTTACGGCACTAGGCTGTCTGTCTCCACCTTCATAGCCAGTATTAAGACCAGAAATAGAATAACGATAGTTGTTGTAAATAGGAATATTCTTAGCATCAATCTCTATATAACCAGTTAATTGTACAGGTCTTACAGTTACTTCTTCCAGGGCAATACCAACCTCTGTCATTTTTACTTTAACGTCACCATACTTAAGCCAGTCATTAGAAACTGTTACTTGAATAGATTTATAACCTATATATGAAAAGTACAAGGTATCATTTACTTCTGCTCTAATTTCAAATTCACCTTTTTCATTGGTAGTTGCTCCTTTAACCTGATTAAGGTTAACAATGTTTACATTTTCAAGTATCCTATCATTTGAGGCGCTTTGTACAATACCTGTTACGGTTTGTTGAGAGTGTGCCGTAAAACCGATAAGTAATAACAGTAAAAGTAAAGGAAATGAAGTTTTCATAAATAAGGTAAATAAGCTCTAGTGCTAAAAAATCGTATCAAATATAGAATAAGTCGTTATTAAAAAGAATGCCTTGCAAAGTAATTGTTGCAAGGCATTTTAATATTTATGATTATTTACGTCTAGAACGTCTTCTGCTTATAGAGCTTTTAACATTTTCTGCTCTCGTGCTTCCGCTGCCTTCAGAAGATCTTTCTCGTTTAGGGCTTGAGCTTCTGCTAGAAGAATCGCTACTGCGTCTTGAAGATTTTTTTCTGTCTCTTCCGCTGTCGCCTCTATCGCTGTCACTACTTCTGCGCTTACCTTTAAAGCCACCGCCATCTCTAGAGCCTTTACTTCTGTCTCCTCCAGAACGACGACCACCGCCGCCTTTTCCTTTAAAGCCACCACCGCCAGAACGACGACCGCCACCACCAGATCTACGACCGCCGCCGCCACCAGAGCCACCTTTGTCTTTAGTCACTTCAACATTTACACTACGACCTTCGTGAGTCATATCTGCAAAAACTTCCATAACCTTATCCAGCTTGTCTGCATCTGTATTAAAGAATGAGAAGGTGTTTTTAACATCTACTTTGTAAACGCCATCACGATCTAAATCTAATTGTTCTTTTAAGAAGTCTTTTAAAGACATCCAATCAAAACCATCTTTACCACCAACGTTGATAAAGTAACGAACACTGTCTGAGTCTCCTTCACTATAATCACGATTGTCTGCAGATACTTGGCTTATGCTATCCTTACTATAGTAATTGTGGAATCTTGTAAATTCAACAGAGAAAAACTTTTTAATAAGTTCTTCTTTAGTGTAATCACCTAATTCTTCTTCTAATTGAGGTACATACTTATCAATTGCATGATTTATTTCTGTATCCTTAATCTGGCTTGCAAGGTGAAATAATTGAACTTGGCAAATTTCTTCACCATCAGGAACATCTTTACGCTCAAAGTTACGTTGTATGCGTTTTTCAATAGCTTTAATCTTACGCATTTCGCTTTTTGTAGCAATAGTCATAGAAGTACCACTTTTTCCTGCACGACCAGTACGACCACTACGGTGCGTATATACTTCTGGCTCATCTGGAAGCGTGTAATGAATTACGTGAGTAATATCATCTACATCTATACCACGAGCAGCAACATCTGTAGCTACAAGCATTTGTATTTGGCGTGTACGGAAACTACGCATTACCAAATCTCTTTGGTTTTGACTTAAATCACCGTGTATAGCGCCAGCGCTATAACCATCTTGTATTAATTGCTCTGCAACTTTTTGAGTATCACGTTTTGTACGGCAAAATATAACAGAGAAAATCTCTGGGTTTGCATCACATAAACGCTTTAATGCTTTATAACGGTCACGACCACCAACTAGGTAATACTCGTGAGATACGTTTTCTGTACCTTTATTTTTAGATCCTACTGTAATTTCAACAGGATTATTCATAAAGTCTTTAGCAATTCGTGCTACCTCTTTAGGCATTGTTGCACTAAATAACCAAGTAAATTTATCTTCTGGTGAGTGAGAAAGAATTTCTGTGATATCATCATAGAAACCCATATTTAACATCTCATCTGCTTCATCTAAAACACAATATTGTATTTCAGAAATGTCTACTAAACCACGTCTTATCATATCTTGCATACGACCAGGCGTAGCAACAATAATCTGAGCACCACGTTTTATTTGCTTAGCTTGTTCTGTAATGCTAGCGCCACCATAAACTGCAACAGGATTTAACCCCTTTACATATTTAGAGTAATTTTGAAGCTCATTTGTAATTTGAAGACAAAGCTCACGTGTTGGAGACAGGATTAACCCTTGAGTTTTCTTGTATCCAGCATCAATCTTTTGGATTAAAGGAAAACCAAAAGCAGCAGTTTTACCAGTACCTGTTTGCGCTAACGCAACAATATCTGTGTCTTTTTCTAATAGGATTGGGATGGCCTTTTCTTGTACTTCACTAGGTTCAGTGAATCCCATATCGTTAACGGCGTTAACGATTTCGGCGTTTAAGCCGAGTTTCTCGAATAAATTCATATAGTATGTAAAACCTCGAGAATAATTTTGCACCAATGCCGACCGACTCTCAAGGCGGTTAAAATTTTTGCAAAGGTACGGTTTATTTATTGATTATTAATGATAATAATTCAATTAGATTTTGTAATGAATTTTAAATAGAAATGTATTGTAAACTATTGAAAATCAATCTTCTTTTAAATAATCTATAAGCTCTCTTATGGCTTTTCCGCGATGACTGTGCTTTGCCTTTTCATCTTGAGGCATTTCAGCAAACGTTTTTTTAGATGCATTCGGTATAAAAATAGGATCATAACCAAATCCTTTTTCGCCTCTTTTTTCTTTTATAATTTCACCTCTGCATATTCCAGAAAACAAAGTCTTTTGTTTATCTATAACTAATGCAATAATGGTTTTAAATTGCGCAGCTCTGTTATCTTGATCTTTTAAGTTATCGAGTAACAGATTCATATTGTCTTCACTACTACGTTGTTCTCCTGCATACCTAGCAGAATAAACACCAGGTTTACCATTTAACGCATCAACCTCTAAACCGGTATCATCTGCAAAACAATTAAAGCCAAGTCTGTCTTTAATATAGTTTGCTTTTAATATTGCATTGCCTTCTATAGTATCTTCTGTTTCTCTTATATCATCATGAAAATCGATATCTGTTAAAGATAAAAGCTCGATGTATTCAGGCATTAATGCCTTTACTTCAGCAAATTTATTTTTATTATGTGTTGCAAATACAAGTTTCATGGTATCTTGAAATTGATAGGATTTAATATAGTAGCAAAGATACAAACCAGAGCATAGAAAGTGGTTTTTTTTAAGAATATACAATCTATAGGTATCACTTAATTTTCAAAATAAGAATGCTAAGAAAATCCTATCTTTGCCCACTGAAAAAATTATTGCAATGAAAATTTCTTACAACTGGCTTAAACAGTTTATCCAGATAGACTGGGCACCCGAAAAAACAAGTGAACTTTTAACAGATTTAGGTCTTGAAGTAGAAGGTATTGAAGCCTTTCAAAGCGTGAAAGGTGGTTTAGAAGGTGTTGTTGTAGGAGAAGTGCTTACGTGTGAGCCTCATCCTAATGCAGATCGATTAAAAGTAACCACAGTAAATGTAGGAGAGCAAACACCTTTACATATTGTATGTGGAGCACCTAATGTAGCTAAAGGTCAAAAAGTACCTGTTGTAACAGTAGGTAGCACTTTATATGACGAGAATGGAGAGCCTTGGGTTATAAAAAAAGGTAAGATAAGAGGTGAGGTTAGTGAAGGTATGATTTGTGCCGAAGACGAGCTAGGCTTAGGGAAAAGCCATGACGGTATTTTGGTATTAGATGAGTCTCTAACAGTAGGTACACCAGTAGCAGATATCTTTGATATAGAGAATGATGTAGTATTCGAGATTGGATTAACACCAAACAGAGCAGATGCCATGAGTCATTGGGGTGTTGCTAGAGATTTAAAAGCAGGTTTAATACAGCAAGAGCACGCCGTTACCTTAAATACACCTTCTGTTAGTAAATTTAAAGTTGAAAATAGAAGCAGACGTATAGCTATTAATGTTGAAGATACAGATTTAGCACCAAGGTATTGCGGAACGACAATTACTGGTATTAAGGTAGCAGAGTCTCCAAAATGGTTAAAGAACAGATTGTTAGCAATAGGATTAACTCCTAAGAACAATGTGGTAGATGTTACTAACTATGTTATGCATGAGTTAGGACAACCATTACATGCATTTGATGCAGACCGTATTGAAGGTGATGTTATAAATGTAAAAACGCTACCTTCAGGAACAAAATTCACTACTTTAGATGAGGTAGAACGTGAGTTACACGAAAATGATTTGATGATTTGCGATGCAAATAAACCATTATGTATTGCAGGTGTATTTGGAGGTGTAAACTCTGGTGTTACAGAACATACAAATAGCATTTTCTTAGAGAGCGCTTATTTTAATCCTGTAAGCGTACGTAAAACAGCTAAAAGACATGGGTTAAATACAGATGCATCTTTTAGGTTTGAACGTGGAATAGATCCAGAAAGTACAGAATATGCATTAAAACGAGCAGTCTTATTAATACAAGAACTTGCGGGTGGAGATGTTACAATGGATTCTGAAGATTACTACCCTAAAAAGTTTGAAGACTTTCAAGTCTTTTTAACATTCGATAAGATTAATACACTTATAGGTGAAGAAATACCTACAGAAACTATTAAATCTATATTGGCATCTTTAGAAATAAAGGTGAACAACGTTACAGAAACTGGCTTAGGTCTTACAATACCTTCCTATAGAGTAGATGTGCAAAGACAATCGGATGTAATTGAAGAAATACTTAGAGTATATGGATACAATAATATTATGGTTGGTAAGAAGTTAAATGCTTCTATGTCTAATTCTGGTCGATTTGAAGATTATAAATTACAGAACGTTGTAGGAAATCAACTTACGTCTCAAGGTTTTTACGAAATGCTGTCTAATTCTTTAACAGCAGAGCGTTATGCAGAACTAAGTGAACAATCTAATCCTAAGCACGCAGTTAAGATGCTAAATCCATTAAGTCAGGATTTAAGTGTATTGAGACAGAATATGTTATTTTCAGGTTTAGAGTCTATTGCTTTTAATGTAAATAGAAAGCGTGCCGATTTAAAATTGTTTGAATTTGGTAAAACCTACCACAATTATGATAGTGGTAGAGTAGAAGCTAAGCATTTAGCTATTTATTTAACAGGAGATCGTAATACAGAGGCTTGGAATATAGTGCAAAAGCCAAGCGACTTCTTTTTGCTCAAAGGTACAATTGAAGCGATTTTAAATAGATTAGGTATTTCTAAACTTAATTACGCGCCTACAAAGCATTCCGATCTTTCTGAAGGTATGAGTATTTCTTTAGGAAAAACAACCTTGGTAGATTTTGGTATAGTAAACAAAACTCTTTGTAAAAAGATGAATGTTGATCAAGACGTACTTTTTGCAGATTTTAACTGGGACAATGTATTGCTAATGGCTTCTAAACAACGTTTTAAGCTAAATGACATTCCTAAATATCCTAAAGTGAGAAGAGACTTTGCTTTACTATTAGATGATAATGTAAATTTCTCTCAGATAGATGATATTGCACAAAAAACAGAACGTAAACTACTTAAAGATGTAAGTCTTTTTGATGTTTATGAAGGAAAAAATTTGCCCAACGGAAAGAAGAGTTATGCAGTGAGCTTTATTTTACAAGATGAAAATAAAACCTTGACAGATAAACAGGTTGATAAAATCATGGGGAAATTGCAACATCAATTCGAAAACCAATTAGGGGCAGAGCTTAGATAATTATTAAGTGTTTAATGCATTTCAATATATGTTGGAATGCATTAAAACATTTAATTCTAAATCTATTGTAAATTAAAACTCCTTAGAGCTCTATTTATTTAGAGATGTCTTAAAATCCAATTGCAGTATCATCTCCACGTCTATCTGCGCCACCTTCCAGCTTGCCATCTGGCATAATGAGAATACCATCTACCTTTCCTATAATAGGACTTTCCTCTTCATTTATTAAGTAACCTTTTTCTTTAAGTGTAATCAACTCTTCAGTAGAAAACACATCTGGTTCAAACCTTATAACATCTGGTAGCCATTGATGATGAAATCTAGGAGCATCAACTGCTTCTTGCATAGTCATATTAAACTCCTGCACATTTAAGATAGTCTGTAGTACAGATGTAATTATGGTACTTCCGCCTGGTGTGCCAACACTCATCCAAAGTTTACCATCTTTTTCAACAATTGTTGGAGTCATACTACTTAGCATACGTTTTTCTGGAGCTATGCTATTTGCTTCTGCGCCAATTAATCCAAACATATTAGGAACGCCTGGCTTACTGCTAAAATCGTCCATTTCATTATTTAGAAAGAAACCTAATTCATCCACATATAATTTAGAACCATAAGCGCCATTAAGTGTTGTGGTTACAGAAATGGCATTTCCATAAGAATCTATTATAGAATAATGTGTAGTTTCATCACTCTCGTAGCCTATTATATTTCCGTGTGAAACATTGGAAGATTTAGTGGCATTATCCCAACTAAAACTTTTCATTCTTTGGGTTAAATAAGCTTCAGAAATTAGTGAATCTAAAGGAATGTCTGTAAAATCTGGATCGCCTAACCAATGACTTCTGTCTGCGTAAGCACGGCGTTCTGCTTCTGTTATAAGTTGTATGTATTTAGCAGAGTTGTGTTTATACTGTTGCAAATCATACGGCTCTACCATTCCCATAATTTGAGCCAAGCAAATACCACCACTACTTGGAGGAGACATACTTATTATTTTTAAATTGTCATATGTAAATGTGATTGGGTCACGCCATACAGCATCGTAGGCTTTTAAATCTTCAAGAGTAATAAGACCATCTTTTTCTGACAGAAACTTCACTAGTTTTTGTCCAGTTTCACCTGTATAAAACTCATTTTCTCCGTTAGTGGCAATTCGTTTTAATGTTTTAGCTAGTGCAATATTTTTCACTGTATCTGTAAGAGTTTCAGAATACAATGTTGTCTTACCATTAACCGAATCAAAAACTGGCGCATAATACTCAAGGCGTTCTTTTTGGTTTTTAGTTATAACGTAGCCTTGTTCTGCAAGTTTAATTACTGGCATTAATAAACTGTCTATTGGCATACTTCCAAATGTTCTGTGTGCTTCAAAAATTCCTGCAATTGTACCAGGAACACCAACAGCTTTTGCACCAACTGTGCTTAAATTTGGTATTATATTACCGTTTTTATCTTGGTACATTGTTTTGCTAGCTAATAATGGTGCTTTTTCTCGATAGTCCAATGCGCCTGTTTCTCCATTTTCTAATCGATACACCATAAAACCACCACCGCCAAGATTTCCTGCAAATGGAAAGGTAACTGCTAAAGCCATTTCTGTGGCAAACATTGCATCAAAGGCATTACCGCCTTGTTCAAGAATTTCACTACCAATTTTAGAGGCCTCTGCTCTTGCAGAAACTACCATAGCGTTTTCTGCAATAGGTCCGTATATTGGTGTTTTTTTAGGCTCTGGTTTAGTTTTACAACTTAAAGCTACAATACATAAAAATAGGAGGCTAAGGTAAATTCTCATGAGATAATAATGTTGGAAGTAAGTCTTCTACGTAAGTTTCTAAATCTTCAAAAAACGTTCGAAATTCTTTTTCAAATTCTGAGTAGAATTTCTGTAAATCATAAACTGCCAAATGCATATCACTTCGGCGTTTTGTTCTAATGTTCATTTGATATAAAATCTTTCCAATGCCATCAATAGTAGCATAACTTAATAACCAATTATGCTCTGTCATCACTGGCAGAAATGATTGTACACGTTTGGGTAAAATGCTGTATTGGTTTTCTAGGAGTGTATAAAATTCATTTACATATTCTGATAGCGGTTGTGAATGAAAATCGTTCCAGTTTTTGGCTAAATAATGGTCATAAAGAATATCTACGATAACGGTACTGTAATGAGAGTATTTGGGAAAGAGGCGAGATACACTTTCTCTAACAATAGGGTGTGAGTCTGTGTAGGTGTCTATCGCACGGTGCAAGGTAATTCCTGTGCGCATACGCTCTGGATATTTTAAAAATGACTTTCCTTTAATGGAGTCTGCAGCAAAATTTCCTATTTTGAGCAAATCGTCATCCTTAGACAGGTAAATATGAGCAAGGTAATTCATTAGGCCGAAGTTACAACATCGGTTTTGAAATAGTATATTTGTTCTTGAAAATTAATGAATGTCTCTTTAGAGAATTTCAACACCTTAAATCGTTACAGTTTAGTGGTTAAAAAGACTTTTAAAGTAAAGCTAACGTTGTTTAAATTACATATCACTAATTTTCTAACCAGCTAATTATCAAAATTTAAAACTTAAGAATGACTCTAATAAAATCTATATCAGGAATACGCGGTACCATTGGTGGTAACGTAGGAGATAACTTAACACCAATTGATGCTGTTAAATTTGCAAGTGCTTATGGTACTTGGCTAAAGCAGCAAAGAACTAAAGATAATTATAGAGTTGTTGTAGGTAGAGATGCTCGTATTTCTGGAGAAATGATACAAAACTTAGTGATGAATACCCTAGTTGGTTTAGGAATTCATGTTATAGATTTAGGACTTTCTACAACTCCAACTGTTGAGGTTGCCGTGCCAATGGAGCATGCCGATGGTGGTATAATTTTAACTGCAAGTCACAACCCCAAACAATGGAATGCACTTAAACTTTTAAATCATAAAGGTGAATTTTTAAATGGTGCTGAAGGACAAAAAATATTAGACATAGCAGAAGGTGCAAACATAACGTTTGCTGAAGTTGATGATCTTGGAGAAATAACTAAGAACGATGCGTACTTTGATTTGCATATTGAAGAAATTTTAAACCTAGATTTGGTAGATGCCGATGCAATAAGAAAAGCAAACTTTAAGGTTGTGGTAGATGGTGTTAATAGTACTGGTGGTTTAGCAATACCAATGCTTTTAAATGAGCTAGGTGTAGAAACAGTAAAACTTTATTGCGAACCTAATGGTCAATTTCCACACAATCCAGAACCCTTAAAAGAACACTTAGGAGATATTTGTAAACTTGTAGTTGAAGAACATGCAGATTTTGGTGTTGTTGTAGATCCAGATGTAGATCGCTTAGCGTTTATTGATGAAACAGGAGAAATGTTTGGTGAAGAATACACATTGGTAGCTGTTGCAGATTATATCTTAGGAAAGCAAAAAGGAAACACAGTTAGTAATATGAGTTCTTCTAGAGCATTAAGAGATGTTACGGAGAAACATGGTGGTAGTTACCAAGCAAGTGCTGTTGGAGAGGTTAATGTTGTACAGCTTATGAAAGATACAGATGCTGTAATTGGTGGTGAAGGCAATGGAGGTATTATTTACCCAGAATTACATTACGGTCGTGATAGCCTTGTTGGAGTAGCATTATTTTTAACGCACTTAGCAGAAAAGAAGATGAAAGTTTCTGAGCTTAGGGCAACATATCCTAGCTATTTTATGAGCAAGAATAAAATACAATTAACACCAGAGTTAGATGTAGATGCTATTTTAGAAGCTGTTGAAGCGCATTACAAAGATGAAGAAGTTACCACAATTGATGGTGTAAAAATAGATTTTGCAGAAAATTGGGTTCACTTGAGAAAAAGTAATACAGAGCCTATAATTAGAGTTTATACCGAAGCAAAAAGTCAAGAAGAAGCAGATCAACTAGCTAAAGACATGATGACAGTTGTTGAGAGTATTGCTAAAAAATAAATGTAAAGGTCAAGAAGCATTTAGTGTATTGACCTTTTTTTGCATACAAGAGCTTTTAAACTCACTAATGGATAGATAAAACCAACACATGAATCCAAGCATTAAAAAACTAATTCCTCACATACTCGTAATAATAGGCTTTATAATAGTCTCAATGGCTTACTTCAGTCCATTGTTAGAGGGCAAAAAACTTAATCAAAGTGATATAGCTCAGTATAAAGGGATGTCTAAAGAGCAAACAGATTTTAGAGATGCTACAGGTGAAGAACCTTATTGGACAAATGCAGCTTTTGGCGGTATGCCTACCTATCAATTAGGCGCGCAGTACCCTTATAGTTTCAACAAAATGTTAGATAGAACGTTACGTTTTCTGCCTAGACCAGCAGATTATATGTTCTTGTTTTTTATTGGTATTTACATACTGTTAATTATTTTAAAGGTAGACTGGAAGTTAGCTATAATAGCATCTTTGGCATTTGGGTTATCTACCAATATGTTAGATATATTAAGTGCCGGCCACAATGCAAAAGCTCATGCTATTGCATATATGCCTTTAGTACTAGCAGGAATTTTACTCATATTTAAAGGGCGTCATATTTGGGGATTTCTCTTATTGGCTGTTAGTATGAGTTTGGAAATAATGGCTAACCATTTTCAAATGACATATTACCTATTGTTATTAGTAGTGATTATTGGTATTGTTTATTTAATAGATGCTATTAAGAAAAAACAACTGCCGCACTTTTTTAAATGTATAGGTATTATGATAGTTGCTGTGGTTATAGGAATAGCCACAAACGCTACCAGTCTTTTAGCAACTAAAGAATACACAGCATTTAGTACAAGAGGAGAATCTGCTATTACAGTTAATACAGATGGCTCGATTTCAGAAAAACAAGATGGATTAAGTTTTGATTATATTACTGAATACAGCTATGGTATTTTAGAAACCTTAAATTTATTTATTCCAAGATTTATGGGTGGCTCTTCTTTAGAGTCGCTTCCTGAGGACTCTAAAACTGTTGAGGAAGTTATTAAATTAGGAGCTTCACCACAACAAGCTAATCAATTTGTACAACAAGTCCCAATGTATTGGGGAGATCAAACCTTTGTTGGAGCACCAGCATATATAGGAGCTACTATTATATTTTTATTTGTGTTTGCCTTGTTTATGGTAAAAGGCAGATTAAAATATTGGGTAGTAGCAGGTATTGTATTATCTCTGTTTTTAAGTTGGGGAAAAAATCTAGAGTTTCTCACACGTTTCTTTATAGATTATGTACCAATGTATGATAAGTTTAGAGCTGTATCTACAACTCAGGTTATTTTAAGGTTGTGCATACCTATTTTAGCTGTGTTTGGACTAACTCAACTATTTAATAACGTAGTACGTAAAGAAGAAAAGTTAAATGCTTTAAAATGGACTAGTATTATACTTGGCGGAATAACACTAATAATTTTAGCCTTTAAAAACATACTTTTCAATTTCGAAAGCCCTTATGATACTATGTTTATAGAACAGATGGGTGTCGATTTTGTAAAGGCCATTCGTGAAGATCGTGCTACACTCTTATCTCAAGATACTTTAAGAACACTAATACTTATTGCGCTAGTTGCTGTTTTAATCTTTGGTTACATTAAAGAAAAAATAAATGAAAAGCTTGTAGTGGCAGGTTTGGTGATCTTAGTTTTATTTGATTTAGTTGGTGTAGATAAGCGTTACGTTAATGATGATAACTTTGTGTCTAAATATTTAATAGATCAGCCATTTCAACCTAACAGTGCAGACCAGGAAATTTTAAAAGATAAAGGAAACTATCGTGTTTTAGACTTAAGCGGAAGCCCATTAAATTCAGCTAGAGCATCATTCTTTCATAACTCAATTGGTGGATATCACGGTGCAAAGCCAAAACGTATGCAAGACTTGTTTGAGTTTCATGTGTATGAAGGCAATCAAGCGGTTTTAAATATGCTTAATGTTAAGTATAATATTATTAAAAATGAAGGAAACCTATTTGCACAACGAAATCCGTATGCTAACGGAAACGCTTGGTTTGTGGATAGTATTCAAGAAACAAGAACTGATAATGAAGTAATTCTTTATTTAAGTTTCCTAAACACAAAAGAGAAAGCGTTAATTACTCCAGAATTTACTTCAAACCTAAAGCAGCACACATTCAAAAAAGATTCTACGGCTACTATAAACTTAAAGAGTTATCAACCTAACGAATTAATTTATGAGAGTAAGTCTTTTCAAGATGCATTTGCTGTCTTTTCAGAGATCTACTATGAAAACGGTTGGAAAGCTTATATAGATGAAAAAGAAGTCGATATTTTAAGAGTCAATTATACGTTAAGAGGTCTTGAAATACCTTCAGGAACTCATGAAATTGTATTTAGGTTTGAACCTAAAGTTATTAAAACTGGTAGTACTATAGTTTTAGCAAGCTCTATTCTTTTAATGTTATTAATCTTAGGCGGTATTATTTACGAGTTTAAGGAAAAAAATAAAACGTAATTGAAGCGAGTTCTCATCATAGCTTATTATTGGCCGCCAGCTGGTGGTCCTGGCGTACAACGTTGGTTACAATTTGTAAATTACTTGCCAAATTTTAATATACAACCAATAGTATACGTTCCAGACAACCCTAGTTATCCAATACTAGATGAAACATTACACTCTAAAATACCAGATGTTGAGGTTTTAAAACAACCCATTTCAGAACCTTATAGATTTGCTAATTTTTTTTCTAAAAAAGATACAGCTTCAATAAGCTCTGGCTTAATTCCTAAGGAGAAAAAACAATCTTTAGTACAAAAGTTTTTGTTGTTTGTTCGAGGAAATTTCTTCATTCCAGATGCCCGAAAGTCATGGGTTAAGCCTTCGGTATGTTATTTAAAAGAATACTTAAATAACAATCCTGTAAATGCTGTTATAACAACAGGACCTCCACACAGTCTCCATCTTATAGGAAAGCAACTTAAAGAACATTTGGATGTTACTTGGCTTGCAGATTTTAGAGATCCTTGGACAACAATTGGTTATCATAAAAAGCTAAAGCTAATGCCTTGGGCAAATCGTAAACATCTGGCATTAGAAGCTTCAGTCCTAAACACTGCAGATCATATTATAACAACTAGCTTTACAACAAAAAAAGAATTTGAAGCGCTAACTGAAAAACCAATTTCAGTTATTACAAATGGTTATAATGCTTCAGATTTTAAGTTAAATACAAAAGTAGCTTTGGATGCTAAATTTACTTTAGCGCACATAGGTTCTTTACTTTCTGATAGAAATCCACATGTGTTATGGCAGGCATTACAGGAATTAATTGAAGAACATAAAGATTTTTCAGAAGCATTTCAGCTTAAATTAGCAGGTAAAGTTAGCGAGGATTTACTTTCTACCATACAAACCTATAATTTAAAAAACCATATAAACTTACTAGGTTATATTACTCATGAAAGTGCGTTCAAAGAAATGCAGAGCGCTCAACTTTTGTTGTTAATTGAAATAGATTCTGATGAAACTAAAGGTATAATTGCAGGTAAGGTATTTGAGTACCTTTTAGCTAAACGACCAATATTAGCTATAGGTCCAAAAAATTGGGATGTTTCTAAGATTATAAATAATACAACTTCTGGTAAGGTCTTTCATTATGAAGAAAAGGACATTCTAAAACACTATATATTCAATGCATTTCAGGATTACAAAAATGGGATGCTTCATATAAATTCTACCAATATCGAGCAGTTTTCTAGAAAACAATTAACGCAACAACTTTCAGAAGTTATCTTAAAAGTTACCACATAATGGGTATTGTTTTAAAACAGTCTTTTAAAAATTTAGTGAGTACCTATGCAGGTTTTGGGTTGGGTGCCATTAATGTGCTGTTTTTATATCCTAATTTTATGACGCCAGAGTATTATGGCTTGGTATCTTTTATATTATCTGCGAGTATGTTGTTCTGGCCATTAATGGCTTTAGGAACTCACAATACATTGGTTAAATTTTACTCTTCGTATTCTAAACAGGAAGAAAAAGAGAAGCTATTTAGTTTTGTTTTGGTATTACCTCTCTTAGTTGGTTTAGTCTTAGGTTTAATAGGTTATTTTGGCTATTCGTTTGTACTGTCTTATTTTAATGGAGAAAATGAATTGGTAAAACCTTATGCCTGGCTCATTTTTGTAATAACCTTTGCTATGGCTTACTTCGAGCTCTTCTTTTCTTGGAGTAAAGTATTTTTAAAAAGCACATTTGGGAACATAATGCGAGAAGTATTTCATAGAGCCTGCATTATGATCTTATTAGGGTTACTTTATATTAATGTCATAGATATTCCGCTGTTTTTATATATAATGACGGCAGTATATGTATTAAGAACGTTATTGATGATGGTATTTGCATTTAAGTTGCACTTGCCTAAACTTCAATTTAAATTACCGGAAAATGCATCACGTGTTATAAAATATTCGGCACTAATTTTCATAGCAGGAAGTGTTGCTATGATGTTGTTAGACTTAGATAAAGTAATGATTGAGTATTATTTGCCAATTGAAAATGTTGCAATATATGGCATCTCAGTTTATATAGCATCTGTAATAGCTGTCCCAAGTAGAGCAATGCATCAAATTACATATCCTCTTACGGCACAATTATTAAATGATAAGGATTATGCAGGGTTAAAAAATTTATACCAACGTAGCTCGAACACACTGCTAATAGTTGGAGGACTTATATTCTTACTTATAATTTGTAATGTTGGAGAGTTGTATGAGATGATACCACAGGATTACCATATTGGATTCTCAATTGTAATTTTAATAGGTATTGTTAAGTTGTATGAAAATCTTATTGGGAATAATAACAGTATTTTATTTAATTCAGATTATTATAGGTTAGTCTTAGCAATAGGAGTGCTATGTGCTGTTATGGCTGTAGTACTTAATATTTTACTTATTCCAAAATTTGGTGTGTACGGTGCTAGTTATGCAACGTTTATTGCGTTTTTTACCTATAATACAGTAAAGCTAATTGTGGTTTGGAAAAAATTTAAGATGCATCCATTTTCATCAAGAACTTGGGTCTCATTAGGTCTCATAGCTCTATTTACACTTAGTTTTTATTTTTGGGATTTCAATTTTCAACCACTACTTAATATTGCTTTAAAATCTGTAATACTCGGGTTGTTATTTGTTGGATTTTCTTGGAAGCTGAAACTCTCTAATGATGTTACACAAGTTATAGATACTTATTTAAAGTGATAGGATAAAAAGAAAAGCCCCAAAGCAATTCGCTTGGGGAAGCTATTTGCTTTAGGGCTTGTCAAACTAACCAACCAAAAATTTTAATTTCCTCTTCGTCTACTTGTTGCTGAAGAGGCTCTGTTGTATGAAGATCCTCTTGAAGAACTAGCTTTAACTCGAGAGTTAGTAGAAGCTCTTGCTTTTGCTGAAGATCTAGATGTTCTATTACTCTTTACAGCTTTAGACGCTCTACTCGTATTACTTTTTACTCTAGCACTGTTATTACTCGACCTTGTTGTATTTGTACGAGTAGCTCTAGGTGTTGTAGTTCTAGTAGTAGCTTTTACTCTAGAGTTTGTTCTCGTACTTGGTGTTACAGCTCTTGAGTTTGTATTGCTTCGTGTTCTTGTTGCATTAGAGTTTCCTCTAGTGTTCGTTGTAGCACGTCCAGCATTATTACTTCTCGTATTTCCTGTTCTAGAAATTATGGTTCTATCGGTTCTACTTCTAGAGTTTTGGTTAGATAAACCTTCACGGTTAGATCTGCTTACTCTAGTATTAGTTCTTGTATAAGATTGATTGCTTCTGTTTCTTACTTGTGCAAGATCACGTTGTCTTGATAAACGCTGTCCTCTATTATACGAACGCACTTTCTGTCCTGGTCTGTAATAATTAGACTTGTAATGCTTCTTATACCATCCAGTTCTATAATAGTTATAATGAACAGCATAACTATATCTTACAGGATTGTAATATGCTCTGTAAGGTCTTGTAAACACTATACAGTTAGAAAACACAGGTCTTACATAATATTGGTGCCAAGGTCTGTAAACATAATGTCTGTTATATACATTAATAAAACCTCTTGTGCCTACATAACGGCCGTAATTGTTATAGTTAATATATAATTTACCAACCTGTGCAAGTCCAAATCTGTTATAATCTAATACAATATTTCCTGCTCTAATAATCCTACCATAGTAATCATAATACACTGGCACATCTTCAATCTGTATTACAGCACCATAATCGTCACGTTGTATATATGGAGCATAATCGTAACCAGCGTTAAAACTAATATTTACGTTTGGGCCACCAATTGAAACATGTGTACCTTGTTGTGGGCCTATATATCTAAAGTCGAATTGTCCATCTGGAAAAACAGAAAACTCTACATTACCTTCTGTGAAAATAAAGCTCTCACCATTATAATAGTTAAATGTTGTGGTACTCCTATCTTTCCCTGTGTCTGCACTTGCTGTATATCCTATAAAGAATACCGCAAGTAATGTCATTAAGTTTTTCATAGCTTAGGGTTTTAATGTTACATCTCAATTAAATTGTTTAACTGAGTTGTTAATCTATAAACAATCAGCGTGCCAAAAATGTAAAAACCTAATTACCAGTTGTATATGTGATATTGTGTTAGAGTAGAAGTGTTTAAAGGGCAAAAAAACTATTAAAAACGAAAAACCCCGAATGCTATAAAGCGATTCGAGGTTTTTCTAACTAACCAACCAAAATTATTAATTCAATTATGATGCCAAAATATTAACACCAACTAATTTTCTTTTTCAAAGCTTCTAAATATTCTTTAGAGTAATTTTTTTAATTGAACTGGTTGATTAACAATACTTACGTAAAATATATTTTATTGGTTCTCTACATAATTAGACGAAAAAGAGTCCGAAAAATTACAGAAAATCATACATTTATTTAAACTTTAACTTTTGTTGAAAAATTAAAATCCGTCTTCAAATTGTTGTAGGCTTACTTGTGGTTTTCCATCAATAAATGTGACCTTAAATAAGGCGCCATTATTAGAGTCATTTAACTCTTTATAAGTAGTATCGTTTAAAATTGAATTTACAAATGCTGGCGTTGTATTACTATGACCAACTATTAAGACTGTTTGTCCTTTAGTTTCAGCTTTAAAACTTTTAGAATATAAATCTGTTGCACTATAAATTTTCGGTTCTAAATTTAAATAAGTGGCCAAAGGTGCTGCAGTTTCTCTAGTTCTATTAAAATCTGTAATATATATGGCATTAATGCCTTTGTCTTCTAATCTAGTTTTCCATTCTTGTGCACGCTCTTTACCCATTGCATTTAAATGTGGATTACTATTATTACTGTTGCTTCTGTCTTTTTCTGCGTGTCTTATAAAGTAGTACACCGTATCATCAGATTGATGGGATTGTCCTTTGCAAGCAACTGCTAATAAAAGTATAAGTAAATATTTCATAATTATTGGGGTATAAGCTCTAGTAAGATAAATTGATTAAGTTGCTCTCCTAAGCTATTAAAATTATTGTCTGACACTAAAATTAACGATAAATTTCCGTTCGGCAATTTAGGACCAAACGTAATACCTTCAATATTATCTATACTTTTCTTAGACAGTTGTTTTTTTACAGATTTAAAATTGAAGAGTAATTCTTTTTCAAGATAAGTAAGTTCATTCTTTTCTAAGATAGTATCGCTTAATGTATTAGTCGCATTATTATTAGTAGCTAATATTAATTGTACCACATTACCGTTTGTGCCATAGCCAGCAGAGTAGCTTCGTTCCAATACCAAAAATTGGTTTTCAGATATTTGTAGCATATCTGTTAATCCGTTTACTCCAAATGGTAATAGAGGTAATTTCTGAAGGCGTTCTAGCTTATATGGTAATTGTTTAATGGCAATACCATTATCATTAAATAAAGTAAACCTTATTAAAGAGGTTGTATTAAAAACTTTAGGTTCTGGACCATCCAATTCTAAAGGAAGCTCTGTGGCTACCCAAAATCCTTTACCGAGATGTGCTTTAGTTAATCCCTCAAACACTCCATTATTTCTAGGTTTTTGAGGACCATTAGAAGTAAAGTATTCTGGTATTGAAGCAGATTTTATAAACGCACCAGTACTATCTGTGTAAAAGACCATTGGCGTTTTATTATTTGTAATGCTGCCTTCACTGGAAATTATAAATCCATCATTAACTTTTCTTATAGATTCTAAATCCATTAAAGTTTTAGAGTTAATAGCTTTTGGTGCTTTAATAAAATGTTGTTTAGAAAAAACAACGGTATCTATTGTAGTGCCCTTTAATATAATATCTGCTTCATAAAACCTTGGCTTGCTTGGTTGGTCACAAATTAAATAATACTTAGTACCATCATAATCTATTCCAGACAGGCCACCTATCTCGTTACCATCAATAAACACCTGTTTAGGATAAATATAATCATCTAAATAATTAACCTTGTAGGCAGGTGTCTTGCTTACTTTTAAGCTACTGCAAGAATAACTTGTTGATATTAAAAGTATTAAAGCTATTTGTTTAAGTTTCATTTGGCAAAAATAACATTTTGTTAAGGAAATAATAGGAATTCATTGTGATGAAAAGGTCAATTTCATCGTTAAATTTGAAGTATTACGAACCACAAAAATTGAATTATGAATCAGACTGAATTAGAAGGTAAGTGGAATCAAGTAAAAGGTGATTTTAAACAAAAATATGGTAAAGTAACCGATGACGATACCACTTTTGCCGACGGAAAATTCGACGAGATGCTAGGACGTCTTCAAGAGAAGACAGGTAAAGCAAAAGAAGAATTAAAGAAGGAAATTGCAGAATGGTAATTTAAGATATTAAATTGCTATGAAAAGGAGAAAAGCGCTTCAATTAAGTTTGAAGCGTTTTTTTTTGTTAATACTTTAATCGGTAAACCCCAATATAATTAAGTTGTAATTCAGGTTATAATTGAAGATTATGCTACAATAACATTTCATTAACTAATGTTTGGCATTTATTTGAGATCCTCTTGTGTAATGTATTCTAATTTCGTTGGTAGTTTAACCAACTACCTCTTACTATGAATTACCAACAACCTAATGAAAGGCTTCAAATTATTAATGGCATGTATAAATTAGTTTCAGAAGACTACGTAGATGAATTTCAACCTGAACCTAAAACTAAAATTAGACAAGCTTTAAGAAAATCTTCAACAAAAATTAAAAACTCCTTAAGACGACAACTGGATAAGTGGATGGAATCTTAAAAACTACTTTAATATGTTAACGTTTCATTAATTGTTTAGGGTAATGCTAATTTCTATCTTTAGCAGATAAAATTATCCAAATGAAAATTCAAAATTACGTTACCCTTATTTTAGTATGCTTTGCGTGCTTTCAAATTAGCTGCGCACAAGATAGCGCACAACCAGTTTATGATGTTTCTGCACATTACAACAAGCAAGAGGTAGATATACCTATGCGCGATGGTGTGACACTGCATACCACAATTTATTCTCCAAAGGATACCTCTAAAAAGTATCCAATGATTATGCAACGTACACCATACAGTTCAAGACCTTATGGTGAAGGCCAATTTAAATCTAAAATTGGACCAAACGAATATATGATGAAAGATGGTTACATAGTTGTATACCAAGATGTGCGTGGTCGTTGGATGAGTGAAGGAGATTATGATAATATGCGTGCTTATATACCTAATAAGAAAAAAGGTCAAGTAGACGAAGCAAGTGATACCTATGATACGATTGATTGGTTAGTTAAAAATGTAGACAATAATAACGGTAATGTAGGAACTTGGGGAATTTCTTATCCAGGCTTTTATGCTACATATTCATTGTTAGACTCGCATCCAGCTTTAAAAGCGGTTTCTCCTCAAGCCTGTATAGGTGACTTCTTTTTTGATGATTTTCATCATAACGGTGCTTATTTATTAAGTTACTGGAGAGCAACAGCTGTATTCGGATACCAGACAGAACCTACTACAGAGTCTTGGTATGATTTCCCACAACTAGATACCCAAGATCAATATCAGTTCTTTTTAGATAACGGTCCACTAAGTAATTTAGATGAGTACTATAAAGAAGATAATGAGTTTTGGACACAGTTAAAAGAACATCCTAATTATGATGAGTTCTGGAAATCTCGTGGTATCATACAGCACTTAAAAGATATTAAACCAGCTGTAATGACAGTAGGTGGTTTGTTTGATGCAGAAGATCTTTATGGTCCTTATGAAACCTATAAAAATATTGAAGCCAAGAGTGATAACTTCAACATAATGGTTTTCGGACCTTGGAGTCATGGTGATTGGGCGCGTAACAAAGAACGCCAAGCAATAGGTAATGTATATTTTGGAGATAATATTTCAGACTACTACCAAAAGGATTTAGAAACACCATTCTTTGAGCACTTCCTTAAGAATGATGGTAAAGGAGACGTAAATTTAAGTGAAGCGAGAATATATGATTCTGGAACTAAAGAATGGAAATCTTATGATTCTTGGCCTCCAGAAAATGCTACTAAAAAAACAATGTATTTAGGCAGCTCACAAAAGTTAAACAGCTTGCCAGAAGCAACTCAGGAAACTAAGTTTATTAGTGATGTAAATAAGCCAGTACCATATTCTGAAGATATTAAAATGGTATTTACACCTAGAAAATATATGACAGATGATCAGCGCTTTGCAGCGCGAAGACCAGATGTCTTGGTGTTTGAAACACCAGTAATGACAGAAGATATGACACTTGCAGGAGATATTTTAGCTAAGCTACAAGTGGCAACAACAGGTACTGCTGCAGATTGGGTTGTAAAAGTTATAGATGTTTATCCTGCAGATGCTAAGGATACAGAAGAAACACAAGACCACCTTAAGATGAGTAATTACCATATGATGGTTAGAAGTGAAGTGTTAAGAGGTAGGTTTAGAAACAGTTTTGAGCAACCGGAACCGTTTGTGCCAAACCAAAAAACTCCAGTTACTATAAAGCTACAAGATGTACACCATACCATAAAGAAAGGTCATAAACTACAAATACAGGTACAGAGCACGTGGTTCCCTTATATTGACTTAAATCCACAGACTTACGTAGACAATATTTTTGAGGCAAAAGCTTCAGACTTTAAGACACAAACACATTCTGTTTTTGGAGATAGTGCAATTGAGTTTTCAATATTAAATTAATTTATGAATAAATATATAATAGGCGCAACGCTAGTCGTTGCGCTTTTCTCTTGCAAACAAAATTCAGAACCTATTTCTGAAGAAACAATAGCAACAGAAAGTAAAAAGGCAAATGATTTTTTTGAAGCCTCATTTAAAGAAGATGTTTCAATTAGCCCTATGCTTCAAACACAATTAGGAGTAAAAACTAATTATGGAGAATGGGATGATTTTTCTAACCAAGCAGAAGCAAAAGAACTTGAGAGAGCAAAAAACAGGTTGGCTTATTTAAATGACAGCCTAAATGTAAACGCTTTAAATAAGGAAACTGCACTTAGCTACACATTATACAAACAAGATTTAGAGCATACTATTGAAGATTATGCGTTTAGATTATACAATTATCCAGTTAATCAAATGCACGGTATGCACGCCGAAATTCCTGCATTCCTTATCAATATGCATAGTATAAAGTCTGTTGAAGATGCAGAGGCTTATATTTCTAGGTTAAAAGGTTTAGAAAAAGTATATGTAGACGTTTCTGAAAACTTAGGAATTCGTGAAACTAATGGAATAATGCCTCCAAAGTTTGTTTTTGAGAAAGTTATAGGAGATAGTAAGAATCTAATTAAAGGAAGACCTTTTGAAAAGAGTAACGAAGTAAGTGCGTTAATGGAAGATTTTACGACCAAAGTAAATACACTTTCAATATCTAAGGATGAAAAAGAGGATTTATTAAATAAAGCAGAAAAAGCACTTACAGAACAAGTGAGACCAGCTTTTGAGGGATTAATTTCTACAATGCAAGACCAACAACAAAGAGCTACAGTTGAAAATGGTGTATGGAAATTCCCTAAAGGAGATCAATTTTATAATTTAGCACTTAAAAGAACTACAACTACTAGTCTCACAGCAAATGAAATACATGAGATTGGTTTAAATGAAGTTGCTCGTATACACAAGGAAATGGAGCAAATTATGCAAGATGTAGGTTTTAACGGCACATTGCAAGACTTCTTTAAGTTTATGCGTGAAGATGAAAAGTTTTACTATAAAAATACGGTAGAAGATAAGCAAGCTTATAAAGATAAGGCTACAGCAATCATCAATACCATGAAAGGTACTTTGGATAAATTGTTTAATACAAAGCCAAAAGCAGAACTCGTAGTAAAAGCAGTGGAGCCATTTAGAGAAAAAAGTGCAGGTAAAGCCTTTTACCAACAGCCAGCTATAGATGGATCTAGACCTGGCACTTATTATGTTAACCTTTATGATATGAGTGCTATGCCTACCTACCAAATGGAAGCTTTAGCATACCACGAAGGCATACCTGGTCACCACATGCAAATTGCAATATCTCAAGAACTAGAAAACATACCAGCTTTTAGAAAGCATAGTTTTTACACAGCTTATGTAGAAGGTTGGGCATTATATTCAGAATATATACCCAAAGAAGTAGGGTATTATAATGATCCTTATTCAGATTTTGGTCGTTTAGCTATGGAGTTGTGGCGCTCTTGCCGTTTAGTTGTAGATACGGGCATACACGCTAAGAAATGGACACGTGAAGAAGGTATCGAATACTATAAAAAGAATACACCAAATGCAGAAAGCGACTGTATAAAAATGGTTGAACGTCATATAGTAATGCCTGGCCAAGCAACCGCTTACAAAGTTGGAATGAATAAAATATTAGAACTAAAGAACTTATCTGAGGAAAAGCTAGGAAGCAATTTTGATATTAAAGAGTTTCATGATATTATACTTAAAGACGGTGCATTACCGTTAGATATTCTAACTCAAAAAGTAGAAGCTTGGACAGCTAGCAAATAAATAGCCATACCAATTGTATGGTTCAACCATACATATGATAGGGTTTAAAATGTTGGTATGTAACAGTTTGTATATATTTTTGTAGTGTAAGATTTAAAATAAGAATCTTATTTAGTTAATTTGATTACAATTTAATACAATATAACTCTAACAATTATCATTATTATGAAAAAATTACTTTACACTTTCGCTCTTACAGTATTCGCATTCTCATTCGCAGCTTGTGAAGCAGATGAATTACCACAAGACGTTGACAACGGTGTAGGAGATCAGGTACAAGTACCTGCAGACAGAGAAGATGACCTATAGTAGTAAGCTACTTTAATTAAATAAAAAAGCCTTTGAAAAATCTTCAAAGGCTTTTTTATTTTTAAATATATTTGAAAAATGATTTTGAAGAATATATTTTACTTTTTTATTATATCATTATTGCTTTTATCTTGTACAAAGTCTCGTGACTTTCACAATTCAGATGAAGCAATAAATGATAGCATTTCCTTGTTAATTGATTTATATAAAAGTGAAGGAGATATAGTCGAAAAAAAGAAAATCTTATCTAAGGCTGTGAGTTTTTTGAATAATATTTCAAACGATTCGATTAAGAATACTTACTTAGCAAAATTTTCTTATCAGTATTATAAATTAGGAGATACTGTAAACTTTTTAAATGTAAATGAAAGAGCGATGGAATCTTCAATAAAATCTGATGATTCAATCACATTAGCTATTTTAAATTGGGATTTAGCAACTTATTATAGAGATAAACAACTTAAAAACAAAGAAGCTTACGAACGTTATTTTAAAGCCAAATCTATTTTCGAAGATTTAGGGAATGATTATAATGCTGCAAAAATGTTACTTAACATGGCAATCATTCAAACTAATGTAAGGGATTACATAGGTAGTGAGAATACAACGATTACAGCCATAAATAAATTTGAACCTTTAGGAAAGCAACAGTATTTATATAGCTGTTATAACAATATTGGTATCATTAATAATGAGTTGGAAGAATATCAAGATGCCTTATACTATCACCGCAAAGCTTTAAAAACATTGGATAGGTTTGAAAGTGATCCTACTTTAAAGGCTGTGTCTCTTAATAATATTGGTGTTGTTTATAAAAATAAGGGTAGTTATGATGATGCAATTACATCATTTAATCAAGCCTTAACAGTTGATAGCTTATTCTATAAAAATACGATTCTTTACTCTGCGCTATTAGATAATATTGCCTTCTCTAACTTTAAGAGCGGTAATAATGCAGAAATCCCATATCTTTTTTACAAAGCAAAACAAATAAGAGATAGTATAAAGTTTGATCCTGGTATGATAGAAAGCAGGTTAAACTTATCTGATTACTTTTTGGGAGAAGGAGATTATGATAAGGCGTTAAGTTATGCCAAGGAAGCAAAAAAACTTTCAGAAGAATCAAACTATACAGATGATATATTAGCATCCTTACTCAAGTTGTCCAAATTAGACACGCTTAATGCTAGAGCTTATGCAAATAGGTACATAGTTTTATCAGACAGTTTGCAAGCTCAAGAACGTTTAATGCAAAATAAATTTGCGAGAATTAGATATGAGACAGATGAGTATATAGATAAGAACAATGCTTTAAGCGAGCGAGTTAGAAATATTACTATAAGCTTATTAATTGCATTGGTGGTTTTTGGTTTACTATTCGTTATAAAGAGTCAATTATCTAAAAACAATCAACTTAAGTTAGAACGTGAACAACAGTTAGCAAATGAGCAGATTTATAATTTAATGATAGATCAGCAAAATAAAATCTCTGAGGGAAGAAAACGTGAAAAACAGAGAATTTCTAAAGAACTTCATGATGGTGTTTTAGGAAGTTTATTTGGTACTCGTTTAAGCTTAGGGAGTTTAAATACAAAGCATGATGAAAGTGCAATTAGTAACAGGCAAAACTATATAGATAGGTTAAAGGAAATAGAAGAGGAGATACGAAGTATTTCTCATAACCTACAAAGTAAGGTGTTAAAAGAGGAACAGGTTTTTACTTCTTTAATAGAAGAGCTTTTGGAAATACAATCTAAAGCCGGAAACTTTAATTATGCTATACAAACTCAAACCGATTTGGATTGGGATATGATAGATGGTAAGGTTAAAATTAACATTTACAGAATACTACAGGAAGCCATACAGAACATAAATAAATATGCAGATGCTACCGAAGTTTTGCTTACCTTTAATGCCAATCAAAATCACATTAAAGTTACTATTGAGGATGATGGTGTAGGTTTTAATGTTCAGAAAAAATCACAAGGAATTGGTTTGTCAAATATGACATCAAGAGTTAAGGATTTGCAGGGAACAATAAAAATCACTTCAGAACTTTCTAAAGGAACTTTAATAGAGGTTACAGTCCCTAAAACCAATTATTTTGACAAAAAAACGGCTTAAACTCCTTATTGTAGATGATCATCCTATGATTATCGAGGGCTATAAGAATGCTCTCCAAGATATGTCATCAGATGATTATGAACTTATCATAGAATCTGCTCAAGATTGTGATGAAGGTATGGAGAAGATTCAAAACTCTACAACCGGCACACCATACGATATTATATTTTTAGATATACAGCTACCTCCATCTAAAGATGGCAGAATATTATCTGGCGAAGATTTAGGATTACGAGCAAACAGGTTATCACCGTCTTCTAAGCTTGTGTTCTTAACTATGTTTAATGATAATTACCGTATTCATAGTATTCTTAAAAATGTGAACCCAGACGGCTTCTTAGTAAAGAGTGATGTAAACTCATCTGAGTTGGTAAAGGCTTTTGATACAATAAATAACGATCCTCCATATTATAGTAAATCTGTTAAGCAGTTTATAAGAAATGACATGACAAATAGAAATGTTATAGATGAGCTGGATAGAAAAATATTATTTCATCTTTCTAAAGGTGTACAAACAAAAGACTTACCAGAATATGTTTCACTTTCTATTAATGCAATAGAAAAGCGAAAGAAATCTTTACGAAAACTGTTTGATATTAGCACAAGAAACGATGTTTCTCTTATCCAAAAAGCTAAAGAACAGGGTTTTCTTTAAAATTTTAATTAAAAAATTAAATAGTATGGTTCAGCCATAACTATGTTAAGGGTAAAATCACTCTTAACTCTCAACATCCTCGTATTTTTACATCAGATTAATTGTTAGAGTCTATTTATAGATGAAGTTTAAATAGAGTGGAGAATAAATCCAACTAAGCACATTAGTTAAACAATGTTCTAAATAGGAAATTTATTTTGCCCCAAATTAGGATTTAACTCCACTCTTTTGAACAAAATTCACCTCTTTGAAAACTAAAAGTATTTTAAATGAAATAACATAGCTTACTGTATTTATAGCTACTGTAAATTTCAACTAAATTTTGAAGTACCAATTTTAAGAAAAAATAGAATGCTCCAAATTCTAACAGGCCTCAAGATGTTGACCGCACTTAACCTGTAAAGATTTATATACTTTAGAGTATATAATACGTGATGTATTAACCAACATAAACACGTTACAATAGCCACTCGGAGCATTCTTTTTTTATTTTCACTACTTTTAAAGAAAACAAGCACACATGCTCATAAAAGTATTTGGTAGTGCAGTCTTTGGCGTAGAGGCTACAACTATCACCGTAGAGGTAAATGTTGACAAAGGCATTGGTTATCATTTAGTTGGTCTTCCAGATAAAGCAATTCAAGAAAGTAGTTATCGTATAGCAGCAGCATTAAAAAATGTAGGCTACAAACTTCCAGGTAAAAAGATCACCTTAAATATGGCTCCTGCAGATATGCGAAAGGAAGGATCTGCGTACGACCTAACTTTAGCATTAGGAATCTTAATCGCATCGTCTCAAATAAAAGCAGAACAAATAGCAAAGTATATTATAATGGGAGAGCTTTCGTTAGATGGCTCTTTACAACCTATAAAAGGCGCATTACCTATTGCTATTAAAGCTAGGGAAGAAGGCTTTGAAGGTTTTATATTACCTAGTCAAAACGCAAAAGAAGCTGCTATTGTAGATGGCCTAAAAGTGTATGGTGTGGATAACATATCTCAAGTAATCGACTTTTTTGATAGAGACATTAAACTTGAGCAGACTATTATTGATACGCGAAAAGAATTTTACAAAATATTGGATCATCCAGAATTAGATTTTGCCGATGTAAAGGGACAAGAATCAATTAAACGCTGTATGGAAATTGCAGCTGCTGGTGGTCATAATATAATTCTTATAGGTCCGCCAGGTTCTGGAAAAACCATGCTGTCAAAACGTTTGCCATCTATCTTGCCGCCAATGTCTTTAAAAGAAGCTTTGGAAACGACTAAAATTCATAGTGTTTCCGGTAGAATGAGAGAGCATTCTGGTTTAATGGCAGAGCGACCATTTAGAAGTCCACATCATACTATTAGTGATGTTGCTCTTGTAGGTGGTGGTGCGTACCCACAACCAGGAGAAATTTCTTTATCTCATAATGGTGTATTGTTTTTAGATGAGTTACCAGAATTTAAACGAAGTGTTTTAGAAGTAATGAGGCAGCCTCTTGAAGATAGGGAAGTTACTATTTCGAGAGCTAAATTTACAGTAACCTATCCATCAAGTTTTATGTTGGTTGCCAGTATGAATCCTAGTCCTGGCGGTTATTTTAATGATCCAGATGCGCCGGTAAGTTCTTCTCCGGCAGAAATGCAGCGTTACTTAAGTAAAATTTCCGGACCACTATTAGATAGAATAGACATTCATATTGAAGTTACACCTGTGCCTTTTGAAAAACTAACAGATGCCAGAAAAGCAGAAAGTAGTGTTGAAATAAGAAAACGTGTAACCAAAGCTAGAGAAGTGCAAACTGAGCGTTTTAAAGACCTAGATACTATACATTATAATGCGCAAATGGGAGTACGTCAAATTAGAGAGTATTGCAAACTAGATGAAGCCTCGATGCAGTTATTAAAATCTGCAATGGAGCGTTTAAACCTATCTGCAAGGGCGTACGATCGTATTCTTAAAGTTGCAAGGACTATTGCAGACCTAGAAGCTTCAGACGAGGTTACAGGTACACATATTTCAGAAGCCATACAATACAGAAGTCTTGATCGTGAAGGTTGGTTAGGCTAGCTATTATTTCTTATTTTTAGAACGTAATTTATACACAACTATGAAGCATCTTTGTTCACTAGCATTATTACTTGTAATTTTTAGCTGTAAGAAGTCTACAACAGATTTAAATAATTCAACTTCCGAAACAGATACAACCTCTATTATAGATGATGTTGCTGGTACTCTAGAGGATGAGCCTGTAGTCTTAACGTTGGAGCAAGCTAACAATCTTGCTAACTTACCATTGTCTTGTGTTAATACAGAATATCCAAATAAATTAGGGCAAACCTTGGCAAGTAAAGCAGATATAGCGCAACCTAATGAGCTTCACCCAGCATTTTATGGGTGTTTTGATTGGCATTCATCTGTACATGCGCATTGGTCTATGGTATCTTTATTAAAACAATTCCCAGACTTAAAAAAAGCGGAAGCTATAAAAGAGACGCTTCAGAGTAACTTATCTAAGGAGAATATTATAGCTGAGGTAGAGTATTTTAAAAAAGAACACAATAAATCTTATGAGCGTACATATGGATGGGCTTGGGTTTTAAAGCTCTCTGAAGAATTACACACTTGGGAATCTCCTATGGCAAAGGAGTTAGAAGAAAATCTAAAACCACTAACTAATTTAATTATTGAGCGCTATAAGGAGTTTTTGCCAAAGTTAAATTACCCTATTAGAGTTGGTGAGCATACAAACTCGGCTTTTGGTATTTCATTTGCATTAGATTACGCTAAAGCAACAGAAAATGAAGAGTTTGCAAAGCTCTTGAAAGTAAGGTCTAAAGATTTTTATCTAAATGATAACTCTTGTCCTATAACTTGGGAGCCTAGCGGCTATGATTTTTTATCGCCTTGTCTTGAGGAAATAGATGTTATGAGACGAGTACTGCCAAAAGAAGCTTTTTTACTTTGGATGCAAGACTTTATGCCGCAATTATTAAATAAGGATTTTACTTTGGCTGTAGGTGAGGTTTCGGACCGTAAAGATGGTAAACTTGTACATTTAGACGGTTTAAACTTTAGTAGAGCTTGGGTTTTGTATGGTTTAGCTAAGCAATACCCACAAAAATTTGGGCATTTAAGAGCTTTAGCTAATCAACATGTAAATCATTCGTACCCTAACTTAGTGGGAGATTCTTACGAAGGTGGTCATTGGTTAGGAAGCTTTGCTATATATGCTTTGAATACTTCGAAAATGGAATGAAAAAATTCCTAGATAACATAGGTCCTTCAGTTGTATTAACCGCTGCATTTATTGGTCCTGGTACAATTACAGTATGTACATTGGCTGGTGTTAATTTTGGATTTTCATTATTATGGGCTTTGTTAATAGCAATTTTCACGTGTATTATACTACAAGGTATGACTACACGGTTAGGAATAGTTACGCAACGTGGTTTATCTGATGTAATAAAAGATCAACTCAAGTCTCCTTATGTAAAATGGCCTGTTATAGTCCTCATTTTTTCTGCAATAGTAATAGGAAATGCAGCTTATGAGGCTGGTAATATTAGTGGTGCTTCACTAGGGTTACAAGGTATTTTTCCTTCGTTAGTTTCAGATAGCTATAATAAAGGAGCTTTACTTATAGGTATAATAGCTTTTGTATTGCTTTATTTCGGAAACAATAAGCTGTTGGAGCGCACCTTAATAGCGTTGGTGGTAATTATGAGTATTTCATTTATTATCGCTATGGTAATTACAGGACCTAATCTTATTGATGTTTTAAAAGGGCTTTTAGTGCCAAATTTAACTTCAGACAATATTTTAACTGTTGTCGCTTTGTTGGGCACCACTGTAGTGCCTTATAATATTTTTTTACACACTGCTTTAGTTTCAGAAAAATGGAAAGACACAACATCGCTTTCTTGGGCTAGAAAAGAATTAATTGTAGCCGTCTTGGTTGGTGGCGTGGTTTCTATGTCTATATTAATTTGCGCAGCATCTTCAGGACTAACAAAGGTAAATGCAGTGACAGATTTAGCAGAAGGCCTAGCGCCTTTATTTTCTAGCTTTGCATCGTTAGTTGTAAATATTGGTTTAATTGCTGCAGGTATAACATCTGCAATTACTGCACCGCTTGCGGCAGCCTACGTAGCAAAAGGTTGTTTTGGTTGGGAAAAAGCACAAACGTCCTATAAGTTTAGATTGGTTTGGATGTTTATTCTGCTTACAGGTATATTTTGTTCGTCATTAAAGATAAATCCTATCGAAATTATAAAGTTTGCACAAATAACCAATGGTATAGTGCTTCCGTTGGTAGCCATTCTCTTATTATGGTTGGTAAATAATAAATCTTTATTGGGATCTTATAGAAATAATACTTTACAGAATATTTTAGGGGTATTAATAGTAGGATTAACTGTTGTTTTGGGAGTTAAGTCTATACTTAAAGTTATTGAGGTGTTATGATAACAATAGATATTAATTGTGACTTGGGAGAAGGTGGTTTGTATGATCATAAACTTATGCCATTAATTACGTCTTGCAGTATTGCATGTGGAGGTCATTTTGGTAATATAGATACTATGAACTCTGCTGTAGTTTTGGCCAAGCAACATCAGGTTAAAATTGGAGCACATCCTTCTTATCCGGATCACCAAAATTTTGGTCGGGTATCATTTAAAGACATGCCAAAACAAGACCTTAAAGACTCTCTCCTAAATCAGCTCCAAACATTAAATGATATTGCTAATTTTCATAACTATCCATTAACTCATATAAAGCCTCACGGAGCACTTTACAATGATGCTAATGTGGATGAGCCAATAGCAAAATTAATTATTGAAACAGTCCAAAAGTTTAACTCTGAAATTCCAATTTTTGTTTCACCAGAATCTATCATATCAAAAATAGGTAAGGGAAAAATTGATATGATTACAGAAGGTTTCGCAGATAGATCTTATAATACAGATTATACTTTAAAATCAAGAAAATTAGATGGTGCAGTTTTAAAATTGAAAGAAGAGGTGTTGCGTCATGTATTGCAAATTGTAAAATACAATAGAGTAGAAGTGTCAAAAGATTCATTTATTCCAATTACAATTGAAACGCTTTGTATGCATAGTGATACTGAAAACTCAGTTAAGTTACTTGATGATTTGTATAAATTTCTAATAGAAAATTCAATTAAAATTGAACCTTATGGACATTGAAAATATTCTTATAAAACAGTATTCTCAACGTTCAATATTACTTACTTTTGAACAACCTGCAGATGAAAACCTGCTTAAAAAGCTTGTTAGATGTAGGCAAATTATCAATGAAAAATATTTTAAATCTATACTTTATATAAATTTAGGATATAACTCATTATTAATAAATTACGTATCAACTATAGATAAGTTCTATGATCTTAAAAATACGCTTTTAGAGTTAATAAGTGAAGCTAAGCTTAGTGGTGTCTCACAACAACATAAGATTTTGTTGCCAGTATGTTATGATGAGAGTTTTGGACTAGATTTAGAAGAGCTTTCAGAACACACAAATTTGTCACCTAAGGAAATTGTTAAGCGACATTCTTCTACTGAGTATTTGATTTACTTTTTAGGTTTTTTACCAGGCTTTCCTTACTTACTAAATTTAGGCAGCTCTTTATATTGCCCTAGAAAATCTTCTCCTAGGCAAAACGTATTAAAGGGTTCAGTAGGAATTGCAGGACAACAAACCGGAATTTATCCACAAGAATCTCCTGGTGGTTGGCAAATTATAGGGAACTGCCCAATAAGTATATTTGGGAATTATTGGCAAAATTACTCTCCGTTTTCTATCGGTGATAAATTACAGTTTTACAGTGTAAGTTTAGATGAATATCATCAAATAAAACACGATTTTGAGACGCATAATTTTAATCTTAAAAAAGAAAAAGTTGGCTAAACTAAGTGTTATTTCATCTGGTATTTATAGTTCTGTTCAGGATTTAGGACGTTATAATTTTACACATTTAGGCGTCCCAATAAGTGGTGTTTTAGATACATATTCTGCTCAATTTGCAAACTTACTTTTAGGTAATACAGCAACAGATGCTGTAATCGAAATAACCTTTTCTGGTGCTACTTTTTCATTTAACGCACCAACTCAAATTGTAATTTCAGGAGCAAGAACAACCGTTAATGTAAATGAAAAGTGTTTTAATCAAGATCAAGTAATTTCAGTAAAAAAGAATGATGTCTTAAAAATTGGCAAATCTACATTGGGGTTTAGAACTTACTTGGCTATTAAAGATGGTTTCAAAACAAAAGAGTTTTTAGGCAATCGTAGTTTTTATAAACCTGTTAGTGAGTTGTCAACGTTACGAGACAATGATGAGTTAGAGTATAATGATTATACCACTCAGGAGACTGTGCAGCAATCTTCTGTTAAGTTTCAAGAATCTTATTTGTCTGAAACAACTATAAACGTTTATAAAGGTGTAGAGTTTGATTTGCTTACAGATAGCGTTAAATCACAGTTAGTTAATCAATTAACTATAAGTGCTACAAGTAACAGAATGGCATATCAATTTGATGAAACAATACAATGTTCTGTTTCAGATATTTTAACGGGACCTGTTTTACCTGGAACAGTGCAGCTTACACCAAGTGGAAAACTAATTGTGCTAATGAGAGATTGTCAAACTACTGGAGGTTACGCTAGAGTATTGCAGGTATCTGAAGATGGATTAAATTGCTTAGCTCAAAAGCCCTTAGGTAGTAAGATAAAGTTTCAGATTGTAGACTTTTAACTTACTTATGTCCATTTTAATATACTTTTAATCCATTTTAATTTATTCTTGTAAGGTGCATATTTTAAAGGGATGTCTATCCAAGTTCCTCTTTTAACTACAGATTTTTTGTGAGAAAATGTTTCAAAAGAACGCTTGCCGTGATAAGCTCCCATACCACTTTGACCAACGCCTCCAAAGGGCAAATTTTTATTTACAAAGTGAACAATGCTGTCATTTTTAACACCACCGCCAAAACTATATTTTTTTAATAATTTATCAGCAAAAGCTTTTTGTTCTGCAAAGACATAAAACGATAAGGGTTTGTGGTAATGAGATACATACTTGTGTATATCTTCTTCTGTGGTATAAGATATAATAGGAAGTATAGGCCCAAAAATTTCAGTCTCCATAGCATTACTGTTTAATGCTGGTTCATCTAAAAGTGTAGGACTAATGTATAAATCTTCTTCATTGGTTGTGCCACCAAAAATTAGTTTTGAGTCTTTTAGCATCTTGCTAAGACGCTCAAAGTTTCCTTTGTGGCTAATTCTAGCAAAATCTGGAGATTGCTCTGGATTGCTGCCATAAAACGCTTCAATTTCTTTTTTAAGTGCCGTAACTAATGCCTTTTTAATACTTGCATGTACTAAAATATAGTCTGGAGCAATACAGGTTTGGCCTGCGTTAATAAATTTACCCCAAACCAATCGCCTTGCTGTCGTTGCTATCTTAGCACTTTCATGAACTATGCAGGGATTTTTACCACCTAACTCTAAAGTGACAGGTGTTAAATGCTCTGCACAAGATTTAGCAACAATAGTTCCTACTCTAACACTACCAGTAAAAAATACATAATCCCAAACTTTAGAAAGTAATTCTTGTGATACATCTTTATCGCCTTGTACAACGGTTACGTGCCCTTTATCAAACACTTTAGCTATAATACTAGAAAGAATATTAGCAGTATGTGGTGTAAGTTCGCTAGGCTTTAAGATAACGGTGTTTCCCGCAGCAACAGCACCAATTAATGGCGCAATGGCTAGTTGAAAAGGATAATTCCAAGGTGAGATAACTAATGTGTTGCCATATGGCTCTTTATAAATATAAGCTGAAGATGGAAAGTTAAGTAGGGAAGATGTTACCTTTTCTGTTTTACTCCAAGATTTTAAATTACTTATAAATTCATCTAGCTCTTTTAGTATGATAGAGGTTTCAGTAATTACTGCTTCAAAATATGGCTTTTTAAAATCTAAGTGTAACGCTTCACAGATGGCGTTTTCTTGATCAGTTATTTCTTTGCGCAACTTCTTTAATGCAGCTAACCGGAAGGAAATAGGAAGTGTTGCTCCAGTTTTAAAGTACTGTTTTTGTGCGTCTACAACGTTGGTAATATTCATATATTAAATTTAGTAAAGAGAATCTCTCATCTTAAACCTTAAGATTTCATTATATGTAAATTGCTCTACATTATCATTAGTTTGCATTAACAGCATAATATTTTCTGCAAATCGATTAATATCGTTCTCAGAAAGTACAGGTCTTATAAAGTTAATATCAGCTTCAAATTTATTCTTAGAATAATGTCTTTGCAATGCATCTTTTCGCATTTGTTTTGTAATTATAATATCTTTAATCTGCGTATTAAGTTTGAGATCACTAGTAATAGTCTCCACCAATTCATCTTCAGGATTACTATAAATTTTTATAGCACTAAGAGGTAATTCTAATCCTAATATTTCACGATTAGAAGCTATTTTAGCACCGCTATTTGTGGTTCTCCAATTATTCCAATTTGCCTCTAAGCCACCAATTGGTATAATGCTTACCCACATTTTAAATGAAGATGGTATGTAGTTATTATCTAAAATCCAAAGATAGCTATCACCAGGTGTTGTACCTCCAGAAGTGTAAGTAACTAAAAGTGCTTTGTTGCCGTTATCTAATGTAATAACCTGTCTGCTTGTTCCTTCATCAAATATTTTAAAAGGTGCCAACACCCAAAACGAATCGTTATTAAAGTGCTTTAGTGCTCTTTTTATAGCACTCTCACGCTCTTCACCTTGAATGGTGAGGCCATTTTTAAAAACATTACTTTGTGAAGTGTCTATTAAATTGAGATTTACTTTATAATCTTCCCAAGTGCATATTGCTAACTGTGCTCTTTTGTCAAGTTTATAGGATGTTTTTCTAAAATTCCACTCTACGTATCTAGCTTCCAGGTAGTCTGGTTCATTTATAGCATTTAAAACCTTACACGCTAATGCATCTGCCTCTTTTCCACTTTTACCCTTAGGAAGTGGCTCATTGTATAATGCATAAATTATAGCAAAGCCAATAATTAGCAAGACTATTATTATACCTATAAACTTGAGTAAGACACTGAAGAATTTTCGCATGACTTATAGAATTTCTGTATTTTAGAAGCTTAAAAATAATGACAAATGAGTAAACAAATTTTAGGAATAGGTAGTAGAATTAATCACGAAGAATTAGGCTTTGGTGTTGTTACCAATGTAGATGCATCTCAATATTGGGTTACTTTTCAAAACGATGGTGTTGAGACCATTCCGTTAGATGATAACTTTGAGGTAATTGAAGCTATAGAAGATGAGTTAGATACTGTAAGTTTTTACGAGGTAGAACGAAGCTTAAGGTCTATTTTAAAACAGTACAGTGATGTTTCTGAAATAGTGCATATTGCAGATAAGTATAAAAAAGGTACAATGACCTTGTATCCTGAAGACCGTACAATGTCCTCAAAAGACATTCCTATTAGTACATTCTTTCATAAAATAGTCTTGTTAAGAGATAGGCTGCGAGTTATGGAACAAAAGATTAACGCCCATAAAGGTTTAGATGATCAAGATAAGGTAGACTTGCAACAATATATTACAAGAATTTACGGAAGCCTTACCACGTTTAATGTATTGTTTAAAAATAAAAGTCAGCATTTTAAAGGAGAAGGAAAAAGCTAGAAACCGGCATAGTGTCACTAAGATTAAAACTTTGAGACTAAATATTTTGTAACATTTTATTTAAACTACGTACTTATAAATGTAATCAATCAAAAAACAATCATATTATGAATGCACATGAAATAGACTACCATATTTACGGAGAAGAAATGCAATATGTCGAAATAGAGTTAGACCCTCAAGAAGGTGTAATTGCAGAAGCCGGCAGTTTTATGATGATGGATAGCGGTATTAAAATGGATACCATTTTCGGTGATGGCTCTGAACAAAACAAAGGATTTTTAAAAAGTATATTGGGAGCAGGAAAGCGCTTACTTACTGGAGAAAGTCTTTTTATGACTGCGTTTTATCATGCAGAAACTGCTGGAAAAAAACGCTTAAGTTTTGCATCTCCATATCCCGGAAAAATATTACCTATAGACCTTAGCCGTTTTGGCAATAAATTTATTTGCCAGAAAGATGCATTCTTATGTGCGGCTAAAGGTGTTAGTGTAGGAGTGGAGTTTAGTAAAAAACTAGGAAGAGGATTTTTTGGTGGCGAAGGATTTATTATGCAAAAATTAGAAGGTGATGGTATGGCCTTTGTCCACGCAGGAGGAACAACTGCACAAAAAGAACTAGCGCCAGGAGAAACTCTTAAGGTAGATACAGGTTGTATTATTGGCTTTACTAAAGATGTAAATTACGATGTCGAGTTTGTAGGCGGAATAAAAAACTCATTATTTGGTGGCGAAGGTTTATTTTTTGCAACACTTACAGGTCCTGGAACCGTGTATGTACAATCTTTACCATTTAGTAGGCTGGCAAGTAGAGTATGGGCTGCAGCACCACAAGGTGGCGGTAAAGATAAAGGAGAAGGAAGTATACTTGGTGGTTTAGGTAACTTGATAGATGGTGACAACAGATTTTAAGTATTCAATTTATTAACAATCGTTTACAATGTAATTTTTTTGTACTATATTTAAGTAATCTAAATAAGACGCCTATAAAAAACCACTACCTACCTAACTAAAAACTAATGTATTATGGCGAGAGCTATGTTTGAATACACTAAAACAATCCTTAATAAGGTTAGTTTTGATGTACAGTTGTTCTGCAAGGAAGTTCAGAAGGCAATTAAAAGGCTATTACCTCATGAGATTGAGGAATTAAAATTATTTATAGAAGGACTTACCAAGGACAATCCAAATTTAAATCAGTGTTTGATTTATCTTACACCATAAAAAAATCCCGCATAATGCGGGATTTTTTATTTTGTATAAAAGAGTAAAATCTTATTTAGATATAGGACTTATTATCTGAACATTTTGAAATGTAATTGCACCTTTTACAACACCTGCAATTACAGATTGTAATGCTTCAATTATTTGCATTTTAAGTTCACTCTTATGATATATAATACTTACCTCTCTAGCCGGAATAGGATCTGTGAACATTCTTAAATGAGACTTGTCTTGGTCCCTTAAATCTAAAGTATGTAGGTAAGGCAATAACGTCATACCCAAACCTTCATTAGAAAGTTTTATTAACGTTTCAAAGCTACCGCTTTGTAAGCTAAAACGGTCTTCCTCATACCTATCTGCCATTTTACATAGGTTTAGAATACCATCCTTAAAACAATGACCATCTTGTAATAACAAAATATCTTCAACATCTAAATCTGTAGGATCAATTTTTGTTTTTCCCTGTAATCTATGGTTGTTGGGAACATAACCTACAAATGGTTCAAAGTATAAAACTCGTTCCTTAATTTCTTCATCTTCTAATGGTGTTGCAGCTATTGCAGCATCTATATGTCCTTCTTTTAATTGCTCAATTATAGCTTCTGTATGCAACTCTTCAATAGAGAGTTTCACTTTAGGATATTTCTTAGTAAAATTGCTAAGGAACATAGGTAATAGCGTAGGCATAATTGTAGGAATAACCCCAATTTTAAATTCGCCGCCAATGTAACCTTTTTGTTGGTCTACTATATCTTTAATACGATCACTCTCATTAACTATATTTCTAGCTTGAGCTACAATCTTTCTTCCCACATCGGTTAATTCGATTGGTTTTTTACCTCTGTCAAAAATTTGAATATCCAGTTCATCTTCAAGCTTTTGTATTTGCATACTCAACGTTGGTTGCGTTACAAATACTTTTTGTGCAGCTTTTGTGAAGTTTTGATGTTCTGCAACAGCAAGCACATAATTAAGTTGGGTAATTGTCATAATGATTGTTATAGACTTCAAAAATAAGAAAGCTATCAATAATACTTATGAAAAGCTATGTTAAGATTGGTGTTTTTCTATAGAAATAAATCAATTATCACAACAAATTTAAAATCGAATTGCAATTGATTGGTTTTCTTCTCCAACAACAAACTTAGAATCTGACCAAACTGGAGGACCAAAAGACATGTCGTTGTTAGATGCGCCATAACTTTCTTTAGGCATTCCGTTTGTATTAAAATCCATAGTCCCATTTTCATTTTCATCATGAATAGCTAAAACAGCATATTCACCTTTAGCAATACCAGTAAACGTAGCTTTAATGTGACCATCTACAATCTTAGCTTGAAGCGATTTTACAGGCTTTAATTTCATAAAAGTGTCTTCACTATGAAGCGCAAGTAAAACCACACCATTGTCATTTTTAACGTTGTTAATAGTAACTTCTAAATTGGTAGTTTCGTTTTGAGCAGAACAAATGTTTCCGAATACTAGTAATACAATAGCAAATGCAAGAGTTTTCATGTGTTGTGTTTTTAAATTATACCTGTAAATTTATAGTTTGCATTTTCATTACTACATTTAAAATAACTCATTTGTAAAATTTAAGGACCCAACTGTATATTTGGTTAGACAAGTATTAAATTAAGCAATAGGACTATCCATTAATTTAAGATAGTTTTTTGTATTTGAGTTAAATGCGTTAAATGTTTTCTAAAGCCATTAAATATTATGGTTTGTATTATAATCTAAGTTAATTTTATAGCAAACTTATTACCCCAAATGAAATTATTAATTACAGGCGCTACAGGATTAATCGGAACACATGTTACAGCCGTTTGTCATGAGCGTGGTTATACTGTAAATTATCTTACAACAGATAAGGACAAAATTGAAAATAAGCCTAATTATAAGGGATTTTACTGGAATCCTAGGGAAGGTGAAATAGATGTTTCTTGTTTTGAAGGTGTAGACGCTATAATTAACTTAGTTGGGGCCAATATTGCAAAGCGTTGGACAGAGTCTTACAAAAAAGTGATTATAAAAAGTAGAACTGAAACAGCAGAACTTCTTTTAAAATCTTTATCTCAACGTGAGCATAACGTTAAGCATATTGTGTCGGCTAGTGGCATAAGTATTTATCCAAGTTCTCTCACCAAATTTTATACAGAAGAGCATAAAGAAGTTGATGATACATTTATTGCAGATGTTGTTGTTAAATGGGAAGCTGCTATTGATGCTTTTGAAACCATAGGAATAGATGTTGCAAAACTGAGAATTGGTTTAGTATTAGCCGAAGAAGATGGTGCATTGCCTAAATTAGCACAGCCTGTTAAACTTGGTATTGGTGCTCCTCTTGGTAGTGGGAAACAGTGGCAATCTTGGATTCATATAGACGATTTAGCGAGAATGTTTGTACACATTGTAGACCAACATTTAGATGGTGTTTATAATGCAGCTACATCTAAACCACAAACAAATAAGGAGATTACACAGTATATTGCAGAAACCCTTAACAAACCACTTTGGCTACCAAATATTCCAAAACCTGTTATAAAATTAATGTTGGGTGAAATGGCTACCGTAGTTTTAGGCAGCCAAATGGCTAGCAATCACAAAATAGCTTCAACTGGTTTTGTTTATGAATACCATCACATTAAATTAGCTCTGGAAGACTTACTTAAAAATTAGTGTCTGCCTTTTAGTACAGCCTCAATATCCTTTAAGCTAAATCCTTTAGCTTTTAAAAGAATTAAATAGTGGAATAATAAATCTGCGCTTTCATTTAGAAATAAGTCGTCGTTATCATCTTTGGCTTCAATTACCGTTTCAACAGCTTCTTCGCCTACTTTTTGTGCTATCTTATTTATACCTTCATCAAATAATGAAACCACATAACTCTTAGCATCTTTACCACGTTGTTCTGGAGCAACTTCTGAAATTTCTTTACGTTCACTTATTATAGTTTCTAATTCTGAAAGAAATCCAAAATTCTGAACATTCTTCTCATTCCAGCAAGTATCACTTCCTTTATGGCACGTTGGCCCTTTAGGTTTTGCTTGAATTAACAATGCATCTTGATCACAATCTACTTTAATAGAAACCAATTCTAAAACATTACCACTTTCTTCACCTTTTGTCCAAAGACGTTGTTTGCTTCGGCTAAAAAAAGTAACCTGCTTTAGTTCTTGTGTCTTTAATACTGCTTCATCATTCATGTAACCAAGCATTAACACATTCTTAGTTTCAGAATCTTGTATAATTGCTGGAACCAAACCGTTTGTATATTTATCAAAATTAATTGTCATAGTTTCTTCTATTTTTAATCGTCTTGCTTACTTTATTTTAAAATTTAGAGTCTTACAGCAATATTATTGTCTTGTAAGGCTTTCTTTAAATCAACAATTTCAATCTCTTTAAAGTGAAATACGCTTGCTGCTAATGCTGCATCACTTTTCCCTAAGTGAAAGGTGTCTTTAAAATGCTGAATACTTCCTGCACCACCAGATGCAATAATAGGTATAGTTAATTCTTCTGAAAGCTTACGTAACGCTTCATTAGCAAAACCATCTTTTGTGCCGTCGTTGTTCATGGAGGTAAATAAAATCTCACCAGCACCGCGCTGTTCTACCTCTTTAGCCCAAGTAAATAAATTGAGTTCTGTAGGTACTTTACCACCAACTAGGTGTACAATCCATTCGCCATTAACTTGTTTAGCATCAATAGCTACTGTTACACATTGACTCCCAAATTTAGCCGATAAATCATTTATTAATTGCGGATTTTTAACTGCTGATGAATTAATTGAAACTTTATCTGCGCCATTTTGAAGCAGGATATCTACATCTTCAACACTTGAGATGCCACCACCAACAGTAAAAGGTATATTTACTTGTTCTGCAACTTTAAGGACAAGCTTAGCCAATGTTTTTCGTTTTTCTTCTGTTGCAGAAATATCTAGAAATACCAATTCATCTGCACCTTCAATAGCATAGCGTTTTGCGAGCTCAACAGGATCTCCAGCATCTCTTAGCCCAACAAAATTAACACCTTTTACAGTGCGGCCATCTTTTATATCTAAGCAAGGAATTATTCGTTTTGTTAACAAGGGTTTAGGTTTTAGGGATTAGGAATTTGCCTTTTCTAATTTCTTAATTTGAATTTAAAATGAAGGATTCAAGTTGCTTTAAAGAGATTCTATTCTCATAAATTGCTTTACCAATTATGGTACCCTCACAACCAATTTCGGCTAATTTTGGAAGTTCATCAAATGTTGAGATTCCTCCTGACGCTATAAGTTTAAGATCATTTTCGGTTTCATTTAAAATACGCTTATATAAATTAAATGCTGGTCCTTCAAGCATACCATCTTTAGAAATATCTGTACAAATTACATAGGCTATGCCCTTATTTTGATACTCATTTATAAAAGGAATTAAAGCTTTGTCACTTTCTTCTAACCAGCCAGAAACGGCAATCTTTTCATCCATGGCATCTGCACCTAAAATAATTTTATCTGCACCGTAGGTATTAATCCAAGACGTAAATGTTTCAGGGTTTTTAACGGCAATACTACCTCCAGTAATTTGTTTTGCACCACTTTCAAAAGCAATTCTCAAATCGTCATCGGTTTTTAGACCACCACCAAAATCAATCTGTAAAGAAGTGTTTGTAGCAATATTTTCTAAAACTTTGTGATTAACAATATGCTTAGATTTTGCACCATCTAAATCTACCAAATGCAAATATTTAATGCCGTGGTCCTCAAAACGTTTTGCCATGTCTAAAGGATCTTCACTGTAAATTTTCTTAGTAGAGTAGTCGCCTTTACTCAATCTTACGCATTTACCTTCTATAATATCTATTGCTGGAATAATTCGCATATGTTATAGGTTTAAGAAATTTTTTAAAAGTTGTTCTCCGTCATTACTACTTTTTTCAGGGTGAAATTGCACACCATAAAAATTGTCTTTTTGTAAAGCAGAACTATATTGTATTTGATATTCGCTTGTTGAAATAGTTTCAGTAGAAATAGGAGCGTAGTAGCTATGTACTAAATACATAAAACTATGCTCTGAAACTTGTTGAAACAACTCAGATTTTAAATTGGTAATTGTATTCCACCCAATTTGGGGCACTTTTACTAAGGTTGAATCGAATTTTAAAACATCAACATCAAAAATACCAAGACCTTCTGTTTGTCCTTCTTCAGTATAATTACACATTAACTGCATACCTAGACAAATTCCCAAGACAGGTTGTTTTAATGTAGGTATTAGTTTGTGCAAACCAGTTTCTTTCAATTTCTTCATTGCAGAACTTGCTTCACCAACACCAGGAAATATAACCTTATCGGCTTTTTTAATCGTTTCGGTATCATCAGACAAAATCGCCTCAACACCTAAACGTTTAAATGCAAACTGAAGGCTTTTTATATTGCCTGCGCCATAATTAATTATTACTAGTTTCATAATAAGTAAGAAGTATGAAGTGAAAGGTTTGAGGTTATTATTTTTGAATACATAGTATATCTATATTGTTTGTGCAGTTTTCATTGAATTAGCTATTAAAGCAGAAAGCTCGATAGATTCCTTTTACTTACAGCTTTTAACTTTAAAGAACACCTTTAGTACTAGGCAACACCATCTTTTCTACATCACGTTTTACTGCCATTTTTATACTTTTTGCAAATGCCTTAAAAATAGCTTCAATTTTATGATGTTCATTCTGGCCTTCTGCCTTTATGTTAAGGTTAGCTTTGGCACCATCACTAAAGCTTTTAAAGAAATGTATGAACATTTCGGTTGGCATATCACCAACGTGCTCTCTGTTGAACTCTGCATCCCAAACAAGCCAGTTTCTACCTCCAAAATCTATGGCAACTTGAGCCAAACAATCATCCATAGGTAAACAGAATCCATAACGCTCAATACCCATTTTGTTACCTAATGCATTGGCAAACACTTCGCCTAAAGCAATGGCTGTATCTTCAATTGTATGGTGTTCATCTACTTCTAAATCGCCATCTACTTTTATATCTAAATCCATAGCACCGTGTCGAGCTAATTGATCTAATATATGATCGAAAAACTTTAGACCTGTATCTATATTACTATTTCCTTTTCCATCAAGATTAAGTGTTATGTTAATCTTAGTTTCGTTGGTGTTTCTAGTAATTTCATAGGTTCTGTTTTTTAATTTTAAAAACTCGTATATACTTTCCCAATCATTAGTTTCAATAGCAATATGTTGCTCCAATTCTTTTTCTGAAGTTGATATTTCGCCTGTTCCTAAATTGGTGTCGTCGTTTATAAAAATGCCTTTAGAACCTAAATTTTTAGCAAGTTCCATATCTGTAAGCCTATCGCCTATGACAAAGGAGTTTTCTAAATCATAGTCTTCAGAAAAATACTCAGTGAGTAATCCTGTTCCTGGTTTTCTGGTATCTTTATTTTCGTGCGGAAACGTACGGTCTAAAAAGACTTTATTAAAGGTAACGCCTTCATTTTCAAAAGATGTCATAATAAAGTTATGGACAGGCCAGAAGGTGTCTTCCGGAAAAGCATCTGTTCCCAAACCATCCTGATTTGTGATCATCACCAATTCGTAATCTAGTTCCTTAGCTATTTTTCCTAAAAATGTAAATGCTTTAGGGTAAAATATCATTTTCTCAAACGCGTCAATTTGCTCATCTACAGTTTCTTTAATGATTGTGCCGTCTCTGTCTATGAATAGTACTTTTTTCATATTCTGAAATTTTCACCCTGAACTTGATTCAGGGTCTTTTTAAACTTAACTGAGTGGTTTTTGAATACTTGTTTCAGTTAATATTATTAATTTTTAAATATCAATTGTTTTTAATTCTGGATTTACTGATTTTACTAAATTCCATTTCCAGTCTTTATGCCAATTTTTTAATTGCTTCTCTCTTTGTTTTGCTTGTTTTTTAATGTCAAACTTTTCATAATAAACTAAGTCGTGAACATTATACATTTTTGTAAAAACTGCACCTGTCCCTTTTTTATGCTTTTCTAACCTTACTTTTAAATTTTCAGTGTAACCAATATACAATACACCTCTGTTTTTGTTTGAAAGTATATAGCAGTAATAGATTTTCACATCATCATTCATAACTAATTTTATAGGTTGTATTCAAAAGTTCCTGAAACCAGTTCAGGATTTCGAAATTGATTTCAAAGTTGTAATCAATTTCTCATTTTCAGAAGCTGTACCAACCGTAAATCGTAATGTGTTTTCACAAAGTGGTTGGGTACTTCTATTACGTATTACAATTCCGTTTTCAATAAGTTGCTCGTAGCGTTTATTAGCATCATCAACCTTCACCAGAATAAAATTTGCATCTGTTTTATAACTATGATTTATAAAGTTAATAGTGCTCAATTGGTTTATAAGCTTTTCTCTTTCAGAGATTAGTTTTTTTATTTCTAGTTGAACATTTTCTTCTTCTAAAATTCGTTTTAAAGCCACTTGCTGCGTTAATACGTTAACATTATATGGTGGTTTTATTTTGTTAAGAATAGAAATGATTTCTTCAGAAGCAAAGCACATACCCAACCTAATTCCTGCCATACCATAAGCTTTAGATAAAGTTTGAGTGACAATTAAATTTTGAAATTCTTGTAATCTCGTCGTCCAACTTTCAGCTTCAGCAAAATCTATATAAGCTTCGTCTATTACTACAATACCGTTAAAGCTACTTAAGATCGTTTCAATTGCTTTTAAAGCGATTAAGTTTCCAGTCGGATTATTAGGAGAGCAGATGAAGATAAGTTTTGTATTTGCATCTACTTTAGCCAAAATAGCATTAACATCTAACTGAAAATCATCTACAAGTAACACCTCATTATTTTCTATTGCATTGGTATTTGCCAACACCTTATACATACCGTAAGTAGGTGGCAATGTGATGATGTTATCACGATTTGGTTCACAAAATGCTCTAAAGATTAAATCTAAAACTTCATCGCTACCATTACCTAATAGAATCTGATTTATAGGAACACGCTTAACAGAAGATAGCTGAGTCTTCAAATTTAATTGTTGTGGGTCTGGATACCTATTTACTTTGGTCTCAAAGGGATTCTCATTGGCATCTAAAAATACCATATCATCTTCAAAATCTGTAAACTCATCTCGAGCAGAAGAGTAGGCGCTCATCGCTTTTATATTCTCTCGAACTAAGGTATCTAATCTAAAATCTTTATTCATTGTCTAGAGATTTTAAACGTAATGTTACCGCATTTTTGTGTGCTTGCAGGCCTTCTGCTTCTGCCATAAGCTCAATGGCATTACCAATGTTTTGGATACCGGTTTTAGAAATTTCTTGAAACGTCATACTCTTCATAAAACTGTCTAGGTTTACACCACTATATTGTTTGGCGTAACCATTTGTAGGTAACGTATGATTGGTGCCACTTGCGTAATCTCCTGCACTTTCTGGTGTGTAATTTCCAATAAATACTGAGCCTGCATTTTGAATACCATTTACAAAAAAGTCATTGTCCTTTGTACATACTATAAAGTGCTCTGGACCATAAGTGTTAATGAGATCTAATGCTTCTACATTATCTTTAACTAAGATAGATTTTGAATGTTTTATAGCAACTTCTGCAATATCTTTTCTTGGGAGTTCTTTAAGTTGATTTGATATTTCTGCCTCAACATCTTTTATAAGATCCATAGAGGTACTCACCAAAATAACTTGACTGTCTTTGCCGTGTTCTGCTTGGCTTAATAAGTCTGAAGCTACAAAAGCAGCATTTGCAGTATCATCTGCAACAACTAACAATTCACTTGGTCCTGCAGGCATATCTATAGCTACATTAAATTTGGTAGCCAATTGTTTTGCGACTGTTACAAATTGATTTCCAGGACCAAATATTTTATAAACTTTTGAGATAGACTTTGTACCGAATGTCATACCTGCAATAGCTTGAATGCCACCAACTTTATAAATTTTAGAAATGCCACAAAGATTTGCGGTGTATAAAATAGCGGGATTAATCTTTCCTTCTTTATCTGGTGGCGTGCACAGCACAATCTCCTCACAACCTGCAATTAAGGCAGGAACAGCCAACATTAAAATGGTTGAAAAGAGTGGTGCTGTACCACCAGGAATATATAAGCCTACTTTTTGAATAGGTCTTTTTTCTTGCCAACAACGTACACCTTGCGTGGTTTCAACTTCTATTTTTTGGGTACGCTGTGCTTTGTGAAATAACTCTATGTTAGACTTTGCCAATGTAATGGCTTGCTTTAACTCTTCTGAAACAAGAGATTCTGATTCCTTAATCTCTAAGTTTGAGACTTCTAATTGATTTAATTTAATGCCGTCAAAAAGTTCGGTATACTTTTTAATGGCTTCATCACCTTTAGAGTCAACCTCAGAAAAGATTTGTTTTACGGTATCTTCAATATCTTCAACCGTTTGAGTAGGACGTTTTAACAGGTCTTGCCAATCTTCTATTTTAGGATAGGATACAAACTTCATAATTACAAAACCATTTTTTCAATTGGTGCAACTAAAATGCTCTCTGCTCCAGCTTCCTTAAGATCATCAATTACTTGCCAAAATTCGTTATCCTTAACAACAGAGTGTAAAGAACTCCAACCTTCTTTTGCAAGTGGTAAAACAGTTGGACTGTTCATACCTGGCAGGATACCTATAATAGTTTCAATCTTATCATTAGGTGCATTTAGCAATACATATTTAGAGTTTTTGCCGTTTAAAACCGCACGCATTCTAAACTGTAACTTTTCTAACGTCTCTTTAGCTTCATTTGTTATTTTAGGTGAGACAGCTAACACTGCTTCACTTTTTAACATGACTTCAACTTCTTTCAAGTTATTTTTAAACAAGGTACTTCCACTAGAAACGATATCACAAATAGCATCTGCAAGACCTATATTTGGAGCAATTTCAACAGACCCGTTAATTATGTGCAAATCTGCTTCTATATTATGTTTGTTTAAATACTGTTGAACGGTATTTGGATAAGAAGTAGCAATGCGTTTGCCTTGAAAATCTGAAATACCATTGTAATCTTTCTCCTTAGGAATTGCCAGAGATACTTTACATTTAGAAAAGCCTAACTTTTCTGCAATTGCAATGTCTTCACCTTTTTCTATTAATACATTCTCTCCGATGATAGCTATATCTACAACGCCATCTCTTAGATATTGTGGTATATCACCATTACGTAAATAAAAAACTTCTAAGGGAAAATTACGGGCGCTAGCTTTAAGTTGGTCTTTACCATTATCTATAGATATGCCACAATCTTTAAGAATTTGAAGAGAATCTTCATTTAATCTGCCACTTTTCTGAATGGCAATTTTAATAGTACTCATTGGTTACAGTTTATGTTTGAGAACAACTTTGGCAAACGGATAAAAACAAAAAACCCGTTTGAATGTCTCAAACGGGTTTTAGATTTATAGTTTTTCACATACCAAATCTACATCGCTTGAGCGTTGTTAGAAAAATGGTGATGTGTATGTGTGTTTCTCATTATGGCAACAAAAGTAATATATATTACTGATTAATTATAGCTTATAACATAATTTTCACATTCGTTTATCAGAATAATCTGTCTTTTATCACATTTATCCAAATGTTAATATACAATTTGAAGACTTTTTATAAATTTATAAGCAGAACATAGGCATATTACATGAAAAACTTTTTTACGGCATTCTTATTCTTTTGTATTTGGGCAATTTTTGGAATGTGGTATTACAGCTGTGTTATAAAAGGATTGTGTAACTATATTAGTTTCTTTAATGAAACTAAAACTACAGAACAGACAGCTGAAGAATTAAAATCCCAAGAAGAAGCTAAGCTTAAACATTATAATGATAGTTTAGAAAGGGTTAGGCATGACTCATTAAAGCAACTCGCAATTGAAACTGATAGGATAAAAAATAAGTTCACAAATGCTAACTTTCTTGGAACACTACAGCCAAGTGGTGATACTATATTTTATTATCCTAACCCATTAACGGCTTATAAAAATAAAGCCAACATTTACGTTCCACAACCAAATTTAGGGTTTATAACTAAAGCTGTAAATTACTTGAACACCAATCCTAATACAGAGATGATTGTTTATGGCGCATACAGTCCTACAACAGAGCAAACAACCGATTCTTTAGGAATAGCAAGAGCCAATTTCTTAAAAAATAGAATTTTAAGGTATGGTTTAAATGAGCATAGAATATCTACCAAAGCTATTGAACGCTCATTAGAGTTTGATACTCGTGGCAGAAATTATGAAGCCATTGTTGTGGAGTTTAAACAACTTTCTTCAGCCAAGGTTGAAGCTAAAGAGGAAAGTGTGACCAATAAAACGCTATATTCCTCATTTGCACAACAGAATTTTAAACCAGATGCAACACTAAAAAGTTATGCGCTTGAATTAAAGTCTTACTTACAGAAACACCCAAATAAGCGAGTAAGCATTGTAGGGCATACAGATTTTGTTGGAGAAGAGGAAGATAATTTATGGATTGGAGAACAACGAGCTAAATTAGTAATGAAATATCTAATATCAATAGGTATAGATGCTAATAAAATGACAGCAAGCTCCAAAGGAGAATCTGATCCTAAGTTTCCAAATACAACAGATGCTAATAGAGCAAAGAACAGACGTATAGAAATAAAAGTGAATTAATTAAATAAGCCCATGTTTGAACAGTTAAACCCTTTAGCAAGATCTACTGCTTGGTTAGAGATATTTATACTAATGTTTGTTGCCTTTCTTATTGGGTATCTTTTTGCGCGTTGGTATTACAAGAAAAAACTTGAAGAAACCTCGCAATATTCTTATAACGCTACAGCAGACAGGCAAATAAACACTGCTAATACTGCAAGTAAGGTTGAAAACTACGATACAGATATAATTACACCAGGAAATATAAAAGCAATAAAAACTAGAGAGCGCTCTGGAGCAGCAGTAGTTAATAGAGCTGCTCCACTGGAGAAACCAGAATTAGATTTTTCTGTAATAGGTCAAGCAGATATCGCAGACAAAGATGATCTTAAAAAAATAAGTGGTGTAGGACCATTTATTGAAGAAAAGCTTAATAGCATAGGTATATATACGTATGAACAGATAAGTAAATTTAGAAAGGAAGATATAGAAAATGTAACCGCATTAATTGAGTTTTTTCCAGGTCGTATAGAACGTGATAATTGGAAAGAACAAGCAGAGGCATTACATAAAAATGCCTAGTTAATTATATATTCCATTTTAATATTTGCTCTTTCATAAGCAACACCTTCTTCTAAAGGCACTTCTTTAAAGCCAAATTTTCTATAAATATAAATGGCATTTTCTAGTTTAGTGTTGGAGTATAGGATTACTTTCTCTAAGCCCATTACTTTTGCCTCGTTTAAGCAGTGTGTCATTAATTTCTGCCCAATTTTAAGACCTCTTAAATTAGTGTTTACAGCCATTTTAGTAAGTTCAAATACAGTATCTGTAACTTTCATAAGAGCTACAGTTCCTGCAACTTTATTATTGTGTAAGCTAAAGAAAATCTTTCCGCCTTTATCTAAAATATATTTATCTGGATTAGAGAGCACTTCATTGTCATAATCTTCAACATAAAAAAATGTCTCTAGCCACTCAATATTTAGCGCTTTAAAATCTTGAGCGTATTTAGGGTTGTAGTCTATAATCATTGTTGTCTAATAAAATCTGAAACCATATAACTAATGGCTTTTCCTGTAGGGTAGTACTCAGATGGTTTTGCCTCGCAAATATGTAAATAGTGACACGTATTATGTGTAATACTTTCGGCAATACATTGCCTAATAGTTTCTAAAGACATACCACTTGGAGTTTGTGCACTGCTAGGAAACCCCGAAATGGCATCACAATCTATTTCTAAACCAAAAGCTGATTTAGAAATTTGGTTTAAAGCTTCTTTATAAGATTGTATGGCAATAGTATCACTCAAAATATCATCAAACAACGTGTAGTCTATAAATTTTGAAGCATTCATAGATTTAAATATATAGTCTGGCGTATAATTTTTGTGCAATCCAAAAATGTGATAAAAATTTAAATAGCCTTGTTCTTGAGCATAACTAAATCCGTTACCACTATGTCTATAATTTGTAGTTCTTAAATCTGTGTGAGCATCTATATTAATAACATTAATAGGATTAGAAATAGCTTCTGAAGCACCTTTAATATTTCCGTAGGCATTATTATGACCGCCACCAATTATGATAGGGATTTTCCCTAAGCTTATAATTGTCTTGACCAACTGAGAAACCTCTGCATCTATCTCAATTAAAATATCATGTAATTTAGCTGAAATGTTCGGGTCATTATCTTCGATATGCGAAGCTTTTATAAGCCAGTTTTTACAATCTATTTCGCCAAGTAACAAAACATTTTCTGGTGTGTTAAATTGGTTAACTTGTATATTTAAGAAAGCATTTAAAAATGTATTGAAAGCGTTTTTAGTACCACTTTTACCTAAATTAGCACGTACACCAATATCTTCTGGAATGCCAAAGATTACGTATTTGGCAGTGCTTTCTTTCAATGTTTCTAAAGAGTTTACTGTACCAATAAGCTCACCAAATTTAATTTCACCTTTTCGTGGTGAGGTGTATATTTTTAGATCGTCTGTGCTAAATATTTTTAAGTGTTTCACTATAAGATCTTTCCGTTAACAAATACTGAAGCAATACAATTTTCACCAAAACTATATGGTAAATACCCGTAACTTGGAATTGGGTTTGTAAGAATTATATTAGCTTTTTTTCCTTTTGTAATACTGCCTACTTCGTTACTTAATCCCATAGCATAAGCACCATTAATAGTTGCTGCATTTATAGCTTCTTCTGGTGTCATATTCATTTTAATACTAGCAAGGCTTACCACCAAATTCATATTTCCGCTTGGTGTGCTGCCAGGATTAAAATCTGTCGCTAAAGCTAATGGTAAGCCGGCATCAATTAATTTGCGTGCTGGAGTATAAGGGATACTTAAAAACAATGAACAAGAAGGTAAAGCTACTGGCATAGTAGTGGCGTTCTTTAATTCATCAATATCTTCAGCAGTCATAACCTCTAAGTGATCTACACTTAACGCACCTTGCTCAACAGAAGCCTTTACGCCACCTATTGAATTAAATTGGTTTACGTGTACTTTAGGAGTAAGGCCGTGAGATTTTCCTGCAGAAAGTATATAGTTGGTGTCATCTAGATCAAAATATCCTTTTTCACAAAAAATATCTATATAGTCTGCAAGCTGTAACTCTGCTATCTTCGGAAGCATTTCCTCGGCAATTAATTTAAGATACCCTTTCTTATTTTCTTTAAATTCTTTTGGAACGGCGTGAGCTCCTAAAAAAGTAGCTTTTATAGGAATGTTATATTTGTCTTTAAGTTGTTTAATAACCTTAAGCATTTTAAGCTCAGCTTCTGTAGTCAGGCCATATCCAGACTTAATTTCAACAGCGCCTGTGCCTAATGCCATAACTTGTTCTAAACGTTTAGCAGATTGTTGGTATAAATCTTCAATAGAGGTTTGCTGAAGTTTTTCTGCACTGTTTACAATTCCGCCACCTTTATTGGCAATTTCTTCATAAGACAAGCCATTTATACGATCTACAAATTCTTGCTCTCTGTTCCCTGCATATACAATATGTGTATGGCTATCACACCAACTTGGCAAGACAAACCTACCTGTACAATCTATTTCTTCAAAATTCTTAGATTCTGGGAGTTGGGACATCGGTCCAAAATCTGAAATCACCCCATTTTCCATTAAAAGAAATGCATTGTCAATTTTAGGTAAATGCTTCATGTCTTTCCCAGAAACTTTATCAACAGTTGCCTCTCTAACTTGTAAAAGTTGCTTTATGTTTTTAAGTAATATTGCCATAGTGTAAAGATAGAAAAGCTTTAACGAAATAATAACGCGTATGTTAGCAAATGCAGGATAACTTGGTTAATTTTAGGGTCTAATTTAATTTTTATCATGGAATCTAAGAGCTACGGAAAAAACACAATTTGTACACACGCAGGACAACTGGAGGATCACCAATTTGGTGGAGCAGTTTCTCCGCTATATATGTCTACATCTTACCCTTTTCAAGACGTAGAAGAAAAGCGATATCCAAGATATTTTAACACGCCTAACCAACAAGGCTTATCAAAAAAAGTTGCTGTATTAGAACATGGTGAAGCAGGTCTTATTTTTGGAAGTGGTATGGCGGCTATAATGACTTCACTTTTAGCATTTTTACAGAGTGGTGATCACGTGGTATTACAAAATGCTATTTATGGAGGAACTCGAAACTTAATTAATGAGGAGTTTAATAAGTTTGGTATTGAGTATTCTTATGTAGAAAGTAATGATATTGCTAGTTACGAAAAAGCGATTGCACATAACACCAAGGTTATTTATATAGAAACTCCTAGTAACCCATTATTAGAAATAACAGATATTAAAGCTATTGCTGAGTTAGCAAAAAAGCATAAGCTTATATCTATGATAGATAATACGTTTGCATCTCCTATAAATCAAACTCCAATAGATTTTGGGATTGATGTTGTATTACATTCTGCTACTAAATACATGAGTGGTCATAGTGATATCTTAGCTGGTGCAGTAGTATCTAGCCACACCAACATAGAGCGCATATTTAATGCTGGTAAAAACTTTGGAGGCACATTGAGTGATTTTACTGTTTGGTTATTAGAGCGTAGCCTAAAAACGATGGCTTTAAGAGTTAAGCGCCAAAACAGAAACGCACGTAAGTTGGCAAAATGGTTAGAAAAAAATAATCAAGTAACCAAAGTGTATTATCCTGGATTAAAGTCGCACCCTAATTACAAATTGGCAAAAGAGCAAATGAAAGGCTTTGGAGGCATGTTGTCTTTCGAATTAAAAGATGATTTATGTTCAAAACAATTTCAAGACAGTTTAAATTTAATAAAATCTTCTATGAGTTTAGCTGGAGTAGAAAGTACAATACTAAGTCCACACCTTACATCTCACGGCCTACTTTCTGAAGAAGAAAGAGAAGAACAAGGCATAAAAAATGGATTATTAAGATTTTCTGTGGGAATAGAAGAGGTTTCAGATCTTAAAGCTGATATTGAGCAGGCACTTAAGTTAGCTTCTAAACTGTCTAAGGTAATTGTATAATTTATCTTAAAAGGGTATTGTGCTTTATCGGATAAATATGTATTTCACCTAATCACTGCATATAGTGTGTTAATCAATTATAAAATGTTACACATTTAGTTTTTCTAGTTCTACTTTGCGAGAAATAACTCTTTCTTCAAAATAAAATTATGAAACTAAATTACGCCTTAACTTTTGTTCTAGCCTTAGGAACTCTGGTTGCTAATGCACAGGATAAAAACAAATTAAGGAATAATGTGGCTCATCAAACTATGATGACAGTTAGTGGCCACCAGTCCCAGCAAGAAGCCATAGCTAATTTTGCCAAATCTTATGAACTTGATGAAAACTCAACTTTTCAAGAGTACAGAACTACAACAGACAAGTTAGAAAATACTCATAGTAGATATCAGCAATATTATAATGGTATTAAGGTACAGTTTGGTGTAATGATAGTTCACAAAAAACAAGGTAGCGTCTCTTTAATAAATGGAGAATTATACAGTCCAAAAACTATTAATACTGTACCGAGCCTCACTAAAGAAGTAGGTTTACAACGTGCAATTGAGCATACTAATGCTAACGCTTACTTGTGGGAAGACGCTTCACAAGCGGCACTTATGGGTTACTCAAAACCCGTAGGTGAGTTGGTAATATTTCCAGATGTAAATAAAGGTACTGTTCATTTAGCGTATATGTATGATGTATATTCTACTTCACCTATATCTCGTAATGAAGTTTATGTAGATGCTCACACTGGAGATATTTTATTTAAGAACCCAATTATAAAACACGCAGACCGTTTAATTTCTAATAATGAAATTTCAGCAAAGGCAAAAGAACTTGAGAATACATTAAACTCTGCGCTTGTTGAAGGAACTGCAGATACTCGTTACAGTGGTGCAAGGCCAATTGAAACAACTCCTGAAGGATCTGAATTTATACTGTTAGATACAACAAGAGGTGACGGAATTGTTACTTACAATTGTGAAGGTTTTAATGCATATCAAGATTTACATTTTTCGGATAATGATAACGCTTGGACAGCTGCAGAATATGATAACGATGAAAAAGATAATGGTGCATTAGATGCCCATTGGGGAGCAGAAGTAACTTATGATTTCTGGCAAGATATATTTAACAGAAATAGTTTTGATGATGAAGGAGCTCAAATTATAAGCTACGTACATTACGATGATGCAGACGAACCTTTGTTTTTAGATACAGGTTATGATAACGCCTTTTGGAATGGATCTGTAATGACATATGGAGACGGAAATACTTTTGATATACTTACAGCGGCAGATGTATGTGGTCACGAAATAGGTCATGCTGTATGTACATTTACTGCAGATCTAGCTTATCAAAATCAATCTGGAGGTATGAATGAAGGGTACTCAGACATTTGGGGTGCTTGTGTAGAGCATTTCGGAAGAACAGGTTCTATAGATGGTGCTATTGATCCTAATGTGTGGTTAATAGGTGAAGACCTTAATTCACCACCATTACGCTCTATGAGTGATCCTAATTCAAGAAATGATCCAGATACTTATTTAGGAGATAACTGGGTATCTACTGGAGATGAAGGTACTTGTGTGCCAGATGCAACAACAAATGATTATTGTGGTGTTCACACCAATAGTGGTGTTTTAAATCACTGGTTTTATATCTTGACAGAAGGTGCTGCAGATACAAATAATGCGCCAACACCAGATACTTATGATGTTGCAGGAATAGGTATGGTTAAATCTGCAGAGATTGCTTATTTGGCAGAACGTGATTATTTAACTCCAAATGCAACATATTTTGATGCTCGTAACGCAACTATTGCTGTAGCTAGCTCTATATATTGCGCAAACAGTCCAGAAGTTATTTCTGTAACTAATGCTTGGTATGCCGTAAACGTAGGCGAAGAATTTGCAGAAGCAGCAGATGATGTGTCGTTAATGTCTATTACAAACAATACAGAAGTTGGGTGTGACGTAGGTACATTTAGCCCTCAAATTGTAGTTTCTAATGGAGGTACAAATATGTTGGGAGATGTAGACATTTCTTTTTCAGTAAATGGTGCAGCTACTACAACAGTTACAGAAACAGTTAACTTGGGAACTTGTGAGTCTACAACTCTAACTTTAGATATTGGTTCTTTAACTCGTGGCGCAAATATTTTAAACGTAGATGTAACTACAACAAACGATGGTCGTCCAGAAAACAATACAGGAACAGTATTAGTAGTTGTAAACGATGCTGCTGAAATAGACGTAGTAAATACTTTTGATACTGTTGAAGAGTCTTTAATCTCTTATAATGATGGTGTTATTTCAAGCTTATGGGAAAGAGGAGTAGCTCAAGGAACGCTTTTAAGTGATGCAGTTGCTGGAGGATCTGATGTTTACGGAACTAATTTAGATGGAAACCATCCAGATGGCACTATAGCTTATCTTGTTTCACAATGTTATGATTTATCTTCTGTAGAAAATGCTATATTAAAATTTGATATGGCTTTCGATCTTGAGGAAAATTGGGATATTATGTATATGCAATATACTACAGATGGTGGTTCAACTTGGCAAACTTTAGGAACAGCATCAGATGCTAATTGGTATAATAACGATAGGCTTCCAGACGGTACAGATTGCTTTAATTGTATTGGTTCACAGTGGACAGGTGAAGGAGAAGACGCACACTCAGGTGGAGGTTTAAACGCTACCATGCACGAATATAGTTACAGTCTTAGTGCTTTTGATAATGATGGTAGTGCAGAAACTAGTATGGTGTTTAGGTTTGTATTTCAGTCTGACGCTGCTGTAAATGAAGAAGGTGTAATAGTAGATAATTTTGTAGTTGAAGCAGACCAGATTGTACTTGCTACTGCAAATAATGAGTTTAAAGGATTGTCTTTATATCCTAACCCTACAAATACTATTATAAATATTTCTGGACAAGATCTTAAAGATGCTAAAGTTTCAGTTATCGATTTAAGCGGAAGAGTAATTTCTAACAATGCGTCTGTATTTAATGGTAATGTATTGCAAGTTAATATGGAGCAGTTAGCTTCTGGTAGTTATTTCTTACTTATTGAAAATGAAAATTATAGATCTGTTAAGCAGGTTATTAGAAAATAATTATTCAATCACAAACTAATGTTTAAAGCGGCTTAAATAAGCCGCTTTTTTTATGCTTCCATTCCAGGAAATGCTAACATTTGTCCCATACCAACTGTAAACAACCAGTTTCCATACAACGCGTGCTCAATGCTTACTAAGGTTGTAGATTTAGTCTTAGTATAAGTGTAAATAAATAATAAGCCACCTATAAATGTTAAGATTAGCACCAATATATTTTTTAGAAAAACGTGAGCCAAGCTAAATATTACCGCATTCAAAACCATAAACACAATTTTAGAAGAACATAAGTCCTGATAGCGTTTATAAAAAAAGGTTCTGTAAATTATTTCCTGAGGCCAAACCGATAAAAACGTATAAACGCCTAATATTACTACAAAGAGTTTAGGGTTGTTTAAAGGCACATAAAATAATAAGCTACTATCAATATAAAGGACATAACACGTAGTAATTAGTGCAATTATAATAAATTTTATGGCCGTTATTTTAAAGAACTTAGACCAGTTTAAAAAAGATTTAACTTTAAATGAAGCATCTGTAAACTTAAATAAAATTGTAAGGATATAAATAAAGCCAAGAATGACTAAACCAGCTTTAACTTTAAAATCATAGTCTAATAAAAAACTTAAAGGTAGTAGTACAAACAATAAGACTAACTCAACTAATTTATAAGATTTTGAATATATCATTTAATGGTTTTTCTTACTGTTCTTAAATCTAAAAGGTTTAGTGCATTTATCTGCATACCAGAAATATTCTTGCGGGTAAATCTTACAACTTCATCATAATATAAAGGTACTATGGGCGCTTGAGACATTACTAGGGAATCAAGTTTGCTGTACATTTTAATACGTTCTTCAGTCTTAGAGGTAATAAGGGCTTTTTCAAACAAAAGATCAAAAATTTCATTCTTATAATGCGTATAATTAGGTCCGTTAGGCGAGTGGTTTTTACTGTAAAATAAAGAAAGATAATTTTCTGCATCGGGATAATCTGCAATCCAACTGGCTCTAAATACATCTAATTTTCCTGCACTGCGTTGTTGCCTAATAGTGCTAGGCGGCATAACATCTACATTTACTTTAAGACCTGTTTTACCTAATTCACGCTGTATATATTCTACTAAATCTAAATAATTTGCATTTGTAGATATTGTTATTTCAGGGTTTTGGTTTCCGGTTTCTGCTTTATAAGCTTCTACAAAGGCTTTCGCCTTTTCTGGTTGGTAGGAGTAATAACTTTGTTTTGAAAAACCAGGCAAGCCTTTAGGGATAAACCCTTGTTCGGCTGGCGTTCCAATTCCATTTCTTAAGTAAGTTATCATGGCGTGCCTGTCAAAGCCAAAATTAATAGCTTTCCTAAGATTTAAATTTGAAATTTCAGAGGTTTCAGAGTCTAAATAAATACCTAGATATTCAGTATTTAAAAATGGCCCAGTAAGTATATTAACTTCGTTTTTATAAGCATTTTTAAGAGTACCGTTACCAGAAAGTAATTCATCTTTATAGGAAGGATCTAAAGCGTTTAATAAATCTATATTTCCTTGTGCAAACTGAAGAAATTCACTCTGTTTATCTGGTAAAAACGTTATGGCAACAGCTTCTAAATATGGCAGTTGGTTACCTAGGCTATCTTTTTGATAAAATAAATTATTCTTTCTAAATACTAATTTTTCATTTTCTTCCCAACGCTTAAATTTAAAAGGACCTGTGCCAATAGGATGAGATCTAAAATTGGTATCGGCTTCAACAATGTCTTTTGGTAAAACAGAACAATACTTTGTAGAAAGTAAGCCTAAAAAAGCAGGAAAAGGCTTTTGTAATCTCAGGATAACAGTTGTGTCGTTTGGAGTAGACATTTGCGCTACATTTTGCATAACAAATCGTCCAGGTGAGGCAATGCTATTATCCAGTAAACGTTTTAAACTATAGGTAACATCTTCTGCTTTTACAATTCTTGTGGAATCCTTGCCAAACCTTTCATCTTTATGAAAGTAAACATCATTTCTTAAAGTAAATGTATATGTTAAGGCGTCATTGCTTACCGTCCAAGATTTCGCTATATCTGGTGTAACATTTAGAGAATCGTCTAAAGCAACCAAACTATTAAATAATTGGTGGCAAGCCCAAATATTACGCTGGTCTTTTGCAAATGCTGGATCTAAAGATGTAATATTTGCATGTTCATTATACCTAAAGACTAAATGGTCTTTATTTTCGGAATCTTGCTCCTTACAAGCAGTAAGAAATAAGCAACTAATTGATACTGATAAAAATACTGAAACGTATTTGATGTTTTTCAATTTTTTCAACTAAGTAATTTGATGTAATTTTGCAGTCCGAATTTCGACTAGCAAATTGCTAGCTATCACTACAAATAAAGATATTTCAGCTAAGATAAAAAACAAGTCTTGAACAACGCACAAACACATACCAAAAACGTTGCATTCTATACGTTAGGTTGCAAGCTCAATTTTTCTGAGACTAGCACTATTGCACGCTCTTTTGAACACGAAGGCTTTAACCGTGTAGAGTTTCATGAGCACGCAGACATATATGTTATTAATACGTGTAGTGTAACAGAAAATGCAGATAAACGCTTTAAGGATATTGTAAAAAAGGCACAGAAGATAAATGAAGATGCCTTCGTGATTGCAATTGGTTGTTATGCGCAGTTAAAGCCTGAAGAACTAGCAGATGTTCATGGTGTAGATCTTGTACTCGGTGCCACAGAAAAGTTTAATATAACCAATTATCTAAACGATCTTACTAAAAATGATCTTGGTGAGGTACATTCTTGTGAAATAGAGGATGCCGATTTTTATGTAGGATCCTACTCAATAGGAGATAGGACCAGAGCATTCTTAAAAGTTCAAGATGGTTGTGATTATAAATGTACGTACTGTACAATTCCTTTAGCACGTGGTATTTCTCGAAGTGATACTATGGAAAATGTATTACAGAATGCAAAAGAAATAGCCGAACAGGATATTAAGGAAATTGTTTTAACAGGTGTTAATATAGGTGACTACGGAAAAGGTGAGTTTGGAAACAAACGTCACGAACACACATTTTTAGAATTAGTTGAAAATTTAGATAAGGTTGAAGGCATAGAGCGTTTACGTATTTCTTCAATTGAACCTAACCTACTTAAAAATGAAACTATAGATTTTGTTTCGAACAGCGATACGTTTGTGCCACATTTTCATATTCCACTACAAAGCGGAAGCAATGCGCTTTTAAAACTTATGCGTAGGCGATATAATAGAGAATTGTATGTAGATAGAGTAGAGCGTATTAAAAGTGTTATGCCTAATGCTTGTATAGGAGTAGATGTTATAGTTGGTTTTCCAGGAGAAACAGAAGAATTGTTTTTAGAAACTTATAATTTTTTAAATGATTTAGACATCTCATACCTACACGTTTTTACCTATTCTGAGCGTGATAACACACTTGCTGCAGAAATGGATGGTGTTGTACCTATAAAAGTTAGAAAGAAACGTAGCAAGATGTTAAGAGGCTTATCTGCTAAGAAAAGACGAGCATTTTATGAAACTCAAATAAATAACTCTTTAACTGTACTGTTTGAAGGAGAAAATAAAGAAGGATATATTCACGGTTTTACTGAAAACTATGTAAAGATTAAAGCACCTTGGAATCCTAATTTGGTTAATACATTACAAGATGTAACCCTAACTGAAATAGATGAAGATGGTTTGGTTAAAGTAGCTATTGCTGGAGAAGACTTAAGTACAACTAAAGAACCTTCGATTGCTTCTGTTTTATAGCAGTCTTGATATTTTAGATATAAAAAAAACGCCATTTAGGCGTTTTTTTGTGTTTTAGATATTAATACCAATAGGTAATAAATCTCTATATTTTCGTTTGTGTTTCTTCATAAATTTTGCAATCTCTGGACTACTAGGTACAATACGAGTATTGCGCTCTGCAATAATATCAAAAACTGCTTTTAAAAATGGCTCTACCATTTCTTTTTCTCTAAGAGCGTCACTCATGACAAGCTTAGTTAGGAAAATTTTACGTTCCTGTTGTGCATATTCAATTTTAGCGATATCTCCTTCTATATCTAGCTCAAACTGTCTTAAAAACTCGTTGTCTTTAATCTCTAGTGATCCTTCTGTCATCATAATATCAATTTTTAATTCATAGGAACCTCTATTACCAAAATCTTGGCTTCAGAAGTTGTTGTTATAGACACGCTTTCTGTCTCCCAGATGCCTAACGCATCCTTGGTTTTTAATGCTGTGTCATCACATATAGCACTACCTTTAATTACGAAAATATAAACGCCGTGGTTTTTCTTATGTAGTTTGTAGTCAATGGTTTGGTTGATGTCAAATTCGCCTAAATTAAAATAGGTTTGTTGGTTTAGCCAAAGTGCATCAGTTAAATCTGCATCTTTTGGAGATATAACAGTGATTAACTCATTCTTACGACTTTTAAAATTAAATGCTTTTTGATCGTAACGAGGCTCTACATTTTTACGTTCGGGAAATACCCAAAGTTGTAATAGGTTGGTAGCTTCTGTTTGGCTAGCATTATACTCACTATGAGTTACACCAGTACCAGCACTCATAACCTGAATTTCACCAGAATGTATTACTTCTTCATGATTCATAGAGTCTTTATGTGCTAATGAACCAGAAAGTGGTATGGTCACAATTTCCATATTGTCATGAGGATGTGTTCCAAAACCTTGTCCAGGACCTATGGTATCATCATTTAAAACTCTTAACATACCAAACTGCACACGTTCTGGATTAAAGTAACTTGCAAAGCTAAAAGAGTAATTTGCTTTAAGCCAACCAAAGTCAGCTTTTCCACGTGTTTGAGAAGGATGATGTACTTTTTTCATTTATTTAACGTCATTAGACCCATTAATAAAAGGTCATTCCAGTACTTTTGGTCGTATGTTATCTACAAAGATAAAAGTAAACCGTTAGAGTTATTGTTATATCACTGTTAAAATGCCTAATACTTCTAAGAATACATCTGCTTTGCAACACGTTTATTTTGTACCTGGACTAGCTGCAAATATTTCAATTTTTGAGAACATTAAACTTTCAGAAGAATTTTATAGCGTCCATTTTTTAGAATGGATGATTCCAGATACGCAAGAAACGTTACAGGACTACGCTAAGCGGCTTTGTGAAAAAATTAAGCACGATAACATTACATTAATTGGTGTGTCTTTTGGTGGTGTAGTAGTACAAGAAATGGCCAAGCATATAGATGTTAAGAGGCTTATTATAATTTCCAGTGTGAAAAGTAAACATGAATTACCTAAGCGTATGAAAATGGCACGTAAAACAGGTATTTACAAGTTGCTACCTACAAGTTTGGTAAACTATGTACACAAGTTAGAAGATTTGCCAGTAGGCAACATGGTTAAAAAACGAGCAAGATTATATAGAACTTATCTATCTGTAAAGGATAAGCGCTATTTAGATTGGGCTATTAAACAAATGGTGTGTTGGGATCAAGAAGAACCCTTAAATGAGATTATACAAATTAATGGAGATCAAGATATAGTATTTCCTATTGAACATATAGAAAATCCTATTGTGCTACCTGGCGGAACTCACGCTATGATTATTAATAAATATAAATGGTTAAATAAAAACTTACCTAAGCTTATAGAAAATGGCTGTTTAAATTAAATTATTTGTAAGCCTTTTGTATTCTGTCTAAACGCTTTTTATTTTCTCTATCTTTTATAGCATCACGCTTGTCATAAAGTTTTTTACCTTTTGCAAGACCTATGTTCATCTTTGCAAAACCACGATCGTTTATAAACACTTTAAGCGGAATAATAGTTAAACCCGAATTTCTAACCTCTTTGTGCAGTTTTTTAAGCTCACTTCTATTTAATAAAAGTTTACGCTCGCTTTTAGGATTGTGGTTAAAGTGAGTAGCATGAGAATATTCCTGAATGGTCATATTTATCACAAATAATTCTTCTGCGTCGTTAAATTCACAAAAGCTCTCTGCAATTGATGCTTTTCCGTCTCTAATAGCTTTAATTTCTGTACCAACCAGTTTAATTCCAGCAGTGTAGGTATCAAGAATCTCGTAGTCAAACTTTGCTTTACGGTTCTTTATGTTAATATTGTTTTTCATAGACAGATCAAAAATACAAACTTCGCAACACATGTAAGGTGTTTGTATGTGCTTTCACTAACTTCGTAAGATAAATAAATGAGTAAATACAAATGAAAATTTACACAAAAACAGGAGATAAAGGAACTACAGCTTTATTTGGCGGTACTCGTGTACCAAAACATCATATCCGTATAGACTCTTATGGAACTGTAGATGAGTTAAACTCTCACATTGGTTTAGTACGAGATCAAGAAATAGATACGCACAGTAAAGATATTTTAGTAATTATACAGAATAAACTTTTTACAGTTGGTGCAATATTAGCAACAGACCCTGAAAAAGCAATGCTAAAAAGTGGCAAGGAGCGATTAAATATTCCTAAAATTACTGAAGAAGACATAAAGCAGTTGGAAGAAGAGATGGATAAAATGAATGAAAATCTTCCTGAAATGACGCATTTTGTACTTCCTGGCGGCCACACTACGGTGTCATATTGTCACATAGCAAGATGCGTATGTCGCCGTGCAGAACGTTTAGCAACAGCACTTTATGAAATAGAGCCTTTTCAAGAAGCAACGCTTAAGTATTTAAACCGTCTTTCTGACTACCTTTTTGTGCTGGCACGAAAGTTGTCCTATGATTTACAAGCAGATGAGGTAAAGTGGATACCCGAGAAGATGTAGTAAGATTGCATTCCTTTACCGTAAGAGCTGTATATTAACCGTTCATTTAGTTATTTAAATTTCAGTAATTAACGCTATGAAAATTAGTAAGTTGAAAATAAATAACACACGTTCTTTAAAATAATTACGATTTTACTTGACTTTTTGAACTAAAAATTTATTTTTGCAGAAAATTAGTATCACATGTATTGGACTTTAGAATTAGCATCGTATTTAAGTGATGCACCTTGGCCAGCAACAAAGGATGAATTAATAGATTACGCTATTAGAACTGGCGCACCTTTAGAAGTTGTTGAAAACTTACAATCTATTGAAGATGAAGGAGATTCTTATGACTCTATCGAAGAGATCTGGCCAGATTATCCAACAGACGACGATTACCTCTGGAATGAGGATGAATATTAATAACATATAACGCTCAAAAAAAGTCTCTACCAAGAGACTTTTTTTTTGCACTTAACAACATTTTATAAACCGACTATTATGGGTTTTTTAGATTCCGTATTAAAAGTATTTGTGGGCGATAAAGCCAAACAAGACGTAAAGGCTATAATGCCAATTGTAGAACAAGTAAAGTCTCATGAAAAAGCTATGGAAGCTCTTTCTATAGATGAACTTAGGCACAAGACTGTAGCGTTTAAAGCTAAAATAGAAGACGCACTTAAAGACATAAATGCAGAAAAAGAATCTTTAAAGAGTGAAGCAGATGCCTCAACAGATATAGATAGAAATGAAGATATCTATGCTCAGATTGATGCATTAGATGAGAAAGCTTACCAAATAACTGAAGGTATATTAAATGATATCTTACCAGAAGCTTTTGCAGTAGTTAAAGAAACAGCAAAACGCTTTTACCATAATGAAGAAATTGAAGTTACAGCAACTCCTTTTGACAGAGAACTTTCTGCAGAGAAAGATTACGTAACGCTTAATGGAGAAGAAAAAGCTATTTGGAAAAACTCTTGGGATGCAGCTGGAAAGCAGGTAACTTGGGATATGATTCACTATGATGTACAACTTATTGGTGGTGTGGCTATGCACCAAGGTAAAATTGCAGAAATGCAAACTGGTGAAGGAAAAACATTAGTAGCAACACTTCCTGTATACCTTAATGCCTTAAGTGGTAAAGGTGTACACCTTGTAACAGTTAACGATTACCTGGCAAAACGAGATAGCGCTTGGATGGCGCCTATTTTTCAGTTTCATGGGATGAGTGTAGACTGTATAGATTATCACAGACCAAATTCTGCAGCAAGACGCAAAGCTTATAATGCAGATATTACTTACGGTACAAATAATGAGTTTGGTTTTGACTACCTGCGTGACAATATGAGTCATTCACCAAATGATTTAGTACAACGTAAACACAATTATGCGATTGTAGATGAGGTAGATTCTGTTTTGGTCGATGATGCTCGTACACCATTAATTATTTCTGGACCAATTCCTAAAGGAGATATTCACGAGTTTGAAGAGTTAAAACCTCAAATTTCTAGTGTTGTAGAAGTACAACGCAAGTATTTAGTAGGCGTATTGGCAGAAGCTAAGAAACTAATTGCAGAAGGCGATTTAAAAGAAGGTGGTTTTAAATTACTACGTGTTTACAGAGGTCTTCCTAAAAACAAAGCTCTAATCAAGTATTTGAGTGAAGAAGGAATTAAACAACTTCTACAGAAAACAGAAAACCAATACATGCAAGATAACAACCGCGAGATGCCTAAGGTAGACGCAGAGTTGTATTTTGTAATTGAAGAAAAAAACAACCAGATAGAGCTTACAGATAAAGGTGTAGACTTTTTAAGTGGTAAAGAAAATCCAGACTTCTTTGTAATGCCAGAAATGGGAATGGAGATTTCTAAAATCGAAGCATTAGGATTATCTAAAGAAGAAGAGGCAGAGAAGAAAGAAGAATTATTCAGAGAATTTTCAGTAAAATCTGAACGTATACACACTATGCGCCAGTTATTAAAGGCGTATACATTGTTTGAAAAAGATACGGAGTATGTAGTGATGGACAATAAAGTAAAAATTGTCGATGAACAAACAGGTCGTATTATGGATGGGCGTCGTTATAGCGATGGGCTTCACCAAGCAATTGAAGCTAAGGAAAGTGTGAAAATTGAAGATGCCACGCAAACCTTTGCTACTATTACATTACAAAACTTCTTTAGAATGTACAGCAAGCTTTCTGGTATGACAGGTACTGCTGTTACAGAAGCTGGTGAATTCTGGGAAATTTATGAATTAGATGTTGTAGAGATTCCTACAAACAGACCAATTGCACGCCATGACCAAGAAGATATGGTTTATAAAACGAAGCGTGAAAAATATAATGCTGTAATAGATCATGTTACAGACCTTTCTCGAGCAGGAAGACCAGTGTTAATTGGTACTACTTCTGTTGAGATATCAGAATTATTAAGTAGAATGCTTAAAATTCGTCAAGTACCTCACAACGTTCTTAACGCAAAGTTACACAAGAAAGAGGCAGATGTAGTAGAAGAAGCAGGTAAGGCAGGACAAGTAACCATTGCTACAAACATGGCAGGTCGTGGTACAGATATTAAGTTGAGTAAAGAAGTTAAAGATGCAGGTGGTTTAGCCATTATTGGTACAGAACGTCATGATTCAAGACGTGTAGATAGGCAATTACGTGGTCGTTCTGGTCGTCAAGGAGATCCAGGAAGCTCTCAATTCTATGTATCTCTAGAAGATAACCTAATGCGTTTATTTGGTTCTGAGCGTATTGCTAAACTAATGGACAGAATGGGTCTGGAAGAAGGTGAAGTAATTCAGCATTCTATGATTTCTAAATCTATTGAGCGCGCGCAGAAAAAAGTAGAAGAAAACAACTTTGGTACACGTAAGCGTTTATTAGAGTATGATGATATAATGAATGCACAACGTGAGGTGGTTTACAAGCGTCGTTACCACGCACTTTATGGAGAGCGTTTAAAGGTAGATATTGCAAACATGATCTTTGATACTTCTGAAAGTATTACAGAAAGTAACAAAATGGCAAACGACTTTAAGAATTTTGAGTTTGAGCTTATTCGTTATTTCTCTATGAGTTCTCCAGTAACACAAGCAGAATTTGAGAAAAAAGATTCTAAAAAGATTGCACAGCAAGTTTACGAAGCTGCATATAAGCATTATCAGCAAAAAATGGAGATTGCAGCAGAGCAGGCATTCCCTGTAATAAAGCAAGTTTACGAACGTCCAGATAATAAGTTTGAGCGTATTGCAGTACCATTTACAGATGGAACCAAAACATTGCAAGTTGCTACAGATTTAGAGAAAGCATATGAAACTGAAGGAAAGCAACTTATAAATGATTTCGAGAAAAATATTTCTCTTGCAATTATAGATGATGCTTGGAAAACTCACCTTCGTAAAATGGATGAATTAAAGCAAAGTGTGCAATTAGCTGTTCATGAGCAAAAAGATCCATTACTTATCTATAAGTTTGAAGCATTTGAGCTATTCAAGGTTATGATTGATCAAGTAAATAGAGATGTAATCTCATTTTTATTTAAAGGTGAAATACCACAGCAAAATGCACAGATTAGTGAGGCTAAGCAACAAAAAAGAGAAAAAGTAGAGACGCAAAAAGAAGAAATCCAAAATATGGATGAGCGTGCTGCAGAAGCTCGTAAAGCTGGTCAAACACAATCTAAACAAGACGTTATAGAAACTATAATAAGAGAGCGTCCTAAAATTGGCCGTAATGATAAAGTGACTATAAAGAATGTGATGAGTGGAGAAAACAAGTCAATGAAATACAAACAAGCTATTCCTTTATTAGATAAAGGAGATTGGGTATTAGTTGAAGACTAAGTCATCTTACTCAGTTATTATAAAAAACTCCCAAGTATGTATGCTTGGGAGTTTTTCTTTTAAACAATTCTTTAAGTTTGTTCTAACTTTAGTTAACAAAGATTGCTTGATGAAAAAAGTAGATACCGCAATAAAAACCACATACTTTAGTATTCTTGGGAATACACTACTAGCTTTAATAAAAGGCTTAGCTGGTTTTTTCGGTAATTCTTATGCATTAATAGCAGATGCTATCGAGTCTACAACAGATATTTGCTCTTCGTTATTAGTATTGCTAGGACTTAAATATGCAAAACGGCCTGCAGATGAAAATCATCCTTATGGTCACGGTAGGATAGAGCCACTTATTACATTTTTGGTAGTAGCTTTTTTAGTGACATCTGCAACTATCATTGCTTATGAGAGTATACAGAACATACAAACACCTCACGAAACTCCAAAAGCTTGGACACTTTGGGTATTAGGTGCTATTATTTTATGGAAAGAGATATCTTTTAGATGGGTTTTAAAGCGTAGTAAGCAAACAAATAGCAGTTCTCTTAAAGCAGATGCTTGGCACCATAGAAGCGATGCAATAACCTCTATAATGGCATTTATAGGTATAACTATTGCACTTTACTTTGGAGAAGGATATGAAACTGCAGACGATTGGGCAGCGCTTTTAGCATCATTCATAATTTTATATAATAGTTACCTCATTTTTAGACCTGCTTTAGCAGAAATAATGGATGAGCATATGTATGATGATGTCATTGAAAAAGTAAGAGAAACATCTTTAAAAGTAGAAGGAATTACAGGAACAGAAAAATGCATGATTAGAAAATCTGGTATGACCTACCATGTAGATTTGCATGCCATGGTAAATGCTCACATTACAGTAAAAGAAGGACATAGGCTCTCTCATGAACTTAAAGATAGATTACTACAGGATATACCAGATTTAGGCCAAGTACTTATTCATATAGAACCTGACGATTTGTAGTATAATACAACCTCAATTTACCTTGGTGATTACCAACACAACAAATATATTTGCCAAAAATTAGAATTTTGAAAAATTTAAGTACACTAACTACCATCGCTTTATTATTTATAGTAACAATAGCTTCAGCTCAAAATACTGCAGAAGATGAATTTGGGACTTGGTATATTCTATCTACAAATAATAAAATGACAGATAATCTTACTTTTAATTTACAATCTCAAGTAAGAACATACGAACTAGCCAGTGAGATTGAGCAGTTTAAAATTCGTACAAGCTTAAACTATCAGTTTACAGATAAAGTTTCTGGTGCTTTAGGATATGCTTATTTTAGAACAGACCCTAGCTATTTAGCAGAAACTCCTCAAAAGTTCACAGAACATAGATTAGTGTTAGATGTATTTTATAAAGATGCTTTAAAATCCTTGAATATAACGCACAGATATAGAGCAGAACAACGTCTGTTTAATGATGAGGCCACAAATGATGACAATTTATGGTTACGCTATATGTTAAAGTTAAGTCACCCTATTACAGAAAAGCTAAGCGTAGATGTTTATGATGAAATATTCTTAAATACTTCCTCACCAGTATTTGCTCAAAACTGGTTAGGTGTTGGACTAACTTATGCCATCAATAAAGATTTAAGGTTTAGAGCAGGATATCAAAAAATTAGCTTAGAGAACCAGTCGTTTGATAGGTTAGTACTATCTCTTAATCTTAAAACAGACTTTAGAACATCTAAAAATTAACTAATTTTAGTGCGCTAACCAATTACATACAACAATGAATAAATTTAAGATTGAATTAAAATGGGGTGTTTACTTTACAATAGCAGCCCTAGTATGGATGTATGTAGAAAAAGCACTTGGATGGCATGATGAGTTAATTTCTAAACATGCCATTTATACAAATATTTTCGCCATAGTTGCCATTGCTGTCTATGTCTTGTTTATGAAAGACAAAAAGCAAAACTTTTATAATGGTAATATGACTTGGACACAAGGCTTTATATCTGGAACTATATTAAGTGTAGTTGTAGCAATCTTATCCCCATTAGCCCAATACCTTACACACGAGTTTATCACTCCTAATTATTTTGAAAATGTAATTGCTTACACTGTAGAAAAAGGAGTTATGAAACAAGAGGCTGCAGAAGCATACTTTAGCTTATACTCTTATATGGCTCAAGCTGCATTTGGAGCTTTGGCTATGGGTGTTGTAACCTCTGCAATTGTTGCATTATTCTTCAGGTCTAAGAAGGTAGATTAAGTAATAGTTTTGGATCTTCTCCATTAGCCATTAACTCTTTAAGTTTAAGCTTAGAAGTAACGCCAGGATAATCTCCAGAATAACGCCCCATATCTTTTATAATTTGAAAGTGAAGGTGTGGTGCATAATCGCCATTTATTTCTGCAGTTCCTAACTGTGCAATGCAATCACCTTTTTCAACTACTTGTCCTATGTCTATATTTTTCAATGAATTAGTGCTTAGGTGTCCATATAACGTATAAAATACAATAGATTCTAGATGGTGTTCTAGGATAATGGTTGGTCCATAATCACCAAAATTTGTATTGTTTTTAAAGCTGTGTACAGTTCCTTTTAAAGGTGCTAAAACGTTAGTATTTGCAGGTACCCAAACATCTAATCCTAAGTGTATATTCCGTTCTGTATTAGGGTCTTGTTGGTTAAAGTGTGAGCTTCTGTTATAAATACCTCTTGTTTCAATATAGCCTCCATATGCTACCTTTTTATCGTGCTTTTTAAGATAGTCTTTTATATAAATTTCAAATTGTGAAGAAGAAGAAACGTCAATAGATTTTAAGTCTTCATTAGTTGTTGAAAGATCTATGTGTATATAGTCGTCCTTAGTGTATTTAGAATCTATAATCGGTATAAATTCAGAAGATATAGAGTTAAGAAACTCTTTAAATTGTGATGTGTTCATCACACAAAAATAGGAAGGAAATTAAAATGATTTTATAAAATTTATAAATTAATTATTTTAAAATAACATTACTGAAACGTGCAGAGATAGCAAGATTTGCACTTGTATTTCTTGATCTGTGAAATCCTGTAACGCGATCGTTATTTGCATTCTTTACAGTTTGTACTTGCAAGCTTGGAGGGTATTTTAAACCACTCCTGTTACCATTAAATGTAAAGTTGAATGCACTACTAGGCAATGAGACAATAAAGTCACTATTTTCAAGCACAACGTCTAAGTTTGTAATACTTTGATTAATCTCTGGGATGGCAATCCTGCTAAACGTACCAGATATTACACCAATCTCCTCTAGGTTTTTTATTACAACATCACTAGACTTAGATACCAATTTAATATTCTTGGCATTATCTATAACACATTCCTTTACATAGTTTGTATTAAGTTCACCATAGTTCCATTGCTTTACTAACACAGGTGAATAAGCTGCAGAGATGGAGGTTTGCCCTCCATCTATAATATTTGCAGCTAATCTTGTATGAGACAACTTGGCCTGTATGTTTTTAATACGTTCTGCAAGCTTAATTTCTCCGTGGCGCACATCTAATCTTAACCTAGATTCCTTTGGCATTTTAATGATAATTGTACGTTTAACATTATCATTGGTAAAGTTACCTGGTTTAACTGTATTATACTTTACAATTGTGGTTGTAGAGCTACCATTTGGGTTGGTAGATTTTGTTGTGGCATATTCACCACCATACTGTTCTGCCATTTGTTGAGCCCAAGCTTGTAACTTAGGACCATATTCTTTTTCAAAATTTTCTCCCCATTTTTCCATATCATCACCTAGGTTTTCCTCAAACTGTTTTCCCCAAGCTTCCATCTTTTTCCCAAAATCTTCACCCCAAGCTTCTAGATCACCTTCATAATCATCTCCAAAATGCTCTTTCATCTGCTTTTCATAAGATTTCATATATGCGTCTGGATTTTCCTTATAGGCTTTGTAATCAAAGTCTATGTCGCGCATATTCTTATAAAAGTCTTTTGGCATTTCTGTTGCAATACTTTCGGTCATTGGGACTATAATACCTTCAACCATAGGTCCTATAAAATCTAGAGGTAAATTTTGCAAACTTTGTAGAGCTGCCAAATCTAAATTCATATCACCATTCCAATTAAGGTTTCCGGCAGAAGTAATAGTTATCTCACCACTATTGCCATTTGCATTAATCTTCCAATTATCTGCAATTTTTTTAATTTCATCTTTGGTAACATCATCCGTAGTTTCAACAAATGCTTCTACAGAAACTTCGTTCTTGTCCCAAGTTTCAAATACTACATTAGTATAGCGTGTATCCACTTTAATGGTTACATCATCTTTAACGTTAAAACGTTCCTTAAGTACTGGTTCTTTTTTCTGCGCATAACTTAGCCCTATGCAACCTAACAACAGTACAACTAATAATTTATGCTCTCGCACCTTGAATAGTTTCATTTTGATTGTTCTTTAATTGATTTAACTTACTCTTTAGTTTGAACAGCAACTCCAAACGTAATTGTAAATTAGCGATAAGTGTATTTACAGTTTGCTCGTTAACGCCAGCTTCTTTAAGCTCACGGTTTAACTGTGCATACTCCTCATCAAGTTCTGCCAATTGGGTCATAAATGCATCGATAAGCTCTTTGTTCTCATCGTTAACTTGAAGTTTGGCAATCTCCAAATTAATGCTTGCTAAGTAATAATCTTCAACCTCCTTAAACTGTGGAGATACTTCACTTAAATACACCGGAACAACATCGGTAGGTGTATTATTTGCATCTACCTTATTTAAATTAACAACAGTAGTGGCTTCATTTGTTGGCGCACTAAGTTGATTATATCCTAATATACCAATGCTTAATGCTACAATAAAAATAGCTGCAATTTTCATCCAAGGAAATTTAGACTTAGTGGTGTTCATTGTAACCACAGACTTGTCTTCTAGGTCTTGATGAAGTGCATTAAGACGTGCAGCAAAGCGGTCTTGATGTCCTTGTGACAACTTTCCTTTAGGAGTACTGTTGTCGTTTTTAAATAATTCTCTAATATCCTGTGCCATCATAGATGTCTTTTAATAAATCTTGAAGCTTCTTTTTACCTCTATGTACTAGGGTTCTAGATGCTACTGGTGTAATATTTAATATTTCTGAAACCTCTTCGTGATCATATCCTTCTACCAAAAATAATTGCACAGCGTATTTATAACGCTCTGGCAGCTCATCTATAGCAGCTTTAACATGATCTAAGGTTACGTGATCTGCAACATGCCAACCCGAATCATCATCATCTACAACAGATAAGATTTGCTCGTTAATTGCGACAGTTTCAAGTTTTCGTGCCTTAATCATATCTAGGCACTTATTAATTACAATACGTTTAAGCCAAGCGCCAAATGTTACTTCTCCTGTAAATTGATGCAGTTTAGTAAATGCATTAATGAAACCTTCTTGCATAGCTTCTTCGGCATCATGAGAATTCTTCATATACCTTAGTGCCACGTAGAACATCCCATCGCAGTACTTATTATATAAAGTCATCTGCGCTTTACGGTCGTTATTCCTGACTTTTTCTATGAGTTCAGTTTGTAACAATATGCCATTAACTTTGGTTAGTGTGGTGTTGCTGTTCTTTTATAATTACGAACTAGAGTTTGTAATGTTGCAAATATTTTTTAAATATTGAATATCTTTATAAAAAAAATAATTGCGATGAACAAATCTTTAAAGTGGATTATAATTGGTGTAGCTACTGTATTGGTATTGGGATATATAGGTCTTCAGGTTATGCAATACCAAACTAAGAAGCTTAGTCCCGAAGATACCGTAGTTTATGACAACGGCCATTTAAATTTAGAGATATTTTATAACAGACCATATAAAAAGGGTAGAACGATATTTGGAGATCTTGTTCCTTATAACGAAACTTGGCGAACTGGAGCTAATGAACAAACTACATTTACTACAAATAAAAATATTTTGGTAGATGGTTCTTTGCTTGAGGCTGGTGAATATTCATTATTCACCGTACCAAAAGAAGAATCGTGGGAAATAGTATTTAATAACAGGGCATATTCTTGGGGAGCAGACTGGCAAACAGGTAAGGCTCCAAGAATAGAAAAGTTTGATGAACTAGTTGTTGAAGTGCCAGTTAATAAGAATTTTAAAGTTACAGAGCAGTTTACAATAGATTTTAAAGAATCTGAAAGCTTAATACTTGTTCTGTTTTCTTGGGACGATGTTGTGGTGTCTTTACCAATAACTTCTGCTAAATAAACATGTATAATTTAATAAGTAAGCCCTATCAAATACTTGATAGGGCTTACTTATTATAGATAGTATAAGGTTACTCGTCCATTAACAAGTTAAGCTCTACATCTATATTATCTCTAGTTGCTTTTGAGAATGGGCAAATTTCGTGAGCGCTATTTATAAGATCTTCACCTGTTTCTTGATCTACACCAGGTAAATAAGCATCTAAAACGGCACTTAATAAAAAGCCACCATCTTCGTCTTTATTAAAAGAGATGTGTGCGGTTACACTAATCTCATCAAGTTCAATTTTTTTCTTATCTGCAATCGCTTGTATAGCACCGCCAAAACAAGCTGCATAAGCAGAACCAAATAATTGTTCTGGGTTGGTGCCATCTCCACCATCGCCACCCATAGATTTTGGTACGCTAAGATCTAAATCTATAGGACCATCATCTACACTTACATGACCTGAACGACCACCTTCTGCTATTGCTGTTGCTGTATATAATGTTTTCATTGTTCTATTTTTATGTTATTCAACTAATATAAGAACTAACAGTTACTACAACAAAAAGGGAATTCCTAAATTTGTGCTAAATCTTATATAAACGTGGCTAACACAAATCAACATAAATCTGCATTATCAGAGCAAGATGGCATACAACAACCAGATTACTTAAGTAAATCTGCTGCAGAACGTATAAGAAAGCATCGTAAAAAGCAAAAATCAGTTAGTGAGTTAGCAGCAGCAATATTAAATGGCGATAAAGTTGCTTTAAGCCAAGGCATAACTTTAATAGAAAGTCAACAAAGCACCCATCAAGAAAAAGCGAAACAACTAATTGAAGCCTGCTTGTCTCATGTAAAACCTTCTATACGTATAGGGATTACAGGAGTGCCTGGAGTAGGGAAGAGTACTTTCATTGAAGCCTTTGGAACATCATTAATATCAAAAGGATACAAAGTTGCAGTTTTAGCAGTTGATCCTTCAAGCGGTGTTACACATGGTAGTATTTTGGGAGATAAAACCAGAATGGAAGATTTGGTAAAAGAAGACAATGCATTTATAAGACCATCACCAAGTGGCGATTCTCTTGGCGGTGTAGCTCGAAAAACACGAGAGTCTATAATTTTATGTGAAGCTGCTGGTTTTGATGTTATTTTAATAGAAACTGTTGGTGTAGGGCAAAGTGAAACAACTGTACATAGTATGACAGATTTCTTTTTGTTACTAAAACTAGCCGGTGCTGGAGATGAGTTGCAAGGCATAAAACGTGGTATTATTGAAATGGCAGATGCTATTGTTATAAACAAGGCAGATGGAGAGAATATAAAAGCAGCTAAACAAGCTAAGTCTGAATTTAGAAAAGCACTACATCTATACCCAGAAAAAGAAAGCCAATGGCAACCAAAGGTATTATTGGCAAGTGCTTTAAAACAAGAAGGTATTTCTGAAGTTTGGGAAATGATTGAGGATTACAAAACTTCAACTAAAGCATCTAGTTATTTTGAATTTAGACGCCAAGAACAAAATAAATTTTGGTTGTTGCAAACCATACAAGATCGCTTAAAAGCAGATTTCTTTTCTAAGCCTAATATTAAAACTGCATTACAAGAACAGCTAAAAGCTATTGAGGATCATAAAACCACAGCTTTTGAAGCTGCGTCCTACTTACTCAACTTAAAGTAATTTATTTTATATAGGTTTTGTGTAAGAATACATGAAGTTTGTAAAATCCAAACCCTATTAAACCTCCTATACTAAATCCTACAAGTACATCTAAAGGATAGTGTACACCTACGTATATACGGCTATAACCAACTAATAAAGCCCAAAATAACATAAAAGGTAGTATAAATTTGTACCTAGATTTTAATAGAAACCCTATAAATAATGCTAATGCCATAGAGCTAGCAGAGTGCGCAGAGAAAAACCCAAAGCGGCCACAGCGTACAGCAATTACACGAGCATAATCTCCTAAGGCATGAGCTTGGCAAGGTCTGGCGCGCTCAAACCCATGTTTAAATAGGTTTGCTAATTGATCTGTACAAGTAATCATTGCTGCAACAAGTACTAGTGTGAGTAGAGTTGGTTTCCAGCCAAATTTTTTAAACAGCAATACTAATAACAAAATATAAATAGGGATAGACATCCATTTGTTGGTAATAGTAAGCCAAAGGATATCCCATTGTTCTGAACCTAAACTGTTCAGATATAAAAATAAATCTTTATCGTAATCTAATAACTCTTCCATTAGTCTTGGTAACGTTCTACTTCACGATCATAAAACGCAGTAGCTTCATTTATGAAGTTTTCCATTTCTTCTTCTATTATTTTCTGGTCTTGGTCATCAAATTCCTCAAGCCATTCAACCTCATCATCTTCAAGATTAATAATAAACCTTGGAAAGTCTGTATGTATTACATAAATGGCATTTGGGTGATCTGTATTATCGCCAAGAATAAATTTAGGAAGTGTCATAAAAAAAGCTTTTATAAGTTAAGTGGTTAACCTAATGGGTTTCAAAATTAGGAATTTTAGTTTTAGTCAAAATCAACTTTTTCGATAAATAATTAAACCTGATGTATAACATAATAGCACTAGCCGTTAAACCAGCCAATAAACCTAACCATATGCCCATACTTCCTAACTGCTCTGCTTTACCAAAATAATAGGATATAGGGAAACCAATTATCCAATAGGCAATAAAACATATAATTGTAGGAACTTTTACATCTTGAAGACCTCTTAATGCGCCTAATACCACAACTTGAATTCCATCGCTTAATTGAAAGATAGCAGAAACGATTAACAACTGAGATGCTAAGACGATAACTTCAACATTATCTAAATAAAAAGTAGGTAGTATATCTTTAGTTAGAATAAACATTAAAGCAAAAATAGATTGTATTATGAAAATTAGGAGAAATGTAGACAGTGCTATACGTCTTAGCTCTTTATAATTATGCATACCTTTTTGGTTGCCCACGCGTATTGTTGCGGTTACACCTAACCCAACCGCAATCATAAACGTCATAGAGGATAAGTTTAATGCAATCTGATTTGCAGCTTGAGGATTGGTTCCCAAAATACCTGCAAGAAAAATAGTAGCAGTAAAAATGGCAACTTCAAAAAACATTTGTAATGCTGTAGGAAATCCTAATGCAAATAATCGTTTAAATACATTTTTGTTTAAATGATCCTTTTTAAATGTGGTAAAATATTGAGCAAATTTTGTTTTGCGTTTAAGGATAAACCATAAAAACCAAAGCATAAAAAATCTTGAAATTAATGTCCCAATTGCTGCGCCTTCTAGCTCAAGTCTTGGGAAAATCCAAAATCCGTAAATAAGTAAATAGTTGAAGATTATATTTACAATATTAGAAACCAATGTAGCATACATTGCATATTTGGTTTGTGATAAACCATCTGCAAACTGCTTAAATGCTTGAAACGTCATTAATGGAATTAATGAAAATGCCACAATCTCCATATATGGAATTGCCAAAGCAACAACCTCTGGCGGCTGGTTTAATGCATATAATATGGGCTTTGCCAACAACAATAAAAAAAATAGAAGGATTCCGTTTAAGGTGCACATAATAACACCATGTTGAAAGTAATCTCTTCCAGCATCAATATCATTTGCGCCATCTGCTTCAGCAATTAAAGGTGTTATTGCAAAGGAAAATCCTATACCTAAAGATAAGGCTATAAATATTAAACTATTACCTAAAGATACGGCAGCCAATTCTGCAGCACCTAATTGCCCTACCATTAAGTTATCTGCCAACGCAACAAGTACGTGACCTAACTGTCCTAGCATTACTGGATATGCAATTTTAAGATTGGTACTAAATTCTTTGGTGTAGTTAGAAAGGATCACAAGCGTTTATTAGTGTACAAAGATACTATGCTATATTTAGTTTATAGTACATTTTTCACAGTTTTGATAGTATAATTTTAATACTCATTTACCTAAATTTTAACACAAACTGATGCTTTTTCTATTATCTTGAAAGTGTTATGAAACATTGCCTTGTCATACTAAGCCTATTATTAGCGGCTAGCTATGTAAAGGCTCAAACTACTACACAACCCTTAATGAAATATCAAAATAAAATTATACCTAAGAGTATAGAAAAAGAAGCACTAAAAGCTTTATCCTTTTATCCAGAATTAAAAGATACTCCAATCGAGTTTAAATTTAAGAAAGCAATAAAAAAGTCTACCATGCAGGCACAACCTACTTGGGCTAGTTTTTTTAGATCTAAAGAAGATAGAGGATACATTATACTTATTAGTGAGAAGTTTCATATTGAAGAAGAAGAGTTTGATATTCATAATGTAGATGAAGATGTCCTTATAGGTTGGCTTGGTCATGAGCTTGGTCATGTTATGGATTATAGAGAACGTACTAATTTAGGCATGATATTTTTTGGATTAAAGTATCTATATTCTAAATCTCACATACAAGAAGTAGAGCGTTCTGCAGATACATATGCTGTAAATTACGGTATGCATGAGTATATTTTAGCAACAAAAAACTTTATACTTAATCACGCATCAATATCTCCTAAATACAAAAAGCGAATAATGAAGTTTTATATGTCTCCAGAAGAAATCATGGAATTGGTAAACTCTAATAACAATACAGAAGAAGAAATAGAAAAAGTACTTAACTAAATTAATAACAATGAAAAAAATAGCATTTATCACACTATTATCACTTATAGCTATAAGTTGTAAGACAGATACTAAAGAAACAGAGCCTAATTCTGAAACTGCAGAAGTAGATAAAGAATTAACAGAAACAAAAGTGAGTACCACAACACTTACAGAAAACGGTATAGGTATTACACCTATATCCCATGCATCCTTAATTTTAAACTGGGATAATACTGTAATGTATGTGGATCCTGTTGGTGGAGCAGAAGCATATAAAGACCAAAAACAACCAGATGTTATTTTAATTACAGATATACATGGAGATCATCTTAATGCCGAAACTGTTGCAGCTGTTTACCAACCAAATACAAAAATAATTGCTCCTAAAGCGGTAAAGGATAAGTTACCGAAAGAATGGCAAGACAAGGTTACTGTTTTAAACAATGATCAAGATACCAATATTGGCGATTTTAATATTAAAGGGATTGCTATGTATAACCTGCGCGAAGAAGCTAAAAAGTTTCACGAAAAGGGTCGTGGTAATGGTTATGTAATTGAAAAAAATGACAAACGAGTATACATTTCCGGAGATACAGAAGATATCCCTGAAATGAGAAGCCTGCAAGATATAGACATTGCTTTTGTATGCATGAACTTACCTTATACTATGACAGTTGAAAATGCTGCAAGCGCTGTTTTAGACTTTAAACCAAACAAAGTTTATCCATACCATTATAGAGGTACCGAAGGTTTAAGTGATGTTTCCAAATTTAAATCACTAGTAAACGAAGGCGATGCTTCAATTAACGTTATACAGTTAGATTGGTATCCAAACCAATAAGAATTTTAAAAATAAACATTACAGTTAGGCAGTGCATTCTTAATGCGCTGCTTTTCTTTTTCAGAAAAATTATTGTGTAACGCAGTAAGTGTTGAAAGAGATTTTAACCTGTTAAGGTTTTTAGGCAAGTGTGTAAGTTTATTGTTTGATAGTATTAAAAGCTCAAGCTGTTCACAGTGTACTAAAGATTCTGGCAAGACTTTTAGTTGATTATTAGACAAATTAAGTGTCTTTAAGCCTGTTAAATTTCCAAATGATTCTGGTAGCCAGTTTAATACATTATCTTCTAAATTAAGCCGTTCAAGTTGAGCTGATGCTATCCAAGAATTATCTAATTCATAAAGTTGGTTATGAGACAAGTCTAGTAGTTTCAAATTTTGTAACTCTTTAAAACTACTTGGAAGGTAGCTAATATGGTTGTTCTGTAAATCTAAATCTGTAAGGTTTTTACATTGTCCTATGCTTGTAGGAAGCGTAGTTAAAGCGTTTAAAGAAAGGTAAAGCACCTTCAAGTCTTTAAGGTTACCAATTGTATTTGGCAGAGATTTCAATTTATTTGCCGAAATATTTAAATGAATTAACTTTTTAAGATTACCTATGTTGTCCGGTAATATTGTTATCCCATTTAACTTTAGGTTAAGCGTTTTTAAATTAGATAGGTTAAATAAAGCTTCAGAACAAAACGTGATATCATTTCGCATTAGGTTTAAAAACTGAAGTTGTTCAAGTAATTCTACATTATTTGGGATGTGTAATAACTCCTGATCTCTTAAATTAAGTTGTCTTGCTTGTGAATTTTCAGCTAATGCATCTTCTACAGAGTAATACACCTTATTTTTTAGTGGACTAAGTTGTTGTGCTTTTGTAAATGGTATTGCTGCCAAACAAAATAAACCAATACAGAATCTAAATTTTAATACTTTAAACATAATAGTTTATAACTAAAAAAGGCTGGACATATAAATGTTGCCAGCCTTTTCATTAATCTACTTAAATTACCTACTTTGTAGTTTTTAACACCTTGTATTCAAAACGTTTATTATCTGCAGTTACTTGTAAAAGCAACATACCATTAGCAGAATTTACTTGAGATAAATCCACAGTTATAGTATTTTGATTTATAGTTAAGTCATCTGAAGAAATTGCTAATACTTGTCTTCCTAACATATCAAACACATTTACTGAAGCTTTTTCTGGTATACTACTAAGCTCAATATTTACAATACCTGTTGTTGGGTTAGGGTATATGCTTACACCTTCTAAAGATTGAAACTCTGTAGTAGAAAGTACTTCTGCACCTAAGTTATCTTCTAAAGCAAATACGACAGTTGCAGAACCGTTAAAACTAACATCGTTTCCTGTAGCATCTGTTTGTGTACCATTTGTACCAGATGGATGTTGTATAGAGTAAAAACCATATTTGTTATCTGGAGTGAAAGTTAAACCAGTTGGCTCTGCTCCAGTAGGTGTTCTTGAAAATATTCTTACATCTGGATTAAGTTGTGTATGGTTTACACCTACAACCCATACATAATTATTACCGCCATCTTGTAAAACCCATACATTACCATCATTATCTATGGTGATATTATCGTTTCCGTTTGCCCAAGGTGCTACGCTTGGTCCAGATTCTGTCTGTAGCGTATACATCGTTGTAACACCACCAACAAAAGTTTCTAAATCTGCAGTAGTTGAACCATCATCTGTAAATCTGTATATCCTACTATATCCTTTTGATGCAAAATAAACATGACCATCTACCACACTTATTTCGGCGTCTTCTACACCATTAAAATTTGTACCTCCTAAAGATGCTGCCGTATCTCTTATATTGTTGCGCTCCTCTTGTGTATCGTTAGGAACTTGTACCCAAGTGGCACTAGGATTATTAACTTCTCCAGTACCAATACCTGGTAAATCGTTTATGTCTGCAACTAATACAAATACGTCTCCAGAAGATAAATCGAAAGGTGTGTCTGGTACAAATTTGTACATACATTGTGTACCACCATCTTCGCCATAATAGGCTACAGTTCCATCATTAGAAACCACAACGTTTTCGTGGTTCATTTTTCCCATAGCCCAAAGTTTGTCTTTAATGCCATCGTTATCATAGTCCATAACTTGTTTGGTTACAGGATCTATTTCTACTAACCAGCCCACATCAAGGTAGCCATCATTATTGGAGTCATCACTTGAAGACTCTTCGGCTGTAATAATTGTTCCCATTGGTGTAACGCCACCAGAACAATTTCTTATAGTTGTAACTAAGTTTTCATCATAAAAATCTACAGCTTCGGTAGCATCTACACTCCATAAATTTTCTTCTGTATCAAAGCTTACATCTAAGACAGAAACACCACCAGGATTGGTTTCGTGATTCACAGCAACATATCCTAAAGTACTACTTCCTGAAATAGGAACATAACCTGTAAAATCGTGGTTACCTGGTACGGTATTGTTAGCAATCACGTCATTTTGTACGGTATAAGATTCACCTTGCTTAAAAATAAGTTGAAATCTATGCGTGCTAGGAATATCTAAAGTTTCTGCTTGTCCTGTTGGAGCTAAAGAAGTAAAACAAGAAATACAATTGTTTGCATCTTGTGCTTTACTTTGGTTGTAGCTAACAAATAAAGAACATACTATAAGTGTTCTTATTAGGTGTAAATGTCTTTTCATTTGATTTTTTTTGGTTGGTTAATTTTCAATAAAAATACACTGATGAACTTGTAATGAAACTAAGTAAATCTTACCCTTTTGTTACCTCAAGTTTAATTGTAGATAACGTATGTTAATTCAAAATGAAGCAGTATCTGTTAGAGATTTCAGAAATGCGATGAGGTTTTGTTTTTCCGCTTCAGAAAGGTTTAGTGAGTCTTCAGAAAGTGTTTGGTTAGTTACGTTTAAGTCTACGCCATTGCCACCACCATTGTTGTAAAAATCGATGACCTCTTCTAAAGTTTTATAAGCGCCATTATGAAAATACGGAGCAGTAACTTCTATATTTCTTACAGTGGTTGTTTTAAAAGCATTTACATACATCCAAGCACTTTCAGTATGTATGCCGTTTGTAATTCTACCTTTATCATCATCTAGTTCTTTGTGTGTTGTTCTTGGGTTTTTTAAAACACCAAGCACTTCGCTTTCTGAATCTATATAGTATGGTGGTACTAACCCTGCAAAAGTAGGAGCAAAATGACAGGTAGCACAATTGGCTTTTCCCATAAACAGATTAAATCCATTAGCAACAGATTCTGGAATGGTTTGAGATTCCCCTTTAACATAACGATCAAAACTACTATTAAAAGATCTGAGAGAGCTTGTGTAAGATGCCAAGGCTTTTAAAACACGTTCTCTAGATATTAAAGTGTCGCCAAATGTGTTTTTAAATTTAGAAGTGTAGGCTTCATTTTTTGATAGGCTATTAAGAATTGCTGTATAACTGGAGTTGAATTCGTTTTCATTGAAGATAACATGCTCAGCTTGTTGTTCTAAATTAAAAGCTCTTAAGTCATAGAAAAATCGATTAGCATATACTGCATTTAATAATGTAGGTGTATTTCTTTGTAAGGTATCTCCATTTTTAAAGCTTATAGGTTTTGGTAAGCCATCTGTAAAAGCCAATTTAGGATTATGGCAAGATGCGCAACTTACAGTATTTGTTGTACTTAACTTGGTATCGTAAAATAAGCTTTTACCTAAAGATGTTAATAATTTAGAATCTTCTTTTTCTGTAAGGTCTGTATAGAAATAAGGATCTAACAACTTATCATCAAATAATGACGTTGTATTTAAATTCAAGGGTAGTGATTTTAAGATATAGCTGTAGCTTTCATCATCTAAAGGAAATTCTCCCAATGTTTTATATAAAGGATCTATAATTTCTTTTAAAAAACCAAGTCTGTCAAAATTTTCAAAATTAGTTTCATTAAAATAAGTAGCACCTCTATTTAATATCGACAATGAATGTGTTATCGACTTATGATGTGATTGTTTATCAATCTTATTAAGATGAAGTGACATATTATCAAATACAACCTTAGTCTCGCTTATACCATTTAAAGATCCTGGCGTATCAAAACCACTAACACCCAAGGTGAAAATTCTAATAAGTTCAATTCTTAATGCTGTTATTAGTTCAGAATGTGTAGGATGTTGTTGTTGTACATTCTTATGTAACCTTAAGCTGGAGAAATAAAGTTTTTTAGTAAGAGAGGCAATGTTAATGGCTTCTTTGTGAACATCCTCACTATAAATTAGCTCATCTAAAATTTGCAATCCTTCTGGCGGCTTAATTTCAGAACGGTTCTTTACGTAAGATACTTTGTGTAATGGCGCACCATTTATATGAGACTCTATAAACTCTGCATATTTAAAAGCGGTATAAAACTCTATGCGTTTAAAAGAATGTCTTGCGGTAGCTAATTGCTCCTTTAAGTTAGACACAGAGCTTTTAGAAGCACTAAATTGTTGAGCTACACTATCCAAAGTTTTAGTTGCATTTAAGAACGCGTTACTGTCCTCAATTATTTGAGTAGAGTAGTAGTCGTTATTTACACTAGTTGAGTTATAATTTAGTGTGGTGCCAAAAACAATGGTACATATTAAGAAGTACAGTGTGTAAAGCTTGAATTGCATATATCTTATTTGCAACAAAAATATGTGCAGATATAAAAAAGCTCGTTATGGGAGCGTTATGTAAAGATTACGTTATTGAGATATTCATAGAAACCGTTTAATTTGGTACAACATATCATTAACCTTACTTTTGAGCTAAATATTTAAACTACTAGCAACCGTGATAACCACAGACCACATAAAATCACTCCAAAAGCGCGTGGAAAGCTTGAGGAGATATCTTTGACATAGATGCAAAGCGCATACAGATAACCAACGAAGAAGAACAAACATTTGCCCCAGAATTTTGGGATAATCCTCGTGCAGCTCAAGCTGTAATGAAAGAGCTAAACGTAAAGAAAACTTGGGTTGAAGATTACGAACAAGCCATTACATTTGTTGAAGATTTAGAAGTTATTTTTGAATTTTACAAAGAAGGCGAAGCTGAAGAAACCAACGTGAAAGAACGCTATGCAAAAGCTAAAGATCTTATTGAAGATTTAGAGTTTAAAAATATGCTTAGCGAAGAAGGAGACGATTTAAGTGCGGTACTTCAAATTACTGCTGGTGCTGGAGGAACAGAAAGTTGCGACTGGGCAGAAATGCTTATGCGTATGTATTTAATGTGGGCAGAAAAGCGCGGATTTAAAATTAAAGAGCTAAATCTACAAAATGGCGACGTTGCAGGAATTAAGACAGTATCCTTAGAAATTGAAGGGAACTTTGCCTTTGGTTGGTTAAAAGGCGAAAATGGAGTGCATAGGCTTGTAAGAATCTCACCTTTTGATAGTAATGCAAAAAGGCATACCTCATTTGCTTCGGTTTATGTGTACCCATTGGCAGATGACTCTATTGAGATAGATATAAACCCTGCAGATATTTCTTGGGACTTTGCAAGGAGTAGTGGTGCAGGCGGCCAAAACGTAAATAAGGTAGAAACCAAAGCTATACTTACTCACCATCCTTCTGGAATTGTGATACATAATTCTGAAACACGCTCACAACTAGAAAATAGGGAAAAAGCTATGCAAATGCTTAAATCGCAATTGTATGAAATAGAGTTGCGCAAACAACAAGCACAGCGTGATGAAATAGAATCCTCTAAAATGAAAATTGAATGGGGTTCACAAATTAGGAATTATGTTATGCATCCTTATAAGTTAGTTAAAGATGTAAGAACGGCTCACGAAACTGGTAACGTAGATGCAGTAATGAACGGTGATATAGATGCATTTCTTAAAGCTTTTCTTATGGCTTCAGGACAAAAACAAGAAGAAGATACCCTATAGTTTTAGAAAAGTTTAAGAGCATTTTTTTGATGGTCCATATACTTAGCATTATATTATTTAAGAATTTAAAATATATAATGATGAAACGTATACTTATAATACTTACCATATTAATAGCTAATACAGTGGCTTTTAACGCCCAAAGTATTACGCAAGAACGTACCAGTGAAGAACTTGAAAAAGAGGTAAGACAACAAACTGAACAACTAGCTTCAGAATTAGGGTTAACAGATAAGCAGGCTAAAGAATTTGAACGAAATACAATAAAGTATTCCCTAAAAATAGATGAGGTCTTACAAAAAGACATCCCGAAGAAAAACAAGACATTTCAAATTAATGTTTTAGAAGAACAACGTATAAGAGCAACTAGAAATATACTTACAAAACCACAATACGACTTATATTTAAAGATGCTAAGTACCAAAGACGATAACAAATAGATTAACCAATTTAACACAACATGATAACAATATATCACAATCCAAGATGTAGTAAATCTAGAGATGGCGTAAAAGTTTTAGAAGAATCTGGGAAAGAATTTAAAACTGTTAAGTATTTAGATGACAACCTTTCTTTTCAAGAACTAACAGAATTAATTGGTAAGATTGGAATACAACCAATTGATCTTGTAAGGAAAAATGAAAAGATTTGGAAAGAAGACTATAAGGGTAAAGACCTGAGCAAAACAGATATTGTAAATGCCATGGTTAATAACCCTAAACTTATAGAGCGTCCTATTGTTGTTACAGATTATGGTGCCGTAATAGGAAGACCTTCAGAAAAAATTGGAGAATTATTAGATAAACCTAATCAAGAACCAATTTAAGTTTAGGAATTTCATATAATCCTTGTATATTTAAAATCTTAAAACTAAACTTATGAAACGCTTATTACTAGTATTAGCCCTTGTTGTAGGGTTTACATTTACAACACAAGCCCAATCTGCAAGCACTAAAAAAGCAGATGTGGCTATTGAGCAAGCTGCTAAAGCTAAGGTTGCAACACTTAAAAGCACTTTAGATTTAGATGTAAAGCAGGTTAAATTGATGGAGCAAAATCTATCTCAATTTGAAGCTCACAAAAAACAGGTTATGGATGCAGATATTTCTGCAACAGCAAAATCTGAAAAAATTGCAAAAATGGAAACTTATAGATTAGAGTCTGTAAAGCAAATTCTAACTAATGACCAGTATAACCAATATGTAGCACTATTGGGTAAAAAGTAATTTTTTACAACATATTAAATTTTAAAAGGCCGCAATTTTGCGGTCTTTTTTCTTTTAACACAATCTTAACTCTTATAGATTTTACATCTCTACACTTAGGTAGTCAAACACACAAAATTAATGTAATGACTAAAAACCTTCTAGTTGCTTTAATAAGCATACTAACTTTTTCTAATTCAATTTTAGCACAACAGTCTTCTGGAGATGAAGTTACTGTAACAGGAACTGTTGTAGATAAATCTGCAAACATACCGTTGGAGTATGCTACAATTTCATTTCAGAGTATTAATGATGCTACAAAATTAACTGGTGGCGTAACAGATGCAAATGGTAAGTATTCTATCCAGGTTCCTGTAGGCACTTATAAAATTACAATCGAGTATATTTCTTTTGAGCCTTATATAATTTCAGAAAAATCAATAACAGAGTCTACCAGCTTAGGTACTGTAAGTTTAGACTTTGCTTCAGACAGTTTAGATGAGGTTGTTATTAGAGCAGAAACAACTCAAGTAGATATAAGACTAGATAAGAAAATTTACAATGTAGGTAAAGATTTGCTAGTTCGTGGAGGTTCGGTGAGTGATGTATTGGATAATGTTCCTAGTGTATCTGTAGATGTTGAAGGTAATGTGGCGTTAAGAGGAAATGATAACGTACGTATTCTTATTAACGGTAAACCATCTGGACTAGTAGGTATTAGTGGTAGTGATGGTCTTAGACAAATACCTAGTGAGGCAATTGAGCGTGTTGAGGTTATTACATCTCCTTCTGCTAGGTATGATGCAGAAGGTACTGGTGGTATCTTAAATATAATTCTTAAAAAGGATAAACTTGTAGGATTTAATGGTAGCGTAAATGTGACAGTAGGAGATCCTGCAAACAATACAGCTTCTGCAAGTGTAAATTATAGAACTAAGGATATAAACCTATTTACCAATACTGGATATTCTTACAGAAAATCTAATGGTGGTGGCTTTAATAATAGAGAAAGTTTTAATGAGGATTTACAATATAGGTTTGTAGATGAAGACAGAGATTTTGAAAGGCTAAGAAAAGGATTTAATAGCAATATTGGTTTAGAGTGGTTTATTAATGAAAGCTCTACTCTTACAAACTCATTCTTTATAAGAAACCAAGACAACTCTTCAGAAAATAATACAATTACAAACCGTTATGAGGATACAAGAGATGCGTTGTCTAACGCTTCCAGACGTTTTGATACAGAAACAGAAGATGACCAAACATTTCAATATTCTTTAAACTATGTGAAAGATTTTAATGATGATGGCCACAAACTAACATTCGATTTTCAATATGAAAAGAGTAGTGAAGACGAGTTTTCTAACATTACAGATACAGACACATTTCCTGCCGAGCTAGTAACAGACCAAGAGCGAGTACAAACTTTGGAAGATCAAAATGAAATTTTACTACAAGCAGACTACGTTTGGCCAATAGATGAAAACACTCAGTTTGAAGCAGGTTATAGAGGTACATTTAATGACTTAACTACAGATTATACAGTATCTGCTATAGATGATAATAACAACTTTATAAGAAATGACTCTTTAAGTAATGTGTTATTTTATGGAGAGCGTGTAAATGCGTTATACTCTCAATATGGTAAAAAGATTAATAAGTTTTCTGTGTTATTGGGATTACGTTTAGAAAATACTCAAATTACTATAGACCAGATAACCACAAATAATTTAGCTAAGAAAAATTACACAAACTTATTCCCAACTGTAAATTTAGGATATGAGTTTACTGAAAGTAGTAGTGCAACTTTAGGATATAATAGAAGAATAAGAAGACCTCGTAGTCGTTTTATTAATCCGTTTCCATCAAGAAGTAGTGAAACAAACCTATTTCAAGGTAATCCAGACTTAGACCCTGTATTTTCTGATGGTGTAGACTTAGGATACCTTAAACGTTGGAAAGGCTTTACTCTAAATACATCTATTTATTATACAAGAAGTACAGATGTTTTTGAATTTATAAGTGAAGATACTGGCCAAGTTACCAATAATGGAGATGCTGTAGTAAGACGTTTTCCTGTAAACTTAAGCAGTAATGACCGTTATGGTTTTGAATTAACATTAATGTACAAGCCTGCAAAATGGTGGACCTTAAATTCTGACTTCAACTTATTTAACTCCAAGACAGAAGGTACGTTTAATGGCCAAGATTTTGGAGCAGACAACACAAGTTATTTTGTAAGATTAAATAGTAAAGTTACGTTACCTGCAAATATAGATTTCCAGACACGTATGTTTTATAGTGGTCCTAGTGAAGATGCACAGTCTAAAAGCGAAGGTGTATTTTCTACCAACGTAGCATTAAGTAAAGATATATTTAAAGAACAAGCTACTATTAGCTTTAATGTAAGCGATGTTTTTAATAGTAGAAAAAGACGCTCTGAAACCTTTACAGATACATTTTTTAACGAAAGTGAATTTCAATGGAGACAACGCCAAGCTACACTTTCTTTAACGTATAGATTTAATCAGAAAAAGAAAAGAGAAAGAGGATACGATGGAGGAGATGATGAAGGTGGAGAGTTTGAAGGTTAGTACAGCTAACTCTCTACAACAGAAAAACCCTTCTAAAATTATTTAGAAGGGTTTTTTTATAAAATAAAGCTAAATAAGATTTTAGCTATTTGCCTGTTTTTTAGCTTTACGCTCAGCTTGCTTTTCTTTTACCATTTCCATAATTGCACCACCAATCCAATAAGGAATAAAAGATGCTAAAAATATCATTAACCAAAAACCGATGGTTAAAATAGTTAAGAATGCTAAAAAGCCTAAGTATTGGTCAAAATCGAACATAACAGTTTTTTTCGTAAAGTTTGTCAAAGATACTAAAGCTGGTAAATGTTATGCAAGTGATAAGGCATTTTTTTCAACATAGAAATTAACAAGAATACTTTTTTATGCCTTTAAAGTAAAAAAGCCTGTCTTTTTAAGAAGACAGGCTTTTTAAAATATCTATAAAATTAGATTAAACAACAAATAAAGGTTTGCCGTTCATCATATCATGAATGCTATTTTTAACAGCATCTAACTCACTATCATTTTCAATATTATTAATTACACGGTCAATATACTCTACAATAGTTTTCATATCATCTTCAACCAAACCTCGAGTAGTAACCGCAGCAGTACCAATACGTATTCCTGATGTTACAAAAGGAGACTCAGTATCAAAAGGAACCATATTTTTATTTACAGTAATTTCTGCTTTACCTAAAGTTTCTTCAGCAAGTTTACCTGTTACATTTTTATTTCTAAGGTCAATAAGCATCATGTGGTTGTCTGTTCCGCCAGATATCACATCATAACCTCTTTCAACAAAAGCTTCTGCCATAACGTGAGCATTCTTCTTAACCTGAACCATATAATGTAAAAATTCATCTGTAAGCGCTTCACCAAAAGCAATAGCCTTTCCTGCAATTACATGCTCTAAAGGTCCACCTTGGTTTCCAGGGAAAATACCGCTATCAAATAAAGAAGACATCTTTTTAGGTTTACCACTCTTAAATGTTAATCCAAATGGATTATCAAAATCTTCACCCATTAAAATCATACCACCACGAGGACCGCGTAATGTTTTATGTGTAGTTGTTGTACAAACGTGACAGTGAGGAATAGGATCAGATAGTAAGCCCTTTGCAATTAAACCAGCAGGATGCGCAATATCTGCCATTAAAAGTGCGCCTACACTATCTGCAATTTCTCTAAAACGCTTATAATCTATCTCTCTTGAATAGGCAGAAGCTCCTGCAATGATAAGCTTAGGCTGTTCGCGCTCTGCAATTTTCTGAATATTATCATAATCTAATCGTCCTGTTTCACGTTCTACACCATAATGAACAGGATTGTATAATTTACCAGAGAAGTTTACTGGAGAACCATGTGTTAGGTGACCGCCATGAGATAAATCAAAACCTAAAAATTTGTCACCTGCATTTAAGCAAGCTGCAAAAACTGCAGTGTTAGCTTGAGATCCAGAATGAGGTTGTACGTTTGCCCAAGAAGCTCCAAAAAGTTCCTTTGCTCTATCTATTGCAATTTGCTCGACAACATCTACAACTTCACAACCACCATAGTAACGCTTGCCAGGATAACCTTCGGCATATTTATTTGTAAGTACAGACCCAACAGCTTCCATAACTTGGTCACTAACAAAATTTTCACTTGCTATAAGCTCTAAACCATTTGTTTGGCGTTCTTTTTCTTTAGAAATTAAATCGAATATTTCAGTATCACGTTGCATAGGAGGTAAATCTTTAATTGAAAGCCCAAAAATAACAAAAAGCAAGTGTAAAATTGTCTTTAATGTATATATTTGATTACTTTATTGCACAACATATAAACATATAAACTCTATGAAAATAACCGCTAACGACCCAAAACGACAAACGTGGTTGCCGGTTCCCGATAAATCTGATTTTCCAATTCAAAATATTCCATTTGGTGTATTCCTTACACGTGACGATGTCATTACTATTGGAACACGAATTGGAGATACCGCTATAGATCTTGGAGCATTGCACCAATTAGGATACTTTGAGGGTATTCCTTTAACAGATGATATTTTTTTACAGGATACGTTAAACGACTTTATTTCCGATGGAAAGAAAACTTGGCGTTTAGTAAGAAATAGAATCGCAGAGCTTTTTGATGTTAAAGATAAATCTTTACAAAATCACGATGAGCATAAAGAACGTGTTCTCTTTGCAATGGATGAAATAGAAATGCAATTGCCAGTACAAGTTGGTGATTATACAGATTTTTATTCCTCTATTGAACATGCTACCAATGTAGGTACAATGTTTAGAGATCCAGATAATGCGTTATTACCAAATTGGTTGCACATACCAGTTGGATATCACGGTCGTAGTTCTTCTATAATACCAAGTGGTATTCCAGTACATAGACCATTAGGTCAAAAATTACCAAAAGGTGCAGATAACCCTAAATTAGGACCATCTCGTTTAGTCGATTTTGAGCTTGAGATGGCTTTTATAACAACAGATGCTAATCATTTAGGAGAACCAATTCCTATAGATGAAGCTGAAGACTATATTTTTGGACTAGTATTATTTAATGACTGGAGTGCTAGAGATATTCAAAAATGGGAATATGTGCCATTAGGACCTTTCTTAGCAAAAAGTTTTGCATCATCAATATCACCTTGGATTGTTACTCTGGACGCTTTGGAACCTTTTAGAACAGACAGCCCAAAACCACTAAAGAAACAGTTGGAGTACCTTCAATACAAAGGGAAAAAGAGTTTTGATATTAAACTTCAAGTTGCAATACAACCAGAAGATAAAGTAGAAACTGTTGTTGCCAATACAAATTTTAAATACATGTATTGGAATATGAGCCAGCAGCTAGCACACCATACTATTAATGGTTGTCCTGTAAATTCTGGAGATATGATGGGTAGTGGTACTATTTCTGGTCCAACACCAGATTCTTACGGATCTATGTTAGAGTTATCTTGGAGAGGAGAGAAGCCAGTGCAATTAAAAGAAGGTGGAGATCGTAAATTTATAGAAGATAATGACACAGTAATTATTAGAGGTTACTGTGAGAATAAAGACATAAGGTTAGGTTTTGGTGAAGTTTCCACAAAATTATTGCCTGTTTTTAAAAAACAATAAAAGCTTAAGTTTTTAATTTAATAACAAAAACACCTACAGTTAACGCTGTAGGTGTTTTTTGTTAAATTCATTTGTAGGAATAAACTTTAACAAGATATTATTAATAGGTATAATGTTAATTGTATAAATTTATTTAACAAATTTTAAATTTCCTCTTATGAAAAAAATTACTTATTGGCTTTTTTTGTTAATATTTACAATTTCCTTAACATCTTTGGAAGCGCAAGAAAAGCGACAAACAACAACACAAGAACAAGAAATTGAAGCAAAACTTCAAACCCTATTTGGTTTGGAAAAAGAAGTTTTTGAAAGGCGTGTAAATATCTCTGCACAGCAACAAGCGCCTAAAGCTCTTAAGATGTCTAGTAATTCTTTACAGAGATCTACAGAAATTCAATCCTCACACGTACAATCTGGTTTTAACCTTCAAGGCGATTTAAGCTGTAGCCAAGAGCAGGTAAGTAATAATTTTGAAAATGGATTATTTATTGAAGCTGGCGGTCAAAAAGTTGCAGATGATTTTTTTGTATCAATAAATACAGACACGTTTGATGTTAACCAAATTAGTGCTAACATACTAACACAAGGTGGTTTAGAAAGTGTCAATATTACATTTTATGAAGATGATGCTGGTTTACCTGGTACACAAATAGGTGCTTCAATAGTTAGTTTAGTCCCAACATCTCAAGATGTTATAGGGACAGCTTTTGGATTTGATGTACACGATGTAGTTTTAGATTTACCAAGCACAATTTCTTTTGCAGGCACAGGTACAGAAGCTGTAAGATATTGGGTTCAATTAGAAGGAAATCCAAATACTGCAGGAACAAGTGTTGGTATAGAGTCAACTTCTGTAGGCGTAATAGGAGAGTTATCTGTATTTGATAATGATGGAAATGCAACTAATGATTGGCTTTTAAATGATGGCGGCTTAGATAGTGTAATTACTATAAGCGGTAATTGTATACAAGTTTCAGGCTGTTTAGCACCTGAAAACTTTGTAGTAAGCCCAACTGGAGAAAATGCAGATTTTACTTGGGATAATGTTCCAGGTGCTGTTGATGGTTATACACTATCAGTTTTTGAAGCTGGCGCAGATCCTACTACTGCAACTGCTGTGTTTAGCGCTAATTATGGTGCAGGAACAACTATGGCAACAGCTACAGGCTTATCTACAACTACACCTTACGATGCGTATATAAGTTCAGATTGTGGTGGTACAATTTCTGCTCAAAACACATTAAGTTTTTCAACTACTATTGAAGATCCTGTTTGTGGTAACAGTTATTTAGATTCAGGAGGAAGAGATAATAATTACCAGGACAGTGAGTTAATTACAACTACAATTTTTCCTGAGAATGATGGAGATGTTGTAACCTTAACTTTTACGTTTGTTGAAATTGAAGTAAATACTACAGGCGCAGGAACTCAAGATGGTTGTTGGGATTTCCTAACCATTTATAATGGTCCAGATACGACGTCTCCTGTATTAGCACAAACTCTTTGTGGTGAGGCTAGTGGTTCTGGAGCAACACCATCTGTTGATACAAGTAATCTTGAAATAGGTGATTCATTCACATCAACAGATATGTCTGGAGCATTAACAATTGTATTTACATCTGATGATGTCTTTAACTTTGGTGGATTTGAAGCCGTTATATCTTGCGATGTGCCGCCTGTTTGTATGGCACCAGATTTAGTACTTGATAATGTTACTACAGACACCGCAGAATTTAGTTGGAGTGAAGTTGCAAATGCTAATAATGGGTATATCTTCTCTGTATTTAGCGAAGGAGCAGACCCTACTACAGCAACTCCTGTTTATACAGAAAATATACCTGCAGGAACGCTTACAGCTACAGCAACAGGTTTATCAGATACTACTATATATGACGCATACATCACTGCAGATTGTGATGCCGATGGTTTGTCTGCATCAGACTCGGTAACATTTGAAACCAATTTTCCAGATCCTGCTTGTGGTGGCAAATTTTATGATACTGGAGGACCAAATGGTGACTTTGAAAATAACGAAGACTACACAACTATAATTGCTCCAGATGATGCAGGAGATGTAGTTACTGCAACATTTACCTTTGTAAACAATACAGAATTTGATGTACTTACTGTAGATACTGGTGATGGTAGTGGCCCTCAAGTAGTACCAGAAATACCAATGGGAGGCACTCCAATCTCATATACTTCATTTGCATCAGATGGTAGCTTAACATTTCAATTTACATCTTCAGGTGTAGTTGAAAATGCAGGTTGGGAAGCAGATATCACTTGTGATTTACCAGCGGCTTGTTTACAACCACTTAATTTTGATGTTTCAGCAATTACAGATACATCAGCTACATTTACTTGGGATGAAGAAACTAATGCAACAAATGGATATGTTTTAGAAGTTTATAGTTTTGGTGATAGTCCAGGATCTGGAACGCCTGTTTATACAGAAACTGTTGCATCTGGAACTTTAACAGCAACAGCTACAGGATTAGACACTAACTCAATGTTTACTGCTTATATTTATTCAGATTGTGATACAGATGGTATATCAGAAACTACAGATATAGAGTTTGAAACCTTAATAACGCCACCAGCTTGTGATGGCACTTTTAGCGATAGTGGTGGAGTAGATGGTAATTATTCTTCTAGTGAGGTTACTACAACTACAATTACACCAGACAACGCAGGAGATGCTGTTACTATTACGTTTACTTACGTAGATATTGAAACAGCTACTGCTGCAGGAAGTCAAGATGGTTGTTGGGATTTTATGACCATTTATAATGGTCCAGATACCACATTCCCAGTTTTAGCACAAACACTTTGTGGTGAAGAAAGTGGAGATGGTGGTGCACCTTCTGTAGATACAAGTTTACTATCTGTTGGAGATGCATTTACATCAACAGATCCTTCAGGTGCATTAACTATTGTTTTTACTTCAGATAGTACAGTTGAAGAGACAGGTTGGTTAGCAGACGTAACTTGTGCTACATTATCTGTGGATGAGTTTAGTGCAACTAACTTTACATATTATCCAAATCCTAGCACTGGACATTTAACTATTAATTCTAAAGAAACTATTGACTCTGTTGAAGTAATTAATCTATTAGGACAGCGATTAATTAAACAGAAGCCTAATAGCCAAGAGTATACTTTAGACTTAACTACGTTAAGTGCTGGACAGTATTTCTTAAGAGCACAAATAGATGGTAAAACTGTGGTAAAATCTATTTTAAAAGAATAAGTTTTAAATTCTACTAATATGTAAAACGCTGGTAATTAAATTACCAGCGTTTTTTTATTATACATTAGAATGTAAATTTAAACCTTGTCTTTTAGGTATTTAGCGGTGTAACTTTTTTTATTCTTCACAACTTCTTCTGGAGTGCCATATGCTAATAATTGACCACCAGTTTCACCACCTTCCAAGCCAAGATCTATGATGTAATCTGCACATTTTACAAGGTCCATATTATGCTCTATAACTATTACAGAATGTCCTTTTTCAATAAGTGCATTAAACGATTTTAAAAGCTTATTAATATCGTGAAAATGTAATCCAGTTGTAGGCTCGTCAAAAATAAATAATACCTTGTCTTTTGATGTGCTTTTAACTAAGAAAGAAGCAAGCTTAATACGTTGAGCCTCGCCACCAGATAGTGTAGAAGAGCTTTGGCCTAATTGTACATAACCAAGACCAACATCTTGTAAGGGTTTTAGTTTTCGAGTAACTTTAAGTTCTGCTTGCTCATCAAAAAATGATATGGCATCATCTATCGTCATAGTTAAGATATCATGTATAGATTTATCACCATATTTAACTTCTAACACTTCTTTTTTGAAACGCTTTCCTTGGCAAGTTTCACACTGTAAGTGAACATCTGCCATAAATTGCATCTCTATAGTAACTTCTCCTTCGCCTTTACAAGTTTCGCATCTGCCACCATCAACATTAAAGCTAAAGTGCTTTGCTTGGTAATTTCTTATTTTAGATAATTTCTGAGAAGCAAATAAACTTCGTATATCATCATAGGCTTTTATATACGTTACTGGATTACTTCTAGAAGAGCGACCTATAGGGTTTTGATCTACAAACTCGATAGCTTTTACATTTCCAAATTTACCTTTAAGTTCAGAAAATTGTCCAGCCTTTTCACCATAACCGCCAACTTCTTTTAACATTGCTGGATACAGTAATTTTTTAATCAAAGTACTTTTTCCACTACCTGAAACTCCAGTAATAGCAGTAAACACACCTAAAGGAAACGTAACATCAATATTTTTTAAATTATTTTCTCTAGCACCAACTATTGTAGCTTCATACTTCCAGGTTCTTCTTTTGTCGGGTAAGGGAATTTCCTTAGTGCCATTTAAATAATCTGCGGTTAAAGAGTTGGATTTTAAAATATCGTTATAGGTTCCGGTAGCGACTACGTGACCACCATGTGTTCCTGCTTCTGGACCAATATCTATAATTTCGTCTGCAGCTTTCATAATATCTTCGTCATGCTCTACTACAATCACGGTATTACCTAAGTCTCTTAAATCTTTTAAAACACCTATAAGACGCTCTGTGTCTTTAGGATGTAAACCAATGGACGGTTCATCTAAAATATACATAGATCCTACTAAACTACTACCTAAAGATGTTGCGAGGTTAATACGTTGGGATTCTCCACCAGAGAGTGTGTTACTTTTTCTATTTAGTGTTAAATAATCTAAACCAACATTAGATAAGAACTCCAACCTGCTCGTAATTTCTTTTAAAAGCCGCTTTGCTATAACTACATCATATTCATTTAAAGTTAGAGATGTAAAGAAATCTCTTACTTTATTTAGAGGAAGCTCAACCAAATCTGTAATAGTTGCATTGCCAACCTTAACGTAATTGGCTTCGGGTCTAAGTCTTTTTCCTTTACATACAGTACATCTAGTTTTACCTCTATACCTAGATAGCATTACTCTGTTTTGAATTTTATAGGCTTTAGATTCTAGCTCAGCAAAAAAGTCATTTAAGCCAGTAAAGTATTTGTTGCCTGTCCACACTAAGTCTTTATGCTCTTGAGATAACTCAAAATAAGGTTTGTGAATAGGAAAGTCGAATTTATGTGAGTTGTTAACTAATTGATCTCTATACCAACTCATGCTTTCACCACGCCAAGGAAATATAGCATTCTCATAAATTGATAGTCCTGTGTTAGGTAATACCAAATCTTCATCTATACCAATTACATCTCCGTAACCTTCACATTTAGGGCACGCACCATAGGGATTATTAAAACTAAAAAGATGCGGATTTGGCTCTAAAAATGAAATGCCGTCCAACTCAAATTTATTACTAAAATGATAACGTTTATTAGTATCTAGTTCTTCAATAAAAAGCTCGCCTTTACCTTCATAAAAAGAAGTTTGTATGGAGTCTGCCAGTCTATTAAGATAATCTTCGTCATTTTTTGTGATAATTCTATCAACCACTAAAAACAAATCTTTAGGTTTTTTTGGAAGGTTGGCTTCATCTATTCGTTTTACATCACCATCTACCAAAATTCTGCTGTATCCTTGTTGTAATAATACGTTTAGTTTTTCTTCTAGGGTTCTTCCTTTTTCAATTAAAAAAGGAGCTAATAGTAGGAGTTTTGTACGTTCCTCATAGTTGGAGATATGCTTTACAACATCTGCTACTGTATCTTTTTTTACTTCTTGACCAGATTTAGGGGAATATGTTCGTCCTATTCGAGCAAATAAAAGTTTTAAATAATCATATACCTCGGTCGATGTGCCTACAGTACTTCTAGGATTTGTACTATTAACCTTTTGTTCAATAGCAATTGCTGGAGCTATTCCTTTAATACTTTCTACTTTAGGCTTGTCTAATCTGCCAAGAAACTGCCTAGCATAGGAGGAAAGACTTTCTACGTAACGGCGTTGGCCTTCTGCATACAACGTGTCAAAAGCCAAGCTGGATTTTCCAGAACCAGAAAGTCCTGTGATGACCACCAATTTATTTCTTGGTATGACAACATTTATATTTTTTAAATTATGAAGACTTGCGCCTTTTATGATGATGTTTTTCTTAGGATTAACATCTATATCTTGGACTTTCATATGTAGTAAACTGCAATTTTTGCAAAGATAAGCAAAGCATTTTTGCTTTAATCCTGAGGTTTTAAAACATTAAATGTTAAAGTTTTAAGTTTAATTTTGCATAATTGATTTGAATGTTGTTATATTTACGCCCAACGTATCACACTAAATCATATTGCCTATAGCATACAGTTACTTTAAAAAATTTATGATCGCTTCTCTCGAGGCACCTAAAAGTAACATGTATGATGCAATATTCAACTTCAGATGCAGCTCTTGTCCGTAAATATATGGATGGTGACGAAACAGCACTAAGCACCCTAATAAATAGACACCAACAAAAACTTTATAGTTTTATTTATTCTAAGGTTTTTGACCGTACCATAACAGAAGATGTTTTTCAAGACACTTTTATTAAGGTTATAAGAACTCTAAAGCGAGGAAAATATAATGAGGAAGGTAAGTTTTTACCTTGGGTTATGCGTATTTCTCATAATCTTGTTATAGACCACTTTAGAAAAAACAGTCGCATGCCTAAGTTTGAAGGCAAAGGTGACTTTAGCATTTTTGATGTTTTAAAAGAAGATACATTAAATGCTGAAAAGATGCTCATTAAAGAGCAAATAGAAAGCGATGTACGGGAATTAATACATGAATTGCCAGAAGATCAAAAAGAAGTTTTAATAATGCGTATTTATAAAGACATGAGCTTTAAAGATATTGCAGAACAGACAGATGTGAGTATTAATACTGCTTTAGGGCGTATGAGATATGCATTAATTAATTTAAGAAAAGTTATAGAGGAGCATAATATTGTATTAACCAATTACTAAATACAATATGTTTGAATTTTAGGCGTTTTTAGGAATAACTAACGCATAAATTTAAACCATGCCAAAACTTTACTCAAATACATCTTCTGAAGAGGTTTCTCAATTAAAACCAAAAAAAGAAACAATTGCCTTTTTGTTGAATTATTCGAAGGCATTGCGAGTTATTGATTGTGACCCACTAAAGTTTGAGACAATTTTAAACTAGTCTCATCTAGATTGTTCTAACAAACCCATTACTTAGCCGAATGGGTTTTTTTTATGTTCTATTTTTTCTTTTTGTAGTAATCTGCTAATACAGTTTTTCTACCTATGGTTTTAGTAATAATGTCTTTATCTAAATCCCAACCTCTTGCTGGAGAATACTCTCTTCCGTACCAGATTATTTGTAAGTGAAGATCATTCCAAAGCTCTTTTGGGAATAATCGCTTTGCGTCTTTTTCGGTTTGTACCACATTTTTTCCATTGGTTAAATTCCAACGATACATTAACCTATGAATATGAGTGTCTACTGGGAAAGCTGGAATACCAAAAGCTTGGCTCATTACAACACTTGCTGTTTTATGCCCTACAGCTGGTAAGCTTTCTAAAGCTTCAAAATCTGCAGGAACTTTGCCATCATATTTATCTATTAAGATTTCACTCAAACCGTGTATACCTTTGGCTTTCATAGGAGAAAGACCAACAGGCTTTATTATATCTCTAATTTCTTCAACAGATAATTTTACCATTTTATAAGGATTGTCTGCAACCTCAAATAAGAGTGGTGTAATTTTATTTACCCTAACATCTGTGCTCTGTGCAGACATAAGTACTGCTATTAATAACGTATAAGGATCTTTATGATCTAATGGTATAGGTATGGTTGGGTATAATTCCTGGAGTTTATCTATTACAAATTGAACTTTTTCAGCTTTGGTCATAATTGTAGGTTTATTTCAATTTAAACTTTTGAATGTGTAGATTAACATTTAAAACATCTTCTTTTTTAGGATGTTTAGTTGTTTCCATCTGTTTTAAAAAATTAAATAATGCTTTAGTGTCTTCAAAAGTATTATTGCTTCTTGCACTTACTTGTCTGTAAAAATTATCATTTAAAGTAGTGGTTTGTAACCTTAACTCATTCCTTATATATTCCTTAAACAAAGAAATTTGTTTATTAATAATACTTTTATGGTCTTTTTTATCTAGATATAGGCCTGCAATAGTTTTGGTATAATCGTAAGTTTTGTTGCTTAGTGGTGTAATTACTTTAATGGCTCTTTGTTTTCGCTTGCCTTCAAAAATTACAAATAAGACTCCTGTTATTAACAATAAATAATAAGACCATTTAAAATACTTATTACTAAACAACACATACATTAATGAGGTTTGAAATGTTTGACCGCTTTTATAATGCCTATCCCAATATATTTTGTCATTAGTATTTAAATAAGCTAAAGCGTGTTCTGTGTAGCTTATGTTGTCTTCCATTAACATAAAGTAATTGGTGAATGCTTTAGGAAAAAGATGTAAAGTAAGCGAGCCTTTACCATATGGTAATTTTATAAAATTCACGTAGTTTTCCTTTATCGCTCTATTTTCATTAAGATAGTCTGCATAACCTAAAATTGTAGTTTTAAGCGTGTCTATTTCGTTGAAATATGATATATAACTAGTTCTTCCAAAGTCGTATGCGCTGTCTTGCTTAAATTTAGGATTCGAAAGATTTAAAAGAGGTCTTTGCCTCATATCCTTAGTAGACAGCAACGTTTCTGTCTGTAATCCTAGTGAATCTTTCGTAGGTTTACTTATGCTATTAGCAGATAAGAATACGTTGTTGCCTTTTGAAACCCAATTTAATATTGTGTTTAATTCATCTTTGTCAAAATAGACGTTGTTATTAAGAAAAAAGTAGGTGCCTTGGTGTACTGTATCTTGTAAAAATTCATAAGGTGGTACATCAACTAAGGTTATATCGGTACTTTTATTTTGCGATAAGCTTTCGAATAAGACATAGCTTCCAAACGGTATTTTATCTTGGTTTACAAAACTCTCAAACCAATTTACGGGCTCTTTTTCTAGCGACTCTAGGATAACTAATCCGGCTAAAAATGCTATGAAAATGCCAAACATTATTTTGTAAGACTTACTCATAGTAGTGTTTCAATTTCATTAAACTGCGCCTTGGCTTTTACATAGTCTTTTTGAGTAATACTAAAGTTACCATACCATATAAAATCATAGATTCTGGTGATGTTTGTAAACCCATTTTTTAGATTTTTATTGGTAATTTCGTAAAGGTAATCTGAATTAGTCTTATCAAATTCATAGTCTATCTGTTCAGCATCTGTTAACTGCTTAAGAACAAATAAGTAATGGTACCTTATAGCTAACCTATACTGTTTATTATTTAATGCATCTTCAATTAAAGATGGTATGTGTTGTCTCTTTATGATATCTTCATCTTCACTCATTAAAACCTCTCCAGAATCTGGTGATTTTAAAAAACGATTACCAATATTTAATTTTATAAAAAGCCAGACTATAAACCCTACTATGCCAACAAGAATTAGATATGGTAAATAATTTACTAGAAATAGAAGAATTGCATTGCCTTCATAATCACCAAATAGCCAATTCATAAATTGAATCCATTTTGTATTAAGCCAGCGTTTGATTTTTTGCCACCAAGTTACTTCTTCAACTATTTCTACATAATTGAAGTCTGAATCTTTTTTTAAGTCTTTAATAAATGACCTGTCTATTTGTAATGGATTTACATCAGTATCATCAATTAAGATTTGCCTATCGGGTTTAGCAATAGTGTCTACTTGGGCATTAGTAACTAAGCTAAAGCAGAATATTAATATGTAAAGGAATGTTTTTATAATTCTGAATTAGAGCGGTTTCCTAAATTATCTATAGTTTCAATAGTACCAGTGTAATTTTTGCGTTCATTTAGGTTGAAGTAAAGAAATGCTGTCATAATTGCATAAAAAATATATAGTAGATATTGAAACACATTACTTATAACACTTAATGTAACATAAACCCAATCGAACATTGAGCTAGGATCGCCTTGAGAAATTTCTGATGATATAGTAAAGGCTTTCACAAATGTGTACATAAACATAGGTATTTGTACCACTAAACCAATAATATAAAGCAGAATACCAAAAATGAAAATCGTAATAAAAGACATCCACCAATTACTTTTAATGAGTTGAAAGCTATGGCTTATGCTACCTAATATGTCTTTCTTTTCAAAAATAAGTATGGCAAAAACTAACGTTAGGGGAACCATTACATAAATGCCAGGAATAACACATAACGCTAAACCTAAAAATAAAATTATTGAAGACACTACACCAAGACCAATTAGTTCCCAAAAGGTATACTTTACTTGATGCGAGATGCTACTTTGAGATATACTACCGTCATTTTGTATATAATCTTTTATAAAATTTAAAATGGTACCGTAGAGTAAAGCATAATAAATAAGGATTGAAACGATAAGAAATGCCATAGAGGCAAATAAATTTCCTAAGCCCATACCGGTATCAAATGTTTTAAACAACTCGCCACTAGCTAAAGAGCCTAGAGTAGAGTAGTTGTAATAAATTGTAGCAGCTACCAATATGAGGAAAAAAGGGCCCACATTTTTTATTAATGCTTTAAACAAAGCTTTATAGTTTTCTCTGAAGAATTTAAAAGTATCTGTTATAATCTCTCCTAGCTCACGCTGGCGCTTAAATTGTATTGAGTTGTCTTTCATGTTTTTTGTGAAGTTGTATTGGATAAATAACGTAATAAAATAAAATTAGAGCTGAGGATATAAAAATTATGCATATAGCTAACCAGTCTGGCATTTCTGTATGTCGGGTTACAAAACCTTCTAAAAAACCAGCAATTATAAAAAAAGGTATTGTACTAATTACAATTTTTAAACCTGCTTTAATTCCATTTACAAAAGATGTAAGTCTGGTAAACGTATTTGGAAACAAAATACCTTGTCCTACAACCAAACCAGCACAGCCTGCAATTATGATTACTGAAATTTCTATAGTACCGTGAATCCATATAGTTCTCACAGATTCCCATAAGACACCTTTATCGTAAAAGAAATATTGAAATGCGCCAAGCATAATGGCGTTACGCATAATTAAAAATAGTGTGCCTATTCCTAAAAATATGCCTAATACAAAAGCCATTAAAGAAACCCTTATATTATTAATGGTGATTCCTAAAAACATGTTCATTTCACTGGCTTGTTTATAAACGGCCATAGGATCTTCATTAGCTATATTCTCTAACGTCATATTTACATATGCATCTCCCATTACAGCTCTAACAAATGCACCATCTCCAGAAGCAGAAAAAGCGCCAACTATTGTAAACAATACAAAAACTAAAAAACTTAATAGTAACTGCTTATGATAGGCATAAAAAAATAACGGAAACTCTTTTACATAAAAGCTTAAAAATCTATTTCTAGATTCTTTTTTGGTTTTATAAATACTTTGGTGAGCTTTTACAGATAAGCCATTTAAATAGGTTAGCGTGTTACTTTTGGGGTAAAAAGTTTGCGCATAGCTTAAGTGGTCTGTAATCTCTACATAGAGATTAGAAATTTCATCTGGAGACACTTGTGTGTTATTAGATAAGATGTTTTCAAATCTTAACCATTTGTCTTTATTTTGCTTCACAAAAGCGGCCTCACGCATTTAGAGATATATTTCCTCAAAGAAACAGATTAAATGGATAATTTTCAAATTGAAACTGCTCAAAATATTAGCATACAACAACAAGTTGCTGGTATTGGTGAGCGTATGTTAGCTTTTTTTGTTGATATCTGTATTTATATAGCCTACGTTATTCTTGTAATGCTATCGCTTTCAGGTGTAAATATTTCTTCTGAAGATGAATGGATTTATGGTATGGTTATAATGTTGCCAATGTTCTTATACCATTTGTTATGGGAAACGTTTTGGAATGGAAGATCACCTGGTAAAGCAGCTGTAGGAATAAGGGTTGTAATGTTAGATGGTTCTAACCCTAATTTTTCAAATTACTTAATAAGATGGTTATTGCGCTTGGTAGATATATCATTTACATCTGGTAGTGTAGCAATTGTAACATTATTATTAAACGGAAAAGGACAACGTTTGGGAGATATTGCTGCTAAGACCACTGTAATTACAACTAAAGGAAAAGTTAAGTTTAATGATATAATATATTCTAGTGTAGAAGAAAATTATCAACCTGTATATCCTCAAGTTACGGTATTTACAGATAATGAAATACAGAATATAAAAACAATCTTTTACCGAGCTAAAGCAAAAAGCCAACATCATATTATATTAAAACTCGCGTCTAAACTTAAAGTAGTAATGGATATAGAAACAGAACAAAAGCCTATATTGTTTATTGAAACTGTCATTAAAGACTATAACTACTATACCCAACTGTAATGGATTTCTTTGTATTTGTTGATCTTATAGGAACAATAGCATTTGCAATTTCTGGTGTTTTAACAGCCACCAAGAAGCGTATGGATGTTTTTGGCATTATTATTATTGCTTTTGTAACATCAATTGGTGGTGGTACGTTAAGAGACCTTTTAGTAGGATTTCCCGTAGCTTGGATACGCAATACTTATTATGTTTACTTTATTATAGGATGCGCAATTTTAGCTATTTTATTTAGACGAAAATTAAGACATGTGAGAACCTCTTTATTTCTATTTGATACTATTGGTATTGGTTTGTACACCGTAGTTGGTATAGAAAAGGGATTATCTGCAGATTTGTCTCCAGTAATTTGTGTTGCATTAGGAACAGTTACAGCTACATTTGGTGGTGTAATACGAGACATACTGTGTAATGAAATACCAGTTGTTTTTAGAAAAGAGATTTATGCTACTGCCTGCATTTTAGGAGGTGTTTCCTACTTTGTGTTATTGTTCTTAACACCAATACCAGAAGGTATTATTTTTGTTATAGCAGGATCAATAGTAATTACATTTAGGCTACTAGCAGTTCATTACAAATGGATACTGCCTACAATTTACTCGAAAGAAGAAATGGAAAACTTAAATTAGTCTAAGACTTCAATTGTAATAGGTATATTTCTTAGTGGCCATTCACTATCGTCTGTTTCAACGGCATTTATTTTATCTACCACATCCATACCTTTTGTAACTCTTCCAAATACTGTATGATCATTATCTATATGGTGAGCACCATTTTTCTTTTGAACAATATAAAATTCAAACGGAGAAGATGCTTTGCTAACATTTTGTTCTGAATATTTAGCAGCTGCAAATGCACCTCTTATATGAGAATAACCAGCTTTAAATTCAGAAGGAATTAAAAAAGAACCAACTTTGCCTCTCATTTTGGCTGTGTCTGTACGATCGCTATTACCACCTTGAATCACGAAGTTAGGAGATACTCTGTGAAAAAAGGTAGTGTCAAAATATCCAAGTTTTGCTAACCTAATAAAGTTTGCTCTGTGTAAAGGAGTATCATTAAACAGCGTAACATAAATATCTCCCAAGTCTGTTTTTATAACAACACGATTTTCTGGGTTGTCTTTACCATAGGCAGTAAGAAAGGGAATAAGTTGTTCCTGTTCTATTTTTTCAACATCTGGTAACTCTGCTTCAAATCTTGCTCTACGTTCTGCAATAGTTTCAACATCTGGGATAGAATCTGGAATAAGATCCTTACTTACGGTCTTGGTGTTTCCTTTTTTCTGGGTTTGCTTATCTTCACAACCCGAAAGTAAAACAACTACGATTAACGCTAAATAAGAGAATTTATAAAATGACATTTGATGATTTTAAAGTATTGGCATCAAAAGTAGAGAATCTAGAACTTCCTGGAAAAAAAGCGTTGTTTAAAATGGCGCCAATGGAGCGTGTTAAGGAATTAAAAGATGTAGATATTAAAGCACTAAATCCTAGAGAAGCTGCCGTAACCGCATTATTTTACCCTAATAAAGACAACCAGACGTTTTTAATTCTCATTTTAAGGAAAACTTATAAAGGTGTTCACTCTGCTCAAATAGGTTTTCCTGGAGGCAAGGTAGAGCCAGAAGACAAAGACTTAAAAGATACTGCCAAACGTGAAACAGAAGAAGAAGTAGGAGTGCCATATGATGATATACAGCTAATTAAAAAAATGACTACGGCTTATATACCGCCATCTAATTTTAATGTACATCCTTTTATCGGCTATTTAGAAGACACTCCTAAGCTAATAAAGCAAGACGATGAAGTAGAAGATATAGTTTTGGTTGATATAGATGATTTCTTAAATGAAGATAGCCTTATTGAAGAAACATTAACTACATCTTATGCTACAGAACTAACAGTTCCTGCCTTTCATTTAAATGGTCATGTGGTTTGGGGTGCAACAGCAATGATGCTATCTGAAATCAAAACCTTGTTTAAACAGGTGCTTTAAGAGCGGTTTTGTATCTTTGAAGTTCTGTTTTTTAATAAAAACTTAATTATAGACATTATATGGGGTTATTTAAAACCAATCCATTCGGGCATAAACTTATATTAAAAAAATGGCTCATTCGTATTTTAGGGGCTTTAACGCACAGACGTTTTAAAGGGTTTAATCAATTACAGATTGAAGGTTCTGAGATTATAAAAAACCTACCAGATAACAATGTACTCTTTGTATCTAACCACCAAACATATTTTGCAGATGTTGTAGCCATGTTTCATGTGTTTAATGCAAGTTTAAGTGGCAGAGTAGACTCTATTAAGAATATTGGTTATTTATGGAATCCTAAGCTAAATATGTATTACATAGCTGCTGCAGAAACTATGAAATCTGGGTTTATACCAAAATTATTTGCTTACGCAGGATCTATATCTATAGAGCGTACTTGGCGTGCAAAAGGCAAGGAAGTAAACCGTCAAGTTAAGATGAGTGATATAAGCAATATAGCAAAAGCTTTGGATGATGGTTGGGTTATTACATTCCCACAAGGAACTACTAAACCTTGGAAACCTATTAGAAAGGGTACAGCGCATATCATTAGGCATTATAAGCCAATTGTAGTACCTGTGGTTATAGATGGTTTTAGAAGATCTTTTGATAAAAAAGGATTACGTATAAAAAAACGCGGTATACTACAATCAATGGAAATTAAACAACCTTTAGAGTTTGATTATGAAAACGATAGTGTAGATGATATTGTAGAAAAATTACAGTTTGCTATTGAGCAACATCCTTCATTTTTAAAAGTAATTCCTACTGAAGAATTACAAGCTGAAGAGGAATTAAATAAAGAACGTAAATGGCAATATTAATACGCTAGATTCACATTAAATATAATTGACAGTAATATTTTATTGCTAAACATTTCTTTCAGCGATGATTTAGTTAATTTTCTCGTTAAATATTAAAAATGAGATATTTATTGTAAAATAGGTATAGTCTTTGCACAATATTGTGTAGATTATTCGTTGTGAATAATATGATTTAGTAATATTTTAAAACACTTTATGTTAAAAAGAATTTTTAGTGCATTTGTTGTTCTATTAATTGCCTCAACGTTAAGTAGTACTGCACAAAACGAATTACCGTTACCAAGCAGTACCATTCAACCCATTTCTGAAATAGATAATGGTCCTTTGCAGGTGTTTTTAGAACAAGAAATAGAGAGTCAGCCTTATTGGAAAAAGTTGGCTTCTCAAAAACGTCTTGCTGTTGGAATTATTGATTTAAATGATCCAGATTTTGTGCAATACGCAGGTATAAATAGCGAAGAGATGATGTATGCCGCTAGTTTACCTAAAATTGCAGTCCTTTTGGCAGCAATGGACGCTATAGATAAATGTGAACTTATACCTACACCAGAAGTACGTAGTGATATGAAGCTTATGATTAGTAAATCTAATAACCAAGCTACAACCCGTATGATAGATCGTGTAGGCTTCAAAAAAATATCAGACATATTAACAGACCCTAAATACAACCTTTATGATAGAGAAAAAGGTGGTCTTTGGGTAGGCAAGCGTTATGCTGCACAAGGAAATAGAGTGCCAGATCCTATTAAGGGTTTAAGTCACGCAGCTTCAGTAAAGCAAGTTTGTAGGTTTTACTACAAATTAGTTACTGGTAACCTAGTTAATAAAGAACGTTCCCAAGAAATGTTGGATATCATGGAAAATCCAGCATTACATCATAAATTTGTAAATACCTTAGACAGAATAGCGCCTAATGCAAGGCTGTTTCGAAAATCTGGATCTTGGAGAAACTTCCACTCAGATTCTATTCTTGTTTGGGGAGAAGATGGCAGGAAATATATATTGGTAGCCTTGGTCGATGATCCTAATGGAGAACAGATTATACGTAACCTAGTAGTTCCTGTTGAAAAAATCATAAAAAAACTGCGATCCTTTGAAAACAGTTAATTTATGTTTAGTTTCACTTTGTGAAAATTAAACAATTTTTTCTAAAAACATTTGGCATAAGAAGCGGCGAATTTGCCGTTTCTTTGCTATTACAGCTTTATGTATTTATCATTATTTCTACGCTTTTAATTGTAAAGCCTACGGTAAATGCATTATTTCTTTCTGAGCTTACATCAGAGGCGCTTCCTTATGCATTTTTGCTGGTAGCTCTAGTAGCTGTTGCCACATCTTTTTTTTATAATAAAGCATTAAAGCACTTTCCCTTAAATCAGATAATTACGGTAACCATCTTGGTGTCCAGTTTAGTGTTTATATCACTAAAAATTATTCTCAGCCTTAAGTTTTTTGCAGAATGGCTTTTGTATATATACTATGTATGGGTAGCATTATTCGCGTTATTAACTACATCTCAATTTTGGTTGCTTGCCAATCTTGTATTTAATATACGGCAAGCAAAACGACTTTTCGGGTTCATTGGTGCAGGTGCCATAACTGGTGGTATTGTAGGAGGTTACCTAACAACCTTATTAGCGCCAAAAATCGGAAATGAAAACTTAATTTTAATTGCGGCTGTATTAATACTAGCGTGTATACCAATACTAAATTTCATTTGGAATAGTCACGTTAAGAAACTAGGGTTTTTTAGGCAAAAACAACGTAGTGAATACTCTAAAGACACCTCTTTTAAACTTGTCTTAAAATCTAAACACCTTACTTACATAGCAGGAATTATTGGTTTGGGAGTTTTAATGGCTAAGTTGGTAGATTATCAGTTTAGTGATTTGGCATATCGTAAAATTCCAGATTCAGATGAATTAGCTTCATTCTTCGGATTTTGGTTTTCTACATTTAATGTTATTTCATTGGGAATACAGTTATTCTTTACAAGACGTGTACTCAATTTTCTAGGTGTTACAACCAGTTTATTACTATTGCCAATAGGAATTGGTGTTGCAGCTGTCCTGTTCTTGGTATTCCCAGAGTTATGGGTTGTAATTATAATAAAAGCGATAGATGGAAGCTTTAAGCAATCTGTTAGTAAAGCATCTACAGAGTTACTTTATCTACCAGTTTCTAATGATTTAAAAAATAAAACTAAAGCTTTTATAGATGTTGTTGTAGATAGTATTGCAACAGGTATAGCAGGTTGTCTTCTCATCTTTGTAATAAGAGGTTTAAAACTGCCTACAATATATGTTACCCTTATTATTTTAATCTTAATTGTAGTTTGGGTTATCGTAATCTTTAAGGTAAGGAAAAGCTATTATAATGCGTTTAGAAGTAATTTATTGAGCTTCGCTGAAAAAACATCTTCTACAACACCCAAAAAAGTAACAAAGGCTACAAAGGAAACAGTTATAGAGGTACTAGAAAAAGGTGAAGATTCTGAAATATTATATATGTTGAAACGTATCAATTCTATTTCAGATAAACGATTAAAGACTTTAGTTATTCAATTACTTCATCATAAAAACCCAAGAATTCAAGCTGAAGCTATTTCTAACCTATATCATTTAGACAAAGGAACAGCTATTGTTGAGGTTGAAAAACTAGTGCACTCTAAGAATGATTACGTCGTATTTTCAGCAATGGAATATCTTTTAACGCATACGTACGTAAACAATCTAAAGATTTTCAATTCCTATTTAAATCATGACGATCCATATATCTCATCTGTGGCTCTTTTATGTTTGTCTAAAGAATCTAGAGATAACGCATCAATAGGAAGACAATATGATTTACATAATAGACTGGAGCAAGCTATAATAAACATAAACCTACCTAGTGAACACCATCGTACTGAAGAAACAATTGAGCTTTTAAGAGCTGTTGGTTATTCTCACGACCCTAAATATTATTCATTTATAACAGCACATTTTAACAATAGAGATGAACGTGTAGTATTGGCTGCTATTCGTGCAGCAGGAGATAGTGCAGCTGCAGTCTTTATAAACTATTTATTAGACTTTCTTCTATTAAAAAAATACAGAGAAGAAGCTATGGAAGCTCTTTTTAAGTTTGGCCCACAAATGATTAAAACCTTACGCATTATACTTCATAAGGGCTCTGTTGCAGAAAATGCAAAGCAATTTATACCTGCAATAATGGCTAAATTTGAGACACAGTCTGCTGTAGACGAGTTATTTAAACTCCTAAGGCATAAAGACATTGTGTTAAGGTTAGAGTCTGCCAAAGCATTAAACAAGATTAAGAATAACAAACCAAAACTAACATTTAGTAAACGTAGAATTGTAAGACGTCTTTTAACTGAATGTAAAATGTATCAGGAGACATTAAGCGCTATGTCTTTACAGAAACAAATAAGTTCTAGGTTTGAAGATCAAAATAATTTTGATTACGATTTAGATGAATTTTCTGCGCGACAAAGTTTAATAGATTTGTTAGACAGACGTTTAGAAAATGGTTTGGAACAAATTTTTCAGTTATTAGGATTACGTTACCAACAAAAGGATATAGATATTGCATATCAAGGTATTATAAGCGAAAAGAAAGATATGCAAGCCAATGCTATCGAGTTTCTAGATACGCTGCTAACACCTAACTTAAAAAGTACTTTATTACCAATTGTCGAGAATACAACTCTTGTTGCATCTAATGATGTGTCTGATACTATGTTAAGTGACATTCCTTCAGAATATACGTGTTTTAAACGCTTGCTTAAGGGAAGAGATCTTAAAATTAAACTAGCAGTACTGTATCTTCTCAAGCATTTAAATGATAAGCGTTATTTAAAATTGGTAAAGCCACTTATTAATCATCATCACAAAAAAATTAGAACGTTTGCAATACAGGCTAAGGACAATTTGCAGTCTTTATAAATACAGGTAGTAGCTATTTATAGGGCTACTACCTGTAAATAGTATTAACCTGTGTAAGCACCAGAAGAGTAAGTTAACTCATAACTGTGTGTATAGATTTCGAAAACAATCCCAAAAGGATCTTCTACATAACACATTTTAAAAGGTTTTTCTTTAGGATAATACTCTCTAATTGGCATACGCTGTTTACCACCATAAGCTTTAATTTTTTCAATAAGGTCTTCAATATTTGGATCTTGAATACAAAAGTGAAATAAACCAGTATTAAAAGGATTAAATTCTGGAGCTTCCTTTACACCTTTCGGAAAAGAGAAAAGCTCTACACCAATACCATCTGAAGTTGCCAAGTGAGCAATTTCAAACTCTTCCCAATCATTACCAAATACATCGATACACATTTGGCCTATTGCTGTATCTGTTTCCTTTTTAACTTTTGAAGGTTCCATAATAACATACCAGCCCATAACTTCTGAGTAAAATGATACTGCTTTCTGTATATCTGGAACGGTAATACCTATGTGTGAAAAAGACTTAGGATAATTCTTATTAGCTTTCATAGTTATAATTTTATGATGTAAAATTACTTTATATTTACCTCAAAAGCAATAACTTACCTAAAAGTACTATAGTTACCTAAAGGAGTAAAATGCAGAATTACAATATGTTATATAGATTATGAAGACAACTATTTCTTGTCCGTTATATTATACAATGTCATTAATTGGAACAAAATGGAAACCTTTAGTGTTATTTCATTTGTTAGATGGTCCTTTACGATCTGGTGTGCTTCAGAAGAAAGTACCAGAAATATCAAACAAAATGTTTACACAAACTGTTAGAGAATTAGAAAAAGATGGCTTGGTTGCTAGAAAAGTTTATCCAGTAGTACCTCCTAAAGTAGAATATAAATTAACCTCTCGAGGTTTCAGCTTAAAAGATATTCTTATAGGTTTGGACCAATGGGGTGAGAATGATTTAAAGCAATAAAAAAAAAGCCTCTTCACATTATCCGGAAGAGGCTTTCTTTAAATATATATATATTAAAAAATTTAGCTCTCGTCTTTTGTTTCTTCTAAAACTTCGACAGGTGCATTTCGTTCTGTTACTAAATTATCTATCCTACCAGCAAGCGCTTGGTGATCATACGCAGAGTTTTTTCTTAATACGTTTGTCATAAGACATACTAAATATTTTTTTCCATCAGGATGCTCTACTATAGCAACGCTATTCATATAATTGTAAACGTTTCCTGCATATTTTGCGCAAGATTGGCCATTACTACGATCACAACTGTATAAACTACCAGATTTAAAGAAAACTGCAGCATCATTTAAAGTAGGAGAGTAGGCGTATCTAATTCTACGGTCTGTCATATACAACAAACGTTTAATTTCTAAACTGCTTTCAGGATCTATAACTTTACCTTGTTCTAACTGTACTAAATATTTCATTAGACCGAGCGGTGTACCAATACTTCCACCAATATCACCTACATGTTTGTTTGCTCCGCTTGTAAAGAAACTACCCAAACGCCACTCATCTTCTGTAATACCTAAAAACCGAATTGGTTTGTTTACAACATCATTAGAGAGTTGAGTTAACTCTCTTCGGTCTGTATCTTTCCAATACGCATTAGCTTGTTCTTCTGTAAGGCTAACATAATCGTAACCAAAGGCTTCCATTAATACAGCTTCTCGCCAAACCACACTTGCAGCACCGTTGTTACTTACACTCATCATATGGTCTACCCATTCATAAAGTGTAAACGTATCATCTGCTCTTACTGTACGTTTTATAAGTTTATCATCTTCTACATCGTAAATTGGCACTGTATGGTGATCGTATAATGCCCAATCTCCAGCTCTTATAACCTTATTTTTTAAAATCTCTGTTCGAGCATCCCAAGATTCAGGACAAATTTTCTTTAATTGTGTAAATAAAGCATTAGCTACCATTATTTTTCCTACGCTACCTGGTTGGTAACCTGCGCGTTCATTATAACCTGCATATTTTAAATTGTCTGGATTTGTCATATCCATTACAGTTACAGAATAACCTCTAGTACTTGGTAAGATTGCTTTAAGCTTTTTAGAAAACTCTGGGTCTTCTACTAAAAGTTCATTCAGAGTACTGTTCTGTTTTCCTGTAAGATTAAGTTTTATGCAGTTTAAAGGAAGTAGGGCTCCTTTTCTAATTCTTCTAAATTCTTTAGTACTGTCTTTTTGTATACGTTCTAATTGTAATAGGCGCTTTATACCTGTTGTTGCATAACCATCTATAGGATAAGACTTAGTGGTTGTAAATGCAAATGCGATAAGGCAAACTCCTATAACCGCTATGTATCTTAAAAATGTATTCATATTATAATGTTGTGTTTAAAAAAATAGTTTTTGAACCATCAACTTCTGGGCTAATGGATTTTAAGTATTCAGAACTTTTGGCATTGTCATTTTCTACAAAAGGCCTAATTTGAAATAACCAGAGTTTATTATTTAAAAAGCCAAGCTCTACATCATAAGGTCCAGTATTATCTGTCGTAGTAGCTTTAGGTAAGGTTATTCTTATATCTTTGGCCAAATCTCTTATATCTTCAATATTTTTTTCTGAGAGTATAGGAGCTTCAAACGTTGCAATATTTCGTTCTAATCCACCATTTTCAGGTAGCCTGTTGTAATAAGGTTCTCTAGCAGGAGAAAGTAAACGTGCAGATTGAAAGGTGTCTATCAACCAAGCTTCGGCAGATTGACCATCTACTGCGCCACCAGCACCTCTTGAGAAAGCTACTGTTAAGTCGTCTTCATTATCGTTGCTTATGCCTTTTGTAATTAATACACCAGAATACTCAACATCTACAGAAGGAATGATCAAAATAGACGGATACACATTTTCAGGATTATTTAAATATTGTTGCCTCCATTTAAAACTACGTTCTGTATATGGAGAAGCCCAAACATCCTTAATTCCTTTTAATATCTTTTCTCTATCTCTTACATTGAAAACAGTAAGATTTAAACCTGCTCCTGTAAAGCTATCTAAATCTTCCATATTAGTATCACTTCTTAAAAATACAGGAGTACCGCCAATTGAAGTATTAAAGTTCTTTTGAAAACTCTGCTCTAAATCATTTAAGAAGCTTTGCTTTAATGGCATTTTTGCGATAGCTTCCCTAAGTTGAAGCATTCTGTCCAAAGTACATAATTGTACTTGCTCTTCAGAAAAATCTTCTGTTCTCATTTTAGAAGCTTGAGCAAAAGTCTCTGTAAGATAATCCCAATAACTGCCTTCTTGTAATGGCATATCTTGGTTCATATGCTCCTTAAATATCCCAAAAGGGATAACAGAACCATTAACCACTTTATCTGGAAACATTTGTTTTAATTGTCCTAAATTGGCTGCTTTAGGACCACAATATTTACCAGAACTTGCAGCATTTAACTCACTAAGATCCATAGGAGTTGTTCTACTCAAATCTATTTTTTGAGTTGGTACTGCAATTTTTTCCTGATCTCGTTCTTTTACTTCAAAAAGCTCTTCTTCATCATTACTCATATCATCTGCAGGTTTCAAGATAACGGTTCCTTTATTAGAAACAGCATAAAACATCTGTTCGCCATGATACTTGCTTATATCATCTATAGTTTCATTAGAAATAACAGCATTTGGAATTCCTAAATTTCGAGCTAACAATTGCACGTGAGATACCAAGTTACCTTCTGTAACTGTAGCAATACCAGCAACTGGTTTAAGATCTGAAGGTGGTCTTTGAAAAATATATATCTTATTAGGAGATACATCGTAATGGTCTACTGCATTTTTTACAACTACAAGTTCACCAAGTGCATACCCAGGATTTAGACCTCGTATACTGCTTTGGTTGCTTACACCTTCTACTTTATTAGAGAGATTAGCTTCTTCTGCAATAAAGTTACCAAGTTCTCCAACGCTATTTCCTAATTGTAATGCTAATGAAGATCTTATGCGATCGTCTATAAAAGAATTTGCTTTAGGCTCAAAACCGGCATAAGTTTCAACATCGTCACCATAAATGGCATTTACCATTCCTGCACTCCATTCAACTTGACTTCTTGCAACATCTAATTTTTGGTTAAGCTCATCTAATGTAAGCGCTTTGTTTTTTGAATTTTGCAGTAAATGGTCTACCTCATTCCATTCCCACCATTCTACAAATCCTGCACTAGCTGAAGCTTGACTAAGTGCGTAAATCTTATCTAAAAGCTCTGCGACAGTTGTAGGTATCCAATCTGGAGCTGTTTTAAAAATAAGGTTTTCTAAATCTGTGGAAATATCTAAAGCTGCAAGCCTGTCTGATGTGCTTCTAATACTTGTTAATTCTGTTCTTATATCACACATTAGGTTTGATGCATCTTCAATAAACTCAGAAGTTATAATAGTGTCTTTATGAATTTCAGTAAATTTTTCAATTTTAGTCCTTAAGTATGAACCGTTTGGTAGCACCCTTGCATTAGCTTTAAACTCATTAATATCAATAGGTTGGTAATACGCAGTCATCACTTTTATAAGTGAATCGGTTTGTTTTTTTATTTTCTCAGGAAGCTTTTCAGCATTTTTCTCTTGAAACTCTTTAACTAATTGAATATTGGCCTTTTCTGGTTGGTTATGAATTTTAGTCCTTATATCCATAAACCTAGAGTAATTATCGCCTATAGTTTTAGATAGTGTTCTGATAATTGCACCTTCTTGTGTTTCAGATTTGTGAGGAATGTCTTTTACAGATTCTCTAATTAAAAAGTAATTTGCATCTATACGAGCATCACTCCATAATAACCAGTTATAAAAATCTATACCCCATTCTTCTTCATCTTCAGATTGAACAGAGCCTCTGTAATATTGTGCGCGTCTGTTTACCCAACCATCATCTATACGTTGTAGGTATTTATTAAGTTGATATTGTTTAATTCGAGAATTGTTATTTCTGCTATCCCAAAACTCTCCTTGCTCTGTGTAAGCTAAGATATCTGAGAAAAATAAATGGTTTTTCTTCTGAATTTCAATTAAATTATCCTTGTAACTAGCGTGTTGTATACCACCACCAATTTTATCTGGACAAGGGTCTTTAGAGTCTCTACGAGTACCATCTTCGCAAAACCATTCAATTTTTTTATAAGGACCACGATCTAAAGATTTGTACTCTTCAATTCGTTTAGATATGTCTTGGTTAGATAATTGTTGTGCTTGTAAAAAGCTAAAAGTACATATTGAAAACAGTACTAGAAATGTAATTTTTCGATTCAAAGTAACGTAAATTTTTGTTTAGCACAAGATACTTTGTTTTAAACAATATAGAATAGTAGCGCTTGTTAAAACACCCTTAAATGCGGTGTGTTTTAGGAGTTTTAAGTGCTTTTTAAGTTACTCTTAATAAGGGTTTAACATTTAAAGCTAATCTGAGTTAAGTAAGAGTATTAATAAAATGATAAAGTTCACCTTACAGCTATCTAGGTTGTACTTTTCCTTTAATTTTAAATAAAAAACAGACATGGAAAAAGTACTTATAGTAGGCGCAAACGGAACAACTGGAAAACAAATTGTGATGAAACTTAAAGAATCATCTAATTTTGAACCTGTAGCAATGGTTAGAAAAGAAGACCAGAAAGCTCAATTTGAAACCGAAAACATACAAACAATATTAGGTGACCTTGAAAAAGATTTAACTCATGTAGTTAAAGATGTAGATCGCGTTGTATTTGCAGCAGGTTCTGGTGGTGGTACATCAGACGAGAAGACAATAGTTATAGACCAAGAAAGTGCTAAACGTTTAATAGATGTTTCTAAGCTTAGCGGCATCAAGAAATTTGTAATGTTAAGCTCAATAGGAGCAGGACATCCGGAAGATAGTGACTCATTACAAGTGTATTTAAAAGCTAAGCATTTAGCAGATGAACATTTAAAAGCAAGTGGTTTAACTTACACTATTGTAAGACCAGGTACTTTAAAGAATGATGATGCTGTTGGCAAGATTGAAACTAAAGATCAATTTGAAAAAGGCGGAAAAATTAGTCGAGCAGATGTAGCTGAAACTTTAGCTACAGTAGTTTCAGACGATTATGCTCAAAATGCAATTTTTGAAATGATTGAAGGTGAAACTCCTATTAAAGAAGCACTAAAGGCACTTTAATAAAAGGAAACATATATATGATTGAGTTTAGAGCGCTAGTGTTACTGGCGCTCTAAATAGTTTAATAAAGGTGTTATAAACCTTTCAAAATCTTCTATATGAGGTAAGTGGCCTAAATCTTCCAACTCTACCAAAGTAGCATTTGGTATTTTATCTCGAGTCTCTTTACCTAGTTGGTCGTATAATCCCATTGTTGCTCTTACGTCTTCAGACACTAATGGTTTTCCTAACGCAGTACGATCTCTTGTGCCTATGATTAATAAAGTAGGACTTTCAATTTGTTTAAATTCATATACTACTGGTTGTGTAAAAATCATATCGTAGGTAAGTGCAGCATTCCAAGATATTCTTTCATAATCTTCACTTAGTGTCCAACCTGCTAAAAGGTTTACCCAAGCATCATACTCAGGTTTCCAAGTGTTGTCGTAATAATTTTTTTTCTGGTATGCTTTAATTGATTCATAATCCTTCTTTAACTCATTTGCATACCACCATTCTATAGGTTTATAAGGCACTTTAAGCTTCCAGTCCTCTAAACCAATAGGGTTAAGCAATACCAATTGTTGTGTAGTTTCAGGAAACATTAAAGCAAAACGAGTAGCCAGCATTCCTCCCATAGAGTGTCCTAAAACTACAGTTTTGTTAATGTTTAAAGTATCTAACAAGGTCTTGGTGTTTAAAGCCAATTGCTGAAATGTATAATGAAAAAATTCAGGTTTTGTAGACTTTCCAAACCCTATTTGGTCTGGTGCAATAACACGATATCCCTTTTTTGTTAAAGCATTAATAGTTGTTTCCCAATATGCTCCATTAAAATTTTTACCGTGCAAGAGCATTACATTTTTACCGTTATAGTTATCGGGCTTAACATCCATATAGGCAAAAGAAAGGTTTTGATTTTGTGCTTGAATAGTAAGGGTAGAAACCTCGTAAGGATATGAGTAGTCACTCAAATTAATATCTAAGGCTTTAATGGAGTCTTGTTGTGCATTAAGTACTGTAGAAAATAATAAAAGCGTGTATATAAGATATTTCATAATTGCAGATTTTATTACAAGATATAATCAATTAAAAACTGCTAAAATAATGTAGTGTTAAATGGATATTAAAACTTTAGTTCTAATCTAATAGAATTTAGTATTAGACCGCTTATAATCTGTACCTTTGCATTTCATTAAAGATATATATTTTGAAGACATTTTCAGACTTAGGCATTTCTCCTAAACTTGTTAAAGGACTTACTGAACTTGGGATTATAAACCCAACCGAAATACAAGAACAGGCTATTCCAGTACTATTGGAAAAGCCTACAGATTTTGTTGGCCAAGCACAAACAGGTACAGGTAAAACTGCAGCTTATGGTTTACCAATGTTAGAGCTAATTAATGCTTCTAAAAATCATGTACAGGCTTTAGTACTTTGTCCTACAAGAGAGTTAGCTATGCAAGTTTCTAAGCAACTATTTAAGTTTACAAAATACTCAGATAAAATATTCTCTGAAACAGTTTATGGTGGCGCTCAAATAGATAAACAAATTAAAGCCTTACAAAGGCCAACACATATTATCGTGGCAACGCCAGGCCGTTTGGTAGATTTAATGAAGAAAAAAGTAGTAGACCTTACTAACGTAAAAACTGTGGTTTTAGATGAAGCAGATGAAATGTTGAGTATGGGTTTTAAAAAAGATTTGGATACCATTTTAAGTGCTTTACCAGCTACAAAAAACAGATGGTTATTTTCTGCAACATTACCAGAAGGCATCAGGCAGATTATAAACTCTCATTTATCTAGTAATGCCATTAAAATTAAGGTTAGCGGAAAAAATGTAGTAAATAAGAAAATTGAGCATAAATATATTCTTGTTGAAGATGCAGATAAGCTAACCACATTATTACAATATTTAAAATTTAAAGGTAAAGAACGTGGTATCGTTTTTTGTAAAACTAAAAACACTACCAAGACTTTAGCAAAGCAATTAATAGCTAAGAACATCTCTGCAGATGCTATTCATGGTGATTTGCTTCAAAAGGAAAGAGATAAAGTTATGCGTGCTTTTAAAAATGAAAGCTTACGTATTTTAGTAGCAACAGATTTAACTGCAAGAGGTATAGATGTAGAAGATTTAGCCTTTGTTGTTCACTATGAATTGCCTAGCCAAGATGAATTTTATACTCACAGAAGTGGTCGTACAGCTCGTGCTGGTAAAGAAGGAATGTCTTTAGCTATAGTAAACTCAAAAGAATTAAAGCAGCTTAGATTTTTTGAAAAGACTTTAGGTATTAGTTTTTCACAGATACGACAGAAGTAAAATATATTATTTAATTCTTTTTTTCATCTCTTCAACTATATTGTAAGCTGCAGGACAAATGCCTACATTCTTTATAGTAAGATTAGATATTTGTTGAAACTTTTTGCGATCTGTATGAGGAAACTCTGAACAAGCTTTTGGCCTTACATCGTAAATTAAACAATGGTTTTCTGCGTCTAAAAATGTACATGGTACCGATTGTAGCACGTAATCATTATCTTCATCTATTCTTAAATACTGGTCAATAAATTGCTGCGGTTTCTGCTTAAATTTTTTAGAAATGCGTTCAATATCTTTATTTGTAAATAGGGGACCAGTTGTCTTACAGCAATTTGCACAATCTAAACAGTCTGTTCTTGAAAACTCTTCTTCGTGTAACTCTACCATTAAACTATCCAAGTGCTTAGGCGTTTTTTTCTTAAGCTTAGAAAAGAATTTCTTATTTTCTTGTTGCTTATCTTTGGCCAAATTTGGAAGCTGGTCTATAAAATCTCTCATCCTGCAAAGGTACTTGTATTTTTAAATTAGTTCAGCTTATAATAAATTAAACCATCTCTTATGAAAGATGTTTTTGGTAAGGCAATTACAGATTATTTTAATGGTATAAACGATGCAGTTATCTCTGTACACTCTAAAGATTTTGAAGATGACACAATTCCTGTTCATTATCTTTTTAGAGATTTTAGTGAGATGCCAAAGATTGAACAACTTGCATTACAAAAAACTAAAGGCTCTGTATTAGATGTTGGTTGTGGTGCTGGCAGTCATGCTTTATACCTACAAGATCAAGGTCATGATGTTTTAGCAATTGATACCTCAGAAGGTGCAATAACCACTTGTAAAAGGCGTGGTGTTGTTCAAGCTTGTCAACTCCCATTTTTAGAAGTAGAAGGTACTTTTGATACCATTATTCTATTAATGAATGGTACAGGAATTATTGGGTCGTTACAAGAGATACCTGCGTTTTTTGATAAATTAAAATCTCTCCTTTCCAAAAACGGACAAGTTTTGATAGACTCTTCAGACTTGATTTACCTGTTTGATGAAGATGATTTAGTACAAGGTTATTACGGTCAAATGGAATATAAATTGTCCTATAAATCTATAGAGACAGACTGGTTTAATTGGCTGTTTTTAGATAAAGATAATTTAAATGAGGAAGCTAAATTACACGGCTTTAATTGCGATATAATTTATGAAGGTGAGCATTATGACTATTTAGCAAAGCTTACTGTCCAGTAGTATAGCCCATTTGTTGTAAATCTTCTGTTACCATTCTATATAAATCTCTGCTCCAAATTTCAGAAACTTCTGCTACACGTTGTTCTAGGTTGGTCTTATTTTCTAAAAGTTTAGCTCCAGCATCTGATGCATAAAAATCTCCAGCTACACTTTTTTGAGCTTTTGTAAGTTTTGTAGGATCTGTCATCATTTGTTTGCCAGTCTCTGTATTGTAAAATGCTAACATACGTTTAATATTATCGTGGGAAAACGTAGTTCTATAAGGTGTAACAAGTAATAGCTTAATACTTTTAAGGGCTTTGGTTTTATATTTAGTTTCTAATTGTCTCCAGACATCATTAGATATATTGTTTCCTGCATATTGTTTTGAAAGCATTACAAATAATTGGTCTACTGCTTGTACATATTGTGTCTCAGTTCCATTCACTTCTAAATAACTTACAATATCTTCATTATAAGAATTGCTTTGCCCGTAGGTAATTGTATTAAACGTTAAAATAATTGTAATTGCTATACCAAATAATCTCATAGGGTCGTTATTATTGTAATTTTGATACGCTAATATAAATTTAAAAAAGAGTTATGAGATTAAATACAATTATTATTTACCTATTTGTAGGAGTTTTCTTAATGGGTTGTAGTAGTGATTCAGATAATGATAATGGAAATGTAGATCCTAATAACCCAAAAGCTGGCAACCAATTACCTTTAGGGAGTTCTGCAAATGATTTGCTTAGTGATCAAAACTTCTCGAATTTAGCAATTGAAATTGCAGTAGATGATAATGTGAGTGTAAGTAATTCTGCTTTAATAGATTTAGAAGAATTTTTAGAGGCACGAACGTTTAAGACTAATATTACAATTACACAGCGTACAATTGAGTCTCCAGAGATGTCTCCATATTCTAACTCTGAAATTGTGAGTATAGAAGATAATAACAGAACATTATATAATACAGAAGATACAATAGCAGTATTTATTCTTTATTTAAGTGGACAAAGTGAAAATGATGAAGGTAACAGTGTTACATTAGGAACTGCATATAGAAACACATCTTTAGTATTATATAAAGAAACTATAGATAATGCAGGGCAACCTTTAAATACACCTTCTGTTTCAGAAATTGAGTCTGCTACTTTACAACACGAGTTTGCTCATTTATTTGGTTTGGTAGATATAGGAACTGAAGCACAAACTCCACACGTAGATCCAGATTCTCAAGGTCACTGTAATGTAGAGGATTGCCTGATGATAGCTTCTATTGAGTTTGCATCTGGTATGATAGGTATGAATAGTGTACCTTCTCTAGATCCTCAATGTATAAATGATTTACAAGCTAACGGCGGAAGATAGTCTTAGGAAACATCATAAAAAAAGCTCGCAATTTGCGAGCTTTTTTTTTAGTTAACCTGTTCACCGTTCACATAGGTTTCAAGGACTTTAATTGAAGGTATATTAGAAGCTTTAACTTCCATTATATTTTCATTTAAAACAATAAAATCTGCAAATTTACCAGCTTCTAAACTACCTTTTTCATCTTCTTCAAAGTTTGAGAAAGCTGCCCAAATTGTCATTCCTTTTAAAGTCTCTTCTCTAGTTAAAGCTTCTTTCATATTAAATCCGCCTTCAGGAAATCCAGAAGTATCTTGTCTTGCAACTGCAGCATAAAATGTTAAGAATGGGCTAACTTGCTCTACAGGAAAATCTGTCCCTAACGCTACTATGCCAGCTTGGTCAAGTAACGTATTATAAGCATAAGCACCTTTTATTCTTTCTTCACCTACACGATCTTCAGCCCAATACATATCACTAGTAGCGTGAGTTGGCTGTACACTCGGAATTATATTTGTAGAGAAATAATCAAAATCTTGATCTGTTATAATTTGTGCATGCTCAACTCGCCATCTTCTATTTTCTTCTTTAGAAAGTAATTTGTCATACGTACGTAACACCACAATATTAGCAGAATCTCCAATTGCGTGAGTATTCATTTGATACTCTGAAGCTGCAATACGTTCTGCAAGGGTTTTAAAGTCTTCTGGACCAATAACCATTGCTCCAAAATGATTGTCCTTATCTGAATATGGTTGCTTAAGTGCAGCACCTCTAGAACCTAAAGCACCATCTGCATATACTTTTACAGATCTAATACTAAGTCGGTCTGTTTTTATAATTCCTTTATTTAAGTAATAGTCTAAATTTTCTTCGGTATTACTAATCATACCATATACACGCATTTTTAAATCGCCTGCTTGTTGTAAGCTATCAATAAGGTGATACTCGTCTTTACTTAATCCAGCATCATCTACAGTAGTAAGGCCGTAGCTAAAACAAATATCTTGAGCTTCCATTAAAGCCGCTATTTGTTGCTCTCTTCCTGGCTTAGGAACAACATCTCTAACAAGAGACATAGGATTGTCTATTAAAATACCGGTAAGCTTACCATCTTTTAATTCTACTTCGCCACCTTCAACTTTTGTAGTGTTTGTAATACCGGCAAGCTCTAAAGCTTTCTTATTGGCAATAAGTGCATGACCATCTATTCTTGTTAAAGCTACTGGTGTATCTGGGAATAAAACATCTAACGTATCCTTATTTGGAAACTCTTTAACATCCCAGTCGTTTTGATCCCAACCTCGTCCTGTAATAAAAGGAACATTTTTTTCTTTTTGAAATGCTGTTACACGCTCAACAACATCACTAAAACTTTTAGTTCCCACCAAATCTACACGTTGTTGTTGTATACCTAAGTTGTAAAAGTGGCAATGTGCATCAATAAAACCAGGTAATATGGTTTGGCCATTAATATCGTTTTGAACATCAGAGGTATAGGAGTTCGTTATGTCTTCAGAAGTTCCTACAGCAACTAACTTACCGTCTTTAATAGCCATTGCTTCGGCTTTGCTAAAGTTATCATCTACAGTGTAAATGTTTGCATTGTAGACAATTAAATCAACAGGTGTTTTGGTGTTGCAACTTTGAAGAAGTGCTAGAAATAGCAGAGAAAATACAATTTGTTTCATTATAATTGGTTTGTGAAAACTAAGATACTGAAAAATTGTGATTGACATAATTATCGTATTTTTCAGAATTAAGACTGTTACTATTGAAAACCCTTAAGATTTCCCGTTATTCAAGCAAATTTAAAGATCTATGGAATCGGTTTTGCCAAGAATCTAAGAATGCTACATTTCTTTTGCAACGTGATTTTATGGAATACCACAAGGATAGATTTGAAGACTACTCTTTAATGGTTTTTGAGGATGAAGCTTTAGTAGCTGTATTGCCAGCTCATAAAACAGACTTTGCACTTTTTAGTCATAATGGCCTTACTTATGGCGGATTGGTTTTGAGTCCTAAAGTAAAGCTGCCAAAAGTTCTAGAAATTCTAAAGACTATACTTAAATATCTAGAGGATAATTCTATTGAAACTTTAGAGCTTAAGCCGCTTCCTAAAATTTATGAATCTAAATTTACTGGAGACCTAGATTATGCTTTGTTCTTGGTGAACGCCAAATTAGAAAAGCGTGAAGCAGCTTCTGTTATTAATTTACAAAAGCCATTTAAAATTCAATCTAACAGAAAAGAAGGTGTAAAGAAAGCAAAGGCTCATCAACTTGAAATAAAAGAAGAATCCAATTTTAATAGATTTTGGGAGTCAATTTTAATACCAACATTACGTACACAATTTGATGCCAATCCTGTGCACTCATTGAATGAAATAACTACACTGGCAAATAATTTTCCACAGCATATTAAACAATTTAATGTATACCACGATAATACAATAATTGCTGGAGCCACTATTTTTGAAACAGATGTGGTAGCTCATACTCAGTACATAGCGAGTAATGAAGATAGGCAAGCTTTTGGCAGCTTAGATTTTCTATTTAATTATTTAATTAATGAAAGATATTCTGATAAGTCTTACTTTAGTTTTGGAACTTCAAATGCAAATAATGGTAAGACCCTAAATAAAGGTTTAAATTATTGGAAAGAATGTTTTGGAGCGAGAACAGTAGTACATGATACGTATAGCGTTAATACAAAGAATCATAAATTTATAACACAGTCTTTATTATGATTCCTTTTTTAAATTTACGTCAACTTAATTCTAAATACGATACTGCTTTTAAAAATGCATATCGTGATGTTTTAGATTCTGGCTATTATATATTAGGCAAACAAGTTTCTCTTTTTGAACATAACTACGCAAGTTACTGCCAGGTAGAGCATTGTATTGGAACAGGAAATGGTCTAGATGCACTCACATTAATCTTAAAAGGCTATATGTCTTTAGGTAAATTAAGTAAAGGTGATGAAGTTATTGTAGCATCTAATACATACATAGCTACAATTTTAGCAGTTAAACTAGCTGGATTAACGCCTATATTGGTAGAGCCAGATATTAACACGTATAACCTTGATAATCGTTTAATTAAAAATAGCCTAACCCCAAATACTAAGGTGGTTTTAATGACGCATTTATATGGACAATTGTGTGATGTAAATGGAATAAGAAGTATATGTGATAACAACCAATTATTATTAATTGATGATTGCGCACAATCTCATGGCGCACGATTAAACAGCAAATTAATTAGTGGTAATTTATGTGATGCTTCTGCACACAGTTTTTATCCAACAAAAAATTTAGGAGCTTTAGGAGATGCTGGAGCAGTAACCACAAACGATAACAGATTAGCAGAACGCATTAAAAGTTTGAGAAATTATGGGTTTAATGAACGCTACGTGGCAGATTATGAAGGCGTAAACTCAAGATTAGATGACGTGCAGGCTAGCATCTTAAATATAAAACTTAAATTCCTAGATGACGATAACGCCTCTAGGCAACAGATCGCAAGGAGGTATATATCTGAGATACAAAACGAAGCCATAATTTTACCATTATATGATAATTCTCAAAATCACGTATTTCATCTGTTTGTAGTAAGGGTAGCTAACAGAACTGCATTTTCAACCTATTTAAAAAATAACGCGATAGGATATAATATACATTATCCTGTTGCTCCACATAAGCAGCAAGCATTACAAGAGTTAAGTAAATTGAGTTTTCCAATTTCAGAGAAAATACATGATGAAGTAATTAGTTTACCTTGCCATCCTATGTTAACTGATACAGAAGTGTCTACCATTATTAACGTTGTTAATGCTTATAAATGAAGTTTTTAAATCGGCTTATAGGTGGTAATGTACTTTTAAAAGTAACATCTCTTAATTCTTTGAGTGTTATAGCCCAAATGGTATGTGGTTTAATAATATCTAAAGTAATAGCAGTTTTTGTAGGGCCACAAGGAATGACGCTTATAGGAAACCTTAGAAATTTTTTAGGTGCCGCACAACAAGTTAGCATTCTAGGAATGTACAATGGTATTGTAAAATATACCGCAGAATTTAAAGACGACAATCTTGAGCTAAAAAAACTATTTTCTACAAGCTTCTATTTTGGTGCGTTCTCAACCATACTTAGTGCACTTATCATATATTTTAATGCTGGTGTTATAAATGCATATCTTTTTGAAGGCGAAGATTATACAAGTGTAATTAAAGCCATATCCTTTGCGTTACCATTTTATTCGCTTAACTTTTTTTGTATTGCAATAATAAATGGGTTTTCTAAGTACAAAAATTATGTGTTAATCACATTTGCATCAACATTACTTGGTATGCTCATTACTGTTACATTAATATGGCAACAGCAATTAACAGGCGCATTGTATGCTATTGTGGTAGTACCTGCATTAAATTTCTTAGTCACGTTGGTTCTTATCTTAAACCAAAAAAACTTTGCATCGTTTCTTACCTTAAATTCAATTTCTAATAGTTACATAAAACGGTTAGGGAGTTTTGCTATAATGAAATTAGTTTCGGCAATAAGTTTACCATTAATTATGATTGCCATAAGAACTGAAATAGTAACAGTACAAAGTGCCACAGAAGCAGGTTACTGGGAAGCAATGAATAGAATTTCTAACTATTACTTGGTCTTTTTCACCACATTACTTACACTTTATATTCTTCCTAAGCTCTCTGAGATTAATGACCCTAAAGCATTTAGAAAAGAAATATTTGGCTTCTATAAAACCATTTTACCATTGTTTGCTGCTGGAATGTTATTTATATATGTGCTAAAAACCTATATCATACAAATTGTTCTTACAGATGAGTTTTTACCAATGTCATCTTTATTCTTTTGGCAGCTAAGTGGAGACCTAGTAAAAATTGCAAGTATTGTAATCGCTTATCAATTCCTAGCAAAGAATATGTTTTGGCATTATATTTTTGTCGAAGTAGGTTCAGTTTTAACCATTTACTTTTCTAGTCTTTATTTTATAAATACTTATGGTTTTGTAGGTGCTTCTATGGCGCATTTATTTAGTTATACAATACACTTTATAGTAGTGCTTATAATATTTAGGAAAGCTCTTTTTAATCTCAAATTTTAAGGAAGGAGAATTTATTCTTTTACTGAATTATAAACTTCAATATATTGTTTACTAACAGTTTCAAGATTATGATGCTTGGATACAAATAGTTTAGCATTATATCCTATTGATGCTATCTTCTTAGGGTTTTCAATAAGCTCACTAAGCTTTTCCACTAAATATGCGACATCAGGTTTTGCATTTATGCAGACGTCTTCCTGCAAATTGTAGTGCTCATAAAAACAACGTTCTGCTCCAGTAAAGACAACCTTCCCTTTTGCCATAGCTTCTAGAGCATTGTAGCCTTGATCGTAAGAATAAATTTGGTCTAAATGTATATGAGCAGAATTATTTGCTCTAACATACTCGTTGTACGGCAAACTATACGTAGAAGTGATTTTAACTTGATCCTTATAGTTCTCTTTGATACTCTTTAAAGCATCTTCAAAATAGGCGTTTCCTTTCTTAATATAATTACTGTTACTTATGCCATGAAAAATATGAATAGGCGTTGTAGGTAATTCAGAAGGAAATTCTAATGCATTAAGATCAATTGGCGTTGGTATTAATTTTGTCGTTTTAAGATTCCCTTTTAGTGATAATAGATAGTCCATATCTGTAGGAATTATGGCATCTACATTATTTACAACATAGCTATATTGAGATCTATAAGCTTTTGAAGTGTATTTTAAAGTATATTTAAACGCACTTGCAGTTACCTTTTTATGTTTTAAAGGTGTTAATAAATTATAGGGTTTGTCATTATTTAGCAACCAATCTACAAAGTGAGTATCATCTCCACAAGCACTTAAAACAACAGATTTATTGTGTTTAAAAATTGATTGTAATATAGATTTTGCCAACCAAGGATATGTAAATAAAGCATCTGAATTTATAAGTTGTACAACATCATAATTCTTAAACTTAGATTTTAGAAATTGGTAACGTACGCCTTGTTCTACCTTTAGAAGATCTATTTTGAATAAGGTGTAAATTGCATTTTTAAATTTTCTAGGAATATAATATTTAGAGAACCAAACAGGCTTTGTTGAAATATCTACAGGATAGTTTTTATAGTTGTCACCATCACCAACTAAAACAACAGTATGTCCTAATTGTTGTAAGCCTTTTTTTAGGGAGTTATGAAACCCACTATATTCGCCAATAAGAAGAATCTTCATAATGATGGATAATGCTATCTTTGTAAAGATACTATTCTTATGGGTTTGTCAAATCTTTTGTTTGTTACGTTAAGACGTGTAAAATACACGTGGCTATCTTCAGCTAAACGAGTTGTAGGTACGCCTATTAAACACCAACCTCTTTTGCTTATTGGGTTAGGAGAGTTAAAATTTGGGAGAGCCAATCATTTTGGTGTCATAAGATCTCCACATTATTATACAGGATATAGTTATATAGAGGCTAGAGAAGTAACCGCTAGTGTTACAATTGGTCATAATTTTAATGCAAACAATAATCTTAGCATAGTTGCAGAACATGCTTCTATCTCAATAGGAGACAATGTGGTTTGCGGGTACAATGTACAGATATACGATTCTAATTTTCACGACTTACATTCAACTAATCGAATGGATAATAAAGGAACATCTTCTTCAGTTAAAATTGAGAACAATGTTTTTATAGGTAATAATGTTGTGATTTTAAAAGGTGTTATTATAGGAGAAAATGCAGTTATTGGCAGTAATGCAGTTGTAACTAAAAACGTTCCTAGTAATGTTATAGTGGCAGGAAATCCTGCAGTACAAGTTAATACAGTAAAGGTTTAGGTTTTGACGGTTTCTACATTAAAACATACTATTCAAGAAGAATTAAAAGATGTGTATCCTGTACAAGAAATTCACAATTTTTTTGTGCTACTTTCTGTAGCTTATTTAAAAATGTCTCGTTTAGATATTGTAATGAATCCTAATACAGTAGTTTCAGCTGCTATTCTTGCTAAATTTACTGAAGCATTTAAACGATTAAAAGTTTTTGAACCAATTCAATATATAATTGGAGAAACAGAATTCTTCGACCTTAATTTTAAAGTGACTCCAGATGTATTAATACCACGTCCAGAAACCGAAGATTTAGTTAGGTGGATTATACAGGACCAACACAAAACGAATTTAGACGTTTTAGACCTCTGTACAGGCAGTGGTTGTATAGCAATTAGTCTTAGTAAATATTTAAAAGATGCAACTGTATCTGCTTTAGATATATCTTCTAGTGCATTGGTTATCGCTAAAGAAAACGCTGAGAATAATAATGCTAATATTCATTTTTTACTTAAAGATATTCTTGCTTCAGACAGCTTACCACAACACTATGATGTTATAGTTTCCAATCCTCCTTATGTGAGAAATTTAGAGAAGGATTTAATGAGTAACAATGTACTTGAGCACGAGCCACATTTAGCATTATTTGTTGAAGATGATAACCCCTTAATATTTTATAATAAAATAATAAGTCTATCTAAAACGCACCTTAAACCAAATGGCACATTATATTTAGAGATTAATGAATTTTTGGGTGAGGCAACTCAAGCTCTTTTAGATTCAGATTCTTTTACCAATATAGAATTAAAGAAAGATATCTTTGGAAAAGATAGAATGCTTAAAGCCACTTTAACTTTATAAAATTATGAGTAAACTAACCGCTATTGCAGTATTTTGTGGGAGCAGCCCAAGTAATGATGATACAATTTTTAGAGCAGCTTATGGTGTTGGAAAACACTTAGCCACTCATAAATTAGATATTGTTTTTGGTGGAAGCAAATTGGGCTTAATGGGTCAGGTCGCACAAGGAGCATTAGATGAAGGCGGAAATGTAATTGGAGTTATTCCAGAGTTTCTAAGAACAAAAGAAGTAGTACACAATCATTTAACCGAGTTAATTATTACAGACTCTATGCAAGAGCGAAAGCTTAAGATGCACGAATTAAGTGATGGTATTATAACGTTACCTGGTGGTTTTGGTACTTTTGAAGAGCTTTTTGAAATGCTAACTTGGGCACAATTAGGACTTCATAAAAAACCAATAGGAATTTTAAATACTAATGGGTACTATGATGATTTGCTAGTGATGTTAAAAACAATGGTTAACAAAGAATTGCTTACTAAAGAAAATTTTGAACTCTTGTTAGTAGATTCAGATTTAGACCAATTAATTAAAAAGATGGAAAACTTTACACCACTACCAGTTCCTGAGTGGATGAATAAAGACCAAGCTTAAAAATGATTAGCATTACCAACCAAATAAGCTTAAAGGAGATTACACAACAAGATTCGACCTCACTTTTTCAATTAATGAAAGTCGTTTATACAAAAGCCTATAGTTATCTTTGGGAAGAACAAGGCGAATGGTATTTAAACCTTAACTGGACACCTAGTCAGATATCAAAAGAATTAAGCGATCTCAATGCAAGCTATTATTTTGTGTTAGTTGAAAATGAAGCAAAAGGTATTTTAAGGTTTGTAAGAGATGCAGAGTTTAAAGACAAAAAATATCTAAAATCTTTAAAATTGCATAGGTTGTACTTAGATGATAGCATTCATGGAATAGGTGTAGGCAAACAAATAATGACTTGGGTAGAGCAGTATGCAAAAGATAATAAGTTTCACGGTGTCTGGCTAGAAGCTATGGATACTAAAGTGCAAGCATTAGAATTTTATAAGCGTTGCGGGTATAAAATAACGAGTAATTTTAGGTTAGATTTTAAACGAATGCATCCAAAATATAGAGGAATGCATAATATGTATAAAACATTAGAGTAAGTATAGTATGACAGTTAAAGATCAGATACAACAACTTAGAGAAGAGCTAAGGCAACATAATTACAATTATTATGTATTAGACAAGCCAGAAATCTCGGACTATGATTTTGATCAAAAATTAAAGCAGTTACAGGATTTAGAGACAGAAAACCCTGAGTTTTATGATGCAAATTCGCCAACGTTGAGAGTTGGTGGGCAAGTCACTAAAAACTTCGATACAACAACACATGACTATCGTATGTATTCTCTAGACAATTCTTATTCTAAAGAAGATTTAGAAGATTGGGAAAAACGTATCATGAAGATGGTAGATGGAGATGTGCATTATACTTGTGAGTTAAAATATGATGGCGCTTCAATAAGTTTAACTTATGAGGATGGAGAGCTTATTAGAGCTGTAACAAGAGGTGATGGTTTTAAAGGAGATAATGTAACTAATAATGTTAAGACAATACGTTCAATTCCTTTAAAATTAAATGGAGACTATCCTAAACGATTTGATATTAGGGGTGAAATAATCTTACCTTTAGAAGGGTTTACAAAAATGAATGCAGAACGCGTAGCCAACGGTGAAGAAGCTTATGCTAACCCAAGAAATACTGCTTCTGGAAGTTTAAAATTACAGGATAGTACAGAAGTTTCAAAACGACCATTAGATTGTTTGCTATACTCAATAATTGGCAAAAACTTAAATTTCAAAACCCAATTTGAAGGTTTAGAAAGGGCAAGAGAATGGGGCTTTAAAGTACCAGAAGTTGCAACTCTAGCAAAAAGTACGAAAGAGGTTATGGCGTTTGTTAATTATTGGGACACTCATCGTCACGATTTACCATATGAAACAGATGGTGTTGTAATAAAAGTAAATAATTTACAGCAACAAGAAGAGTTAGGGTATACTGCTAAGGCACCACGTTGGGCAATGGCTTATAAGTTTAAAGCAGAGCAGGTTTCTACAGTATTAGAGAAAATTACATATCAAGTTGGCCGCACTGGTGCCATTACACCTGTTGCTAACTTAATACCTGTGCAGTTAGCTGGTACAACTGTTAAGAGAGCCTCTTTGCACAATGCAGATCAAATAGAAAAACTGGACATAAGAGAAGAAGATACTGTTTTTGTAGAAAAAGGTGGAGAAATCATTCCTAAGATTATAGGTGTCGATTTTACAAAAAGAGATAAGACCTCTAAACCTACACAATATATTGAGCATTGTCCAGAATGTGAAACGCCGTTAGTGAGAAACGAAGGCGAAGCACAACATTATTGTCCAAATCAAGAAAGTTGTCCACCACAAGTTGTGGGGAGAATTCAACATTATATATCTCGTAAAGCTTTAGATATAGAAGGTTTGGGAGGAGAAACTGTCGCGTTATTAGCAAATGCAGGTCTTATAAAGAATTATGCAGATTTATATACATTAAAAATTGAAGATGTATTGCCATTAGAACGTATGGCTCAAAAAAGTGCAGAAAATTTAATTAATGGAATTGAAGCTTCAAAACAAATTCCTTTTGAACGTGTATTATTTGGTTTAGGCATAAGACACGTTGGTGAGACTGTGGCAAAAACACTTGTTAAAACGTTTAAAACAATTGAAAATTTAGCAAATGCCAAAGAGGAAGAGCTTGTTGAGGTAGAAGAAATAGGAGGTAAGATAGCAGAAAGTGTTGTAGCCTTTTTTAGTGATGAGTATAAAAAAGAGACCGTACAACGTTTAAAAGAGTACGGTGTTCAATTAGAAATATCTGCAGAACAATTACAAGGACAAACAAATAAGCTTGAAGGCGAAATAATAGTTGTATCTGGTGTGTTTAATAAACTAAGTAGAACAGAACTTAAAAAAGCTATTGAAGATAATGGCGGTAAAGTATCCAATTCAATCTCTTCCAAAACTACCTACTTGGTTGCAGGAGAAAATATGGGTCCTAGTAAACGCACAAAAGCAGAAGGTTTAAATGTTCCAATTATAACAGAAGATGAGTTTTTAGATAAAATACAATGAGGTTAAAAACGCAACACATTTTTTACGCATTTATAATAAGTGTTCTCTTAACTATGTTATTTGAATATTTAGACGTTTTTGAGTTTCAGGTGTTGTTTAAACCACTAATAATTTTATGCCTATACTTTTATTATAAACGTTTAGAAACTAAAAAAGCATTGCTTTATGAAGCTGGCCTTCTCTTTGCATTTATAAGTAACATCCTATTTTTAGATAGAAGTATTCCTAGTTTTTTATTCTTTGGTGTGTTATGTTCTTTAGGGTATCTCACAATATTTATATTTTATATTCTTAAACAAACCCGAAAACGTAATTTCTTAGCCGTATTAGCAACATCAACACCTTTGTTGTGTATTGCTGCATATCAAATCTATTTGTTTAGAGACAACTTAGAAAGTAATTTCTGGTTAGTTATTTTAGGAGGTTTTATAGTATGTATGTATTGTGGTCTTTCATTTTACACATACTTCTTAAGGAGTAGTAGGCAAACAAGTTATTTGCTTATAAGTGGTATTTGTATGTTCTCTACGGCTGTACTTTTTAGTATAGAGGTTTTCTTTTTAAACTCTGATATTCTGAGAGTTCCAGTAATTGGTTCCTATGCATTACTTCAATTCTCATTTATGAAGTTTATTCTGGAAGAAGAATCTGAAGAAGACGCACTGTATTTAGAAGAAAACCTGCTGTAATAAATTGTATTTTTGTCGAGATTTTAAAGAGCTATGGTATTAAATAAAATGAAACGGGCTTCAATAAAACGAAGCATACAAAAACTTACTACAAATAGAGTTTTAGAAAACCATAATTCTAAAATAGAGAAAGTTGTTTGTTTGGTAGATATCGATGTGTTCAGTACAGTTCAAGAACTAGATAAATTTGCAGAATCCTTAGGTGTGAAATCAAAAGATTTTAAGGTTATAGGGTATTCAGCTCAAAAGAAAACCATTAAAACTTATTCTGGGTTGCTTTTTACAGGCACAAAGATTGGCTGGAAAGGTGTGGTTAAAGATTCTGAAATAAAGGATATCATAGAACAACCAACAGATTTGCTTATAAATTACTATAATAAAGACGTTTTAGGTCTTGCATTGCTAAGTGCAAAAAGTCCTGCAAAATTTAAGGTAGGATTAGGTAATGTTAATCCGCAGTTAAATGATTTAATAATAGGCTGTGATATTACAGATATTAATACATTTAAAACCGAAATGGTAAAATATTTAAAAGTACTCAATAAACTATAAATGAAAAGCTTAACAGGAACAGGTGTAGCAATTATTACACCTTTTGATCAAGAAAAAAATGTAGATGTAGAAGCACTACAGAATATAGTCGAATTTCAGATTGAAAATAATATAGACTATATCGTTATTTTAGGCACAACCGCAGAGAATGCAACTCTAACCAAATCTGAAAAAGAATTGGTTATCAATACTATTGTAGAGCAAACAAATAAACGTATACCATTAGTGTTAGGGATTGGCGGCAATAATACCAATGCAGTTGTAGAAGAGTTTAAAACTATAGATGTTTCAGCTTTTGAAGCTATACTTTCTGTATCTCCATATTACAACAAACCAACTCAAGACGGTATATACGAACATTATAAAGCAATTTCTGCAGTTTCAACAAAACCAATTATAGTTTATAATGTGCCAGGAAGAACATCTTCTAATATTTTACCTGAAACAATAGCAAGACTGGCTAAAGATTTCAGCAATATTGTTGGGATAAAAGAAGCTAAAGGAGATATAGTTCAAGCTATGAAAATGATTGCAGAGACACCAGATAATTTTATGGTAATTTCTGGAGATGATATGATTACCTTGCCAATGGTCTTGGCTGGTGGTTCTGGTGTAATTTCTGTAATAGCTCAAGGTTTACCTTCAGAATTTACAAAAATGGTTAATCTCGGCCTTGAGGGTAACGCTAAAGAGGCATTTAAAATTCATCATAACATAGCACCTGTGATAGATTATATTTTTGAAGAAGGAAATCCTGCTGGAATTAAGTCTGTGCTAGAGTGCAAAGGCTATTGCACACCAGAAGTAAGACTACCATTGTTAAAAGCTTCAGCAGTTTTACAGGCTAAAATTAAAGATTTTATGACAAGCTTGTCATAAGAGTAACTATTCATCGTATTTCTAAAAGACAACCAAATTACTAAGACAATAAATTCTAATTAATCTGGTTGTTTTTACTAGATAACTTTAATTTTTATAACTCGGCAGAATACAGTACTTTTGCCAGATGTTTTTACAGCACATGAAGCACTTATTTTTTACATTACTTACTATTATCTTGTTCTCGTCTTGTAGCGAATATCAAAAAGCATTGAAAAATGATGATATTGCTAAGAAATACGAACTTGGTATTTCGTATTACGAACAAGCACAAGATGGCGCAAAAAGGCCTAAAGCAAAATATAGAAAAGCTATAAAGTTGTTTGAGCAAATTTTACCACAATATAGAGGAAAACCTCAAGGTGAAAAATTAGCCTTTGTTTATGCAAATTCATACTACGAGTTAGAAGATTATTTTCTATCAGGATACCAGTTTGAACGTTTTACAAAAGCATATCCAGATAGTGATAGGGTAGAAGAAGCTGCATTTAAAAGTGCAAGAAGTTATTATGAAGGCTCTCCAAGATATTCCTTAGATCAAGCAGATACGGACAAAGCTTTAGATAAATTACAATTATACTTTGTTACCTATCCAGAAGGCCAGTTTATTGAGGAAGCAAACGTAATGGCTACAGAGCTTGGACAAAAGCTTGAGAAGAAAGCTTACGAGATAGCTAAGCAATACCACCATACAGAAAACTATAAACCTGCTATTGAAGCTTTTGATAATTATTTAGTAGATTATCCTGGCTCATCATACAGAGAAAAAGCAATTTATTACAAATTTGAGTCTGCTTATCTATTGGCAATTAACAGCTATGATTATTTAGTTGAAGAGCGTTTATTAGTAGCTAAAAGTTATCTTGATAATTACTTTAAGTATTACCAAGATGGAGAATTGTCTGTAAAAGCCAATGAGCTTAAAGCAGATATAGAAGAAAGATTACAAGAATATTCATAATTTATATACAGAACGACTATGGACGTTAAGAAGATTGATGCACCAGTAAACACAACAACTATCGATAAGAATAAGTTGGATGCGCCTACAGATAATATCTATGAGGCAATTTCAATTATCGCTAAACGTGCTACTCAAATAAACTCTGAGATTAAGAAAGAGCTTATCGAGAAATTAGATGAGTTTGCTACCTATACAGATAGTCTTGATGAAATCTTTGAAAACAAAGAACAGATTGAAGTTTCTAAGTTTTACGAAGGTTTACCAAAGCCACACGCAATGGCTGTACAAGAATGGTTAGAAGAAAAAATCTACTACAGAAATACTAAAGAAGAAAGTCAAGACGCATAATTTATGAGTCTACTTAGTGGAAAAAAAGTACTTATTGGCGTAACTGGTGGTATCGCAGCATACAAGTCTGCACTATTAGTACGCCAATTTATTAAATATGGTGCAGAGGTTAAGGTAGTGATGACACCTTCTGCTAAAGATTTTGTAACACCACTAACACTATCTACACTTTCCAAAAATGAGGTGTTTTCGTCATTTTATAATGAAGAAGACGAAAATGCGCAATGGAACAACCACGTAGATCTAGGTCTTTGGGCAGACCTTATGGTTATTGCTCCTGCAACCGCTAATACATTATCAAAAATGGCTAGTGGTACAAGCGATAATTTACTACTAGCAACTTATCTTTCAGCAAAATGTCCAGTATATTTTGCACCAGCTATGGATTTGGATATGTACAAACATCCATCCTCTTTACAAAGCTTTAAAACATTACAATCTTTTGGAAACATCATGATTCCTGCCGGTTCTGGAGAGCTAGCAAGTGGTTTACATGGTGAAGGTCGTATGGCAGAGCCAGAAGAAATAGCTGCTTTTATAGAGCAACACCTAAAAGCTAGTGCTCCTTTATTACATAAAAAAGTAATTATTACTGCAGGTCCTACATACGAAGCAATAGATCCCGTACGTTTTATAGGTAATCACTCAAGCGGTAAGATGGGTTATGAGCTTGCAAAACAAGCCGCAAAACAAGGCGCAAATGTAATTTTAGTAAGTGGTCCATCAAGCTTAACTATTGTTGATGATAGTGTAACTCTTATTAGAGTTAATACTGCACAACAAATGTATGATGAGGTACACAAACATTATGATTCTGTAGATGTTGGTATAGCTGCTGCTGCAGTTTCAGACTATAGACCTAAAGTAGTCGCAGACCAGAAAATAAAGAAAGCTGGAGAGGAGATGACTATTGTTTTAGAAAAATCTCCAGACATATTACTGTCTATGGGACAGCAAAAAAATAATCAACTTTTAGTAGGGTTTGCTTTAGAGACAGAAAATGAAATAGCAAATGCTAAAAAGAAACTTGAAAAGAAAAATTTAGATTTTATTGTTTTAAATTCGTTAAACGACAAAGGTGCTGGATTTAAGAAAGACACCAATAAAATTACAATTATAGATAAGGCACACAATGCTAAGAGTTTTGATTTAAAATCAAAAGCAGAAGTTGCCAAGGATATTATTAATGAAGTTATAGCAAAATTAAATGCGTAAATTTTTAGTATTAGGAGCGTTAGTATTATTTGGGTGGTCTTTAAACGCTCAAGAACTTAATTGTCAAGTTGTGGTTAATGCACAACAGTCTTCTAATTCTAATTTATCTGTATTTAAAACCTTAGAAAAATCTGTACAGGAATTTATTAACCAAACTAATTGGACAAATAAAAACTTTGGCCAACAAGAACGTATAGATTGTAGTATGTTTATTACAGTGAATAAGCAAGAAGGCACAAACTTTAATGCTACTATACAAGTGCAATCAACAAGGCCTGTTTATGGTTCTTCATTAGAAACCACAACTTTTAATTTTAATGATGAGCAGTTCAACTTTATTTATACAGAGTATCAGCCATTAGCATATGACCCAAATTCTTTCGACTCTAATTTAATATCTGTAATTAGTTTTTATGTATATACAATACTAGGGTTAGATGCAGACACTTTTGAGCAGGAAGGTGGTACAATGTATCATGAAGAAGCAAAACAAATTGTAAATACTGCACAACAGAGTAATACAGTAGGTTGGAGAGCTACAGATGGAAATAAATCACGCTTTAGGTTAAATGCAGATTTATTAGCAAATGCATTTACTAATTACAGAACTGCAATGTATACTTACCATAGGCAAGGTTTGGATCTTATGCACGAAGATCAGGAGTTAGCTAAACAGAGTATAGCATCCTCTATTACCTTATTAAAGGATATGTATAATAGTAGACCTAATTCATTATTAAATAGAGTATTCTTCGATGCAAAATCAGATGAAATTGAAGCTATATTTTCTGGTGGCCCATCTATATCAATCAAAGAAACGGTAAACAATCTTAACCGAATAGCACCGTTTTATAAAGACAATTGGAGAAATATTAAATTCTAAGATTTCTTTTTTTTTAAGCTTAGTTTTCTCACGTATCTTTAGGCCAATTCAAACTACAAGACTTGTTACAATCATTATCTATAAAAAACTTTGCATTAATTGAAGATGTCAACCTTCAGCTAAACGAAGGGTTTTCAATAATTACTGGAGAGACTGGTGCAGGAAAGTCTATTCTTTTGGGAGCTTTATCTTTGCTGTTGGGAAAAAGAGCAGATTTAAGTGCAATAAAGGATTCAACAAAAAAATGCACTATAGAAGGTGTCTTTAATATTGAAGCTTATAAACTCTCCACATTATTTAAAGATGAAGATTTAGACTATGAAGACCAAACATTTATAAGACGCGAGATTTTACCATCTGGTAAGTCGAGAGCTTTTGTGAATGATACACCTGTAAACCTTTCTGCATTGCAGGCTTTGGGCAGTAAATTGGTAGATATACACAGTCAACATGAAACTTTGAGTTTAGGAGATCTTAATTATCAATATTTAGTTTTAGATACTTTTGGAAATTCACTAAAAGAGCTTCATAAATACCAACATGATTTAGCAGAACTGCGAAGGTTATATAAAGAATTAGAAGTTTTAAAATCTAATCAAGCTGAAGCTAATAAAGTTTACGATTATAATGTCTTTCTATTAGAAGAGCTAGAAAAAGCGGCTTTAAAAAAAGGAATGCTTGAGGAGTTAGAAGAAACTCAAGATCAACTAAGTAATGTAGAGCTTTTAAAAGAGCATTTAGGAAGTTCTGCAAATGATCTGCAACAAGAACAGTTAGGTGTATTGGAGCAATTAAGGACTATAAAAAGAAACTTATCTACAGTCTCTGGTTTTTCGAAAACCTATGCAGAGCTTTTAACCCGTATTGAAAGCAGTATTATCGAATTAGAAGATGTAGCTGAAATAATAGAAGAAGAATTTGAAAATTTAGAAGACAATCCTAAATTATTGGAAAGTACCAATGATAAGCTTCAATTAATTTACAACCTATTTAAAAAGCACAACGTTGAGTCTATTTCAGAATTATTAAAAATTGAAGAAGAGTTAGCAGAAACTGTAACTATATCACAAAATGCAGATGGCGCAATTAAAAGCCTTACTTCAAAAATAGAGATTAATAAAGAAGCACTTAAGGCAGATGCTTTAAAGCTTCAACAGAAACGATTAAAAGCTGTACCTAAATTAGTTTCTAATATAGAAAAGCTATTAGCGGAGTTGGGCATGCCTAATGCAAAGATTAAAATTGAGATAAATCCAGTCGAGCGTTTTACAAACTACGGCAGTGAAGATATGGCTTGGTTACTTTCAGCAAATAAAGGCGGACATTATTCAGACATTAAAAAAGCAGCAAGTGGTGGTGAATTGTCTCGAATTATGCTAGCTATAAAAAGTTTACTGGCTAAGAAAAGTAAACTACCTACTATAATTTTTGATGAGATAGATACAGGAGTATCTGGTGAGATAGCAAAAAAAATGGGAGATATTATGTTTGATATGGGTAAAGATTTACAAGTCTTATCTATAACACACCTACCTCAAATAGCTGCTAAAGGCCAACACCATTATAAGGTTTATAAAGAAGACTTAAACAATACAACAGTTACACAAATAAGAAAATTAGAAACAGAAGATAGAGTAATTGAGCTTGCAGAAATGCTTGGCGGCAAATCTAAAAGTGAAGCTGTCTTGGCACACGCAAAGTCTTTACTTAACTAATAGTTTTGTTATATTTACCCCTAACTAATAAAAACAACCAATATCAATGTCATATAACTTATTAAAAGGAAAACGCGGGATTATATTTGGAGCTTTAGATGAGAACTCTATTGCTTGGAAAACAGCAGAAAGAATACATGAAGAAGGAGGAACTTTTGTTTTAACAAACGCACCTATAGCTATGCGTATGGGAAAAATTAAAGATCTTGCAGAAAAAACAGGTTCAGAAATCATTCCTGCAGACGCTACCAAAGTAGAAGATCTTGAAGCATTAGTTGATGGAGCTATGGAAAAACTAGGAGGAAAACTGGACTTTGTACTTCATTCAATAGGAATGTCTGTTAATGTAAGAAAAGGTAATCATTATACAGATATGAATTATGACTATACAACCAAAGGTTGGGATGTTTCTGCAGTTTCATTTCATAAAACTATGCAGTCTCTTTATAAAAAGGATGCGATGAATGAATGGGGTAGTATAGTTGCATTAACGTATATGGCAGCCCAACGTGTATTTCCAGATTATAATGATATGGCAGATAATAAAGCCTATTTAGAGTCTATTGCACGTAGCTTTGGATATTTCTTTGGTAAGGATAAAAAAGTTAGAGTTAATACAATATCACAATCTCCAACACCTACAACTGCTGGACAAGGTGTTAAAGGTTTCGATGGCTTTATAGCGTATGCAGATAAAATGTCTCCATTGGGTAATGCAACAGCTTTAGATTGTGCTAACTATACTGTAAGTTTATTTTCAGACCTTACAAAACGAGTAACACTTCAAAACTTATTTCATGATGGTGGCTTTTCAAATATGGGAGTTAGCCAAGCAGTAATGGAAACGTTTATGGATGAGTAAGTTATAAGTATATAATATATGTAAAAGAGCGCCAATTGGCGCTCTTTTTTGTATTACATATTATTTGTTAAAATAGGGTTTGTAATCGTGCAGTTAAATCAGATAAACGTTAAAATGTATATTTTATTAACAAAAGATTAAGGAATAATCAAATTTTGATTAGATTTGAGTTACTTTAAACTTAAAACTAAACAATTATGAGAAAAATTACATTGTTATTATTAATGATGCTTAGTGTATTCTACGGATCTGCGCAGTGCAATCCTGGAGAATCACAACTCTTCATCACAACGAGTGGCGGAAGCTTTCCTTCTGAACAATGGGTTTCTGTAACTTCTGAACCAGATGGTGCAGGCACAGTTATTTATGCACAAGGAGACGGTACATATGGTAATGGGTCAGGAAATTTAACCAATGAGCCGTTTTGTGCAACAGATGGCGAAACTTATTACATAAATGCTTATGATAGCTATGCAGATTCTTGGAATGGTGGTGTTTACACCATTACAGACGCTTCTGGAAATGTGGTAGCAAACAATGGCGGCGTTTCTCCAGATGATGGGACTGATGAAGACGCAAGCGGTGCATTTGGGAATACACAGGAACAAGAACTTGAGGTTTCTGAAGCGTTTTCTTACACGCCACCAGCTTGTGTTACGCCTTCAAATACTTTAGTTGAAAATGTAACTGCAACAACAGCAGAGTTTTCATGGAACGAAGAAGTAAGTGCAACATTAGGTTATGATTGGAGAGTAATGAATGAAGGTGAAGATCCAGATGATGCTAATAATACACCAGTTGCAGAAGGTACAACTATGACATCTTCAGATACGACTATAACTATTAGTGGTTTATCTGCTGAAGTCACATATGATGCATATGTTGCTTCAAACTGTGACACAAACGGTTTTAGTGCATATTCAAGCGTAGTATCATTTACAACACCTTGCGCTGTACAGGTTCCAGATTACACAGAAACATTTAATGGTGGTGTTATTGCACCAGATTGCTGGTTAGAAGCAGGTTCTGGAGATCCTACAACTGGACCTATGGATTTAGGTTCTGGTCTTTGGAATGACGATGATTACTTAAATGATACTTTAGCATCAGGTGGTTCTGATAATTCAGCTAGTATCAATTTGTATACAAATAACAGAGAAGATTGGTTAATTTCTCCAACATTCGACCTGTCTGGAGGTACTTATCAATTAGTATATAATGTTGCGGTTACAGATTTTGCCAACTCAAATG
>TARA_R110002020_G_scaffold466202_1_pt1 | contig 173123 bp, 162 predicted proteins | sample TARA_R110002020 | Tara Oceans TARA_R110002020 (sample SAMEA4396489) | marine metagenome | biome: Westerlies Biome; feature: [MES] marine water layer (ENVO:01000295) within the mesopelagic zone...; material: water (ENVO:00002006), including particulate matter (ENVO:01000060)... | reverse complement strand
CCTGGTAGGTCCCGCCAACACCGGGCAGTACGTGCTCACCACCCCTGGGGGGTGCCCCGCCACCATCCATTTGGAGGTGCTGATCGATAATACCACCGATGGATGCCCCAATTTCTTGAAGAACGAGAATGCGAACATGGTATTAAAGGAAGGGACCAAAAATACAGGGCTCGATACTGCTATTGGTACCCCTTTCAATACCAATGGATCGCCCTGTGCATTTGAGATTTCCAATACCGATCTAGGGCAGCCATGGGCAAATTACAGGATTACACTTAACCTGAACCAATTGGGTATACTTCCCGGGCATGAACTGTACTTTAGCCTGGATGCCTATGGCACAAATGGTGTACCACGATTGGAGGTAAACCGTAACAATACGCCCAACAGCGGCATACTCACACATACCTTTGGTACCAGCGGATGGAGCACCTTTGAGGGAACCGTCACGGTGCCCGCCGGTACCACCACCCTGGACCTGTGGCTATTCAGCAACTACAACAGGCAGACACCCGGGACAGTGGCATACGACAACCTGGTCATCACCAACCTATCCGCCTCAGGCGCAAACAGGCCACCAGTGGCCGTGGCATCGGCCACGCCCCTATCGGGCGCCTCCCCCTTGGAGGTCGGCTTCACGGGCAGCGAGTCCACGGACGATGCGCCAATAACACAGTACGCATGGGAATTCGGGGACGGACAGACCTCCGCACAGGCGGACCCGACACATACCTATACAGCCATAGGGTCCTACACCGCACTCCTCACCGTAACCGATGACCAGGGGCTCTCGGATTCCTCCTCCCTGACCATAAACGTCACAGACGGAAGCGCATGTCCCGATGCCCTTGCTAACGACGGCGGGGACATCATGCCCGGAAACGGCTCCCTTGGCGGGGGAATGGACTCCGCAATGGGGACCTCAACCCTAACCAACGGGTCGCCCTGCGCCCTTATCCTCGCCAACAACGACAGCGCACAGCCATGGGCACGGTACAGCGTCCCGATAGACCTTGCGGCCAACGGGGTGGCCGCCGGGGACCAGATCTTCATAAGCCTCGATGCAGAGGGGACCAACGGGGTGCCCAGGATGGAGGTGAACCGCAACAATACCCCCAACAGCGGCATACTAACACATACCTTCGGCACGGGGTGGAACACCTTCAGCGGGACCATCACGGTGCCCGCCGGCACCACAACCCTGGACCTGTGGCTATTCAGCAACTACAACAGGCAGACACCCGGGACCGTTACATACGACAACCTGGTCATATCAAAAGTTTCGCCATCCTTATCGGCAAAATCCATAGGGGAAATAAAGGAAATGGACGCCCTAAGTGTGCATCCAAATCCAGCAAGTACCCAGATGAGCATCGGGTTTAAAGGAAAGACCGTTATAAATACCGTTATGGTCTTCGACATGAACGGACGTTTGGTACAAAGTCTTTCCCCTCACAACATATCAGTGGGCGAAGAGCATCTTTTGGATATAAGCGGTTTACCTGTGGGAAGCTATTACTTAAAGATTCTGGACAAAGAGGGCAAACAGTATCAAAAGCAAATTATAGTGAAGCGGTAGCAAGCATTCTCCACAACCATAAAGAATGTATATCATCAGAACATACAAAAAACCTTTCCGGAAATCCGCAAAGGTTTTTTTGTGCCCCGTCGTCAAGCTAGGAGCATTATACATCCCACTTAGTGAGTCAGTATATCTTAATTCTTATTCTCCAACAACGGCACGAAACGGAAGGATCCAAATTCCTTTTTTTCGAATTCGGTTGCCGAATGACGGATGAACAGGGTCATGATCTGTTCGTCCGAACCTATCGGGATTACCAACCTTCCGCCTATGGCCAACTGTGCCATTAGCTGTTTGGGTACCTCAGGGGCCCCTGCGGTCACGATGATACCATCGAAGGGCGCTTCATCGGGCATGCCCTTGTACCCATCTCCGAACACCATCTTTTTGGGCCTGTAACCCATCTTTTTAAAAAAAATGGACGTCCGTTTATAGAGCTCCAATTGCCGCTCAATGGTATACACCTTAGCCCTCAGATGCAAGAGGACGGCCGTCTGGTACCCGCTTCCGGTCCCGATTTCCAATATCTTGGCATTGGTCTCCAATTGAAGGAGCTCCGTTTGGAAGGCCACCGTGTAGGGTTGGGAAATGGTCTGTTCCGCCCCTATCGGAAACGCCTTGTCCTGATAGGCATGGTCCCCAAAGCTGCTATCTAGGAACAAGTGCCTCGGGATGGTCCTAATGGCCTCCAGCACCTTCTTATCGGTAATGCCCTTTTCCTTAAGGATTTCTGCCAGTTTGTTCCGCATACCGCGGTGTTTCAAGGTATCGTTCATTTTCAATAAGCTATGTTCAGTGGCCTAGGGCCTATAGTTGGTCATCATTGGTATCAGGGCACACTTTTACATCCTTTACCAAATCCTTTCGGGAATGCGCACATGGAAAGCGGTCCTTTTTGCGAAGTTAAAAAAACTATGGGGTTAATACAGTCCCCCTCAAAAAAGTTCTGCACCGATCCTTGTATAGGGTGCACAAAAAAACTCGGTCCCTTTTTCCATTGAAGAGTGGATTCATATCGTTATTTTTGACAAAAATAGTTTTATGTTAAAGGTTGGGGTCCTGGGTGCGGGACATTTGGGAAAGATCCATCTACGTTTATTGAACGAATCCAAAAAATTTGAACTGATCGGCTTTTACGATGCCGATGCCATCAATGGCAAGAAGGTGGCCGCCGAATTTGGGTATGCCTATTTTGACAATATCAACACCCTTATGGATTCGGTGGATGTGGTCGATATAGTGACCCCTACCCTTTCCCATTTTGACTGTGCCAAAAAAGCGATGGAAAAAGGGAAACACGTCTTTATAGAAAAGCCCATTACCAATACCTATGCGGAGGCCGAACAATTGTTGGCCCTTGAAAAAAAACACGGGGTCAAGGGGCAGGTAGGCCATGTGGAACGTTTTAACCCCGCCTTTATGGCCGTGCGGGAGAAGATCCAAAATCCCATGTTCATCGAAACGCACCGATTGGCAGAATTTAACCCCAGGGGTACCGATGTCCCGGTCGTGCTGGACCTGATGATCCACGATATCGACGCCATTCTTAGCGTTGTGCGATCGGAAGTTAGGCAGATCAATGCCAGTGGAGTGGCCGTGATCAGCGATTCCCCGGATATCGCCAACGCCCGTATCGAATTTGAAAACGGATGTGTGGCCAATCTAACGGCCAGTAGGATTTCATTGAAAAACATGAGAAAATCCCGTTTCTTCCAAAAGGATGCCTATATCGCCGTCGATTTTTTGGAAAAAAAGGTGGAAGTGGTAAAAATGAAGGATGCACCGGAAGAATTGGGCGACTTTGATATGGTGTTGCAGAATGCCGAAGGGGACCGAAAACAGATTTATTTTGAAAACCCCGAAATAGTGGCCAATAACGCCATTTTGGACGAATTGGAGACCTTTGCGGAGGCCATCAACAACGACACCGTACCAATAGTATCACTGGCACAAGGAACAAAGGCACTGCAAGTGGCCCTACAGATCATAGCGTCCTTTAATAAATAGACCATGGGCCTATTCTTGGGCTTTTTCAAGGAGCCAATGAAGCGAGGGAACACGTATCAAGCCCTATAACCACCCATAAACCCGAACATATGTTTACGATCGGATAACATCTGACCATTAAACCTAAAAAAATATGAAAAAAATTGCGGTCATAGGGGCCGGTACCATGGGAAACGGAATTGCCCATGTGTTTGCCCAGAACGGATATCAGGTAACCCTTTTGGACGTATCGCCCACTAATCTGGAAAAAGCGCTGTTGACGATTGCGCAAAATATGGAAAGAATGGTGCAAAAGGAGGTTCTTTCTCCCCATGGGAAGGATAAGTCCCTGTTGAACATACAGACCGGTACCGATATGGAAAAAGGGGTTTCCGATGTGGACCTGGTGGTGGAAGCCGCAACGGAAAATTTGGAGGTAAAACTGGAAATCTTTCGTTCGTTGGACCGAAACTGTAAAAAGGAGGCCATTTTGACGACCAATACTTCTTCCATTTCCATTACCCAAATAGCATCGGTCACCAAAAGACCGGAGCAGGTAATAGGTATGCATTTTATGAATCCGGTACCCATCATGAAACTGGTGGAGGTAATCAGGGGGTACAGCACCTCCGACAAGGTGACCCAAGATGTTATGGACCTCTCCATTAATTTGGGAAAGACCCCTACCGAAGTGAGGGACTACCCCGGGTTTGTGGCCAATAGGATCTTGATGCCCATGATCAACGAAGCCATAGAAACGTTGCACCATGGCGTGGCAGGGGTCCAAGAAATAGATACCGTCATGAAATTGGGAATGGCCCATCCCATGGGCCCCCTGCAACTGGCAGATTTTATAGGATTGGATGTGTGCCTCTCCATTCTGAACGTCCTTTACAACGGGTTTAAGAACCCGAAGTATGCCCCCAGCCCCCTATTGGTAAATATGGTCATGGCCAAAAAACTGGGAATAAAATCCGGGGAGGGGTTCTATGATTACACAACCTCCAAAAAAGCGGAAAAGGTGGCCGCCCAATTCAACTGAAAGTAAGGCATGGCCATTATAAAACCGTTCCGGGCCATACGCCCTGCAAAGGACAAGGCGGCGCAGTTGGCTTCACGGTCCTATGTGGATTATAGCGCCTTGGAACGAAGTGCCATCCTAGATGGAAATCCCTTTTCCTTTCTGCACATTATAGATCCGGGACACAATACCTCCCAAAAAATATCAGGTTTGGAACGCTTACGGAAAATACGGCAAAAATACCAGCAATTTCTGGAAGACCGTATACTGATAAGGGACCAAAATGCATCATTTTATTTGTACAGCACCCAAATGGGGGACTTTGAATGTTGTGGACTTTTTTGTGCGACCAGTGTGGAAGATTACAGAAACAATGTGATCAAAAAACACGAGGATACCCTAAAACGACGGGAGAACCTCTTTGCGGTATATCTAAAGAACGTAGGGTTTAACGCAGAACCGGTATTGATGACCTATCCGCACGATCCCACCATTGCCCACATCCTAAACAAGGAACGGGAAAAAGAACCTCTGTACCATTTTACCACTGCCGATGGCACAACCCATACCCTATGGGCCATTGCCGATGACCTGACCATAGAACAATTGCAATCGGCCTTTGGGTCCATGGCATCGCTCTATATTGCCGATGGCCACCACAGGAGCGCCTCTTCGGTACTGTTGGCGGATAAGCATCAAAAGGAAAAGTCCTCCAACGTGAATGCCCCTTCCAACTATTTTATGAGCTATCTCATCCCCGAATCCGAAATCAGGATAGGAGGATTTATCCGAATGGTAAAGGATCTGAACGGCCTGGACCACCAAGGATTTATGTCCGCACTCGAACGGGACTATCATATAACGGATCATGGGGACCATCTGTCCCCCCCTATCCGGAAACACCAGTTCAGCATGTACCTGGAGGGCCATTTTTATTCCCTTCTGTTTCGGGATTCGGGGAACATGGCCGCGAATATTTTGGACAGTTTGGATACACAGCTATTGTACCGGACCGTTTTGGAACCAATTCTGGGCATCAAAGATCTTAGAAACGATGAACGGATCAAGTACGTATTTCAAAAATCCGTCATGGAAGGCATGAAATCGGAAGTGGATAGCGGGGATTTCAGGGTAAGTTTCGGCATGTTGCCCATTGGCATCGAAGAAATTAAAAAGATAGCCGATGCCGGCTTGGTAATGCCCCCAAAAAGTACTTATATTGAGCCTAAATTGAGAAGTGGGCTCACCATCTACGAACTATGACCGCCCACGGCCATATGGCACAAAAAAAAAGCGCGAATGTCCATTAAAGAGAATATAGCAAAGATTAGGGAATCCCTTCCCGAGGGGGTGGTGCTCGTTGCCGTATCCAAGACAAAACCGGTGGAAGACCTGCAACAGGCATATGATGCCGGACAAAGGATCTTTGGGGAAAATAAAATACAGGAAATGACCGAAAAATGGTCACAATTGCCAAAGGATATCGAGTGGCACATGATCGGCCATGTACAGTCCAACAAGGTAAAATACATGGCACCCTATGTGCACCTCGTACATGGGGTGGACAGTTTAAAATTATTGAAGGAACTGAACAAGCAGGCCAAAAAAAACAACCGTACCATCGCATATCTGTTACAGCTGCACATCGCCGAGGAGGATACCAAGTTCGGGCTGAACGAAAAAGAACTTCAGGAACTGTTGCATTCTGACGATTTCTTACGGTTACAACATGTTCAACTGCTGGGCCTGATGGGAATGGCCACCTTTACGGAAAACAGAGATCAGATCAGACGGGAATTTTCCCGACTCAAGGGCATTTTTGACCGACTGAGGACAGGTTGGCCCGACCTGTCCGTCCTTTCCATGGGCATGAGTGCCGATCATAAGATCGCCCTGGAGGAAGGAAGCACCATGGTCCGGATAGGAAGTGATATCTTTGGGGAACGAAACCACCATTGAAAAAAAAGCTGAAGAAAGATAGATGTACGCAATACTCGACATAGAGACCACGGGAGGAAAATACAATGAAGAGGGCATCACCGAAATTGCCATCCATAAATTCGATGGGCATACGGTGACGGATCAGTTCATCAGCCTTATCAATCCCGAAAAGGAAATCCAGCCCTTTGTGGTAAACCTGACCGGCATCAACAATAAAATGCTCCGTACCGCTCCCAAATTTCACGAGGTGGCCAAACGCATCGTGGAAATAACGGATGGTGCCGTAATCGTGGCGCACAACGCCCAATTCGATTATCGGATCCTTCGCACAGAATTCCGCCGCCTTGGCTTTAATTATGAACGGAAGACCCTTTGTACCGTAGATCTGGCGAAGAAACTGATCCCCGAACAGGAGTCCTATAGCCTTGGCAAACTGGTGCGATCCCTTGGGATTCCCGTAAGCGATAGGCATCGGGCCAATGGGGACGCCCTAGCAACCTTAAAGTTGTTCAAAATGTTGCTTTCCAAGGATGCCGACAAGGACATCATCAAGGAAATCACCAAAGCGGAGACCTTAGGGGAACTGTCGCCCACACAATTGGAAATAGTAGAACAACTGCCTTCCGAAACAGGGGTATACTACATGCATAACAAAGATGGGGAAATCATCTTTTTGGGAAAGAGCAGCAATATTAAAAAGCGGGTAAACCAACATTTTACCGGTAACGGGGACCGTGCGCGAAAAATACAGAAGGAGACCAAAAGGGTCACCTATGAGCTTACGGGGACCGAACTGCTAGCGTATTTAAAGGAAAGTGGGGAACTAGGACGCAATAAACCCAAATACAATCCGTATTCGCATCCAAAACTCTTTTCCCATGGAATTTATCCGACCATGGACAAAGATGGCTACACCACCTTAAAAGCATTAAAGACGCACCCGACGCGCATTCCGGTGACCACCTTTAACAGCATCCATTCTGCCCAGAACTTTTTATACAAACTAAACGAGGAATTCCGGCTGTGCCCCAAACTGAACGGACAATCGGAAGCCAAATCGAGCTGTTCGCAGTATGGGGAAGGAAACTGCTTGGGAGCCTGTATTCAGGTGGAACCTGCACAATCCTATAATTCCCGTGTCGAAGAGGCGCTTGAAAAATATACCCTTTCCCATAAAAACATGCTCATAGTTGACAAAGGCAGGGAGCTGGGCGAAAAAAGTGGAATCCTTATAAAAAATGGTACCTTTAAGGGGTTTGGTTTTTTTGACCTTAACCATCAGATGAACAACATACAGATATTGGAATCGATCATTACGCCCATGGAGGGAAATGCCAATGCCAAGCATATCATTGAGACCTATCTGAGAAAGAGAAGGGTCCAGAAAATTGTGGAACTTTAACGCCCGATCTTGACAGAAAAAAAATCAGACAACAGGAACTGGAAGGACAAGCTTCATGAAATTATCTATGAGGCGGATACCCCCAAGGGGAAATGGTTCGACATTATCCTGATAATCCTGATTTTTTTGAGCGTGATCTTGGTAATGTTGGAAAGCGTCAGGGAAATAGACCTGAAGTACCATCGGTACTTGGTCATGTCAGAATGGGTCATTACCATTTTTTTTACGGTGGAGTATATAGCCCGTATTATCTGTATTCGAAAACCCTTTAAATACATCTTCAGTTTCTACGGCATCATCGATTTTATCTCCACCATTCCCCTCTATCTTTCCTATATCTTCGCGGGATCCCAGATATTTCTGGCCATTAGGGCCTTTCGACTGCTCCGGATCTTTAGGATCCTAAAATTGGTAAAGTTTTTGGGAGAGGCCTCCCTGCTCTATCAGTCATTACGGTCCAGCAGGACCAAGATAGCGGTATTTATATATGTGGTGGCAATTCTTTCGGTCATCATGGGTACTCTCATGTACTATATCGAAAGTGACGCCGCAGGGTTCACCAGCATCCCCCGAAGCATTTATTGGACCATTGTGACGCTCACCACCGTAGGTTATGGGGATATTGCCCCTCAGACCCATTGGGGCCAATTTATCGCCACCATCATCATGGTCTTGGGATATGGGATCATTGCCGTACCCACTGGAATCGTATCGGTAGAGTTCGCAAAGGCGGGCAAAGGGCCCAGTAGGGTGCATACCAATACCCAGGCCTGTCCCAATTGTGCCGCGGAAGGCCATAGGGACGATGCCGATTTTTGCTATAAATGTGGATGTAAGCTGTGATGGAAAAGATACTTATCAGCGTGGTGGGACCCACCGCCATTGGAAAGACACGGCTTGCCATACAACTGGCCCAACATTTTGGGACAGTGATACTATCTGCCGATTCGCGACAGTTCTATAAGGAAATGGCGATAGGTACCGCCGTACCGTCCACAGAAGAATTGCGCACGGCCCAACATTATTTCGTACAACATATCGGCATTGGGGATGACTATTCTGTAGGGGATTATGAGCGTGAGGCCCTACAACTGCTGAAGACCTTGTTCCAAAAAAACGACCTAGTGGTCATGGTAGGCGGCAGCGGACTCTATATAGATGCGGTCACCAAAGGTCTGGACAGCTTTCCGGAAGTGGACCCAAAATACCGGACGGGACTTAACCTGGTCCTAAAAGAAGAAGGGATTGTTCCCCTACAAGAGGAATTATCCCGGTTGGACCCTGTGCATTATTCCAACATGGATGTCCAGAATCCACATCGGCTGGTAAGGGCTTTGGAAATTTGCCTGGGCACCGGAAAACCGTATTCTTCCTTTTTGGGAAAAGATCGCAAACCACGTGATTTCAGGACCGTAACGGTAGGTATACAGGCGGATAGAAAAATAATCTACGAGCGGATCGATCAACGGGTGGACCTGATGATGGCCGAAGGATTGTTGGAGGAAGTCACATCCCTACAGCCTTATAAGGACCAGAATGCGCTGCAGACAGTAGGCTACCAAGAACTTTTTAGATATTTGGAAGGAAAATGCTCACTGGAATTCTCCATTGCCGAAATCAAAAAGAACAGTAGACGTTTTGCCAAACGACAGCTGACCTGGTTCAAAAGAAACAAAAACACCCTTTGGGTTGCCCATTCGGCCCCTTTTACGGATATTATACCTTTAATCGATAAAGAAATAAAACACGTGCGCACCATGGCCAGTACCAGATCCATATTTTTTGTAATGGGAGTTTCCGGTTCAGGGAAATCCACCATCGGCCGATTGCTTGCCGAGGCATTGAATATCCCCTTTTTGGACGGGGACGATTTTCACCCTCCCGAGAACGTGGCCAAGATGAAGGAGGGCCACGCCCTAAATGATGACGATCGCCATGGCTGGCTTTTGGAACTGAACCGTTTGGCCCTAAAAAACAAAGAAAAGGGTGCTGTTATCGCCTGCTCCGCCTTAAAGGAATCGTATAGGGAACTGCTACAGCAGGGTTTGGAAAACAAAGAGGTTTTTATATATCTGGAGGGCACCTATGATCAGATCATGGAGCGGTTGCAAAAAAGAAAGAACCATTTTATGCCCCCTGGCCTACTGCGTTCACAATTTGATACCCTTTCCCCTCCCGTGAACGGGATTACCGTTTCCATAGACCAGACCCCAGCGGAAATGGTACAGGAAATCAAGTGGAAATTGGGGGAGGTTAAAATGTAGATTTGTTATTGGGCCACTTATCCGGCTACTTACTTTGTAAAGACCTTATCACCTTCCTACCCACCAGGATATTGGAAGGGTGGGGAATTTGGGTTTTTTCCATGATCTAATGCGACCATCAAATTAGACACCTTGACCAACGTGGGAACGTACCAAAAGTTGGTTTCCCACCAGACATTTTTTTTGCCCATGCCCAGCCCACTTAAAAGAATATCCCATCCGTTAGTTGAATTTCCAATAAACCTGTAACCGTTGCAAAGAGAGTCCAACTCCTTTTCGGAAAATAACGTCATCTGACCGACATCTATCCTGTCCTCGGAATTCAAAAGTAATCATCGTTCCATTCCAGAATTTTATTAACTTACTTTGAAAAATTCACCACGATGAACCACTACTACGAAACTCTCTTTAAATATGTGGCGGAAATTCTTGAGATGCCTGAACATGACAAGAATCAATGTCGTATGTATTTTAAATGTATAAGCATGTCCAAGGATACCCTGTTGGAAGAAGCGGGAAGTATACCAAAATATCACAACTTTATTGTGTCCGGTCATATGCGGAATTTTCATATAAATGAAAAGGGAGAGGAAGTAACGGTGGACTTAAATGAGGGTCCGAGATTTTTTACATCCTATTTTCATTTCGTCAATCAAACAGTAAGCAACGAAAACCTTCACTGCATTACCGACTGTGAATTGCTTCGTATAGCCCATTCCGATACGGAAAAGTCGGTCAAAACCAGCATTACACAGCGAGAGTACACAATAAAATTATTTCAACAACTAATGCAGGAAGAAAAGCAGCGTATGAACGATATGGCTACACTTAATGCCGAGCAACGGTATCTAAAATTGGTTCATAGCAAGCCAAATGTCAATAAAAATGTGCCCCTCAAATATATTGCCTCATATTTGGGAATTAAGCCCGAAAGCCTTAGTCGAATACGACGGGATCTATTTCCTAACAAATGTTAAGTGGATTTGCTGGCCGTCCTCATATTTTTGCCCAAATAATTATCCCTTTTATGGCAAAAAAATACTCCGTGCTTGTGACAAGGATTATGGACAGTATTGTTAAGGTTTGGTTTTTAGCAGTATGGATTGGGCAGATGTTATTTGCCTATTATATCCTTATGTTGTACTGGAAATCCACTATGTTGGGAAATTTTGAAAAATGGAACACAGCTACTCCAAATTTCTATATAAAGGGTGATTTAGTCGGAAATACAATATTCGGTCTGCACGTTGCTTTAGCTGCGATTATTACCATCTTGGGGCCTATGCAACTTATTTCGCAACTTCGACGCTATGCCCCGATCTTCCATAGAGTTAGTGGCCGCATCTATATTTTTTCGGCATTTATTATAAGCATAGCTGGACTTTATCTTACATGGGTCAAGGGATCTGTGGGAGGGCCTGTGGGCTCCGTAGTCATTAGTATGAATGCGCTGATTATATTGGGATGCGCCTTTTTGACCATTAAAAATGCTCTTCTAAGAAATATTGACAATCATCAGAGATGGGCGGTTCATTTGTTCTTGGCCATAAGTGGTGTTTGGCTGTTCAGAGTGTTTTTGATGCTGTGGCTGGCAATTTTTAAGGCCCCGGTTGGGTTTGATCCCGAAACATTTACAGGACCTTTCTTAAATGCTCTGTCTGTATTTGTATATGTATTTCCACAATTAGTGGTGTTCTTTTATTTTCAGGCCAAAAAATCCCGCACACCCTTAATCAAAGCAGTATTTTCTATTCTACTTTTATTTATTACTATAGGAATTGTAATTGGGACGGTCGCAGCTACGCTGGGGATGTGGCTTCCAAGATTATAAATCCACTACGGGACAAGTCTACGAGCTATCCAACTAAGAAATCTCCATTCATTTCGGACGCAGAACACCCGGGAACAACACCCTTTATTAATGCGATTAAAAAAACCATTTCCTAAATCAACTACCTCGGGGCAAGCCCCTAAGGTATTCAAAGGGAAAAACCTGATCCACTTCGACACAGAGCATCAGGGAATAAGACTCATTTAAGGGGATTCAGGTCCCTATGGGATTTCCCCAGGGAAAATCCAATTGGTATAGGACATTAGGGTCACCCCACTTTTCCACTGCATAAAATGTCCCCACAATTTTCCAACCCAAAAGACATGGGAAATAAACTAGTGATCTTTTGCACACGATTGCGGTTTCAGTAATCGGCCGGAAGGGGTTATTTACGCTTTCATATATCCCCTCCCAATTTATATTTTTTCGTAGATCCCCCTTAATTTTTGGGGCGTGATGGTCTTTTTCCAATCCTTTCCCAAGGCATTTTCCCATAAAGGTTCCAGCCCCATGGCCACTGAAATCATGGTGTCGAAATCATCGTTCCCCAAATCTGAACAAATTCCAGTGGGCAGGACAATTCCATGTTTCTTTTTCATTTTTTGGAACAGTGCGACCCCCTCTGGATAAAATTCCCCCAAATGCTGGAACACCATACAGTTTCCGATCCCATGTCTCACCCCCAATAGAAATGATAGGCCATAGCTCATTGCGTGGGCCACGCCCACTTGCGAATAGGCAATGCTCATGCCCCCGTGCCAAGAGGCCATCATCAATTTCTCCCGTGATTCAGAAGGGGCCAAGCTTCCCAAAAACACCTCCCTGCAAAGGTCCAGGGCCTTTTCGCCATAACTTTGGCTAAAGGCATTTAGATAGGTCCCGTTAAGGGATTCTATACAATGGATAAAACAATCCATACCCGTATAGAACCATTGGTCCCTATCCACTCCTTTTGCGAGATTTGGATCCAACAATACTTGATCAAAGGGGGTGAAATCTGAATTTATGCCCAATTTTTTTTCAGGGCCCATAAGCACGGTGGTACGGGAGACTTCGGCACCGGTACCGCTGATGGTCGGAATCCCGACATGGTAGACCCCAGATCTTTTTACGAGGTCCCATCCTTGGTAAAGGGAGGAACTTCCCGTATTTGTGAGCATTAGCGCAACCGCCTTGGCAAGATCCAAAAGGGTACCGCCACCAATACCGATAATACCGGAAGGCATTTCAGTATATTCGCCCTTTATACGGGATACCAGTGCATCCACTTGATCGGTCTTTGGTTCCTCATCTGCGGAAATAAAGACCAGCTGATCGTTAAAAAGCAATGGAAGTTGCTCCACCAGATCCGATCCCTCAAAAACGTCGTCTACCAGAAATATAAAGGGCGCCTCCGAGTTCTTACGCTTTGGCAAAAGGATTTCGCCCAATTGCGACAGGCAACCATTGCCAAAGATGACTTTGGGAACCATGGGAAAGTTCCTGTACAGAGTGGTCCCGATCGGGATGGTTGGCAGTGGTGTTTTTGTCTTCAAATTATTTTAAATACGTTAATATATCCTGCAACCTTGCCAAGGTCAAATGGCCGTTGCCCTGCTGCTCCTTGGGCACCTCCTCATGTGCCCAAGTGGTATGGAAGGGAATATGTACCGCTTGGGCGCCCATATTGACAATGGGAAGCACATCCGATTTAAGGGAATTCCCGATCATCAGAAATTCGGAAACCGGAATTTCCAAATGATCCAAAAGGTTTTTGTAATTCTCCTCCTTTTTATCGCTCAGTACTTCCACATGGTGAAAATATTTGGAAAGGCCCGATTTTTCAAGTTTCCGCTCTTGGTCCAAAAGGTCGCCCTTGGTCAGTACGATCAACCGATACTCCTTGTGCAATTTTTCCAATACCTCTTCCACCCCTTCCAATAATTCGACCGGATGGGTCAGCATTCTTTTCCCTAGATTCAAAATGGCCGTAATAGTTGCTTGGGAAACCTTATTATTTGAAAGTTCCAGGGCCGCCTCCACCATTGACAGCATAAATCCCTTGATACCATACCCATACAGCTCCAAATTTCGGATCTCCATTTTAAAAAGTTCCTGATCTATCTGGTTTTTGGTCTCATATCCTTCCAATAGACCGCAGAACTCCTCTTCCGCCTCCCTAAAATAGGTCTCGTTTACCCAAAGGGTATCGTCCGCATCAAATCCTATTACGGTAATATTGCCATAGTCTACTTCCATACCCTTTTGGCCTTTTCAAGATCTTCCGGGGTATCGATCTCTATTCCCGTCACATCGGTTTCCACCATTTTTATCTTCTTTCCGTATTCCAAATACCTAATGGCCTCTATTTTTTCGGTCGCCTCCAAGGTCAGCATGGGAAGTCGATGAAAATCCATCAGGGCAGTTTTTCTAAATGCATAAATGCCCTTGTGTTTGTAATAGGGCGCATTTACCCCCGTGTCCCTTGGATAGGGAATGGGCGAACGGGAAAAATAAAGGGCAAAACCCTCCCTGTCCACGATCACTTTTACGGTATTGGGGTTCTTGATCTCCTCCCAATCGGATATCTTGGTCATCAGGGATGCCAGATCTATTTTTTTTTCCGGGTCTTCCTTAAATACTTCCAGGACCGCCCGGAGGCTCTCCTTTTCTGTAAATGGCTCGTCACCTTGGACGTTTACAATGATATCCACATCCATGTTGGCCACCGCCTCTGCAATACGGTCACTGCCGCAATCATGTTCCTTGATGCTCCTGATGGATTTTCCCCCCGCATCGATGATCGTATTATGGATAAGTTCACTGTCGGTAACGATATACACCTCATCAAAAAGAGCGGTTCCAAGCGCCGCTTCGTAGGTCCTTAATATGACCGGTTTCCCCGCCAGGTCCTGCATTAATTTCCCGGGAAACCTCGATGCCGCATAGCGGGCCGGAATCATTGCTATAATTTTCATTTGAGGGTGCTGCATAATGATGTCTAAAGACTGTTGTTTTTTTTAGGACCGATCTTTCGATAGATCCAAAAGATGATCGCCAGGATTATTATGACCATTACCACTGCCAGTACGGGCAATATTAGGGAGGTGACGGTCACCACAATGGCCGTTACCGTTTCCACGAGGGATACGATCGGATTTGCCAAGCCGGCCGTAGTGGCCGTGGAGGCCAATCTGCCCGTGGCCGAGGTTCCCTTAATGGCGGTTGCGGTACCTCCACCGGCGATAATGGCGAGGGACCAGGTTACCACGGGATCCATGCCCGTCATGGTAGAAACCATGACCGCCGTTCCCGCAATGGCCGCCAAAGGTACGGCAAAACTATCCAGTATATTGTCTACCCAAGGAATGAAATATGCGAAAATCTCCACCACCATGGCCACCCCAAAAGCGATCAGGGCGGTAAGGCTACCGATCCATTCCCAATTGCCATTAAGGTCCCAGGCCCCTAGATATGAGGCAAGACTGAGGGCGAAGAGCGGCAGAAATATCCTAAATCCTACCGAGGTCGCCAAGCCGATTCCCAAAAAAATACTGATAATGGTTTCCGACGTCATTTTCACTGTTTAAGGTAAAAATAATCTATTCCCCATCAACAAAAAAATCGTTCTTGAATCCGATAAGGTAGAGCTGCCTTTTGGCCCTGGTAACGGCGGTGTACAGCCAGCGCAGGTAATCCCTGTCCACCCCATTGGGAAGATATGGCTGTTCCACAAAAACGGTATCCCATTGCCCCCCTTGGGATTTATGGCAGGTGATGGCATAGGAAAACTTGACCTGCAGGCCATTGAAATATTTGTTGTTCTTTACGGCCAGGAATTTCTTGTATTTGGAGGGCTCATCCGCATAGTCCTTCATTACCTCCGTGTATAGCCTATTCCCATCCTCATAGGAAAGCGAAGGGGACTCTGCTTGGATGGTATCCAGCAACAGCACCGTTTCAAAAGGTTTTTGATTGGGATAATCCACCATTTTGACCTTGACCTCGGCAAATTTAAAGCCGTATAGTTCCTTAATGGCGAACAGTTCCAGAATTTCAATGATATCGCCATTGGCAATAAACCCGGCTTCAGATTGTGGTTTGAGCCAGAAATAGTTATTTTTTACCACCATCATATAATCGCCGACGGCCAGTTCGTTTTCCAGATATAGGATACGCGTCCGTATATTTTCATTGTAGAGGTTGGCCCGTTTATTGGAACGGACGATAATAGCGGTCTCCTCCTTGCCGTTCTGTCCGTAAGATCCATCTATGGCCTCTTGGATATCGTTCCCGTCCAGGAGCCGTACAATATCGGGATATGGCGAAACATCAAACTTAAAATCATCATAGTATTCCCCTTGCAATTGCTCCCTTAGGTTGGTGGCGTTCACCAAGATACCGGAGTTTTCCGCTTGCCGTACCACTTCGTCCATCTCCATCATGATCACCTCCTTGTTGTAGTTCAGCGCAAGTTGGTTTTCGTCCAAGGCGGGACTCAACTGCAAATGTACCGGTGGCAACTGGGCCGTATCCCCTATCAGTATCAACTTGCACTGGTGCCCCGAATATACATACATCAAAAGATCGTCCAATAGCGCCCCATTTCCAATAAGTTTGGAATCCGTTGGCGTATCGGGTATCATAGAGGCCTCATCAACGATGAATATGGTGTTGCGGTGTTTGTTGGGCGCCAAAACGAACTGTACCCCACCCCCCCGTTCCTTTTTCGGGAAATAGATCTTACGGTGGATCGTAAAGGCCTGGGTATTGGCATAGTTGGACATTACCTTAGCGGCCCGGCCCGTAGGAGCCATTAGAACACACTGCATTTTGGTGTTCCAAAGATTGCCCACAATGGTACCCACAATGGTGGTCTTCCCCGTACCCGCAAACCCCTTGAGCATAAAAACGCTCCCATGGTCCTTTGCAAGTATAAAATTGGCCAGTTTCTCCAACGCAACCGACTGTTTCAGGGTAGGTTCATGGGGGAATTTATCACGGAGGATGGCGTAAAAGGATGCGGCTGTATTTAAGGTCATGTGACCTCAAATATAATCATGATTTTTAAGGGCAAATACTTTTGTGATTAAAAAAAAATTGTAGATTTGTGATAACCACTAAAATTTAATTAACATTTATAATAATGAAGAGCATAATACAACTTTTACTTTGGATAGTATGTATCGGTTTGGGATATCTAATTTACAATTCGGTCAACGGTCCGATCGAGTTCAACAAAGTAAAGCAACAGCGCTTTTCCAAAGTTGTATCCGTCCTTAAGGATATTAGAAATGCCCAAGAAGCCTATAAATCGACCAATGGAAAATATGCGAACGATTTCAATGCCCTGATCAGTTTTGTGGACACTGGGAAATATACGATTACCCAGCAACGTGATACTTCGTATATGGAGTTTGACAAAACATATGGAATTGATATGCTTAGGGAAGAAAAGATCGTTGACACCCTAGGGTTTGTTTCCGTAAAGGATTCCCTTTTCAAGAACAGTACCCGATACAAGGAAATGATGAACGTTCCCTATGGTAACGGCGCCAAATTCGAAATGAAGGCGGACATCGTTGAAAAAAGTGGTTACAAGGCACCTGTCTTTGAAGCAAAGGTCAAAAAGGATGTAGTATTGGCCGATCAGCCCAAGGAACTTTTGGCAAGGGAGAACGTTCAACAAAGTGTGGAGGAAGTAAACGGAAGTGAAATTAAAGTCGGTTCCCTTACCGAAGTAAGTACCAATGGTAACTGGCCCCCAGTTTATGACAATAAGAAAAAACAATAGCGTTTTACTGAACACCACTTCAGAATACAATAAGTTGTCCATTCAAATCAGTTTGAATGGACTTTCTTTTTGTGTGCTGGACACAATCGACAATAAAATACTCGCCTCTGAGCGAATCCACTTTGAAAAGGAGGTAAATCCCTTCGAACTCCAAAATAAACTTAAGGAGATCTTTCAACAGTACCAAGTGGCGAAGGCAACCTTTTCGGAAGTGATCGCGATCCATAGGAACCAGCTTTTTACCTTTGTTCCATCGGCACTCTATAACACGGACCAAATGGCCAATTACCTTAAGTTCAACGCCAAGATTTTGGCGAACGACCTACTGGCCCATGATGAACTTGAAAGTCACGAAATGGTAAACGTGTACGTTCCTTTTATGAACATCAACAATTACATTTATGACCTTTTTGGGGAATTCGAGTTCAAGCACAGTGCTACCATTATGGTGGAATCGCTCCTAAATGCCCCCCAAAACAACCAAGAGCCCACTTGTTATGTCTATGTGGACAGGGAACAGATGGATATTACCATCCTTTCACAAAAAAAATTACTGCTCTTCAACAGCTATGAGTTCCGTACCAAGGAAGATTTTATGTACTACCTCCTATTTACGCTCGAGCAACTGAAAATGGATACGGAGACCATAAAATTAAAACTTTTTGGGACCATAGAGGAGGGCGATCCCATTTACGCCCTCTGTTATAAATACGTTAAGCACATTACCATTTTCATTCCCGGAAACAGTGTACCGCATTTGGAGGGCACAAAAGAGGAAACTATTGACTTCACAGTACTAAACACCCTTTAATGCGAATTATATCAGGTACCTATAAAGGAAAATTGATAATTGCCCCAAAAAAATTGCCCGTAAGGCCTACCACCGATATGGCGAAGGAAGGAATGTTCAATATCCTGAACAACCATTATTATTTTAATGAAATCAGTTTTTTGGACCTTTTTGCCGGAACGGGGAATATCAGTTATGAATTTGCATCCCGGGGATGCCCTTCGGTGACCAGTGTGGATGCAGATCCCGGCTGCATTAAATTTATCAACCAGAAGTCCAAGGAGCTCGACTTCCAGATTACGGCCATTAAAAGCGATGTTTTTGCCTATTTAAAAAAGGCACCCGCCCGGGCGGATGTCATCTTTGCGGACCCTCCATATGATATGGCCGTTGAGGACTTTGCCAAAATACCGGAGCTGGTCTTTCAGGGCGGTATGCTCCTACCCGATGGAATGTTGATCGTAGAGCATTCAAAACATACCGATCTTTCGCATCTCCATTATTTTTCCAAGGGTAGGCGTTATGGCGGCAGTGGGTTCAGTTTTTTTGAAATGCCCCCAAATCCATGAACACCATAACAAAAGAATCGCTTTTGGACTGCCATGCCCTTATAAAACGGCACACCCATAAGACCCCTGTGCTTACTTCAGGTCTTTTGGACCAATACAGCGGGGCAGAACTTTATTTTAAATGCGAGAACTTCCAACGTGCCGGTTCCTTTAAAATGCGCGGTGCCCTGCACGCCATAGGAAAACTTGATCACGCGCAACAACAACGGGGAGTAGTGACCCATTCCTCCGGAAATTTCGCACAGGCACTTTCGTTGGCGGCCAGATCCCTAGGGGTAACGGCCCATATAGTAATGCCGGAAAACGCTCCCCATGTAAAGGTGGAAGCCGTAAAAGGGTATGGGGGAAAGGTGTACATCTGCCGCCCCACCCTGGAGGCACGTGCGGAAAAAGCAAAGGAATTGGAAGATAGGTACGGGGCCACCTTTATCCATCCATCCAACAATATGGATGTAATCATGGGCCAAGGAACTGCGGCCATGGAACTACTGGACGAGTTTCCGGACCTACAGATCGTAATGGCGCCTGTTGGAGGTGGGGGACTTATTGCCGGAACGGCACTGGCCGCACATTTTTTTTGTAAAGATTGCCGCACGATAGGTGGCGAACCACTTGCCATGGACGATGCCTATCGCTCCATGCAGGAAGGCAAAATAGAGCACAACCAAAGCGGCACCACCATAGCCGATGGTCTTCGGACCGAATTGGGCGATATCAATTTTCCCATTATCATGTCGTATGTGGATAGTATAGTCCGCGTAGAGGAAAAGGAAATAGTCGCCGCAATGAAACTTATCTGGGAACGGATGAAGATACTGGTGGAACCCTCTTCTGCGGTTCCCTTTGCCGCCGTGTTACGGGAACCTAAAACCTTTAAGGGGAAAAAAATAGGGATTATCCTTTCCGGGGGCAACGTGGACCTTGCCAAGTTACCTTTTTAGGGTCTTAAAAAAAAGCAGGCCATAAGCCGGATTCTGTACTTCCCAATTCATCGGGAGCCTTATCATTTATCTAGGCCAGTGGTTGCCCAAAGGCTCTAACCGCCTACCCTTCAGCTCGGGCGTGCAGCCCTCGAACACTGATTTACATGGCGTTGCACCGTATAGAGTTTACCTGGTTTCACTACAGCATTACCTGTACCTGCTTTCTGTTGCACTTGTCCTCGCCTCTCGACGGACGGGCATTACCCGCTATACTGCACTGTGGTGTCCGGACTTTCCTCTCCCTTTCGGCAGCGATAAGGTGGCCTGCTCGCCACAAAGGTAACCCAATTGTTGATAAAAAAACGGTTTCCCTCCCTAAAACCTCCCCGTTTATACCTTGCTATTTTTATATTTGCAAGGCAATCGGCCAGCAAAGGCCAATTGCCTATAAACCCCTTGTTCAGTGGAACCTTTTGTAGTATCGGCCCGAAAATATAGGCCCCAGACATTCAAGGATGTGGTGGGGCAACAGGCCATTACAAATACCCTGCTCAATGCCATTGCCAACAACCATCTGGCCCAGGCCTTATTGTTCTGCGGTCCTAGGGGGGTGGGCAAGACCACATGCGCAAGGATATTGGCGAAGAACATCAATCAACAGGGCAATGAAAATCCCGATGAGGATTTTGCCTTCAACATTTTTGAACTGGATGCGGCTTCCAATAATTCGGTGGACGATATACGAAACCTGACCGACCAGGTCCGTATACCGCCCCAGACCGGCAAATATAAGGTCTATATCATAGACGAGGTACACATGCTTTCACAAGCTGCCTTCAATGCGTTCTTAAAAACCCTTGAGGAACCGCCTAAACATGCCATCTTTATCCTCGCCACAACTGAAAAACACAAAATAATCCCCACCATCCTATCTAGGTGCCAGATTTTTGATTTTAAGAGGATCACCGTAAGGGATGCGGCCGAATACCTTAAATACATTGCAGAAAACCAAGGGATAATCGCAGAGGAGGACGCCCTTCATATCATAGCCCAGAAAGCGGATGGTGCCATGCGGGACGCACTTTCCATCTTTGATAGGGTCGTGAGCTTTTCCGGTAAAAACCTTACCAGGAAAGCGGTGACGGAAAACCTCAACGTGCTGGACTACGAGACCTACTTTGAATCTACCGATCTTTTGTTGGAACACAATATTCCCGCCCTCTTGATACTTTTTAACGACACATTGGCCAAAGGTTTTGATGGCCACCATTTTATTTCCGGGCTTGCGTCCCACTTTAGGGACCTGATGGTATGCCAACATCAGGACACCATAACCCTATTGGAGGTAGGGGAAGAGACCCAAAGGAAATACCTTGCCCAAGCACAAAAGGTCACGCAAGCCTTCCTGTTGCAGGGAATCGACATGGCGAACGATTGTGACCTCAAGTACAAAAGCAGCAAAAACCAGCGCTTGCTGGTGGAACTCACCCTTATGAAACTGGCATCCATCGATTTCGATGGTGAAAAAAAAAAATCTGAACCTTTAGGATCTAAAGGGAAACATTTTTTGATCCCTCCCTCCCACTTCCGAGGGAGAGCTACGGAAAACAGTCAGGAACCTTCAGCAACACCTACGTCGGTAGCACCTACTATCCCCGCCCCTGAAATTACGTCCATTCCCGAAAAAGCAGCGGAGACCGTACCGCAAATGGATAGTGACAATATAAAAGGGGAAATGGCAACCCCGCAACCTTCCCTACCGATCCCATCCCAAGGAAAAAGGGTATCCGGACTGTCCATTTCCAGCCTTAAGGCCAAAAAGGAGCATCAACTGAACAAAAAAGAGGAACAGATAGACGAACGGCAACTGCCCAAGGAACCTTTTACCGAGGCACAATTACAGGAACATTGGGCCGATTTTGTAAAACAAATAGATGCAGAGGGGAGAAAAATCCTGGCTTCCAACCTTAACACCGATGTTCCAAAACTATTGAAGGAACATATTATTTGGATCGAACTTCCCAATGGCACCATGAAAAAGGAAGTGGAGCGGGAACAGTACCAACTAATGGAATTTCTAAAGGGCAAGCTGAACAACCACTTTATCAACCTTAAGATTACCGTGAACGAGGAAACTGCCAAAAAATTTGCCTTTACGCCCCAAGAGAAGTATGAAAAACTTCGGGAAAAGAACCCTGCCATCGAACTATTGAGAAAAGAGTTCGACCTGGATTTTTAGGACCTTCCCCCTTTTCCGGCACGCCAAACGTACAATAACATTATAACGCCACAGATCAGCAGTCCAAGCGCTTCCCGGCCCTCTTCCACGTTCTTGATATCGCCATCACCTATGGTCACCCCCTCAAAACGGGAAGGCCAGTCCAGAACGGCCGCTATAACATACATTCCAAAAAGCACCAATCCAACTATCCTTGGAAGTCTTTCAAAAAAGAACAACAACGAGGCGCAGGCCGCACTGCCATAGATAAAATACCAGAGATAGGCGTCGGGATCGTTATATTGAACATAGGCCGCCCACAGGAAAAGTATTGAAAAAACTAGGGAAAAAATCTTAAAGAACGTTTTCATAAATTACAATTTCCAATTGGAACGTTTATAAGTTTTTTTGAACGCTTATCAGGGTTCCGTAACATGACGGTGCATCAGTCCATAAACGTCAACAGCCCCAATTTTGGTATTCAAAGGAATGTTTTTGGCATTGGTAATAAAGATCGGCCAATCAGCTTCACTATCCGTGATCCTTCCATGGGATCCCTTTACCAGGGAGGCCTGCAGAGGGATAATATCCATTAATGTCCTAAAGCCCATCTTCTTTTTAAGCAACTTCCAGATCACCTTTGGCATTACGAACATATCCTTGGGGTCGGTCAGCATTTCTACGGGATCGTACCCCGGTTTTTTGTGGATATCGACCATTCGCGCATAATCTGGCGCCTTGGCATCGTCCAACCAGAAATAATAGGTGAACCAAGATGTGGCATCCGACACCAGCACAATATCTCCTGCCCGATCATGGTCCAGTCCGGCCGATTTGATACCATCTCCCGTCAGCACCTTTTCCACACCCTGAAGGGATTGAAAAAGGGCCTTTATCTTCCCAATATTGTTGGGTTCTTTTACATATATGTGGCAGACCTGATGGTCCGACACCGCAAAAGCATCGCTAGCACCCGCATCCAGCAATTCCAGGCCTCTTTCCACGCGTATTCCCAAGTATCCATTTTCCCTTAAGATCCTATTGGGATGTATGGGACGGTCCACGTTGGTGATCCCATATTCGGAAAGCAAAATAATGTTGGTATCCCCTTGGGCATTATAATGGGATACCAATTTTTCCACTACCGAATCCACCTCGCGCAGATCCTTAGAAATTTTCGCAAAGTCCAGCCCATATCTCTGAAGGTTATAATCAAGATGGGGCAAATAGACCAAGGTGAGGGTGGGGTTATATTTAATGTCGGTCGCAATGGCCCCATCCGCAATCCACTGACTGGATTTAATGGAGGTCTTGGGGCCCCAGAAACTAAAAAGGGGAAAGGTGCCAAGGGATGCCTGAAGCTCGTCCCTGAGTTCCGGGGGATGGGAATAGACATCCGGTATCTTGCGGCCGTCCGCCAAATAATTTGGGCGGGGAGTAATACTGTAATCCACATTGGAATACATATTGTACCACCAGAAGTGGTTCGCACAGCTAAACCCGTTCAATTCCCTTTTTAGGACATCCCAAATTTTATCGGCCTGTACCAAGGTGTTCGACTGTCTCCAAAACTTCACCTCATGTTCCTCCTTAAAATACCATCCATTGGCCACGATCCCGTGCTCGGATGGCAGTTTTCCCGTCAGATAGGTGGACTGTACAGCACAGGTTACCGCGGGTAACATGGGAGCAATGGCGGCGTGGTTCCCCTCTTCCAAAAATTTCTTTATAAAAGGGGTATGCTCCCCGATAAGTCGTTCGGTAAGGCCTACTACGTTCAATACAACGGTCTTCTTCATTACAAATGGTCTTTTACCCAGTTGAGTTCCCTGACGATCGATTTTCCCAGATCCATTTTTAGGTCTGCCGGCAGCACGCCCCAGGTATAGGTCTCTACCTCCAGATGGGTGGACACCGGATGGTTCCTGAGATATGCCAAGGTTTCCAAAATCTGTTCCTGTGTGGAATATAGGTCGTTAAACCTGTCCAAGAAAATGGGCACATGAAAATGGGCCCTTAGTTCGGTATGTTGCCTGTTCCCCTCCAATACAACGGGCAGGTCGTTGTACACCTTTACCTTTCCGTTTATTTTTTCCGTTACCTGGTGCAGATAGGTTGGTTCATTGAACATTTGAAGGGATTCCCATATCCGATCTTCCCTGCCCGCTTCAAAGATGATCTTTAATGCCGCACTGATCTGTACCTTGCCCACCAATAGTCCTTTTTCCGCAAGTGCCGGAAAGGTCTGTTCGGGCGATTCATACGCTAGGGAAAAATGGCAAACATCGTAGCACATGGTCAGGTGCCGTTTTAAGACGTGTACGGCCAGATCGGTCTCCATTTGGCAGTTCTCCTTTAACCAGGCCGTTCCTACCGGTAACACATAATCCTCAAAAAAATCGATGAATTCCTTGGTATTTTCGAGCAGCCCGTCGGGTTCCGGTTCCATATCCAAGTGCATATAGGAGCCGGAGGCCTGCTCCCTTTCATGGAGAAAAGCAGCGACTTCGACCAAGTGGCGGGCACCAATGGTAAGTGCTTCGTCCGTAGCCTGTTCGGTAGCAAACCAATGTCTATAACTTACGGGGGAGGTGGAGATACCTCCATCCATTCCCGGTGCTAAAATGGCCTCTAGCTGCTGGAACAGTCGTATGGTATATTCTACCCTTTCCCTACCGGTCCAATCCGGGGCATGTACCTTATCCTTTACTACGGTTCCATGGAAATCGCCGTAGGGAAATCCGTTCATCGTAAATACATAACAGTCCTTTTCGGCAAGCCAAGACTTAAAAATCTCCATATTGGCTCCAGATGCAAGCTCCCTACTGGCATTGTTGGAAAGTCTCAATCCGATTCCAAAAGGGCGATCGGGAGAGACCTCGTTCTTTATATACGGCACATACGTTTTGATGCTGTTAAAGGTGGCTTCCCAATTTTCACCTGGGTGGATATTGGTACAATAACTTAGATGGTACTGATCTTTGACGAACATTTTTCCGGTCTTTGATTCTTATTATAGAAAGGTCGTTATGGCCGACTTCATTACTTCCATGTCAATTTCGTGTACGTCATGCTTACTGCCGATATCGGAAATAAGGGTAATCGTGAGACGCCCACCAAGGTGTTCCCTAAACTCCTCTATACCCTGTAAAAGTGTTTCTATCCGATCTACTTGTATGGGCAACTTTAAACTGAACCCCATTTCCTCCATTACCGTAAGGGTCCTTCCAAGGGTATTTTCGGAAATAAGCCCTATAAGTTGGGCATAGGTAAGATCTATGGCCATCCCAATGGCCACCGCTTCCCCGTGGCGTATGCTATATTGGGTCATATGTTCCATTTTATGGGCGGCCCAATGTCCAAAATCCAACGGTCGGGAAGAACCGCTCTCAAATGGGTCGCCCCCTTGGGCGATATGGTGCATATGCAGCTCTGCACACCTGTAGATAAGATATTGCATGCTTTCCATATCCCTTTCGCGCAATTTTTTTGCGGTCCGTTCCAATTCCACAAAAAAGTCCACATCCTTTATCAGGGCCACTTTAATGGCCTCCGCAATGCCGGAAACCCAGTCCCTTTGTTCCAAGGTGGTGAGAAAACTACGGTCGTTTATAATAGCGAACGGCGGGGCAAAGGTTCCCAGAAAATTCTTCTTCCCGAAGTAGTTGATGCTATTCTTCACCCCTACGGCCGAATCGTTCTGGGCAAGTACGGTGGTAGGTATACGCAACAATTTTACGCCCCTATGGGCGATCGCACAGGCATAGCCCACCATATCCACCACTGCTCCTCCACCGATAACCGCCACAAAGGAATGACGACATATGTTGTTATCATTGATCGCCTTAAGAACCCCTTCCAAGGGTACCGCTTCATTTTTAACCTGCTCCCCGCCCATGACGGTCATACTGCCCCTAAACTGGATCCAAGGGTAGGCCATGCAATAATCCCGTACCTTTTGTTCCAAATTTGGATGGGCATCGGCCACGCCACCGTCAATGACAAAAAAGACCTTGGATACTTTGGACTCCCCGTTACCTGCGATCACCTGGTCCAGCAAGGGGTTCTTTTGATCGAACAATGCTTCGGTAAAATGTAATTTATAACGATAGGGAACGCTGAACGACTGTTCTATGGATTCTGTAATGTGCATTGTCATTTATGATTTACGTAACTGAAAAACGTTTTGCCAAAAACAGGGATACGGGCAGCAACAGGATAATGATGACACCTACCCACCATATCGAAGCACTTACCGCCATCGTGGCATCCATAAGTACCAATGAAAGCACGCCCGCCTTTACGGCCTTTTTAATATTTTGAGGGGAATTTATCCTGTAAGCCGTGATAAGGGGCCGATAGACCGCTACCGCAAACAGTATTAGAAATGGAAGCACGTATGCCCAGTTTAGGGGGGATTTGGGCATTAGGATAAGGATCAATGCCATCACCACTGCATATAAAAACCCCGAAAGTGCTATGTTGTCCCTGTTCCGGCCATGTACCTCGCCCCGGCTCACCAAGGTCACCGCCGCAATATAAATGACCGGCAGCAGTAGGTAGATCCATAAATGTGTAGGTGGGATTCCAAAGAGGAACATTCCCAACAACAGGTTGAGGCCCCTACAGGAACCCATTACCAATGGACCGAAGAACACATGGTGTTTCGCCAAGGAATCATAGAGCAGTATGGCAAAGGCCAGGAACAGGGCAACCAATGCAGCCTTGAACGAAACCAGTAGGGCGAAGATGATCCCCAGTACCAACAGTGCGCTTCCCAAGCGTATCGCCATGGACAAGGACACAGTTCCGCTAGGAATGGGACGTTCAGGCCTTTCTATACGGTCCAATTTAAGATCAAAAACGTCATTGAGCACCACCCCGCCCGCGTACAGACAAATGGAGGCCGCTACCAATAATAGCAACGAAACCAACATATGGACCGTTCCCAATTCTGGGGATGTTATGTAAATCGCCCCGGCAACGACCGCACCTGTCAATATATCCGCGGCGGCCGTAGGCAGATTTGCAGGTCGCATCAAAATGAGGCATCCCCGAAGCTTGCCGGTGTTTTTAGACGATCGTATTCCCATCAACTTTTGGTGCCTGTCCCCTTAATACACTATTGTTGTTGAACAGTTGCCGTTGATCGACGGTGTCGGTCCCCAACCAGTGTTCCTCCCTCATTTTACCATTTTTTCCAAAGGCGTGCAGGGCATTCCGGTAACATGTCTTTACCACATCTTCCCTTGGGATGCCGGACTGCAGCATCAGGGAAGCCGTTTTGGGAACCGAAAGCGGATCGCTGACGCCCCAATCGGCCGAACTGTTCACTATAATATCGGTACTTCCATACTTCCGGACGACCTCTACCATACGTTCATTGCCCATTTTGGTCTTTGGATAGATCGTAAACGCCGCAATAAAACCACGGTCCAGAACATCCTTTACCGTTTCCTCGTTATTGTGGTCTATGATCACATTGGAAGGGTCCAGACCGTGCTCCAAACAGACCTCCATACTTTTAATGGTTCCGGCCTTTTTATCCCTGTGGGGGGTATGTACCTGAACGGTCATGTTGAGTTCCTTGGCCATCTCCAATTGCATCCTGAAAAACTTGTCCTCCGCGGGTGTCTGGTCATCATAACCGATCTCCCCGACGGCCACTACATTTTCCTTATGGAGATATAAGGGCAACAGTTCCATGACCTGCTCCGCCAATGCCTCATTATTGGCTTCTTTGGAATTAAGGCCTATGGTACAATAGTGTTTTATTCCAAACTGACTGGCCCTAAAAGGTTCCCATCCGACCAAACTGCTGAAATAATCCTGAAAAGATCCCACCTGCGTCCTAGGTTGCCCGAGCCAGAACGAAGGTTCAACAATGGCTACCACGCCTGCTGCGGCCATGGCCTCATAATCGTCCGTTGTACGGGAAGTCATATGTACATGTGGGTCTATGATCATCAATTTCTCCTCCATTTTTTTATTTTAAATTTTTCCAACTAATTTTATTTTCTGTAATCTCCCTTTCAAGATCTGGATATTGGGAAAGCAATTTTTGTGCACCCTCTTTTTTGGACAGGGAGCAACAAATGGCCCCCACCCTATTTTCCAAAGGGTCGGCACTTTCCAACAATCGTTTCATATCTTGCAGTAATGGCCCTTGTAAAAAGGGACTCACCGGTCTCCAGAAATAAGGGTCCACCGTTCTGGAAGCGGCCCATCTTTCATGGGCATAATCCGATATAATCCGTGCCAGGTCCCCGTTGGCCCTCTTATCCACGTCCATGATCTGGTCCAGGTCCCTTTGCATAAAAGCGGCCTTTAGGTACATTTGGTTCCATTGGGCATCATCAAAATAACGACCCGGATAGGGATTGTTCAAAGCGATGGCATCAAATACCGTTGCTATATTTGTCCGCAAAGCGTCCACCGCCACATATTTATAATTTTCGGCAGATGGCAACAAAACCAAATATTTTAGAAATGTTTCCAGTTCCCCGGTATCCGCCACTTGTATGATACGGGCAACATTTGGAGAGAAGAAATCTTTGTCCGCTTCCAGTGCGCATACCAGCAAATATACCCTGCCGACCTGTAAAACGGTAGCCTTTTGTGAATAAAGATATTGGACGGTACCAGAATCCGAGGGGACCTGCTTTAGCCTCCGTTCAGGATCCAGCTTGGATGCCAATAGGCTATAGGCCATGAAGAAATCTCTGGAAGTCCTTAGCCCTAGCGTAGCCTTTATTTTTTCCTCCATCCATTTAAAACCATCATTGTCCAAATTTATACGGGCCTGTTCGGCCAATTCGGCACTTACATTTTCAAAAAGCATACTCTTGTCCGTAATCTATAATTATTGATAAAGAGAAATCCCGTTGCCATTTTATCAAAGGAATTTGCCGTAAGGAGACACCGTTTACAATGGCAGTACCACTTATGGACACGAAAACGGCTGATATGGTCCCTCTATTTTTTTTGTTTTAATTTTGTGCCCAAATATAAGAAAATGCTAGGTCTTAAACTACCCACCGATCCCCGATGGACGAATATTGTTGAGAAAAACATTGATGAAATCCTTACCGATCATGCCTATTGCGAACAGAAGGCGGCCAGTACCGCTATTTCACTGATCGTCAGTTTTCCCGAATACACCGATCTGGTAAAGGAAATGGTGGCTTTGGCACGCGAAGAAATAGGGCATTTTAAAATGGTGCACGACCGAATCATAGCACGTGGCCAAATTTTGGGAAGGGACAGGAAAGATGGTTATGTGGTACAGCTGCTGCAATTCTTTCCAAAGGGAGGGAGCCGCACGGATCAATTGGTACACCGACTATTGTATGCCGCCCTGATAGAAGCGAGGAGCTGTGAGCGCTTCCGACTTTTGTCCGAGCAATTAAAGGATAGGGAACTTGCCGAATTTTACCACAATCTTATGGTGAGCGAAGCAGGACACTATACCATGTTCCTAAAATTCGCCAGACAGTATGGGGAGCGGGAGAAGGTTGACCTTAAATGGGAAAATCTTTTGGAGTACGAAGGGAAACTTATTCGGCAACTGGGCCACACGGGCACGGTACACGGGTAGATCCACTCGGGAATTTTATTTTTGGGAATAGTACATCGTTTTGATGATCCCGTCGGAAAGCCCTATTTTAGGGACATGTATTTTCTTGGACCCGGACCATTTTGCGGCCGAAAGGAAGATTTTGGCAGCGGGGATAATTACATCGGCCCTGTCCGGATTAAGGCCCAATTGTGTGATGCGGTCCGAATAGCTCATTCGTTGTAAAAAATGATATTGGGAATTAAGCCAGATATAGGATAGCGACTCCCCTTCCTTCCTTCCGGACATCTTATGCAGTTTATTGATGTTTCCCCCGGAACCGATAATGCTCATCGGGCCGTTATCCTGGACATTTCCCCTGATCCATTGTTCCATGGATTTCCAGCTGCTTTCGTCCACCATATTGTTCAATAAACGGACCGTACCAATTTTAAACGACTTGGACAACTTGATCTTTCCTTCGGCGAAAAGGGTGAGCTCCGTGCTTCCACCGCCCACATCGATATAAAGATAGGACTGGTCTGTCTGGATCAATTGCTTGAGGTCGGTAGAAGCGATAATGGCCGCTTCCTTTTTTCCGTCGATCACTTCGATCTTTACCCCAGAGGCCCCATAGATCTTTTCCACGATCTCGTACCCATTGTTGGCCTCCCTAACGGCCGAGGTGGCGCAGGCCATATAATCTTCCACCCCATTGACGTCCATTAAAAGTCTAAAGGCCTTCATGGTGTTCGTCATCCTCTCTTCGTTGCGCTCGGAGATTTCCCCTATGGTAAAGGAATCCTGTCCCAAACGTACCGGGACCCGGATAAGGGAACTCTTCTTAAAAAGGGTCTTTTTGTCGGGCTCCTCGATTACGTTTTGGATCAGGAGCCGGATAGCGTTGGAACCAATGTCTATTGCCGCCAGTTTTTTTATTTTCAAGACCCTAGGAATTTAGTTTTTGGAGGTAATAATCGTACATTACAAATTGGGAGCGCAACTTAAAACGGGAATTCTTGCGATATACATTATCCTGCCGTTCATTGAATATCCTGGCCTTTACATTGTCGTTCCAGGAAATTTCAAAAGTATCCATAAGTTCCTGTTTTAATTGCGCATCATAGATCGGACAGCCCACTTCCACCCTATAGTCCAGGTTGCGGGTCATCCAATCGGCAGAGGAAATATAAATTTTGGGATCTCCGCTGTTTCCAAAAATAAAGACCCTTGGATGCTCCAAAAACTTGTCCACCACACTGATGGCCTCTATATTCTCGCTCATGTCCTTTATTCCCGGCACCAAACAGCAGATACCCCTTATTATCAACTGGATCTTGACCCCCGCATTGCTGGCTTCGTAGAGTTTATCCACCATTTTATAGGAGGTAAAACTGTTCATCTTGATCTTGATGTAGGCCTCCTTTCCTGCCTTGGCGTTCTCTATTTCCCGATCGATCAATTTAATAAACACTTTTTTGGTGTAATGGGGAGAAACGATCAGGTGTTTGTACTTATTGATCTTATAGGTGGTCTCGAAGAAGTCGAATACCATGTTCAGTTCCTTTAGAATGGGTTCGTTCGCCGTAAAAAGCGTATAATCCGTGTAGATCCTCGCCGTAGATTCGTTAAAATTTCCCGTACTTATAAATCCGTACCGCTTGATCTCTTCTTCTTCTTCCCTTTCAACAAGACATATTTTACTGTGCACCTTCAGTCCCGGGACCCCGAAGATCAATTTTACGCCCTCTGCCTGTAACTGTTCGGCGTATTCAATGTTGGCGCGTTCATCAAAACGTGCCTGTAGCTCAATCTGAACCGTTACCTGTTTGCCATTTTTTACGGCATTGATCAAACATGCGGTAACCTGAGAGTCGTTTGCCAATCGATAAACGGTGATCTTTATGGTCTTTACCTTGGGGTCCAAAGCTGCTTCCCGAAGGAAACGGATCACATAGGAAAAGGTATGGTAAGGGGTATATTGAAGGTAGTCCCTGTGCGCGATCTGATCGAATAGGCTGCCCTCGAGGCCGAATCCCTTAACGGGAAGCGGTTTTATCTTCTGGTACATCAGATCTTCCCTTCCCAAACTGGGAAAGCCCATATAGTCCCGCCTGTTATGGTACCTACCGCCAGGGATCACGCTGTCCGTATCCTCTATCTTCATTTTCTCCTTTAGGAAGTTGAGCGTATCCTTTCCGATTTCCTTATCGTAGACAAAACGTACCGGATCACTGATCTTCCGGTGCTCCACACTGGATGATATCTTTTCTATAAAACTTTTGCTAAGATCGTTGTCGATATCCAATTCCGCATCCCTGGTAATCTTGATCATATGTGCCGATATGGCACTGTAATTGAACATATTGAATATACTGCCCAAACAATAACGGATAAGATCATCAAGGATAATGACATAATCATTTCCATTCTCCCTGGGAAGCACCACAAACCTGTCTATCCCTTTCGGAATCTCGATCAGGGCATAACGGATGGCCCGTTTGCCCGGTCTTGGATCCTTGGGGTCCTTTTTCAGGATCATCCGTATGGCCAAGTAGGCCGCGGTATCCTTTAGTGTCGGAAATTGTGCCAGATCATTGAGGATGATGGTCATTAGGACCGGACTGACTTTCTGTATAAAATAATCCTTTATGAACTGGGTCTGTCCGGGCGTTATCTCCCTTTCATTTATAATGTGGATGTTCTTGGTCTCCAGTTCCTTTTCAATATCGCCCAATATTCCAAGACTTCTGGTCTGTTGGTCTATCACGATCTTCGTGATCTCTTCCAAAAGGTCTTTTGCGGTCTCCCCTCCCAAGACACTTTTGCCACTTTTGCCCGCATCGGCAATACGTTTTACAGTGGCGTACCGTACCTTAAAGAATTCGTCCAGGTTATTGGAAAAAATTCCCAAAAAACGAAATCGTTCGATCAACGGGACATTGGGATCGGCACTTTCCTGTAAAACACGTTCATTAAAATGCAACCAACTTATTTCGCGATTGATATATTGGTATCTGGATTTGATCATTTTTTAAGTTGTTTTGGAAATAAGGTCCTTTGGGTAACGCCTTTTTTGATATCCTCCCAGCGCTCCACTGAAAAATCCAATTGTACCAAACCGGAAGTGGGTACATTGTCGACGGGCAGGCTTCCCAGGGAATTGACAAAATTTGTAAAGGCATTGTTATGTCCAAAGATCAGGACGGTTTCATTTTTATCGTCAAGGGTCCGGACAAAATCCAGCACCCCACTCCCAGAAAAGTCGTACAGCTGTTTGTTGATGCCCAACTTTTCCAATGGGAAATGCAAGGTTTCCAAGGCGATCATACACGTATGGAGGGCCCTGTTGGCAGGACTGGAATAAGCTGCATCCACCTTGATATTAAGGTCTGCAAAAGCAGTGGCCACCCGATAGGCATCGGCAATGCCCCTTTCCTGTAATGGCCGATCCCTGTCCTCCACACTGTAATCCCAAGAGGATTTACCGTGCCTCATCAATATAAGTGTTTTCATTTCATTTCATTTTATGGCGCCAAACGCTCCAATTTCCAACTGTAATCTTCTTGCAGACTATACCTGATCCGATCGTGCAACCTGTTTGGTCTTCCCTGCCAAAATTCCATGGACACCGGCCTGACCAAATATCCGCCCCAAAATGCGGGCCGCTGCAATTCCTTATTGGCGTATTCCCTTTCAAGTTCCCTAAGCTTTTCCTCCAGGACTTGGCGGGAAGCGATCACTTGGCTCTGGTCCGAGACAATGGCCCCTAGTTTACTTCCTTTTGGTCGGGATTCAAAATAACCGTCCGAAAGGTTTGGCGCGATCTTTTCGGCCGCTCCCTTTACGATTACCTGTCTTTCCATATTGGGCCAAAAAAAGGAAAGGCAAACCTTTGGGTCGGCCGCAATGGCCAGGCCCTTTTCACTTTGGTAATTGGTATAGAAGATAAAACCCTCAAAGGTATACTTCTTTAAAAGTACCACTCGGTTTTTCGGAAAACCATCCAGGCCCAAGGTGGAAACGGTCATCGCATTGGGCTCGTCCACCCCTTCCGAAGCTTCCACCTCATAGAACCATTTTTGAAAAAGTTCCATGGGCTCCCCTGAAATGGCACCTTCCATAAGGGCACTTTTTTCGTAACTTTTCCTGTAATTCCCTAAATCCTTTTGCATCTCCTTGACCCTTTATAAGGGTACTGCCACCCCTTTCAACAAATTTGGGGAAAAGAAGGGAGAACACGAAAAGTATGTCCATTTTTATTTGCCCCGAACACGCCCGAAAATATCCTTAATCGGACCTGAGAAAACCGGAAATGACGGCTGTTAGGGAAAAGTGAACATACGTCCATCATCGGCGAGCTCCACGTTTGGAAAAACCTTCATGGCCTCCTGTCTGAACAGCTCAATGGAACCATATCTCGTGGAATAATGTCCCAATATCAGCAAACGTACTCCCGCCGCCAGGGCGATGGCCGCAGCTTCCTGGGCAGTGGCATGCCTTGTCTTAAGCGCCTTGTCCGATTCGGACTCCAAGAACGTGGATTCATGGTACAATATGTCCACATCCTTGATCTGCGGCACCATGGCGGGCCTATAGGCCGTATCACTGCAGTACGCATAGCTCTTTGGATCGGGCGGATCTAAGGTCAGTTCTTTATTGGTAATTATGGTACCGTCCTCCCGTATATGGTCCTCACCATTTTTTATGAGCTGAAAAAAGCAGGTATCTATCTGGTATCGCTCCAGGGCCGCTTTATCGAGCTTGCGATAGGGGGACCTTTTTTCCCTGAACAAAAAACCATTGGTATATATTCTATGATCCAACGGAATGGTCTCCACACTTACGTTCCCATCCTCGAAGACCGTTTGGGGCTCCTTGGAATTAAGTTCATGGAAGAGCAGCGGGTAATCGGTCCAAGAATCGCCCAATTTCAACAGCAGGGTAATGGCTTCCTTTATGCCTTTGGGGCCGTGTATATGCAAAGAATCCCTACGCCCCAAGAGCCTGAAGGTGGATACCAGTCCCGGCAACCCAAAAAAATGGTCCCCGTGGAGATGGGATATGAACACATGGTGGATTTTGGAAAATTTTATCTTGTGTTTCCGCAACTGCACTTGGGTACCTTCCCCACAATCGATCAGAAACAGGTGGTTCCTAATTTCCAGGACCTGTGAAGTGGGATTGGTCAGGGTCCTTGGGGTGGCGGCATAACAACCTAAGATGTGTAGTTTCATTTCAAGTTAAATAAAAATCTTCCCACTTCCCCACTAAGGGAACTGTTTTGGTCCGGAAAATCACGGCTATCGATAATCGTGGAGGAACCCGCACACAAGTGTCGGCATGTCCCCATGATACATCTTAAATTCCCAAATCCCGTTCTATTTCCTCCATTTCCACTATATCCTTGGCTTCCTGAAGGGTGGGCACGACCGTTATCCGGTCGGGCACCGACTCATAGTTTACTTTATCGGTTACCAGTACGAACGATTTTTTGGCAGCCCTGTGTTTATCCGACAGCTGCAAAAATTCCAATATATCACCGGCTTTTAAGGAATCAAAAGTAAAAAGATCGATAATTATATGGTCGTTCTTTAATTTTGGATAGGCTTTGTCCAAATTTTCCAAAAATACAGGAAGGGAAGTCTTTTCCTGCGAAACTATGGTAATTAAACCGTGTTTGTCAAAAATCATACGTTCCTATTTTATTTTCGAAGCTAACAAATAAATGACCGCCATCCGAATGGCCACTCCGTTTTCTACCTGATGAAGGATTATGGATTGGTCGGAATCGGCAACGTCACTGGTTATTTCCACTCCCCTGTTAATGGGACCGGGATGCATGATCACAATTTCCTTATCCAGGCTGTCCAAAAGGGCCTTATTGACCCCATATTGTTGGGTATATTCCCGGGTGGTCGGAAAATAGCTGATATCCATCCGTTCGTTCTGGACCCTTAGCATATTGGCAACATCGCACCAGTTGAGGGCCTTTCTAAGATTTGGCTCCACTTCCACGCCCAAGGATTCCATATATTTTGGGATCAGGGTCTTTGGGCCACAGACCTTTACATTTGCGCCTTGCAGCTTAAGCGCAAAAATATTGGAAAGGGCAACCCGTGAGTGCAGTATATCGCCCACTATTACCACATTTTTATTGGCCACGTCCCCTAGCCGCTCCCTGATGGAATACGAATCCAAAAGGGCCTGTGTTGGGTGTTCATGGGCACCGTCGCCGGCATTTACGATCGCGGCCTTCACATTTTTCGATAGAAAAATACCGGCACCGGGATTGGGATGTCGCATGACCACCATATCCACTTTCATGGAAAGAATGTTGTTGACCGTATCTATAAGGGTCTCCCCTTTTTTTACGGACGACTGGGCAGCCGAAAAATTCACTATGTCGGCGGACAGCCGTTTCTCCGCCAGCTCAAATGACAGGCGGGTACGGGTACTGTTCTCAAAAAAGATATTGGCTATGGTGATATCGCGCAGGGAGGGCACTTTTTTAATGGAACGGTTGATGACCTCTTTAAATTGATCGGCGGTTTCAAAAATAAGCTGGATATCCCCTTCATTAAGATATTTTATTCCCAGCAAGTGCTTTACGCTCAATTCGGCCATATTCCCTATCTTCCTAATGTACCGATGGCTGTATTCCCAAAAGGGATACTGTTGGTACGGTGTTAATTATTTACTGTTCAAATAAACGATGTCCTCCCCATCATTTTCTTTCCACATCACCTTTACCCGCTCCTCGTTGATGGCGTCCACCTGTCTGCCCCTGTAATTTGGCTGTATGGGCAAATGTCGGCTGAAGCGCCTGTCTATCAAGGTAAGAAGCTCGACCTCCCTGGGCCTTCCAAAAGATTGCAGGGCGGTGAGCGCCGCCCGGATACTACGGCCGGTATAAAGCACGTCGTCTATAAGCACCACTTTCTTATCATCAACCAAAAAATCAATTTTGGTCATGCTCGCCTCCAAGGGTTTGTTGCCCCTTCTAAAATCGTCCCGATAGAATGTGATGTCCAAAAAACCGAGTTCTATTTTTTTTACCCCATAATCCTTCTTGAGCAATTGCGTAAGCCTTTCGGCAAGAAATATCCCCCTTGGCTGAATGCCGATAAGTACCGTAGTATTGAAATCCAAGTGGTTCTCCAAAAGTTGGCAGGCCAGTCTATGTAGGATAATGTGTATTTCTTTGGCGGTAAGTAGTACTTTTTGGCTCATAATGGGCGCCGGGATCTTTTGAGGTACAAAAATAGGGATTTCCGCCCAATAAAATTTAGGGGACGGCAAATTATAGTTCCCAAAGTAGGGAACAAAAAAAGTCCGGGCAAAATACCCGGACTTTTATCTATGAACAAACAGAATGCTTACTTCTTCTTTGCAGCAGCCTCCATCTTATCCTTTAACGCCTGTAGTTGCTCGTTCGCATCCCCTAAGGTAGGTTTGGCTTCATCGGCACTGGCAGCGGCTTTTTTAACGGCGGCCTTTACATTGCGTTGCTCTTCTTCCCTAAAGATTGCGGTATGGCTGGCGACCACCCGTTTGAATTCCTTGTTGAATTCGATTACCTTAAACTGGGCCTCTTCACCTTTTACCAATTTCTTGCCATCTTCTTTTTCAAGGTGACGTGTTGGCACGAATGCCACGATGTCATCATTGAAGTTGATGGTGGCTCCCTTGTCCACGATTTCGGCAATGGTTCCGGTATGTACGGTATCCAAAGCGAACTCATCCTCGTATTTGTCCCAAGGGTTCACCGTGGTCTGCTTGTGGCCCAAGCTCAATTTACGGCCTTCCACGTCCAGTTCAAGAACCTCCACTTCCAAAGTATCCCCCACCGTCACAAATTCGGACGGATGTTTGATCTTTTTGGTCCAGGAAAGATCTGAGATATAGATCAATCCGTCAATTCCTTCCTCCATTTCAACAAATACACCAAAATTGGTGAAGTTGCGAACGATTCCGGTATGCTTTGACCCCAGTGGATATTTTGTAGTGATATCGGTCCATGGATCTGGGGTCAATTGCTTGATACCAAGGGACATTTTCCTGTCTTCCCTGTCCAAGGTCAATACCACTGCATCCACTTCATCGCCCACCTTTACAAAATCCTGTGCGGACCTTAAGTGTGTTGACCATGACATTTCAGAAACATGGATAAGTCCCTCAACGCCTTCGGCAACTTCTATAAATGCACCGTAATCGGCAATGACCACCACTTTTCCTTTTACCTTGTCACCAACTTTGATCTCTTCGCTAAGGGCATCCCAAGGATGTTTCTCCAATTGCTTCAATCCAAGTTGGATCCTTGATTTGTTATCGTCAAAATCCAAGATCACCACGTTCAATTTCTGATCCAGTTCCACCACTTCGTTGGGGTGGTTGATCCTGCTCCAGGAAAGATCGGTGATATGGATAAGACCGTCAACACCACCAAGGTCGATAAAGACACCATAGGAAGTAATGTTCTTGACAACACCTTCCAGTACCTGTCCTTTCTCCAATTGGCCGATGATCTCTTTTTTCTGCTCTTCGATATCGGCTTCGATCAATGCTTTGTGGGATACCACCACGTTCTTGAATTCATGGTTTATTTTCACTACCTTGAACTCCATGGTCTTTCCTACATACTGATCGTAGTCACGGATCGGCTTTACATCTATCTGTGAACCTGGAAGGAAGGCTTCAATGCCGAAGACATCAACGATCATACCGCCTTTGGTCCTACATTTCACGAAACCGTTCACAATTTCTTCCTTGTCATGGGCAGCGTTCACCCTGTCCCAAGCCATAATGGTACGGGCCTTTCTGTGCGAAAGTACCAGTTGACCACTTTTGTCCTCACGGATATCTATCAACACCTCTACCTTATCACCTACCTTTAGGTCGGGATTGTATCGGAATTCGTTCAGGGAGATGACCCCTTCGGATTTTGCATTGATGTCTATGATCGCCTCACGGTCCGTAATGTAGACCACGGTTCCCTGAACCACTTCCTCATCTGCGGTATCCACAAAGTTCTTGGTAACCAAGCTTTCGAACTCCTTTAATTTGGTGTCGTCCACCCTTTCGATGCCCTGCTCGTACTTTTCCCAGTTAAAGCTCTCCAAAAATTCCTTTGGATCACGTACCTGGGCCTCTACTTTTGTTTCTGTTGCGACATCGGTAGTTTCATCTACCTGCGCGGTTGTTTTTTCTTCAGCCATTTGCTGATCAATTATTTGTATTCCGCAGCCATCCAAGAGTTAAACAATTACTACAGAAGTTGTTATTTATTCTTTTTTCCGTTCCCTTTTCCTCTTGACTCTTTGTAAAAAGGTGTGCAAAAATACAACTAAAAAACGGTTTTACAAAGTTTTAAAACCCTAAGGATCCCAAGTGGGGCCATGCACCATTTATTTTCGCCCTTTTTTGGTGGAAATTAGGTCAAATAGTGGTATCTTGAATTGGTTAACAATAACCATTTAAAAGAGAAAAATATGAGTGTAAAGGCTAAATATCAAGGGGTTCTTACCCTTGGCGAACAACTGGGCATCAAAAATGGGGACGTTAGTGAGGAAGGCGGCACCCTGAAGATAAAGGGGCAGGCCGCAACGCCCTATGAAAAAGATCTTTTATGGGATCGGATCAAGGAAATAGGAGGGGAAAAACCTACCGATATCAAAGCGGACATTACGGTCGCCGATAGCTCCGTCTACCATCGCCACACGGTAAAGAGCGGCGAATCGCTGAGCAAAATAGCAAAACACTATTATGATGATGCCATGAAGTACAAGAAGATATTCGAGGCAAATACCGATCAGCTGAGCAATCCCGACCTTATCAAACCAAATCAGGTGCTGATCATCCCAAATCCATAATTGGGGCCCGCGGGTACCCTAAAACGCACCCGTCAAATGATTAGGGCGCCCCAAAAGGGCGCCTTTCTTTATTCCTGCCCAATGACCCTTAGCGCATGGTGGTAGATCCTATCGAACTGTTCCTCCACGCCCATATCGCTATTATCGAACTCTATGGCCCCATCCGCCTTTCGCAGCGGGGAATAGGCTCTATGGGAATCGATATAATCACGGTTCTGTACATTTTCAAGGACTTCCTCGTAGGTGATCGCCTCATCCCTGTCCAACAGCTCCTTATACCTTCTATAGGCCCGTGTCTCAGGGGAAGCCGTCATGTAGATCTTTAGTTCGGCATCGGGGAAAACAACGGTACCTATGTCACGTCCATCCATGACGACCCCTTTTTCCCGACCCATTTCCTTCTGCATCTGGACCAATTTGTAGCGCACCTCCTCTATGGTGGCCACCCTACTAACATGATTGGAAACCGCAATGGTCCGTATTTCCTTCTCCACGTTTTCGCCATTGAGGTACATTTCGGCAAAGCCCAGTGCGTCGTTAAAGATAAATTTCAGATTTACTTTGGGCAGCAATTTTATCAAGGCCGCTATGTTCTCCTGTGGCCCGCCCACAAAACCGTTCCTCAGCGCAAATAGCGTTACCGCCCTGTACATGGCCCCGGTATCCACATAAACATATCCCAAAGCCTTTGCCAGTTGTTTGGCAAGGGTACTTTTTCCCGTAGAGGAAAATCCGTCGATTGCAATCGTAATTTTCTGCATGTGCTAAAAATAAACAGAAATCCCCTATTAGGGAATATTTCTGGTGTGAAAAATAAAGGACAAGGGCGCGGAACGATGCCTACCCTTGTCCTTTCTTACGTTTATTGGAAAAAATATATCGGCACTTAGAGGGTCTTGGCATTTTTCACCCTTTCGTCGGTAAGTGCCAAGGCCACCACCTCGCTCATATCGGTAACATAATGGAAGGTTAGCCCTTTAAGGTAATCGGCCTTGATTTCCAGAATATCCTTTTTGTTGTCCGCACATAGGATAACTTCCTTTATACGGGCCCTTTTGGCGGCCAATATCTTTTCCTTGATGCCCCCTACCGGCAATACTTTGCCCCGTAAGGTAATCTCTCCCGTCATGGCCAGGCTTTTCTTCACTTTTCGCTGGGTAAAGAGCGAGACAAGGGAAGTGAGCATGGTTATCCCGGCGCTGGGACCATCTTTTGGGGTGGCCCCTTCCGGTACGTGGATGTGAACATTGTAGTTTTCCATTTTGGTGGCATCCAGTCCAAAGCTCTCCGCATTGGACTTGATGTATTCCATGGCGATGGTTGCCGATTCCTTCATCACCTTTCCAAGGTTTCCGGTGATGTTCAGGGTCCCCTTTCCCTTGGACAGAATAGACTCTATAAACAATATATCGCCCCCTACACTGGTCCATGCAAGGCCAGTGACCACCCCAGCTACCTCGTTGCTCTCGTATTTATCGCGCTCCAACCTTGGGGGGCCAAGTACCGTTTCAATATCTTCATTGGTAACCTTTACATTGTACTCCTCCTCCATGGCGATGGATTTTGCTGCGTGGCGGACCATCTTGGCAACCTGCTTTTCCAAGGTACGTACCCCGGACTCCCGTGTATACCCTTCCACGATCTTTTCCAACTGGGGCTTTCCGATCTTCAGGTCCGTTTCGGCCATGCCGTGCTCCTTTAACTGCTTTGGCAACAGGTGCCTTTTGGCGATCTCCACCTTTTCTTCTATGGTATAGCCAGAAACATTGATGATCTCCATCCGGTCCAATAGGGCCGGCTGTATGGTTGACAGGTTATTGGCGGTGGCAATGAACATGACCTTGGAAAGATCATAGCCCATTTCCAGAAAGTTATCGTGAAAATCGTTGTTCTGTTCGGGGTCCAACACCTCCAACATGGCCGAAGAGGGATCCCCTTGGTGGCTGTTGGAAAGTTTATCGATCTCATCCAGGATAAAGACAGGGTTCGACTTCCCTGCCTTTTTAAGGCTCTGTACGATCCTTCCGGGCATTGCCCCAATATAGGTCTTCCTATGCCCCCTGATCTCCGCCTCGTCACGGAGCCCTCCAAGGGACATCCGTACATACTCCCGACCAATGGCCTTTGCTATGGACTTGCCAAGCGAGGTCTTTCCGACACCTGGGGGACCGTAGAGGCAAAGAATGGGCGACTTCATATCGTTCCGCAGTTTTAGCACCGCCAAATATTCCAGTACCCTTCTTTTCACATCTTCCAGCCCATAATGGTCACGGTCCAATATTTTCTGGGCGCGCTTAAGATCGAACTTATCCTTGGAAAATTCATTCCATGGCAGTTCCAGAAAAAGCTCCAGATAGTTCCGCTGTATGGAATACTCGGCAACTTGCGGGTTCATGCGCTGCATCTTGGCCAGTTCCTTGTGGAAGTGCTCCCCTACCTTTTTGCTCCATTTCTTTTGTTTGGCCTGTTGGGCCATATCGTCCAGTTCCTCCTCATAGGATATCCCCCCAAGTTCCTCTTGAATGGTCTTCATCTGCTGGTGCAGGAAATACTCGCGCTGCTGTTGGTCCAGATCCGTCCGTACCTTGGACTGTATATCGTTCTTTAGGGCCAATTTTTGTAGCTCCACGTTCATGTATTTCAAGGTGGCCAAGGCCCTGTCCTGAAGGTTCGGCATTTCCAACAGATCTTGCTTTTCCTTTACCCCGATATTAAGGTTGGAGGAAACAAAATTGATCAAAAAGGAATTGCTCTGTATGTTCTTAATGGCAAAAGAAGCCTCGCTCGGAATGTTGGGATTGTCCTTAATGATCTTTAGGGCCAATTCTTTGATGGACTCTATGATGGCCAAAAATTCCTCCCCGTCCACCTTTGGCCGTTCTTCCTTGGTCTCCCGTACCGTGGCGGTCATATAAGGTTTCTCGGTTAGGACTTCGGCGATCTCAAAACGTTTCTTTCCCTGAATGATCACCGTAGTGTTGCCATCCGGCATCTGCAAGACCCGTAGTATCCTTGCCACGGTTCCCAACGTATTGATATCGTTCACCCCTGGGTTCTCGGTCTCCTCGTCTTTTTGGGAAACCACCCCAATGACCTTGGAACCGTTATTGGCATCCTTGATAAGGTTTATGGATTTGTCCCTCCCCGCTGTAATCGGAATCACCACCCCGGGAAACAGCACCGTGTTGCGCAATGGCAAAATGGGCAGGGTTTCCGGCAATAGCTCATTGTTTATCTCTTCTTCATCCTCTGGTGTCATCAACGGGATCAATTCCGCTTCCTCATCAATTCCGTGCAATGACATACTGTCAATATTCAAAAAATTAGCTTTCCCCATATTTTTATTTCGGTCATTCTGTCATCCATGGACAGAAATCCAGTTTTTATGTTAGTTCGGAATCTTGGGCAAAACCTTAACAATTGGCATTCCGCCCGTAAAAGATACCATAGTTGACCTATCACAAAACAATTGTTGTGCCAATACAAAATTTATTTTCAGAAAAACTGTAACAATCCTTAAATTGATTCATCTCTAAGACAAACCATATACTTTTTGAGCCACAAAAAAGACCATATTGATGATTTGCTGCAATTGTGCCTGCAAGGAAAGCAGGGTGCCCAATTGGAAGTCTACGACCGCTATTACAAAGGGATGTACAATACTGCCCTGCGCATTGTAAAGGACAGCGCCGAAGCGGAGGATGTCATGCAGGAATCGTTCTTGAACGCGTTTACGAAACTGCATACCTTTAAAGGGGAGGTCACTTTCGGGGCCTGGCTGAAACGGATCGTCATCAACAAAAGCATCCATCATTACCGGAAACAACTAAAAAAGAACGAGGTTGATCTGGATGATGTACTGTACAAGGTCGAAGATAATGATGGGGCTGCCCCAGATCATGGAATCACCGAATTGAAGGCTCAAAAAGTGATGGAAACCATGAGTCGTTTAAAGGACAGCTACAGAATTTCTTTGACCTTACATTTAATCGAGGGATATGATTATGAAGAAATCAGTACCATAATGAACATTAGTTATGCCAGTTGCCGGACAACGATATCCAGGGCAAAGGAAAGCTTACGAAAAAAATTAACAACAGCGGAATCATGAAAAAGGACAATTTGGACGAGCTCTTTGTGAACCTACGAGACTCTTTTGACACGGACGAACCGGAAATAGGGCACCGCAAACGTTTCTTGGAGAAATTAAATTCCCCAGGCGGTAAAATCGGCACTGCCAAAAATGGTAGGGCCTGGTGGAAACCGTATCTGGTGGCCGCTTCGGTGGCGCTTGTCTTCGCGCTTGGGGGCACATTGTACAACAGCAGGCCCACCATGGATGAAAAGGTGGCCAACATCTCCCCCGAAATCTCCAATACGGAGTTCTATTTTGCGAACCTGATCAATGAACAGGTCAAAAAAATGGAAAAGGAGAGTACACCGGAGACCAAAAAGATCGTAGATGATACCATGGCACAGTTAAAAATGCTGGAGCGGGACTATAAAAAAATGGAGCAGGACCTTTTGAACGGGGGCAACACCAAGTTCATCCTAAGTGCCATGATCCATAATTTCCAGACCAGGATAGACCTTCTTCAGGACGTCCTGGAACAGATAGAGACCATAAAGGATTACAATAATAATAACAAGGACATAGGTATTCTCTAGAAAACCTTTGAACGTCCACAATTAAAACAGGAACCATGAAAAAACTATTATACAACAGCTTTTTATTCCTTCTTTTTTTAACTCCCCTGTCGCTGTTCCCCAATGATGGATCGCCCAAGGGCAAGTACACCAAGGAAAAGACCATTAAAAAAGAGTATACGGTAAACTCCGATGCCCTGATGAAAATAGATAATAGCTATGGCAACCTAAACATTACCTCCTGGAACGAAAATAGGGTGGTCATAGAGGTGCGCATCAAGACCAATGGCAACAACGAGGAACGGGTGCAGAAAAAATTGGACGAGATAACCGTGGAATTCGAGGCCGGCAGCAGTATGGTCTCCGCTCGCACGGTCTTTAACAGCAGCAAAAGCAATTGGGGCTGGAACTGGGGCAACAATTCCAATGTGAATATGCAGATAGATTACATCATAAAGGTCCCCGTAAAAAACAGCGTACACCTCAGCAATGACTATGGAAGCATCATTTTGGACCGGATAGACGGCTTTGCCAAGATCAGTTGTGACTATGGACGATTGGACATTGGGGAGCTCATGGGCAGAAACAACGAGCTCAGTTTTGACTATACCTCCAAATCCCGTATCGGCTATATGAACAGCGGCCGGATCACCGCCGACTATTCAGGATTTACCATAGACAAGGCCGGAGATCTACAGATAAGAGCCGATTATACCAACGCCACGGTGCTGAAGATGGAAAATCTTGAGTATGCAAGTGATTACGGCAACATAGAGGTGGGAGAGGCCAAGAATGTTCTCGGCAGGGGCGATTATATAAATGTGAAGTTGGGCACCCTTCACGGAAATGTGGATATTGCGGCCGATTACGGTTCCCTGAGGATCGACCAAATGGCGTCCGATGCCGGAAACCTGCAGATAAATACGGACTATACAGGTGTAAAGATAGGATACCACCCCGGCTATCATTTCGATTTTGAGATCTCTACCCAATATGCCGGTGTAAGTGGAAAGGAAGAATTTGAAATCAATATAAGCAAGGAAAAATCCAGTGAAAAATATTATAAGGGATACCACGGCAAAAGCAATAGCGGCAACAACGTATCCATCAGCAGCGAGTATGGCAGTGTCTCATTTACCAAGAACTAAAAAACCGTCAACAATCGTGGTGCAAGCTTACGAGGCATATGGCGAAATACTAAAATAACTTTTCCACGCAGGTCCGCCCCCGCCTCTGGCGGCAGGCATAGGAGCAAAATAAATCTCGATTATCGAGTAATTCCACTTAGTGGGTCAAATACCAATATCTAAAAACAATAATCATGAAAAAATCAGTTATGTGGGGTCTAGTACTGCTTATGGCAGCCTCCCTAAATGCACAATGGGGCAAAAAAATAAAGGGCAACGGCAACGTGGTGACCGAAGAAAGGAGCACCGGAGATTATGGGTCCGTTTCCATTTCCGGATTCTTTGACGTGACCCTGATAGACGGATCGGAGGGCGAATTGACCCTAAAAGGGGAGGAAAACCTTTTGGAACATATCGTCACGGAAGTAAAAAACGGGAACTTGGTCGTAAAAGTGGAAAATGGGGTCAACCTCAGCCCTTCTTCTTGGAAAGACGGCATTTCAATTACCATTCCCGTGGAAAGCATAGATGGGCTTACCCTTTCCGGATCGGGAGACATCGTGTCCAAAAAAACCTTGGAGAGCAGTGATTTCAGAACCGACATAAGTGGTTCCGGAAACATTGTCCTGACGGTAAAGGCCGAAACCATTTCCGCCAATATTTCCGGGTCGGGCGACATGGAACTAAGTGGATATGCCAATAATTTGGAAGTAAGCGTTTCCGGTTCCGGCAATGTAAAGGCCTATGGCCTGGAGGCGCAAAACGTAAATGCCAATATTTCGGGCTCGGCGGATATGCAGGTAACCGCGACCGAGTCGATAAAGGCACGTGTTTCCGGATCTGGGGATATTTCCTATAGGGGCAACCCAAAAAAGATAGATACCAAATCCTCCGGTTCAGGAGACGTTTCAAAGGGGTGATCGATCCGATCTATTATCCCTAATTGGCCATGTAACCACAGCCGATCCCGTTTTCCTTTCGGAAAACGGGATTTTTAATCAATTTGCTTTTCCAAGGCCGTCATCCTCCTTTCGAACCCTCAGCAAGAGTAAGGCACCGATCACAAAAAACAGTGCCAAGAAGATAGTGGCGCTGCGCATGCTTCCGGTATACTGGGCAATGGCCCCGTAGATAAAGGTTCCTATTACGATACCTATCTTTTCGGCCACATCATAAAAACTGAAAAAGGATGTAGTATCCTTGGTCTGTGGAACGAACTTGGAATAAGTAGATCGGGAAAGGGCCTGAATACCTCCCATTACCACCCCAACACAGCCCGCGGCAATGTAAAAATCCATGGGGGTTATCACAAAATAGGCATAGATACAGATCGCTACCCAAAGGATGTTCACCACGATAAGCGTCCTGATATTTCCATAGGCATTGGATGCGCGGGCCGTTAACGTTGCCCCTGCAATGGCCACGATCTGGATGACCAGGATGCTTGTTATGAGCCCAGTGGTCCGTTCGCTGTCGGAACCCCATGCGATTTCCTCTTCCCCAAAATAGGTAGCGATGAGCATAACGGTCTGTACGGCCATGCTATAGATAAAAAAGGCGCCCAAATACCGTTTTAAGCGCAGTTCCCTTCCCAATTGTCCCCACACGGTCCTAAGCTCCCTAAAGCCATTTAAAAAAATATGCTCCTTTGGCCCCTCCCTTTTGTTCCCCTTGGGCAGATGGTAAAAGGTATACTGGCTGAAGATGATCCACCAGATCCCCACCGTTAAAAAGGAATACTTCATCGCCTTGATCTCTGCCACTTCACCCCCGTCGGCCGTAATTCCAAAAACCTCCGGTTTCATTACCATGGCCAAGTTGAACAACAATAGAATGACACTTCCCACATATCCCATGGAAAAGCCCTTGGCACTTATACCATCTTGTTGTTCCGGATAGGCGATGTCCGGCAAATAGGAATTGTTGAAGGCAAAACTCACCCAAAAGCCCACCAGGCCAAAAAAGTAGCAGAGCAGTCCAAAATAGATATGGTCCAGGGAGAACCAGTACAGTCCTATACAGGAAACCCCGCCCAGATAACAGAAAAATTTAAGGAACATCCGTTTGTTGCCCAAATAGTCGGCCACGCCCGACAATAAGGGCGTGATGATCGCGATAAAAAGAAAAGCGGCGGACGTCACATAACTGATCAGTGGGGCGCGTGCAATTTCACCTCCAAAAATGACCACTTTTTCAATATTTGCCGTCCTAAAGAGCGCCCCGTAAAAAATTGGGAATATAGCCGAGGAAATCACGAGGCTATATACCGAATTTGCCCAATCATAGAACGCCCAAGCGTTCAATAGTTTTTTACTTCCCTTGACCAATGCCATATCTGCCATATCCCTAAAAAAATAAAGCTGTCCAAAAAAGGACAGCTTTCCATTTAAATCTATAATGTAACCAAATCAGAATCCAACATCTTATTGAAAGGAAGTTACCCCAAATTTCCTGGCTTCCGCCTCCGCTTCGGGCGCCCAGACCGTTAAATTGTTGATCCTTGTATCATTGGAGGGGTGCGTACTCATAAACTCGGGCTGTGCCTGTCCACCGCTATTGGCCTTCATACGCTTCCAAAGCTCCGCAGCTTCATAAGGATTATATCCGGCAATGGCCATGATCTGCAGCCCAATTTTGTCGGCCTCCGTCTCATGGCTTCTGCTGAAAGGCAGCATGGCCCCATACTGGGTGCCCACTCCATAGGCTTGGTTAAAGATGTTCAGGGTACTCTGGTCCTGTATGACCACATTACCAGCTACGGCACCCAACTGCTGTAGGGTTCCGGCACTCATACGCTGTGCCCCATGATCGGCAAGGGCGTGCGCCACCTCATGGCCCATGACCACGGCAACACCGGTCTCTCCTTTGCAAATGGGCAATATGCCCGTATAGAAAACGATCTTCCCTCCCGGCATGCACCAAGCATTTACGGTCTCATCCTTTACCAGATTGTATTCCCATTTATAATCCTTTAGATAGCCAGCATATCCGTTGGCCGTTAACCAGCGCTCGGAAGCGGCCGCGATCCTTTTGCCCACTTTGTCGATCATTTGGGCATCGGCAGTTCCTGTCACCACCTTGTTCTCCTCCAAAAAGGCATCGTATTGTGCAAAGGCAGTGGGGAAGACCTGGCTATTAGGGTAAAAATTGAGCGTTCGCTGTCCGGTAAACGGATTTGTCTTACAGCCCACCACTCCCAAAAAGATAGCAATGGCAATAAATATCTTCTTCATAACGCATTGTGTTTAGAAGGCGAAAATTACAAAAAATATTAATTCGCCGTGAGATTCAATTCCGTAAAATCCTTGCTGACCTCTATAATGTTATTACCGTTCAATTTTGCATCCTCCAGGGTCACCGTTTCATGGTCTACCTGAATTTTCCGTATTTGGAAGGGCAGGCCGTGCAATTTTAACTTAATGGTTTCATAGGATGTGATAAAACTACCATCCTTGAACTGTTGTATGATCAATTGATCTTCTTTGCCCCTTAATTTAAAGTTCCGAAGGCTATATCGGCCCTTTTTATAATCGTACCCGTCCTGGCCATCTTCATAGACGGTGGAATTTTCCACGCCCATCTTAAAATAGACATCCAAGATCAGTTCCTTTATTTCCAGTTCGCCCACGTACTGTTGAACGGGGTACTTTGGGATAATGGCACCTTCTTTTATAAACAGGGGAATTTTGTCCAAGTCGGCCACTACCCATTTTTCCTTTCCGCCATCGACCATTTCCTCGGTCCAAAAATTGTACCATCTCCCCCTTGGAATGTACATCCTTCTTCCCTGGGCGTTGGGTTCCTGAACCGGGCAGACCAATATCTGCTCCCCAAAGATAAACTCGTCCGTTCTAAAATGTGTCTGCGGGTCCTCTTGGTCAAAATACACTAGGGATTGGATCATTGGGACACCTTCCTTGGTATATTTCCAGTACATGGTATAGATATAGGGCAACAACTGATAACGGATCTCAATAAATTTTCTGACGATATCGGTCACCTCATTATCGAAGGACCATGGCTCTTGATCGCCGTGGTCGCCACTGGAGTGGACCCTACAGAAAGGATGGAATACCCCCAATTGCACCCATCTGGTAAAGAGTTCCCCATTGGGCTGTTCGGCAAAACCGCCTATATCGGAGCCTATAAAGGACATTCCGCTCATACACATCCGCTGTACCTGTACGTTTGCGATCCACAGGTGCTCCCAAGTGGCCACATTATCGCCCGTCCACGTGGAAGTGTAGCGCTGCGCCCCAGCATAGGCCGCCCGTGTGATCACGAACGGTCTCTTTGGATAGGCAAATTTTTTAACGCCCTCGTACGTGGCCCTGGCCATTTGTGTCCCATATACATTATGGGCCTTCCTATGGCTACAAGGATTGCCATCGTAATCATGTCGTACGTCCAAGGGGAACGTCTTGGTGGGAACTTCCATTACCGCAGGCTCGTTCATATCGTTCCAGACCCCTTTCACCCCTATTTCGGCCACCAGTTCCTTGTATAGGCCGGCCCACCATTCCCGTACCTCGGGATTTGTATAATCGGGAAAATTACATTCCCCTGGCCATACTTTCCCCCTCATATAGGGACCATCGCCCCTTTTACAGAAATAATCGCTCTCCATTCCCTGTTGATACACCCAATAGTCCTTGTCCACCTTGATTCCCGGATCGATGATCGCTACGGTCTTAAACCCTTTTTCGGTCAGCTCCCGCACCATTCCCTTGGGATCGGGAAAATGGGTCCTGTTCCATGTAAAACAACGGAAGCCTTCCATATAATCAATATCCAGGTACAGGGCATCACAGGGTATTCGCAGCTCCCGGAACCTATTGGCGATCTCCATTACCCTACTTTCGGGAAAATAGCTCCATTTGGATTGGTGGAAGCCCAACACCCATAAAGGTGGAAGTTCGGGTTTCCCCGTAAGGTCCGTATAGGCCTTTACCACCTGTGGGATCTTGGGCCCAAAGAAAAAGTAGTAGTTCATTTCGCCCCCGTCCGCCCAAAAACTGGTGATGTTCCTTCTCTCATGTGAAAAATCGAAGGTGGTGCGAAAGGAGTTATCGAAAAAGATCCCATAGGCCATATTGCCATGTAGGCCCACAAAGAAAGGAATGGCCTTGTACAGTGGGTCCTGGTCCTTGGCAAAGGCATATTGGTCCATGGCCCAGTTACTGATCCGTTTACCCTTTAGGTTGCTATGGGTGGCCTTATCGCCCATCCCATAAAAACTTTCGGAAGACTGGGTAGTCTTGCTCATTTTTACGGTATTGCCCCCGTATTCGTAATTCTCTTCCCAGTGGAACCCCAGTTCGTCCTCGTTGATGATGTTACCGTCAAGATCGGAGATCTGGATCCTCATTGTCTGCCGGTCCACCAGGACCTTTAGCTTGGAGGTGGTGATCCAGTACTCTTTTTCGGCTTCCTCGATCTCCAATTGATTGTATCCAATACTGGCATCTTCACTGATCGCATAGGAGAAATCGGGCTCAAAGATATTCTCGGTGGCATATCGGAACCGAAGCGCACTGTCCCTTAACACGGTGATCTCGAGAATCACCCCGTTATCCGTGGTAAAGTATAGTTTATCGGTATCCCTTTTAAAATCTATTATTTGGTTGGGATAAAGATTCCCTTTGTATTCCAATTCGGTATTGGTGATCATGCCCTGATTGTTTTTTTGAACAAATAAAATTGAATAACGTTCATCCGCAAACGGATAGTATGCAACTCCCCATTCTTTACGTACTTTCCAACTCCTAAAAACGGATTACGCAAAAATAACGACCCCCAATGGCGGAATCGTTATTTCGGCAGAATTTTTATACCCGTGCCAAGGACTGTCGGAAATGCCGATCGTTCCGTTTTGGTAGCCATCACTACCGCCGTATTTGCGCATATCACTGTTGAAAATTTCGGTCAGTTTGCCCGATCTCCCTACGCCCATTCTATAATGGTGCCTTGGGATGGGGGTAAAATTACAGGCCACCACCAAATCGTTCTTTGCATCGTGTCCCTTTCTGATAAAGGTGAGCACCGAGTTTTCGTGATCCCCGTAATCGATCCATTGAAACCCTTCGTTACTGAACTGTTTTTCATGGAGCGCCGGACGTTCCCTGTACAGTTTGTTAAGATCTTTTACCAAGGTCTGTATGCCGATATGGAAATCGTACTGCAGCAAATGCCAGTCCAGGCTGGATAGGAAATCCCATTCGGACGACTGTCCAAATTCGGAGCCCATGAACAGCAGTTTACTGCCGGGATGGGCAAACATATACCCATATAAAAGCCGTAGGTTCGCAAAGCGTTGCCACTCGTCACCGGGCATTCTATAAAGTAGCGACTGTTTCCCATATACGACCTCATCGTGGGAAAAGGGCAACATAAAATTCTCCGTAAAGGCATAGGTCATGCTGAAGGTAAGGTCGTTCTGATGGTGCTTCCTGTAAATAGGCTCCTTCTTAAAATATTCGAGGGTATCGTGCATCCAGCCCATCATCCATTTCATGCCAAAACCCAACCCTCCGATACTTACAGGGCGGGAAACCATGGAAAAGGAGGTAGACTCCTCTGCAATGGTCTGTACGCCATCAAAACTTTTGTAGACCTCTTCGTTCAGTTCCCTGATAAAGGAGATGGCCTCCAAATTCTCGTTGTTCCCATATATGTTCGGGTCCCACTCGCCTTCCTCCCTGGAATAATCCAGGTACAACATGGAAGCGACCGCATCTACCCGTAGCGCATCGGCATGGAACTGATCCAACCAAAACAGCGCATTGCTTATCAGGAAGGCCCTCACTTCGTTCCTTCCGTAATTAAAGATCAAACTTTTCCAATCCGGATGATAGCCCCGTTTCCTGTCGGGGTTTTCATAAAGATGGGAACCATCGAACCAACCTAGTCCGTGTATATCCTCGGGGAAATGGGAAGGCACCCAATCCAATATCACCCCAATACCGTTTTGGTGCAGTCTGTCTATAAGGAATTTGAAATCCTCCGGTTTCCCAAAGCGGGAAGAGGGCGCAAAATAACCGGTTAGCTGATAGCCCCAAGAGGGCTCGTACGGAAATTCCATGATCGGCATGAACTCCACATGGGTAAAGTTCATTTCTGTCAGATAACTGACAAGCTCATCCGCCAGTTCAACATAGGAGAGGAATTCATTGCCATTCTTGCGCCTCCAGGATCCAAGGTGTACCTCATATACAGAATAAGGGCAGTCCAGCCCGTTTTTTGTCTTTCTGTTATCCATCCAAGCTGCATCCTTCCAGGTATGTTTGTCCTCCCATACCACCGATGCGGTCAAAGGCGGGTGTTCGCAATACCTCGCAAAAGGGTCTGCCTTTTCGGTCACGATGCCCTGGTTATTGGAATGTATCCTATATTTATAAAGGGTTCCCTTGCCGATATCAGGGATAAAACCTTCCCAGATCCCACTTCCGTCCCATCGAACGAACAGCTTATGGTCCTCTTGCCAATAATTAAAATCGCCCACAATATATACTACATGTGCAGTAGGGGCCCAGACCGCAAAATAGGTTCCTTTTACCCCATTGACCACCATGGGGCGGGATCCCAATTTTTCATAAAGCCTGAAATGTTTGCCTGCTTTAAATAGGTTGATATCAAAATCCGTAAATAGGGAATGTGCTATAACTTCTGGCATGTATTTTTATTTACTGCAATATAAAACAACTTTGAACATTTAACGCGCTTATTTCCCCTTGAAAAAGTTTTGAGCAGCTCAATTGTCACAACTTTTCCCGAATTTTGGCGTTTAAAAAAATTTTGGAACGCTTTTTGAAACGTATTCCACAGTAAGGGGATTGACCCCGTTAATAGGACAAACAATTTAAAACATACAGTATGAAAAAAGTCAGTACGATATTCGGAACATTTTTGGCCCTTTTTATAATTTCCTGTGATGGGGAAGATGGTCGTGATGGCGTGGACGGATTGGACGGAGTTAACGTAGTGGGCAACATCTACGAAATAGAAGACGATTTTACCCCGGACAACGATTATTCCCTTCTTTTTAATTTCCCCGATACGGTGGAAGTATTTGAATCGGACGTGGTACTGGTCTATATCCTCTGGGAACAGACCGAAAACAGTGCGGGCGAGGCGGTGGACGTATGGCGTTTATTACCACAGACCCGTTTGCTGGACCAAGGAATCCTGCAATACAACTATGACCACACCTATTTGGACGCTCGGATCTTTTTGGAATCGGATTTTGACCTAGGTACCCTTCCATCCGGCGATACGGATAACCAAGTGTTTCGAATTGCCATTATGCCCGCGGATTATGCCGAGGCAAAAATGGACCGATCCAATATAGCTTCTGTAATGCAGACCATGGGAGTTTCCGAAAACGAAGTGCAAAAAATAGCATTGGACTAATCTTTTGCCCTTCCTATAAAATTACTCCCCGTGACCTATTGTCATGGGGATTTTTTATGGTAGCAATCCCCAAAACCTTCCGGTGGAAATATCCGTAGGTACTTTTCAATTGTAAGAAATATAAAAGTTATACGTCCAATCCCATACCAAAAAATAGTTACGATGATCAAAAAAATAGCTTTGTTGCTCTGTGTGGTCCTTACCGGATGTAAGGGCAATTCCCAAGAAAAAAATACATCTGCCAAAACTGCCGATACGGGCGAAAAAAAGTTCGCTGTCACCAAGACCAAGGATGAATGGAAAAAGGAACTCACCGACCTGGAATATTATGTCCTGCGCCAGGCGGGGACCGAAACGGCCTTTACGAGCGACCTATTAAAGGACAAGGGCCCTGGGGAATATGTTTGTGCAGGCTGCGGTACGCCTGTATTCAAGGCAGAGCACAAATTTGATTCCGGAACGGGCTGGCCCAGTTTCGATCGGGCCATAGAGGGAAACGTGGCCTATGATGTGGACTATAAGATCGGGTATAAACGTACAGAGGAGCATTGCGCCGTCTGCGGTGGCCACTTGGGGCATATGTTCGACGACGGCCCCCAAAAGACCACGGGCAAGCGGCATTGTATCAATGGGGCGGCCCTTGATTTTGTGCCGTCCAAGTAAACGACCTCGGAACAAGCCCGCAGGGCTTATGGAGGAAAATCAGGATAACCCGCCGGAGGCGGGCGGGCAGGCGTCAGAGGAGGACAGGCATCGGAGCATAATTGATTTCGATTACAGAAGAAATTACACTGAGCGGGTAAAACCAAGTTCAACATACATTTAAAACAGCTTTACAGATCATGGACAACAAATATCCCATTACAAAGACCGAGGAGGAATGGAAAAACCAGCTCTCCGAGGAAGAATACAGGATCTTGCGCAAAAAAGGCACGGAATATCCGCATACGGGGCAGTACAACGTACATGCTGCCGATGGTTCTTATCACTGTAAGGCCTGCGGTGCCAAACTTTTTGAGAGCGACCATAAATTTGACAGCGGTTGTGGATGGCCTTCCTTTGACCAAGCGGTGGAAGGCGCCATTGAATACATTCGGGACAATACCCATGGCATGGTCCGTACCGAAACCGTATGTGCCAACTGCGGAGGCCATCTGGGCCATGTCTTTGATGACGGCCCCAGGGAAACCACCGGGCAGCGCTACTGTATCAATTCGGTCAGCATTGGCTTCGATCCACAAAAATAGATCCGCCCCAACACTTCATCCAACCTGCACCAATGGAGAAAAAAGGGATTCCGGAAAACTATCCCTTTCGTTGCATACCAGTGTTTATCAAGTGCCTTTATGGATGTGACCAAGCAACCTTACGTTCTACCGCTTATTTTTAATGCCCCACTAGGGGGTTTAGGTTTGGTTTTGTAACTTTGCAACTTCAAATTCCAAGGACCGGTCCGCCCAATCTGGCCAATTGAGATAATTGGTGGTACGGTAAGCGGTCCAAAGGCTTTTTTAGGATGCACGGCAATGCTGTGGGAATATAAAAAGCCAAACGGATACGTGCAAAAAACATAATTTAGCCACTTGAAAAAGTGCAAACCAGTTCAATATAAAAAATACAAATAAATGAGCAATTTCGATGTTATTGTTTTGGGAAGTGGCCCCGGTGGCTATGTCACGGCCATAAGAGCCTCTCAATTGGGACTTAAGACCGCTATTATTGAAAAGGAAAGTTTGGGCGGTGTTTGTTTAAATTGGGGGTGCATCCCCACCAAGGCATTGTTGAAATCGGCCCAGGTATTTGAATATCTGAAACATGCGGGCGACTACGGACTTAAAGTAGATGGGTTCGACAAGGATTTTGATGCCGTAGTTAAAAGGAGCCGTTCCGTTGCCGATGGAATGAGCAAAGGGGTGCAGTTCCTGATGAAGAAGAACAAAATTGAGGTGATCAACGGTTTTGGCAAATTGAAGCCCGGCAAAAAAGTAGTGGTCACCGATGCCGACGGCAAGGATACCGAATACGGGGCCGAACATATCATCATCGCTACCGGTGCCCGCAGTAGGGAACTTCCTTCCCTGCCCCAGGACGGCAAAAAGATCATAGGGTACAGACAGGCAATGACCTTGGAGAAACAGCCCAAAAAACTTGTGGTGGTAGGCAGTGGTGCGATCGGGATAGAGTTCGCCTATTTTTACAACTCCATGGGAACGGAAGTGACCGTGGTGGAATACCTCCCCAATATCGTGCCCGTGGAAGATGAGGATATCTCCAAACAGCTGGAGCGCAGTTTCAAAAAGACAGGGGTCAAAATAATGACCTCTTCCGAGGTAACCAAAGTGGACACCGGCGGAGAAGGTGTAAAAGTGACCGTAAAGACCGCCAAAGGGGAGGAAACCTTGGAAGCGGACATCGTTCTATCGGCCGTGGGCATCAAGACCAACATCGAAAATATAGGATTGGAAGAAGTGGGCATCCCAGTTGACAAGGATAAGATCACGGTAGATGAATTTTATAGGACCAAAGTTGCCGGGTACTATGCCATTGGGGACGTGACCCCAGGGCAGGCATTGGCGCACGTAGCCTCCGCAGAGGGCATCCTATGCGTGGAAAAAATTGCGGGAATGCATGTAGAACCCTTGGATTACGGCAATATCCCCGGTTGTACCTACTGTACCCCGGAAATAGCTTCCGTGGGACTTACCGAAAAACAGGCGAAGGAAAAAGGATACGAGATCAAAGTAGGGAAATTTCCCTTCTCCGCCAGTGGAAAGGCCAAGGCCGCCGGAACCCCTGACGGTTTCGTAAAGGTCATCTTTGATGCCAAATACGGCGAATGGCTGGGCTGTCATATGATCGGGGCCGGTGTCACCGATATGATCGCCGAGGCGGTCGTGGCAAGGAAACTGGAAACTACGGGGCATGAAATCCTTAAGTCGGTACACCCGCACCCTACCATGAGCGAAGCGGTCATGGAGGCAGTGGCAGATGCGTACGGCGAAGTTATCCACCTATAGGAACCGTGGCTGCAGCATTGGATCTGTCCGACGCTGCAGCTTTTCTAAACATATAAAAAATGCTAAAAGTTTTTAGGGCCATCGCCATCTTGGAAGGCATTTCCTTTTTATTGCTCTTTGGGCTGGGCATGCCCTTAAAGTACAGGGGCAATATTCCCGAACCCAATATGTACATAGGCTACGCCCATGGATTTTTGTTCATAGCATATGCGGTGCTCGCCCTTTTGCTGACGATGGAAAAAAAATGGGGCATAAAAATGTTCCTTATCCTGTTTGTGGCTTCACTGCTGCCTTTCGGGACCTTTTATGTGGACAGCAAGTACTTAAAACCCATGATCGCCCCCAGCAATTAGGACTCTGTGGGAAGTAGGTCACAGAACCAGAACTCATTGTCCCAGACAAGGTCCTCTTTGGAAAAACAGTCGTCCCCATCTTTGGAGGGGCCATACCGTTTTTTGACGATTTCGCCAATTGTGAAGTCGACGGGAAATTGAAAAATGGGACCGTCGTACACAAACGTATGGAATTCGCCATTTTCACCACAGGCATCCACCCCTTCTGGCAGCTCGTTCAGAAAATCCATATCCACTTTCCTTCCACAAAAAGAAGGGTCCAAGTATTTAGCATTTACACACACGGTAATCGCTTTAAATCCGGCATCCAAGAACTCGGCCATTAATTTTTTCGTATCCCCTTTCCACAAGGGAAAGACCACCTTTATTCCCACTTCCGCCAATCTATCCTCTCGATATTTTCGAAGATCTTCCAAAAAAATATCCCCAAAGAAAGCCTTGGTATACCCTTGTCCCTTAAGGTCGGACATTAAAGTTCGCATGGTACGATCATAAGCTTCCATGGAGATATTGCCGTTAAGGGCCACCATTTGAAGCGGAATGCCCACGGACCGTGCCTGCATCTTGAGAAGGGAAATGCGCAAGCCATGCATGGATACCCTATCCACCTCACCGTTTACGGTGGTCACCAATTTGGAAATTGAAATGGAAGGGTCTTCCAAAACCTTGTAAAGTGCCAGGACCGAATCCTTTCCGCTGCTCCAGTTAAAATAGGACCCCACTACAGAAAACTTTTGATTGCAAGGTCATAGCTCCGAAGGCCGAAACCTAAAATCACCCCCTTGGCACTTGCGGAAATATAGGATTGGTGCCTAAATTCCTCCCTTGCGAAGGTATTGGAGATATGCACCTCCACAACTGGGGCGTCTATGCCCTTTACGGCATCACCGATCCCAATGGAGGTATGTGTATAGGCCCCTGCGTTCAGGACGATTCCTTCATAGCCCCCAAAGCCACATTCATGTAATTTATTAATGAGTTCCCCTTCCAAATTGGACTGGTAATATTCCAGCTGCAGTTCCTGAAAACGGAATTGCAGTTCGGAAAAATAATCCCCAAAGGTGGTACTGCCATATATTTGTGGTTCCCTCTTTCCCAGCAAGTTGAGATTTGGCCCGTTGATTATGATTATTTTCATCCGTTCGTTTTTATTTCTATGGGTGGTCAGATGCTCTAGCCCATCAACAGCACGGCTGGCATCAAAATTTAGTACAACTCCCTTATCAACGGTAAAAATATCAAAATATAGTTCATAAAAAAAAAATACCGACCACAACCTCGGAGCAGGCCGGTAGGGCCTATAGCGGAAAAACAAAATACCCTTCGAGGAAATTGCCGGAACCTGTTGGGCATTGCCCAAGTGGACGACCTTGGGCGCTTCCGTGAGCCTTGGTGCACTGGAATATGGCATGATCTGGTTTATAGTACTATCTTTGGGCATGATTTGGGAGCACACCTTAAGAGATTTCCAGCATTACCTTGCCATAGAACGGGGGCTTTCGGCAAATTCCATAGCCAATTACACCATGGACGTGGAAAAATTGATCCGGTTTCTGGAGGTAAACTCCATCTCCGAACCTCCTGGTTCCATTGGGAGGGAAACCGTGCAACGGTTTGTGTACGAGGTTGCGGCTACGGTGAATCCAAGGTCGCAGGCGCGTATCATTTCAGGATTAAAAAGTTTTTTCAACTACCTGATCTTTGAGGATTACCGAAAGGACAATCCCCTGGATCTGATGGAAACGCCCAAGATCGGCCGAAAATTGCCGGATACGCTTTCGGTAGCCGAAATAGATGCACTTATACACGCCATTGACCTATCTACAGCGGAGGGGGAACGGAACCGGGCCATGTTGGAGACCCTATATGGATGCGGGCTACGGGTATCGGAACTGATAGGCCTAAAAATTTCGGACCTCTATTTTAACGAAGGCTTCATCAAGGTAACGGGAAAGGGCAACAAACAGCGATTGGTGCCCATTAGCGAGCTGAACCAAAAATATATCCAGATCTACCAAAAGGAGATCAGGGTCCATATGAAAGTTCAAAAGGGATGCGATGACATCCTCTTCCTTAACAGAAGGGGCAAGGGACTTAGCAGGGCCATGATCTTTACGATCATCAGGCAATTGGCCGCAAAAATAGGATTGAAAAAAACCATTGGGCCCCATACGTTCAGACATTCCTTTGCCACCCACCTATTGGGCAACGGGGCCGACCTCAGGGCCATTCAGCAGATGTTGGGACATGAGAGCATCACTACCACTGAAATCTATATGCACGTGGACAGGACACAACTGGCCGACGTACTGAACCGTTACCATCCCCGCAAATAGAAATAGGGCGGCATGGAGGACCCGCTGGCCGATTATTTACTTAGATTGCTTTCCTGGTGTTTGTAAAGGCTATAATCCTTTTTAAAGGGGCGTATGATCAGGCGCGCTTCCCGATCGAAACGGATGTAGTTATATACCCAATTAATAAAAACTATGGTACGGTTTCTAAACCCTATCAAAAAAAAGAGGTGTACGAACATCCATACGAACCATGCAAAAACCCCTTGGAACCGGTAATTCCTAAGATCTACCACGGCCTTGTTCCTCCCCACGGTGGCCATGCTCCCCTTGTCCCTATAAACAAAGGGTTTTAAGGGTTTCTTTTCCAACAGTCGAACCAGGTTATCGCCCAGATTGGCACCTTGTTGCATGGCAGGCTGGGCCATCATGGGATGTCCCAAAGGGAACTCGGGTGTGACCATACAGGCTATATCTCCCACGGCAAACACATCGGGACAGCCTTCCACTTGATTAAAATGGTTTACTTTGAGCCGGTCTCCCGGCACCACGAACTCCTTGGCATCAATGCCTTTTATTAAAGCGCCCTTTACCCCCGCCGCCCAGACAAGGGTAGCGGTCTCAAAAGTCACGTCGGTTGCAGTGGTGGCCAGTTTCCCATCATAACCCATTATCCGCGTTTCCTTCCAGACTTGCACCCCTAGTGTTTCCAGAAAATCCTCCGCCTTCCGCGATGCCTGTTCGCTCATTTCCTTAAGGATCCGTGGTCCGGACTGCACTAGGTTGATCTGTGCCCTGCGGGTATCCAGATCGGGATAATCCTTTGGCAAAATCCCTTTTTTTATCTCGGCCAGTGCCCCCGCCAGTTCCACGCCCGTTGGCCCCCCGCCCACGATCACAAAATTCATCAGGGCATCCCGTTCATGTAGGTCATCGGTAAGCAGTGCCCTTTCAAAATTTTCCAAGATCAAACTTCGAAGGTTGAGCGATTGGGGAATGGATTTCATCGCCATACTGTTGCGCTCTATTTCGACGTTCCCGAAAAAATTGGTCTCCGAACCCGTGGCAAGCACCAGATGGTCATATAACACAAGCCCGATATCGGTATAAATGGTCTTCTCCGTCACCGAAATTTCCCTTACCTCCGCCAGTCTAAAGAAAAAATTGGGGTAATCCTGCAATATTTTTCGAATGGGATAGGCAATGGAATCCGGTTCCAGTCCGCCTGTGGACACTTGGTACAAAAGCGGTTGGAACGTATGGTAATTATGTCTGTCCAGAAGTACTACCTGCACCTCTTTTTTGCTCAATTTTTTCGCTAAGGCAATCCCAGCGAAACCGCCTCCGATTATTACAATTCTCGGAAAACTGGACCTTGGTATGTTCATATCACAATTCATGCCCCTAAAATAAACATTCGACCGCATGCGGCACCTAGGAAAATTCCCTTTTTGTTATATTTATGCCGATACACCTAATAATTGACCAAAATGAAAAGACCATTACTCCCATTCCTAATTCTTTTGATGTTCATGGACCCTTCCCATGCGCAAAAAACCCCATCGGAAGTCCTAAAAAACCTGGACAAAAAACAAGATGTCTATGCAAACATGGCCCAAGATATTTGGGAGTTTGCCGAAATGGGCTATCTGGAAGAGAAAAGTTCGGCACTGTTACAGGAAACACTTGAAAAAGAAGGTTTTGATATAAAAAAAGGCGTTGCGGGCATTCCTACCGCCTTTGTAGCGGAGTATGGAAGCGGGACACCTGTAATAGCCATCCTCGGGGAATACGATGCCCTTCCCGGCCTGTCCCAAAAGGCGGTTCCCGAAAAGGAATCGGCCGGTAAGGCGGCAGGGCATGCCTGTGGGCACCATTTGTTCGGTACCGCTTCCACCGCTGCCGCAATTGCGGTGAAAGAATGGATGGTCGCCACCAAGACAAAGGGGACCATCCGGTTTTACGGATGCCCCGCAGAGGAAGGGGGATCGGGCAAGGTCTATATGGTTCGGGAAGGACTTTTTAAGGATGTGGACGTCGCCCTTCACTGGCATCCCGGTGCCAGCAACGAGGCCAGTGCCGGAGCCGCCCTTGCCAACAAATCGGCCAAGTTCAGGTTCCACGGTATTTCAGCCCATGCCGCCGGATCGCCAGAAAAAGGCCGTTCGGCCTTGGATGGCGTGGAAGCCATGAACATGATGGTGAACATGATGCGCGAACACATTCCGTCGGATGCACGGATACATTACGTGATCACCCAAGGTGGGAAAGCTCCCAATGTGGTTCCCGATTTTGCCGAAGTATACTATTATGCACGGCACAACAACAGGGAGGTGGTGATGGATATCTTTGATAGAATGGTGAAAGCAGCTGAGGGCGCCGCACTTGGAACGGGCACCACAATGGAGTATGAAATGATCGGTGGGACCCATGAACTGCTGCCCAACCTCACCGTGCAAAAAGTAATGTACGACAACCTCGTAAAAGTGGGTGGCATCACCTACTCGCCCGAAGAATTGGAATTCGCCAATAAAATTGCACTGACATTGGGACAGGAAAAAGCCGATCTGGAAACCGCCAAAAATATTGAAACCTATAGTACCGAGGCCAAGGCCTATGGATCCACAGACGTTGGGGACGTAAGCTTTACGGTGCCCACCGCAGGGCTCAGTACGGCCACCTGGGTACCTGGAACCCCGGCCCATAGCTGGCAGGCCGTTGCAGCGGGGGGTACCACCCTGAGCAAGAAGGGAATGATGGTAGCGGCAAAGACCCTTGCCCTCACGGCCATGGACATTTTTAAGGACAATGGCCTTATCACCAAGGCCAAAGAGGAGCTGATCGATAGAAGGGGAAAAGATTTCGAATATATACCATTATTGGGCAATAGGGCACCGGCACTGGATTACAGAAAATAGTGCGCCAGTACATTTAGGGAACCGATAGTTTTCCAACTATCGGTTTTTTTATGTGCATAACTGTAACAAAAGCATTTTTATCCATACCAATACATAAGCAATACCAAAAAGTGACCAAAGAACTGGAACACCGTTTTGTAACCGAGCTGGAGAACAATCAGAACATTGTTCACAAGGTCTGTTCCCTGTATACGAACGACACTGATTCGCACAAGGACCTTTTTCAGGAAATTACCATTCAGCTATGGAAGGCGTATCCCAAATTCCGGGGCGAATCCAAATTCAGCACTTGGATGTACCGGGTGGCATTGAACACTGCGATCACCCTCTACAGAAAATCGAAGAAAAAAATACAGACCCAAGATTACGAATCGGTGCTGTTCAAAATAAAGGCGGAAGAATACGACGATACACAGGAGCAGCAGTTGAAGTTGCTCTATGACGCGGTCAGGGAACTCGGCGATATAGAAAAGGCGCTGGTTTTCCTTTACCTGGAAGATAAGGACTACACAGAAATTGCCGAAACCTTGGGGATAAGTGAAGTAAATGCAAGAGTGAAGATGAACCGGATAAAAAACAAATTAAGAACCATACTTAATCCTTGACGATATGATGGATGAACTGGAACTATTAAAAAGAGATTGGCAAAAAAAGGAAGTGGGACTTCCTAAATTGTCCTATGGTGATATTTATAACATGATATGGAAAAAATCCTCCTCCATTGTCAAATGGATCTTCTATATCAGTATGATCGAATTCGTATTCTGGGCAGTGTTGAACATTGCCTTTACGGATGCCGAATCTTGGAGCCTATTTAAAAAGATGCATATCTATGAGTTTACCGTCATCCTTATGGCGATCAACCATTTGGGACTACTGTATTTTATCTACAAATTCTACAGAAACTACAAAAAAATATCCTTTACCGATTCTTCCCGCCACTTGATGAAAAACATCCTGACCACCAAGCGGACGGTCACACAATATGTTTGGTTCAATTTGATCATTTTCACCATATCCATGATCACCATGATCTATGGCAGTGTCATTTATGGCCCCGATAGTGAAAAGATCATATCCGCTGCCTCGGAGGCGGGCAATGAAACATTGTTCTGGCTGGTAATCGTAGGTATTTCCATAGTGGCAACCGCCATTTTATTGCTGTTGATATGGCTGTTCTACAAACTGCTCTATGGAATTCTGCTAAAAAGATTGCGAAAAAACTACAACGACCTTAAACAATTGGAAGTCTAGTGTGGTAATCTGAAGGACAGATGACAAAAATTTTTCTTCTATTTTTTCTTTTGAACGGGCAATACCTGCAAGCGTAGCAGTAGCTACGCGGAAAAATTTTTCGCAGTGCAAAGGAAAAAGAGCGAAAATCAACTGGCTTTTTACGGGTCACCGCACTAGTGTAGTGTCGAGCTTGGTTTGTCGGTGAAATGGCTGTTATTTTTTTATCTGGACAAGGCAAAAGAAGTTTGCACAGCCTCCCTGACGTCGCAGAAGCTTTTTCGGAGCCATGCTGCTTTGGCGAAAGGCTAGCGGAGGCACAAACTACGGAACCATTCTTTAAGGAAGACCAGGTGAAAAAGAACGGGAGTTGGGGAGGCTGAAATAGGGTTACACTTCGCCCTACCAATTTCGCTGTTTGTTCTCCTCCTCATAGGCCAACAGGTCTGCTTTGGATATTACCTTTAGAAAGGACGGATGCTGTTCTATGGCATATTCCATTTTCTCGATGATGGATTCAAAGGATTCGTTTTCGTAATCTATTTCCAAGGGCTCCTTTATTACAATGGACTGTAAAATGCCCTTTTTCTTTACGCGGAGCCCCTTTTTGTCGAAAGAGCGCCTAAATCCGTCAATCACCACCGGAACCACTATAGGTCTATATTTTTTGATGATATGTGCCGTACCCTTGCGCAACGGTTTCCAAGGAGTGGTGGTCCCTTGGGGAAAAGTAATGACCCAACCATCCTTTAAGGCAATCCCGATATTGGAGATATCGCTCAACTTTACCTGCCTATTTACATCCTGCCCCTCCGATCTCCAGGTACGCTCTATACTGATCGATCCCGCATAGGCCAAAATTTTGGTGAGCAAGCTCTTTTTCATGGTCTCGGCAGCGGCCACATAGTACATATTCAGTTTGGGCTGCCATATATAACCCACATTTTTGATATTGTTTTCCCTACCGCTAAGACTGGCATTGAAAACATGGAACATGGCCACCACATCGGCGAAATAGGTTTGGTGGTTGCTGATGAACAGTACGTTGTTATCGGGAAGCGCACGAATGATCTCCGAACCTTCTATCTCCAATTTATTGAAACTTTTGTAACGCTGATGGGTGATGACCGCCAAAATACGGATCAGCCATTTTTTAAGAAACAGGCTATGCCCGAAAGGATTTTTGCTAAATAGGCCCATAATTCATGTTAGAACATACAAAAATACAAAATATGGATCTTACATCACTTGTTTGAACAGTTCTTTAACTTCACTTAACATCATGGCCGTGGCCCCCCATACCATATGGCCATTCAATTCAAAGGCAGGGACCGCTATATTTTCGGCATAGGAGGTGGTCAATGTTTGGCGTACCACCCTTCCATCGTCCATAAAATCGCGCAATGGCACTTCCAGGAGCGCTTCCACTTCACTTTCCTGGATTTGGAACGGTTGTACGATGGGGTAAAGGCCCAGAAAGGGCTGTACCTCAAAATTACTGGGAGGGATATAGATCTTGGAAAGCGCCCTAACAACCTCTACGGCGTGGGGCGCTACGCCGACCTCTTCCGAGGTTTCCCTAAGGGCGGTATGTTCCAGATCGGCGTCGCCCTTCTCCATTTTGCCGCCGGGAAATGCCACTTGGTTGGAGTGCACCCCTGGATAGGTCTTGCGCAAAATGAGCAACAAATGGGTCTCCCCTTTCCTATCGGGGTAAAAAAGGGCCATAACAGCGGCCATTTTTGGTTTTTTTTTCTGAACGTCAAGGGCCTTTAAATGCACGATACGCTCTTCCGGTGCCATTTTATAGTGGGAATCCTGCCCTGGAAGTGGCAGATTCTTTATTTTTGAAATGCGTTCAGTAAAATTATCAAACTCCATGAGATTAAGATCAATCCTTTTAAAGGCAATAGTACCATTATTTTTTTTCGCTTCCTGCAAGGACGCCCCCAAAGATACTACGACGGCGGCGCCCAAAAAAGTGACCGTTAAAAAGGACAGCCTCCCACAAAAGTCGGAAAAGGAAGCGGAACCCGAATTTGTGCTCACGGAAGACAATGCGATCGATTTCTTTTTCAATTATTCGAAAACCCTGACCGAAAATACCGTGCGGATCACTACCGATTTTGGACAGATCACCATTGAGCTCTTCGACAACGTACCTTACCATAAGGCCAATTTTATCTATCTGACCAAAAAAGGATATTTTAAGAACACCTATTTTCACAGGGTGGTAAAGGACTTTATCATACAGGGTGGCAATGCCGACAATGCCGAAACCGGAAAAAAGCGCAGTGATATTGGCCGTTACCTCCTTCCCCCGGATACCGATAAGGGCCATCGTCACCATAGGGGAACGGTCTCCATGCCTAGCAGTGCCATAGACAATCCCCATATGCTGGCCTCCCCGTACGAATTTTTTATAGTCGTGACCAGCCCGGGTTCCTATCATCTTGATGGGGAATATACCGCATTTGGAAAGGTAGTGGAAGGAATGGACGTAGTGGACGAAATAAACGCCCAACCCGTTGATGAAGGGGACTGGCCATCCCGGAACATTTACATTACCGATGCCGAGGTCATTCGTTGACCTTGTAGATACTGGGAAGTGCGATCTTAAAGCGCACCGCCATTAAACGTATCCCGATCACCAGCAATATGGCCGCCAAATAGGCGTAGGCATCGTCAAAGGGCAGTTTTCTGAGCAAAAAATAACCCATGCCCCCTATGATACAGGCAGTGGCATATATCTCCCTTCTAAAGATCACCGGTATCTCATTGCAGAGGATATCCCTGATGACGCCACCAAAACAGGCAGTAATGGTACCCAGACCAATACACATAATCGGCGACAGCCCAACGGCCAGGCCTCGCTCTATACCTACCAAGGTATAAAGGCCAATGCCAATGGTATCGAAAAGGAACAGGGATCTCCTGATATACTTTAGCCTCGTCCGGAAGGAAATGGCAAATACGACCGACCCCAAAATGGTAAAAAGATATGTGGGCTCCTGCAACCAGATTACCGGGGTATTGCCGATCAACAGGTCCCTTAAGGTCCCCCCGCCCACTGAGGTAGCGAAAGCGATTATAAAGACCCCAAAAACATCCAATCGCTTGTCCATGGCGACCATGACCCCCGAAATGGCAAAGGCAACGATCCCAAGGATGTCGATAACAAAGTAAAACATCCCTTATGTATTTTGGGTATAGTGGTTATAATCCTTTAAAACGGTATCGAGAAATTGCCGATCGTACAGCTCTGACCTGATATTGAGTACGTTCTCCACCTTGTTCCTCAGCAGTTTAAGGGTCTTGTGATCATGGCTTATCTTGGCAATATGATAGGTGTCCTTGATAAGCCTCACATCCTTGTCGGACAGGATGGCAACATTGGTAAAAGTGGGCGTGTAATTTTCTTCCAGCTCCTCCAATATGGTGTGGGATATGGCCACCTTATTTTTGGTATCGATCACCACCGTTCCCGCCGCCGCATCCCCCACGCGCTGGGCCCTGCCGGAAAAAATGATCGACAGTAGTCCCACGGAGCCCAAAAATAACCATATATCCACCAATCTAAGCATCCACCGTACCAAATAATTGGACCAGTGTACAGGCGCCCCATCCAAACGGACCACCCTGATCTTCATCAGCATTTTGCCCACGGTGCGCCCATTAAAGGCAATGTGCATAAAAAGACTGTAACACATTGCCGGAAGAAATATCAGTGCCACCAGGCCCCGCTGCGTCCATCCATCTTTATAGACATATCCAATGGCATCCCCTATGAGGTTTACCAATATGGAATACAGGTACAGAATAAAGGCATCCAAAAGAAATGCGATAATACGCTCGCCAATGCTCGCAATTTTATACGCTAAATTTACATTTTGCGTTGTATTGATTTGAAGGTTGGACATATTAATATTATTTTTAGCAACTGGTCCATTACCCGTGGCAGGTCCAAGGGCATTGGATAAAAGCAATCCGACGAAAAGCGTCGGAGCATTAAAACCCACTTAGTAAAACCACCTCGGGGCAAATCCACGAGGTATTTTATTGGAAAAACATTTTGATCCGAGGCAAGCCTCGAAGCATTTAAATCTCGATTATCGAGTAAATCCAAGCTATGCGCGAAGCCGCTTTTGTGAAGCAAAATAAAGAAAAATGGGTAGCTTTTGAAAAGGCGCTCCAAATTAATTCCAACCGGGACCCAGATGTGCTTGCCGATGGCTATATACAGCTCACCAATGACCTTGCTTTTGCACAGACCTATTATGCAGACAGCAAGACCTTGCTCTACCTAAATGCCCTTGCTTCCCAGGCCCACCAGAAGATCTACAGCAACAAGAAAGAGAGCGGGAACCGTATCTTGGAGTTCTGGGGCCATGAATTTCCCATCTTTTTTAGACAGTACCATCGCAGTTTGGCAACGGCCTTTCTAATCTTTATGGCCGCGGCCGCCATTGGAAGTATATCCGCCCTGAACGATGCGTCCTTTGTGCGGCTCATCCTTGGGGACGCCTATGTTAACGAAACCCTGAACAACATAGCCAATGGAGACCCCACCGCAATCTATAAGGGTGGTAGTGAAATAGGGACCTTTTTGGGGATTACCATCAACAATATCAGGGTAGCTTTTCTGGCATTTGCCTTTGGGGCAATCGGGAGTATCGGCACCGTCTATATCCTTTTTAGCAATGGCGTCATGTTGGGCGCCTTTGTCACCTTTTTCTATACCAAAGGGGTATTTCTGGAAGCCAACAAACAAATTTGGCTTCACGGGACCATAGAAATTTCGGTCATCATCATTGCGGGCTGTGCGGGACTCATCATGGGCAATTCCATTTTATTCCCCAAGACCTATTCCCGCAGGGTCTCCTTTATGAAAGGGGCCAAGGACGGACTAAAGGTAGTGGTAAGCACCCTGCCCTTCTTTGTGGTGGCAGGGTTTTTGGAAGGGTTCATCACCCGGTACTCCGACATGCCCGTATGGCTGGCCATCACCATTATAGGCGCCTCATTATTGTTGGTGGTCTTTTATTATATATGTTATCCCATTATTTTAAACAGTATACATGCAGGAAAAATTGAGAACACCCTATATTGAACTAAGGATAAACCGGGATTTTGGCGATATCATTACCGTCTACTTTGAGTTTTTAAGGAACAACCTCAAAAAATTCACCAATGTTTTTTTGAGTTACAACGGTATCTTTTTAGTGGGCCTCTTGGTAGTAAGCTACCTCTTCGTATCGGGGATCATAGGTCTTATAACCATCGGGGAAAACGGTTATAACGGTGAGGGAACCGTGGACGAAACCAACTATTGGCTATACCTGGGGGTGGGCGGAGTGCTTTTTATACTTATCTTTCTGGCAGTGGCGGTTATGAACTACAGTCTGGCAGGTTCCTATATGATCAAGTACGAATCCACCAAGGGCGATGATTTTGACAAAAAAGAAGTTTGGCGACTTTTTGTACAGAAATTGGGCAGCATCTTTCTGTTCATCCTATTTTTGATCATACTCTATATAGGGATATCCATAGTGGGAATTATTTTGGCGATCGTTCCCATTCTTGGCATCCTCGCCTATTATGTCCTTATGTTTTTTATGATCGCATGGTTCGGGGTCTCCTTCTTCGTCCTCTTGCAAGAAGACAAAGGCATCGTGGATTCCTTTGGGGAAGGCTGGAAACTGGTCTCCCAGAATTTTTGGAAATCCGTTGGCGTCAATTTTATCCTGGGACTGCTCAACGGTATCCTTTTCCTAGTGGTATTTATGGTGCCCGGTATCCTCATAGGCATCTATTCGTACCACGTGGTGGAAAACGACGTAAATGTCGCCACATCCTTCTTGCCCACTGTCATCTACACGATCGGGACCAGCGCCATCCTGATAATCATGGTATACTCACAGAGCCTGTCGCAGTTCGTCAACGGCATACTCTATTTCGCCCTTCACGAAAAAACCTACAATACCAATACAAGGAGCAAGATCGATGAAATTGGAAATACCGAACTGTGATGTGGAGAAAACCGGTCATTAGTCCCATGTGTGCTATGCCCTTTGCCATCCCAATGGCGCAGACGGACAGCTTGGCCCTGCCAGAGGACCTTTCCAGTTCCCTTCATCCACGTTCCTTTACCGGGGACCTGTCCGAAACCTATTCTGGCAAACAGTTTAATTATGACATTAAGGACGGCGATGCACAGAATTTTATCGCCCGATTTGTGGAGACTTTTTTTAAGTGGATCTCCAATACCTTTGGCTGGGAAATTTCCCCGGGACTGCTGCAAATGATGGAATACATTATCTATATCCTGATGGCGGTCTTGGCCATCTACCTGTTGGTGCGTTTTCTGGTTGGGGAGAACCTTCCGCAATTGTTCTCCAAAAAGGCCCGTTCCGTGATGGATCTTGCCGTAGGATCGGAACATATTGAGGACCTGGACCTGAATGCCCTGCTAAAGGACGCACTTGACAATAAAGACTACCGATTGGCCATCCGTTACCAATACTTGGGAATCCTGAAGGCCCTTTCCCAAAAACAATTGATAGACTGGCATTATGAAAAGACCAATTCCGATTACATCAAAGAGATTCCATCCCCGACAATCAAGGACCGTTTTGAGGAGGTTTCCTATCTATATGACCATGTTTGGTACGGCGAACAGTTGGTGGATGCCGTAAAATATAGGTTGGCGGAAAACCGCTTTAAGGCGTTGAACAACCTCTTACCCACTTCCTAATGGATAAACGCGCCAAAATAATTATCGGCCTCTTTGTGGCGGTACTCTTGGGAATCGTCATCACGGAAATTGTACGGCCAAAACCATTGGACTGGCGTGCCTCCTATACCGCTACCGATAAGATCCCCTTTGGTTGCTATGTACTCTTCAATGAACTTGCCAGCCTTTTTCCCAACCAAAAAATCGGGAAAGTGGATGAAAGTTTCTATAACCTTCTCTCCAGTAGGGACACTACGGAAATCTCCAATTTTATATTCATCAACGATGGTATTTCCTTCGATAGACAGGAAGTGGAACAACTTTTAAGGTATGTGGAACAGGGCAACGATGTCTTTATCGCCGCCAGTTCCTTTGGTGCCTATTTATCCGACACCCTCAACGTGGAGGTCCATACCGAATATGGCCTTTACAATGATAGTATTTCCGTCTCGCTCACGCATAAAGAGTATAACAAGAACCGGTACCATTATACCAAGGGGAGCCGCCCTTCCTATTTTATAAGCGTGGATACCTTAAAAACCACGCTTCTTGGTCATGTGGAACGGCCCACGGATGAAGGAAAAGAGACTGGAGGCAAACGACCCAATTTTATCAATACCAGTTTTGGTAAGGGCCAGTTTTATCTGAGCACCGTCCCGCAGGCCTTCTCCAATTATTATCTTCTCAATGGAAACGCCGAATATGTTTCCCATACATTTTCCTATTTAACGGACCGTCCCCTTCTATGGGACAATTACAAGAAATCCGGCCGGGCCGTAATAGATTCGCCCCTGCGGTTCGTCCTTACCAAAAAGGCCCTTAAATGGGCCTATTATCTCTGTCTCATGGGAATATTACTGTTCGTACTTTTCAAGGGAAAGCGCCAGCAGCGCATCATCCCCGTATGGCACCCCTTGGAAAATGCATCGGTAAATTTTGCCCAAACAGTGGGCAGCCTTTATTACCAGCACAGAAATCCATCCGACCTTATCCAAAAAAAATTAAACTACTTTCAGGAATATATCAGGAGCAGGTATCAGATCGATATAAATACCATTTCCGCCAAGACCGCCACCGATCTTGCATCCAGATCGGGCCATTCCGTTTCGGAGACCAAGAAGCTGTTGGAGGGCATAGTGTTCATAAGGAACAAAAAAGGACATACCATGGAAGATCTGGTAGGTCTCCATAAAAATATAACCGAGTTCAAAAATTAAAAAAATGGAAGAAGAACAAGAAATATCCGAAAATCCGTTGGAATTTGCCCCTAGGATCGATCTTGCGCCCCTAAGGGATGCCGTAAAGAATATTAAATCGGAATTGGCAAAGGTCATCGTAGGACAGGAGGAAATGATAGAACTGCTGATCATTTCCATTTTGGCCAACGGACATTCCTTGATAGAAGGCGTACCGGGCGTGGCCAAGACGGTCACCGCCAAATTGTTGGCAAAGACCATGAGCGTGGACTTCAGCAGGATCCAATTTACCCCAGACCTGATGCCCAGCGATATTTTGGGCACCTCTGTCTTTAACGTCAAGACCTCGGAATTTGAATTTAAGCGGGGGCCGTTGTTTTCCAATATCATCCTGATCGACGAGATCAACAGGGCTCCGGCCAAGACCCAGGCCGCCCTGTTCGAGGCCATGGCGGAACGACAGATCACCATAGATGGTACCGAACATCCCATGGCACCTCCCTTTTTGGTGTTTGCCACCCAGAATCCGATAGAACAGGAAGGGACCTATAGATTACCGGAGGCCCAACTGGACCGTTTCCTTTTTAAGATAGAGGTCCCCTACCCCGCTTTGGAAGAGGAAGTCCGTATCCTCATGGGAAGGCACCAACAAAAAAATCGTCCTATGGAGGCCATGGTATCCCCTGCCCTGAACGCGGTACAGATAGCGGAATATCAAAATACCGTCCAAGAGATCATCATAGAGGACAATCTTATCATGTACATCGCATCCATTGTAAACAGTACCCGCTCCAACGCCAATCTGTATTTGGGGGCATCCCCTAGGGCTTCCTTGGCGATCATGGATGCTTCCAAGGCCCTTGCCGCCATCAACGGAAGGGATTTTGTAACCCCGGACGATATTAAAAAAGTGGCGGCCCCCGTCATTGGTCATAGGGTAATCCTCACCCCGGAACGGGAAATGGAAGGTTTCACCACCAAAAAGGTGGTACAACAGATCATAGAGACCCTGGAAATACCACGATAGGGAAAAATACCTTGAACAAAGCGTCCCAACCGGGCATTACTGTTAATCGGGCATATTGATGAAAGCAATTTTTAGGAAAATCTATTTGGAGGAACGATTTTTTACGGTCTTGGCCCTGCTGATACTCGGCTTTTTGATCGCCTACACCTTCGAAGACCTATATGGGGCCGTAAAACTGCTATTTTTTCTGTTTTTATTGGTGTTTTTGGTCGATTTTACTCTGTTGTTCGCTTCCAAAGGGGGTATTACGGCCATAAGGGAGGTGCCCAATAAATTATCCAATGGTGATGAAAATGTACTTCATATCAACATATCCAATGGCTATTTCTTTTCAGTGGGCATAAAGATTGTTGACGAGATCCCGTTCCAGTTCCAAAAGAGGGATTTTTTGATCGGAAGTTCATTGGCAAAGGGCCGATCGGCCCATTTCACGTATTCCCTACGCCCCACACAACGGGGAATCCATTCGTTCGGAAACCTGAACGTTTTCGTTTCCTCCCCAATTGGGTTTATCGCCAAGAAATATACCTTCGACAATGCCGTGGAAGTAGCCGTATACCCGTCGTTTTTACAACTGAGGAAATATGATCTTTTGGCCTTTAGCAACCGATTGTCCCAATATGGGCTAAAGAAAATCCGAAAGATTGGGCAGACCATGGAATTTGAGCAGATAAAAGAATATGTCCAAGGAGACAATATCCGAAACCTCAACTGGAAGGCCACCGCCAAAAGGGGCCATTTAATGGTAAACCAGTATCAGGATGAAAAGGCTCAGCCCATTTATTCGGTAATAGACAAGGGAAGGGTCATGAAAATGCCCTTTAACGGCCTCAGCCTACTTGATCGTGCCATCAATGCCACCTTGGTGATCTCCAATATCGCCCTTAAAAAAAATGACAAGGCAGGGATGTTCTCCTTCTGCAGGAGAATGGAGAACCGGGTAATGGCCGAGAAGAGGAGCTCGCAGATGAACCGCATCATGGAAAATCTGTACAATCTACAGACCGATTTTGCCGAAAGCGATTTTGGTCGCCTGTATACCGATATAAAAAGAACGTTGCACCAAAGGGGACTGTTGCTGCTGTACACCAATTTTGAGACCTTGGATGCCCTAAAAAGGCAACTCCCCTATTTACAGGCCATTTCCAAACACCACTTATTGGTGGTCATTTTCTTCGAGAACACCGAACTAACGGAATTTGCGGATCGTAAGGCCAATACCGTACAGCAAATTTATGAGCAGACCATCGCCGAAAAATTTATTTACGAAAAGAAACTTATCGTAAACGAACTTCGCCGGTTTGGTATTCAGACCTTACTGACGAAACCCGAAAATCTGACAGTGGACACCATAAACAAGTATCTGGAAATAAAGGCAAGGGGACTATTGTAGCGGGACTATTGGGCTCCAAAAATGGCCCGCCGATCTTTACAATATCGATATCCTCTTAGGTCCTTACTACGGAATTTGCCATAAGAAGGCCAATACCCAAACCATGGGCGGTATTTGGAAAACATTACCATTGGGTTATTAAACGGAATTTTATGGAATCCCCTAGGCCATTTTTCTTTGATTTGGTAATTTGGGCCTAAATTTATGGGATGACACGCCTCCTTTTATCACTGATCGTATTTTGGAACTTTGTGGCACTGAAAGGGCAACGGCCGCCTGCGCCGATGGATGGACTGCGATTGGCCTTTTTATCGGATGTACATTTTCAGGACATCCATGCCACGTTTACCGACAACCCCTTTAAAGGGATTGCCAATCCCAATGGTGGCGGTCCCGTAACGATCCGCACCATGGAATCCCAACTGCGTTCCACCAGGATCTTTAACGAAAACTATTTTGCATTTTTGGCCGCCTTGGAAGATTTAGTGGCCAAAGGCATAAAGATAGTGGTGATGCCCGGCGATTTTAGCGATGATGGTCAGGCCGTCCACGTGAGAGGGCTACAAAAGGTACTTTCCCGATACGAAAAAGAGCACGGCATGCAATTTTTCCTCATTACCGGCAATCACGATCCCGTGAAACCGTTTAGGCAAGAAGCCTATAAAAATGATTTCCTGGGCGAGGGCGGAAAAAGACAGCCCATAAGTAGTGGCGAAGGGCTTTACACGCCTACCGACACCACTGGTGAAAATACGGTGGTAATCTCAAAGGATATCTCCCATATGGGATATGAGGGCATAATCGATATGTTGCCCGATTTCGGCTTTTTCCCCGATGCGGGGAATCTATATTGGGAAACGCCCTTCAGCAATTACCGGGTGGAAGATTATAACTTAACGATCGCAAAGGAACAGAGTGCCCTACAGAATAGGGTCTATCCCATTGGCCCCGAAAACCTTCCCATCCCGGACGCAAGTTATTTGGTGGAGCCGGTGGAAGGGCTTTGGCTGTTGGCTTTGGATGCCAATGTCTACCTACTTGGGGAAGGCGCTGGGGAAGATCCGAAAAACCCCAAAAACTATCAAGGCGCAAGTATAGGATATAACAATGTGCTGGGTGAAAAAAAACACCTCATCCAATGGGTAGAAAGTGTAATGGAAAGGGCAGGGAAGCTCAACAAAACGGTAATCGCCTTTAGCCATTATCCCATGATCGATTTTAACGACGGTTCCACCGAAGTTTTAAAAGAGCTGGTGGGGAGCCGTAAAATGCAACTTCAAAGGGTACCTCGGGAAGAAGTGGCCCAGACCTTTGCCGATGTTGGGTTAAAGATCCATTTTGGGGGCCATATGCATATGAACGATACAGGAACCCGTACCACCCCAAAGGGAAATACCTTGGTAAACATACAGGTCCCTTCCCTTGCGGCATACCTCCCTGCCTATAAACTGTTGACCTTTACCGGAAAGGACCTTGTGGAAATAGAGACGGTCAGCATCGATTCGGTGCCAAACGTGGGGGAGCTTTTCGACCTCTATCGTATGGAACACGACTTTCTGTTAAAACATCCCGGCCCGGTTCCGATATGGGACAGGGATATCCTTGAGGTAAAGAGTTATCGTGCATTTACTTTCTTCCATTTAAAGGAACTGGTAAGGCTACGCTTTGTGCCGAACGATTGGCCCAAGGAATTGGGCGATTTTCTAATGGGTACATCCGGGAAGGAACTTCTAGTCCTTTCACAGCTCAAAAAAAACGTTCCCATGGTTCCCGATACCGATCACAAAAAACAGGATTCCAACGTCCGAAAAAGTAGGAGAAAAGTCCTTAAAAAGGTGAAAACGCAACTCAGGACAAATGGATTGGCATGGAAGGATATGGACCAATGGAACGGTTTGGACCTCTTGACCGATTACTATCGACTGCACAATGCCGATCTATTGGCCCTATCGGATATTGGACCGGAGCGGATCGTGGCCTATCAAACCCTTTGTCAAAATTTTAGGGATATGCCGCAGGAGGTAATTACCGCCGATCGCCTGAGAAAGGGAATGTACCTGTTCTCAATGGCTTTTTTGTCAGCTATGGAAGGTGCCCCCGCCGATCATTTTCGGGTAGACCTAAAAAACGGCAGCATATCAGAGATACCGCAATAATCCATAAATTTGTGGCACTACTTGGGGAAGTTCCCGAAAATAAATATCGATCGCAATGGTAAAATGGTATATGCGCTGTCTCAAAAATCTTATGCCCTTTTTATTTGTTTTTATAGGGTTCGACGGACTTTCCCAAGCGCCCCATGATGCGGTATATACGTCCGAAGCACTGCAGATAATTAAGGTAGCGGAAAATAGTTATGTCCATATATCCTTTCTACAGACCCAGGATTTTGGAAATGTTCCCTGTAACGGTATGGTGGTCCACAACAAAGGGGAAGCGATGATCTTTGATGCCCCTACTTCGGATGTGGCCGCAGAGGAGTTGATACAATGGGTCCGAAAAGAACTTAATGCTTCCATTGTGGCCGTTGTTCCCACACATTTCCATTGGGATTGCCTTGGAAGCCTGGAAGTATTCCATCAAGAAAATATTACATCCCGTGCAAGTGATAGGACCATTGCCCTCGCCACGGCGAATGCATATCCCTTACCGCAGAAACGCTTTAAGGATAGATATGTACTCACCATAGGTGGGGAAAAGGTAATTTCACAATTTTTTGGAGAGGGCCATACAAAAGATAATATCATAGGGTACTTTCCAAAGGACAGCATCATATTCGGGGGTTGCCTGATCAAGGAACTGAATGCGGGAAAAGGTAATTTGGCAGATGCGAATAGTTCCGATTGGGCAGCAACGGTGGAAAAAATCAAAAAGGACCATCCCAACGTAAAAACTGTGGTGCCCGGGCATGGATCAGTGGGCGGAAAGGAGCTTTTAGATTACACCATAAGCCTGTTTCAATAAAAATAGAAACGATTTGGTCTTAAAGTGCCCATCTCCGTCCAAAAATGCCACTAATAAGGTTATTTTAGCCATTATGGCATTGAACTATCCTTTTAAAGCCTTTTTACATTTATGTACAGATCTATAGTACTGATCCTATTAACCTTATGCGCATATCAACAAAAGTCGCCTATGGATTTTAAACTTGTGGGCCAACCAACGGCTACATCTATACCCAGTACCTCCGGAATGGTATGGCATAAAAATTTTTATTATACCATAGGGGACGATTCTCCCTATCTCTACAAATTGGACAGGGAGTTCGGTATTATATCCCGTACGGAAATATATGGAGGGAAGGATAGTTTGTCAGGAAATCGCATTCCCAAAAGTGCTAAACCGGATTTTGAGGCCATGGAACTGGTAAAAAACAGGGAACTGATCATTTTTGGGTCTGGTTCGAAATCGCCACAAAGGGACCAATTTTTAAAGATTCCGTTAAAAGATCCCCTTACCGTCGAATGCTATTCCCTTAGCAATTTTTATACATATTTAAAGGAACTTCCCATTATGAGGGACAGCGAGCTCAATATTGAGGCGGTCGCCTATCATAGGGATACCTTGTATATCTTCAATAGACGAAAAAACATCATCTTCACTGTTCCCTATAAAGATTTTATCCATTATCTGGAATCGGCCGCCGACTTTCCAAAGGTGGATGCCAAAGCTTTTGAACTGCCGAACATAAATGGGGTGGAAGCCGGGTTCTCCGGGGCCACCGTTGTCGGAAAGCAAAAAATATTGGTCATTACCGCATCTGTGGAAGATACCGACAATGCATACGACGATGGACAAATTTTGGGGAGTTATCTGGGCGTGCTTCCACTAGCGGACATCATCGGAAAAAATGACATACGGTGGCAGCTGTTGGAAACCGCAACCCCGTTAAAGGTGGAGTCGGTCTGCGTTGCGGACCATAAAACTGCCGAAGGATTGGAAGTAACACTGTCTACCGACAGCGATGGGGGACCTTCCCTATTTTTAAAGGGATCGCTAAACTGGTGATATAAAGTAACGGGGCCTTTTCACCGATGGGGAAAAGATGAACAGGGTCGCTTTTTGAAAAAAACAATTTGTAACTTACACCGGTGTAGAACACAACGACCAACCCTTTTAAATGACTCGAATATTTAATTTCCGGGACCGAAAGATCGTGGGCCAGATCGTCCTGAAAAGGAACATCAAGGACCTTGTATTTATCTGTTTGGGGGTTATAATGGCCAGTGTGGGCCTAAAAGGATTTTTGCTTCCCAACAACTTTCTTGACGGGGGCGCAATGGGGGTATCACTTTTACTGCAGATCTTGACCAATTTGGATCTTTCCATTTTGATCGTTTTTGTCAACCTACCTTTTATCATACTTGCCGCCAGACAGATATCCATTCAATTTGCGCTAAAGAGCTGCCTTGCCATACTTTCGATCGCTTGTTTGGTACATTTTATAGATCTGCCCGTAATTACGGAGGATAAATTACTGATCGCAGTTTTTGGGGGCTTTTTCCTCGGGGCGGGCATAGGCCTTTCCATTAGGGGCGGATCGGTAATAGATGGCACGGAAGTCCTCGCCATTTCCATCAGTAGAAGATCCAGTCTTACGGTGGGCGATTTTATAGCCCTTTTTAATGTGGTACTCTTCGGGCTGGCCGCATTGATCGTAAGCTTGGAAACGGCGATGTATTCCATGCTTACCTATATTGCCGCTTCCAAAACGGTGGACTTTATCATCAATGGAATTGAGGAATATATCGGTATTATGATCGTTTCCGATGCTTCCGCGGCCATAAAGGAAACCATCGTCACAAAATTGGGCCGTGGAATAACCGTCTTTAAATCGGACAGTGGATATGGAAAAAAAGGCATCGCCCTGCCCGATAAGAACATCCTCTTTTGTGTGGTGACACGCTTAGAGGTTACGAAGGTACTTTTGGAAATTGAGAAAATCGATACCACTGCATTTGTGATCCAGTATCCCATAAAGGATACCAAGGGGGGAATGATCAAAAAGCGGCCCTTACATTAGGAAAGGAGCCAAAGTGGTTACCAAGGAACGTTTGGCCATTAGAAACTTATGGAACAGGAAAACAACAGCGCAACATTGCCAGAATTCTGGCTCCGCGGTCCGGTCGACGGAATTCCCGCCCTTTTGCAGCCTGCGGCCCACGCACTGTTACAATCTTCGGAAGAGGTGACACGCTATCTTGTGGGTTTTCCGGAAGAACAACTGTGGGCACGGCCTGCAGGCCGTGCCTCTGTGGGATTCCATCTTCACCACCTTACGGGCGTGCTGGACCGTATGCTGACCTATTCCAAAGGGGAGCCCCTCTCCGAAAAGCAGTTACTATACCTTCAAAATGAAGGAAACGAAAATGAAAGATCGAACAGTAGCGAACTCGCCGCGGCATTCCAAACCAAGGTAACCGAGGCTTTGGAATATTTCAAGAAGGTTTCGGACGCTACTCTAACAGCACCCAGGACCGTTGGCCGTAAAAAGTTGCCCTCTACGGTCATAGGACTGCTCTTTCACGCCTCGGAACACAGTCAGCGACATATAGGCCAACTCTTGGTCACCGTAAGTATCTTAAAACAAGAATAGACTGGATGCAAGTTTTTGCATAAGGGAACCGGCAAACAAAGGCTTTCTAAAGTGCCCAACTGCAGGATTTTATTGGATTTCTTTTGGATGAATTGGAAAAGGCGCAAGGGAATTGGGTAACTTTGTCAAAAAAGAGCATATGCTTGGCTTAAAATTGGCAACAGATCCCCGATGGGTGAATATCGTAGAATCCAATATTCCCGAAATTTTGACCGATCATGCTTGGTGCGAACAAAAAGCCGCCACCAATGCCGTAAATATCATCGTACAGAATCCCGAACATGTAGACCTGGTGACGGACCTGTTGGTTTTGGCCCAAGAGGAACTGCAACATTTTCAAATGGTTCACGAGCTCATAAAAAAACGGGGGTTTGTCCTCGGAAGGGAACGGAAGGACAGCTACGTAAACGAACTGTACAAATTTATGATCAAAGGGGGCAACAGGCAACAGGCCCTAGTGGACAGACTGCTCTTCTCCGCCATGATAGAGGCAAGGAGCTGTGAACGCTTTAAACTCCTGTCACAGCGAATCGAAGACCTGGAGCTTGCCGAATTTTACAAAGCGTTAATGATCAGTGAAGCCGGACACTATACCACCTTTATCGGTTTTGCCAGAAAATATGGAAAAGGCTTGGACGTGGACAAACGTTGGGAAGAACTGATCTTGTTTGAAGGGGAAGTCATTAAAAACTACGGTAGATCGGAAACCATTCACGGTTAATTGCCACATTCTTAAAAACATTATTCCGGTCCAGATAGTATTCATTCGGTATATACCTTGTTTTCCTGTTCCGCTACCCTTATAAAAGTGGTACGTTTGGTTAGTTCCTTAAGGCGCTGTGCCCCTACATAGGTACAGGTACTGCGCAAACCTCCCAGAATATCATGTAGGGTATCCAACACGGAGCCCTTGTACGGTACCAGAACCGTTTTGCCCTCACTGGCCCTATAATCGGCCACCCCGCCCACATGTTTTTCCATGGCCATGGAGGAGCTCATTCCATAGAACTGTTTAAAGGTCTCCCCGTACTTTTCCACCATTTGTCCGCCGCTCTCATCATGGCCGGCCAACATTCCCCCCAACATTACAAAATCGGCCCCGGCACCAAAGGCCTTGGCAACGTCCCGAGGAGTGGTGCAGCCCCCATCGCTGATAATCTGTCCGCCCAGCCCATGTGCCGCATCGGCACACTCTATAATGGCGGATAACTGCGGGTAGCCAACGCCCGTTTTTATACGGGTGGTACAGACCGATCCGGGCCCTATCCCTACTTTTATAATATCGGCTCCGGCTAGCAATAGCTCCTCCACCATCTCCCCCGTGACCACATTCCCGGCAATGATCACCTTGTTCGGATAGTTTTTACGGGTCTGTTTTACAAAATTTACGAAGTGTTCCGAATACCCGTTCGCCACATCTATACATATAAATTTGATCTGTGGGTGCTCCTTGAAAATATCCGCCAATTTTTTGGTGTCCTGTGGCCCCGTACCGGTACTTACGGCCAGATGGTCCACTATATCAGTGGGGGCGATGGCCATGAAATCCTTCCACTCCGCTAGGGTATAATGTTTGTGTATGGCGGTGAACAATTGGTGCGAGGCCAATACGGTCGCCATTTCAAAAGTACCCACCGTATCCATATTTGCGGCCATTATGGGCACCCCTTTCCAAGTGGCCCCTCCGTGCAAAAATCTAAATTCCCGTTCCAATTGCACTAAGGACCTGCTCTTTAAAGTGGACCTTTTTGGGCGTATCATCACATCCTTGAACCCTAATTTAATATCCTGTTCTATTCTCATCTTCCTTGGTATGTAGCATCCAACTGCTTTAATACCAAAAATACGATTTTCGGATTCGATGTAGTACAGATCGATCTGTATTTACGGTAACATTAACAGCTGCTGTCGTTTTAGCCCTTTATTTATTTTGAGGTTGTGGACAGATAGGCTAATTTAGTTTTATGGGGTACCGATTTACCATCAGGCAGCATACTTATACCTTCCCAGACCTGAAGGAGCTCTTGTCGAGGGCAACGCCCTTTCGCACCGGAGATGCCCTGGCAGGGGTTACGGCCAGATCTAACGAGGAAAGGGCAGCGGCCCAATATGCCCTTAGTGAAGTGCCCTTGCATGATTTTCTGAACGAGACCTTTGTGCCCTATGAAACAGATGAGGTGACCCGACTTATATTGGACAGCCATAGTGCGGAATCCTTTTATCCCATATCCCATTTTACGGTAGGGGAACTGCGGGATTGGCTTTTAGGGGATACGGCCACCGGAGAAAACCTAAGACTACTCTCCAGTGGCCTTACGCCCGAAATGGTCGCGGCCGTTTCCAAGCTGATGCGCAACCAAGACCTGATCCGTGTGGCCCAGAAGATCCAGGTCATCAGTCGCTTTCGAAATACCATGGGAACCAAAGGAAGCCTAGGGGTGCGATTGCAGCCCAATAATCCTACGGACGACCCAAAGGGAATCGCCGCCAGTATTCTGGATGGCCTCCTATACGGATGTGGGGACGCCGTGATCGGTATCAATCCGGCCACCGATAGCCCGGCCCTTGTATCGGGCCTTTTGCAAATGCTGGATCAACTTCGACTTACCTACGACATTCCCACCCAAAGCTGTATCCTTTGCCACCTGACGACCAGTCTGCAAATAATGGGCAAAGCGCCCATTGATCTTGTCTTCCAGTCCATAGGCGGTACCGAACGCACAAATGCCTCTTTCGGAATCGGGCTATCCATGTTGCGGGAGGCTCAGGAGGGAGCCCTTTCGTTGCAGCGGGGGACCGTGGGAAAACAGGTAATGTACTTTGAAACGGGCCAAGGGTCCTCCCTCTCGGCGAACGCACATCACGGAATGGACCAACAGACCTGTGAAACGAGGGCATATGCGGTAGCCAGACATTTTGATCCTTTTTTGGTGAATACAGTGGTAGGTTTTATCGGTCCCGAATACCTGTACGATGGCAAACAGATCATCCGTGCGGCCCTTGAGGACCACTTTTGCGCCAAACTGATGGGGCTACCCATGGGTGTGGACATATGTTATACCAATCACGCCGAAGCCGATCAGGACGATATGGATACTTTAATGACACTCTTGGGAGTGGCTGGCTGCAATTTTATAATGGGCGTTCCGGGATCGGATGATATTATGCTCAACTACCAGTCGACTTCCTTTCATGATGCCTTGTACCTAAGAAGTGTATTACAGAAGAAACCTGCACCGGAATTTGAGCAATGGTTGTTAAAAATGGGCATTACGGACGAACGGGGGATGCGATTGCCCATTGGTCCCTCCCACCGACTTTTAAAGGGCATTGCACCATGAAAAAGGACAGATACTTGGCATACATCCAAAACGATCCTTGGGAGCATCTCAAAACCTTTTCCAAGGCAAGGATAGCGCTTGGAAATGTAGGTGGCAGCCTTCCGTTGAAGGAGGTGCTGGATTTTAGATTGGCCCATGCCCATGCCAAGGATGCGGTCCATTCCCAATTGGACATCCTTTCGTTGAAGAACCAACTGGAAACCATGGGCGGAACCGTTTTTATATTAAAGAGCATGGCCCTGGATCGGGACCAATACCTAAAACGGCCCGATCTTGGAAGAAGGGTCCATTCCGATTCCAAAGCGGCATTGCTAAAAAGCGGGCTGGAATATGACCTTGTACTTGTACTGGCCGACGGGCTATCGGCCGATGCGGTGAATACGCACGCCGTAGCGGTCATTAAACTGTTGCTTCCCAAAATAACGGCAAGATTCAGTTTGGGCATGGCCCTTGTTTCCCAAGGTCGGGTCGCCATAGGTGATGAAATTGGGAAGCTGCTGCACGCCAAGATGACGGCGGTCTTTATAGGGGAACGCCCCGGTCTTTCCTCCCCTAGTAGCTTGGGCATTTATACCACCTACGATCCCCGACCCGGGCTCACGGACGAGCGGAGGAACTGTATATCCAACATACATGAAAATGGGATGTCCCATGACGATGCTGCCCAAAACCTGCTATACCTTTTGGAACGATCCTTTTTAAAAGGTATCAGCGGGGTTAACCTTAAATTGGACAAGGGAATCACTTAAGGGCCCATCAATAGTGATGGATTTTAGATGCTGAAAACATGCACATTATCATATAATAATAATGAGATCAATAACGCCCTTAGCCTGCTTTGAAGCAATAACAACGTCTAAATAACGCTGAAAGGTGATCAAAGAAAATCCCTAACACAAATTTATTGACCGATCGAACCAGCGATCGTTTATGCCTCTGAATTAATTGCTAGATCATTACATCCCGGCCACCTCCTGTTTTGCCTCCATAAATTCCCGGACCAGATCGGCCACTATGGAAGCGGCGGGCCGGATATCGTGGATAAGGGCCGCCACTTGACCAATTTCCAGCTCCCCTTCCTCCATATCCCCTTCGAACATACCCTTTTTGGCCCTGGCGCGTCCCAAGAGCTCCCTTAACCCTTCTACCGTGGTTCCAATGGAGTACAATTGTTGTATATCATGGTAAAACTTATTTTTCAACAGACGCACCGGGGCCAGTTCCTTTAACGTCAGCTGTGTATCCCCTTCTCCCGCTTCCACCACTTTCTGTTTGAACTGGATATGGGAAGAAGCCTCATTGCTGGCCACGAACCTGCTCCCTATTTGTACCCCTTCGGCCCCTAGGACCATCGCCGCCAGGATACCGCGACCTGTTGCGATTCCCCCCGCGGCTATCAATGGGATATGGATCTTTTCCCTAACGGCCGGAACTAGGGTAAGGGTAGTGGTCTCGTCCCTACCATTGTGCCCGCCCGCTTCAAAACCTTCGGCCACCATGGCATCGACTCCGGCCTCTTGTGCTTTTTCGGCAAATTTCACACTGCTTACCACATGTACCACCGTAATTCCCTTTTCTTTTAAAAAAGGGGTCCATGTCCTCGGATTGCCTGCAGACGTAAAAACAATTTTAACGCCCAATTGTACAATAGTATCCATAAGCAAATCCACTTGGGGATACAACATGGGAACATTTACCGCAAAGGGCCTGTCGGTGGCCGCTTTACATTTAAGGATATGTTCGCGCAGAACCTCCGGATACATGGAGCCCGCACCAATAATTCCCAGGCCTCCGGCGTTGGAGACCGCAGAGGCCAAGCGCCATCCGCTGTTCCATACCATACCCGCTTGGACGATGGGATAGGAAATGCCGAAAAGTTTTGTGATCCTGTTTGCCTTCATGGTATCGATCATGTAAAATATAGAAGCTTACAACTGCCCAAATGTGATCCAAGATAGGGCTTATACCGAAATGCAACAACTTTTGGAAGGGTCCTTTTACGGGGAGGGAGGTTGGCAGGGCCTATCCCAACTAAGAAATAACGCCAGATCCGATCAGTTCGTCAGATAGGTACCAAGCCACAAATTGGCCTTCGGTGATGGCCGATTGTTTCTCCTCAAAATCCACGTACATTCCCCCTTCCACTTTATAAAGGACAGCTTTCTGCAGGGCCTGCCTATAACGTATCCTTGCGCTTACCTCCATTTGTTCATCGGTTTTCAACCGTAGGTCGGGCCGCACCCAATGCAGTTCGTCATCGGTAACAAATAGGGTCTTCCTGTAAAGCCCTGGATGTTGGTTGCCCTGTCCGGTATAGATAATGTTTTGGTCCACATCGGTTTCGATTACGTACAAGGGTTCTTTGGTTCCCCCTACGTCCAATCCCTTGCGCTGTCCCTTGGTAAAGAAATGGGCCCCGAAATGTTCGCCGACCACCTTCCCGTCGGCAAGACTGTATAAGGGTTTTTCAGCATTGAACGCAAGTCGATCCATTAAATCGCTACCTTGGGCCAACGTATGTTGGTATTGCTGCAGATCGTAGGGGACTTCCACGATCGGCCCTTTTTTCTGTTTTAATTTTTGTTGTAAAAAATCCGGGAGGCGAACCTTTCCAATAAAACAAAGTCCTTGCGAGTCCTTCTTATCGGCCGTTATCAGATCGTTTTGGGCGGCAATTTTACGGACCTCGGGTTTTGTAAGTTCCCCAATGGGAAATAAGGTCTTGGCCAATTGGGCCTGTGAAAGTTGGCAAAGAAAATAGGACTGGTCCTTATTTCCGTCCATTCCGGCCAACAATTGGTAGGTTTCGGAACCATCCGCTTGGAAAAAGGTACCCTTTCTGCAATAATGGCCAGTTGCCACAAAATCGGCCCCGAGTCGAAGGGCAATTTTCATAAAGACATCGAACTTGATCTCCCTATTGCACAAAACATCCGGATTTGGTGTACGCCCCCTTTCATACTCATTGAACATGTAATCCACTATACGTTCCCTATACTGCTCGCTCAAATCGACCGTTTGAAAAGGGATCCCCAATCTTTCGGCAACTATCAACGCATCATTGCTATCCTCCAACCATGGGCATTCGTCCGAAATGGTAACCGAATCGTCATGCCAATTTTTCATGAAAAGGCCGATCACATCATATCCCTGTTCCTTTAAAAGGAACGCCGCAACACTGGAATCGACCCCACCAGAGAGACCTACAACCACTTTTTTCATATCAATCGCTTCTAAATACAAAAGTACTAAATCCATCCGCTCCAAATAGTGCTTGACCGGAAATGGCCGGACGGTCATCCTATAGATCCACATTTGGTCGGTTTGTGGCCCACTAACTTTCAAAAGTGGAATTACAAATTATTCTGTTAAATAATTTAATAAAATAGTTAAACATTATCCCTCTGTTGGTTTATTTAAAAAATGTTTAATATATTTGATTAACTCTTAAACAGTTTTTAGATATAAACAATTAAATAAACATTAATTGCAAACACTTTTAATTTATCGTTTTAACTTTTCTTATTAAACCTAAACATTAACACCTAAAAATCATGAAGAAACACCTAAGATTGACAGCCTTTCTAAGTACGGTGCTACTGGCATTTGTAACGATTTCCTGTAGCAATGATGACGACAACACCGGGATAATGGAACCGGAAGCCAATATTGTGGAAACCGCACAGTCGGTCAACGACCTAAGCCTCTTGGTGGATGCCTTGGAACAGGCCGATGCAGGATTGGTGGAGACCCTTTCCGGCACTGGTCCGTTTACCGTTTTTGCCCCTACCAACAATGCCTTTTCCGAGTTGTTGAACGCCCTTGGGGAAGATTATAACAGCTTGGCCGACTTTGATACGGACGCCGAGAAAGAGCTCTTGGCCACAGTACTTACCTATCATGTGGTTTCGGGAACCGCTGCCCTATCGACCGATCTTACCGATGGGATGAGCATCACCACCGTTCAAGGGGAAACCTTAACGGTAGACCTCACCTCTGGGGTATTCATCGAAGATGCCACTGAGGATGCCGCACAGGTTTCCACTGCAGATGTGCTTGCAAGCAATGGGGTGGTACACATCATAGACAAGGTCCTGTTGCCCCAAGAGGTGCTGGACCTGCTCATGGAACCGGAACCGGGGAACAGCATTGTTGATCTGGCAATGGACAGTCCGGAACTCAGCAGTTTGGTAGCGGCACTTCAAGCGGCCGATCTGGTAGATACCTTGGAAGGTGCGGGACCCTTTACCGTATTTGCCCCGACCAATGCGGCTTTTGATGCATTTTTGACCGATAATGGTTTTGACGGCCTTGATGCCGTTCCCGTTGATGTACTGACCCAAGTATTGCTCAACCATGTGGTCGCCGGGGAGAACCTTTCCAGCGGATTGACCACCTCTTACATATCTTCTTCATCTACTGCCGGTGTGGACGGTAAAAATCTAAGCCTTTATATCGATACCACATCTGGCGTTATGATAAATGGTGTGGCCACGGTTACAGATGCCGATCTTGAAGCATCCAATGGGGTTGTCCATATTGTTGATGGTGTGATAGGCCTTCCTACCATCGTGGACCACGCGGTGGCAAATGCCAATCTTACCGAACTGGTGGGCGCCTTGACATCGGGAGGAAATACGACTTTTACGGACCTCCTGTCCAGTTCGGATGAAGTATTTACCGTATTCGCCCCCGTCAATGCAGGTTTTGAGGCGTTTACCAATCCGGATGGCAACGAGCTTAACAATATCCTTTCCAACCACGTCATCGTGGGGACCGCCGCCGCTTCCACAGACCTGACCAACATGTACGTCAATACGGCCGCCACCAATACGGATGGGGATTTCTTAAGCATGTACATCAATACCGATAGTGGCGTCACCTTAAATGGCGAAAGCAATGTGGCCATTGCGGATATTGTAGCTACCAATGGTATTATACATGCCGTTGATATGGTCATCGATCTTCCTACAGTGGTAGACCTGGCCATTGCGGACAGTGAAAACTTTTCCTCCCTAGTGGGAGCCCTCACTGCCGAGGGACAACCTGATTTTGTTTCGGTCCTTAGCACACCGAACGGAACGTCACCGGCCCCCTTTACCGTTTTTGCACCCATAAACAGTGCTTTTGGGGAGCTTGCTACCGTACCGACGGGTGCTGACCTTACCGCAGTATTGAACCACCATGTTATCGCAGAAAACAATATTGTATCCGGAGATCTTTCGGACGGATTGGAATCTCCGGCCACATTGGAGGGCGATACCCTTACTTTCTCCATATCCGGGGAAATGGTGGGCGTCACCGATGGTTCCGGGAATTCCGATATCAACATTGTCCTTGCCGATGTACAGGCCATAAACGGTGTAATACACGCCGTGGACAAGGTATTGTTGCCCAATACCGCCAATTAGAACGGGATTGGACCAAAACCTTTAAAAGGATATAAAAAACAACACCCTTGGCAAAGAATGTCCGGGGTGTTTTCCATCAAAGAATGTTTTGCTAATGCCTTGCAACATGAATCAAGGAATTAGCATACATAATTGGGCACTTGGCAACTATTATTTTAAATCTAGAACGCTAAGGTGCATCTTTACGGTCCCAAATCTTACCAAACTAAACCTAGGCTATCCAAAAAGCTCCCATCTGGGAGCTTTTTTTTGCTTTATAAGTAATCGTCGGGCTGGGCCCCATACAATTTAGTATGACCTCGCAAAAAACATATATTGAGATGAAAAAGTGGACCGTCTTCCAGAGAGGACAGGGTTGACAAGCACCGGATATGGGAATTTTTCCCTTTAAGACCGAATTGACTTCTTAGTTATGTTTCGTTGTACGGAGCAGGTGCTCGGACAGCGGTTAACGTTGGACAATTTTTCTATTTCAAATGTTTTTTAATGTCCATCCCTTGGTGCAGAATTCTAACAATTTCTACTATTTCGTCACCTATCTTTCTATAAAAAATCAAGTGTGATCGTATTTTCATCTTGCGATAATTTTTTCGGGTTTGTTCTACGGATTTACCTACAAGATAATTTTCCGCAATAAATTCGATTTCTCGGATTATCAAATTGTAGTATCTGTCGGCCTGTTCTTTAGACCACTTATGAAATGTATAAATCCAAATATTGTTCAGATCCTCGACCGCTTGTCTGCTTATTTGGTACCTGTTGGTACTCATAGATTTTGACGATGCAATTCTTTCAGATTTTGTTGGGGATCAAAATTTTCAACAAATCCACTTTGCTCACCTATTTCGAGCGCTTTTACCAGTTCAGTTTCTTTGGTTTCTTCACGTTCCAACAATCGCAATGCCGAACGAATCACCTCGCTAACGGAACTATACCTGCCAGATTTTACTTTTTCTTTGATAAATTCCTCAAAATGATTACCGAGTGAGATTGATGTGTTTTTTCCCATTTTAGCCTTTATTTGCCCAAAAATACCAAAACTTGGTAACCTATCCAAATTTACCGAGCTGTGCACCTCAAAGTGGTCCATCCCTTTTCGGATATGCCGTCAACCCTGAAGTCGTAAATTAAGAAGACAATGCGCAGACTTTACTTTCGCACACAAACGAAAACGTACCCCTAAAGTTTTATAGTATATTTAATAAAGGAAACATTCCTGAACGACAAACCTTCTAAACCATGCAGAATGATAAACCGAATTTTATTCTTAATTGTACTGGAATGTGCCTTTTTGAGCTGTAAAGGAAACAAGGAACTACCTGAAGTCAAAACCTTGCTCGTGCAACAATTAAAAAATACCCATACCCATCAAGAATGGTTCGCACCTACAAAAAAAGCTCTTGAAGGACTTACCCCTGAACAACTGATGTGGAAGGACAGTACGGAAAACCATTCCATTGGGGAATTGGTTTCGCACTTGATCTTTTGGAACGAAATGAACCTAAAAGCGTTTAAAGGTGAAAAAGTTCCCGATTACAAAGAAGACAACAAGGAGACGTTCATCAGGTACACCTCCAAGGATTGGGAATTGGCCCTCAAAAAACTGGACCATATCCAAATGGAATGGGAACGTTCAACGGAACTGGCAACGGCGACACAGATTGCCGACTGGAACATCGAAATAGCAAACATGGCCATGCATACGGCATACCATACGGGACAGATCGTTTATATCCGAAAAAGGAATGGATGGTGGGAACAATGTCGGTAAATGTCATTTTTCCCTCCCTTAAAATTTTATGATCCATTGGACGACATACCTCAAGCCGAACGGTGGGTAGCGTCATCCTATGTTTGCTAATAGGACAGCGAAGGGAACCAATACGATAAAGCCTCGCCAATTGGCGGCTTCATAATTTTGGTGTGTTTCCCAATGGCCAAAGATCATTGGCCTACCCAGTGGTTATTTGTTCTTTTTCTGTGCTTCAGCCTGCTCCATCATCTCGCGCATCTTTTTCTGGAACTTGCCCTCTTTTTTCGGTTTTTTCTTGTTTTCCTGTATCTGCGCATGGATCTTATCCTCGTTCAGGATAAATTTCTTGATGGCCAACATAATAAAGATGGTAATGAGGTTGGAAACAAAATAATAAAGGCTCAATCCACTGGCATAGCCGTTAAAGAACACCAACATCAACAAGGGCGATAGGTACATGATAAATTTCATATTGGGCATGCCCGGTTGTTGCTGCATGTTCTGCCCCGTGGTCATCATCATATAAAAGAAGATGGCAATGGAGGCCAATATGGGAAAAAGGCTCACATGGTCCCCGTAAAAGGGAATGGTAAACGGCAATTGCGCTATGGTGTCGTAGGATGAAAGGTCATCGGCCCATAAAAAAGGCTTTTGCCGCAATGCGAACGAGGTCGGAAAAAACATGAACAACGCATAAAATATGGGCAACTGCAAGAGGGCCGGCACACACCCGCTCATGGGGCTTACCCCCGCCTTTCCATAAAGCTTCATGGTTTCCTGCTGCTTTTTCATCGCATTGTCCTTGTACTTTTCATTGATTTCCGCAATTTCGGGCTTAAGCACTTTCATTTTGGCCTGGGAGAGATAGGACTTGTAGGTTACGGGCGACATCAACAGACGCACCAGAATGGTCATTACCACTATGGCGATACCATATGGCAGGAAGGAACTTAAAAAAGTATAGGCAGGTGTGAATATATATCGGTTGATCCAACCGAAGATTCCCCACCCAAAGGGAATGGAATCTTCCAGTCCCAACTCTTTGTACTGTGCCAATACCTTTACGTCCGTCGGGCCGTAATACATGTTCATATTGTAGGACAGCTCCCCTCCTTCCAACTGCAAGGGCGCCTCCGAAGTATATTCTTTGGTAAATCCGGCCGTCTTGCTTTCATCCTCCACCAGATTGACCGAGTTCAATCGGGCGCTCTTAAAAGGGGTATCGGTGATCAATATGGAACTGAAAAAATGCTGTCGGTACGAAATCCATTTTACGTCCGACTCGCTTTCCTCATCGTCGCTGCTCTCGGACAGTTTGCTGATCTTCCCATCTTCATGGTTATAAGTGAGGCGCGTATAGCGGTTTTCGTACTGTATGCTCTTGGAATGTCTTATTGTTTTCATTTTCCATTCCAGCGTTACGGGAGCGCTGGAACTAATGGTGCCATCCAGTCCTTGTGACCGTACGGTAAACCCCACTAGATACTCCTCGGGTTTCATTTCATAGCGGTATTCCAAAAACCGGTCGTCCGATACCTTTGCCTTCATGGAAAGGATCTGGGTATTTCCGTTTGTGGTCAGTGATGGCTCAAAATAAAGATCTTTGGTATTGAGGGTCCTATTGTCCGAGGTCTTAAAGGCCAGATCGAAGTTGGCATTGCCATCCCTTACCAAGTATACGGGAACGGAGTCATAGGTTACATACTCCTTCATCCTTGCTTCCTCTACTTGGCCCCCCTTGTTGTTCACCCTTAAAAAGAGGTATTCATTTTCCAAGATGGTGCTGCCCTCTGAAGGCGCGTTGTAACCAAAGGCGCCCATGGCATTTTTATAGCCTGCAATGGCCGAGGAATCCTGTAAGTTCAGGGGGATTTGCTTTTGGGCAGTGGTCTTGGCTGGTTTTTTGGAACTGTCGGCGGCCTCGCGTTGTGCCTGTTCCATTTTTTGGGCCGCTATTTCTTCCGGCGTGGGCTGATTTTGATAAAACATAAAAATGAGTATCCCAAAAATCAGCACAAAACCAATAATAGAATTAATATCGAATTTCTTTTCTTCCATCTAAGTGATATTTACAGGACCTATATGGGTCCGATCCATATAGGACTGTTTTTTTTGTAAGCAAATATATGTCCAATTGTGCAGTTCATGCCATTGTGGCACCCCTTACTTGATTTTATGCGCCAAGGCAGCCTTTACGAACCCGACGAACAAGGGATGTGGGTTTGCCACGGTGCTTTTGTATTCGGGATGGTACTGCACCCCTATAAACCATGGATGGTCCGGAATTTCCACAATTTCCACCAGTCCCGTTTTTGTATTGACACCAGAGGTAATAAGTCCGGCTTTTTCCATCGCCGCTTTATACCCATTGTTGAACTCATATCGGTGACGGTGCCTTTCCGAAATGGATTCTGCCCCGTCATAAGTACGCTGCGCCAGACTACCGGGCACCAGTTTACAGTCCCAAGCCCCCAAACGCATGGTGCCGCCCTTATCCGTAATTTTCTTCTGCTCTTCCATAAGGCTGATGACGGGATCGGGCGTCCTTTCATCCATTTCCGTGGAATTGGCGGTGGTAAGTCCCAAGACGTTCCGACCGAATTCGATCACGGCCATCTGCATTCCCAAACAGACCCCCAAGAACGGGATTTTTCCTTCCCTGGCAAACCTCACCGCGGTCACTTTCCCTTCTATTCCCCTTTCCCCAAAACCGGGGGCGACCAAAATCCCATCGAGTCCCTTCATTTTTGAAGCGATGTTCTTTGGGGTGATGTGTTCGGAATGTATGGATTTTACGTTCACCTTTACCTCGTTCGCGGCGCCGGCATGGATAAAAGCTTCCAAGATGGATTTATAGGAATCCTGCAGTTCCACATATTTTCCGATCAGTCCGATGGTAACTTCTTCCTTCGGGTTTTTGTGCCTTTCCAAAAACTCCTTCCACTGTTTCAGATCTGGCACTACATTATCCGGTAGCGCCAACTTGTGCAGGGCCACCGTATCCAGGCCCTCCTCCTGCATCAGCATGGGAACATCGTAAATGGTGGAAGCATCGATGGACTGTATAACGGCATCCCTTCGCACGTTGCAGAAAAGTGCCAACTTATCCTTTATATCGTTGGATATCTCATGTTCGGTCCTGCATACCAGGATGTCGGCCTTGATGCCACTTTCCATTAATGTCTTTACGGAATGTTGGGTCGGCTTGGTCTTGAGCTCCCCTGCTGCGGATAGATAGGGAACCAAGGTAAGGTGGATCACGATACCGTTGTTGTCGCCCAGCTCCCAGAGCAACTGTCGCACCGCCTCTATATAAGGAAGGGATTCGATATCCCCAACGGTACCGCCTATTTCGGTGATGACGATATCGTACTCGCCACTCTTGCCCAAAATCTGAATTCGTTCCTTTATCTCATTGGTAATATGGGGCACCACCTGTACGGTCTTCCCCAAAAATTCGCCCCTTCTTTCCTTTTCAATGACACTCTGATAGATCCTTCCCGTGGTAACGTTGTTGGCCTGGGAGGTCCGTACGTTGAGAAACCGTTCATAATGTCCAAGGTCCAGATCGGTCTCGGCACCATCATCGGTCACGTAACACTCGCCATGTTCATAGGGATTTAAAGTGCCCGGATCTACATTTATATAGGGATCCAGTTTTTGAATGGTAGTTTTATAACCGCGGGCCTGAAGTAATTTTGCCAAGGAGGCTGCAATGATCCCTTTTCCGAGGGAGGAAGTAACCCCACCGGTTACAAAAATGTATTTTGTCTGTGACATGAAGCGTTAGGTTGATTTCTTAACGCAAGCAAAAATACGAATTGCTGCTTGATATCAGGGCCTACCCATGGGAAAATCTTTTTGAATTTTTTTTATCAACGCCTCCAGTCCGTTTATCTTGATTTCCATCATGGCCTTCAGCATATTGCCCAATTTCCCATCAGGGAATCCCTGTTGCTGGAACCAGACAAAATAGGGCTCCGGTAGATCTACCAGATATCGTCCCTTATATTTTCCGAACGGCATTTTGTAATGTGCCAGTTCCACCAATTGTTTTTTATCGGGGACCATATGTCATTTTTTGATTCTAAAAACCTATCTTTAGATGCGTATATAATACATTTATTATGAAAAGGCGTACATTTATTGGAACATCGGCTGTTGCTTCCGTGGGACTATTAGCCTACCAAAGTGCCTCCGCACAAGTAAAGGGGAAAGATATGGGATCCCAGCTAAAAAACAATATCAACCACAGTGTTTGTAGATGGTGCTATGAAGACGTTCCCTTTGAGGATTTTTTAAGGGAACTCAACAAAATGGGTGTCAAGTCCATTGATCTGGTGGGACCGGAATTTTGGCCGCTCCTCAAGAAGTATGACATCCACTGCTCTATGTGCCAAGGTGCCGGAAAGGGCATTACGGAAGGATGGAACGATCCCAAGCTCCATGCCGCCCTATTGGAGGACTATTCCCAATTGATACCCAAAGTTGCGGAGGCAGGTTATACAAACCTGATCTGTTTTAGTGGAAACCGCAATGGCATGGATGATAAGGTGGGACTGCAAAATTGTGTTGACGGACTGAAACAGTTGATGCCCTTGGCCGAAAAACACGGGGTGGTACTTCAGATGGAACTGTTGAACTCCAAGGTGAACCATGCCGATTATATGTGCGACCATTCTGCCTGGGGAGTGGAACTATGCCAAAAATTGGGTTCCGAGAACTTTAAACTACTGTACGACATTTACCACATGCAGATCATGGAAGGTGATATAATCCGAAACATAAAGGATTTCCATACATATTTTGGCCATTATCATACCGGGGGGAACCCGGGAAGGCACGAAATTGACGAAACCCAAGAACTTTTCTATCCCGCCATCATGCGCGCCATATTGGAAACCGGGTTCAAGGGCCATGTGGCCCAAGAATTTGTACCTAGTTGGGAGGATAAAATTGCCGCCTTAAAACAGGGGGTAACGATCTGCGATATCTAGACCATACCCAAAAAACCTTTCAAAGCAGGCCCACATGGCCTGCCTCCAGCAGGCTTGGAACATAATGATTCCACTAGGGAAAATAAATAAAATACCCTCCGAACCGAGGGTATTTATTATTTTGCCTCCACTACCTGAAGGTTTTCGTACCTTAAGATGTACACCGCTTGGTTAAAGTAGCCCGAGGACAAACCTTTTGCATAATCGAATTTGTTCCCATTGTAACTGGTCTCCGCAACTAGGGAGGATGCCTCGAAGAGATTGTTCTTATAGGCCAACTTCAGTAGGATGTCGAACGTAATATCAAAACCCCTTACAGCATACCTATCGGGATCGATACCGAATTTTTTGCGGTACATATTGGCGAAATTACCCCTTTCACTTTCAAGGGATACGGATGGGTACGTGAACTGCAGGTTGGACAAGTGGGATCCGGAGATCACATCGCTATCGAACGCCTTGCTCTTATTGGTGGTAAACATCCTCACCTTTACCTTCTCGGAAATGGAGGAATTTAACACGGAACTTACATGGTAAATGGTATTGGGATTGTCCGTTTCCAACAATACCCAATTTTCCTTTTCCACGGACAGGGTGGTGTTCACCTTGTCTATATCCAAAGATGTATTGTTTTTTAAGGTAAGTGATTTTGCGGTCGGAAATTTTTCCAAGATCATCTGTTTCGCCGCTTTGTTGTTGTCATCGGCAATTATGACCATCTGTTGATCTGTCCATTTTTCCTCCAAAAAGGCGAGCATCTTTTTACGCAGTACGGCATCCGTTGGAATGGTAAAGAAGACATTGCCCAAACTAAGGTCACTGTCCGAAGAGATGGGGGCGATCACGGGCACCTTATATTCGGCCGCTTTCACCGCCACTTCTTTTAATGATTTAGAATCCAGGGGACCTATGATGGCACTTGTACCGTTCAGGTTTTCCCGTAATAGGATACCTTTTACCTTGTCCGTGCTCAGCTGCGTATCAAATGTCCTCACGTCCACCGAAATTCCCAAACCTTTGATGGAATCCAAGGCTACCAAAGCACCGGAATAGAGTCCAAGGCTCAGTTTGGTGTCGTTCCTGCTCTGTATGGTGCCGATCGCTTCCTCCTTATTGGATACATCCACTTTGTCCAACCTAAAGGGCAAAAGGAATACCAACTTGGGCCTATAGGAGGTGTTTATACTGTCCATTAGGTCAAATTTATCCAAAATCAGGGAGTTCCTCACCTCCAGCTCGGCCGCTTTCCCCTTGGGTATCTTTAGTACCATTCCCGCCTTTAATCCGTCCTTAAGATCTGGGTTCAGGGTTAGGAGCTCCTTATACGTAACGTTCAGCTTTCTGGTAAGCCTGAATTCGTTCTCTTTGGGTTTTACCTCATAAAAAACAAAGTTCTCGGAATTCACGGCCTGTGTATCCGGCGCGCTTCTATTGGGGAGCCTGAGAACCATCCCCTCTTGGAGGCCCCGTTCCTTGACCTCTGGGTTATTGGCCTTTATTTCGGCTTCCGTATAGCCCAATTTTTTCTCCAAACTATAGAAAGTCTGTTTTGCGGGCACCGTATAGGTGGTGTACAACTGGATTTTCTGATCGCTCACAACACTGCCCGATTTTTTGGGAAGTTTCAATTTTTGCCCCTCCGCCAGGTAATCGTTGGTAGTGGATAGTTCCGGATTGAGCACCAATAAGCTGTCCATGGTGATGCCATACCGGTTAACGATGCTCCATCTGGTTTCCTTTGGTCTTACGATATATTCTTCCAGGTTTTCATCCTCTTCGGCCGACTCCTCCTGCCGTACCCTTTTGTATTTGGGTATCCTAAGTACCATTCCCTTTTTTAGCTGGTCTGAATATAGGGCCTTATTGTAGCGTTTTATATCATCCACGGTGATATGGAACTCTTGGGCTATCCCAAAAAGGGTGTCCTTTCTACGGGCCTTATAACTGGTAAATCCTATGGGCATTTCCTGGTCTGCCCCAGCTTGCTTTTCCACAGGTTTCTGCGCAGTGGGCCCGGGGGTCTTCCCATTCAGGGGAATCACCAAAATCGTATTCGGTTTTAAGGGTTTCCCCTGCTTCAGCTCCTTATTGTATTTCAGGATGTTAAAGGGGGTCACCATGTACTGTTTTGCAATACTTTCCAATGTTTCGCCCTGCTTTACCGCATGTGTCTCGAACTCCTGTGCCCAAAGGCCCAGCCCCATGAACAACATTATCATGGTGGACAGTACTATTTTAAAAGGTTTCTTTTTCATACCTATTCCCATTCTATGGTTGCAGGTGGTTTTGAACTGATATCGTATACCACCCTGTTTACCCCTTTTACCTTGTTAATAATATCATTGGATGTCTTCTGCAAAAATTCGTACGGGAGGTTCACCCAATCGGCGGTCATACCGTCCGTACTTTCCACCGCCCTTAACGCAACACATTTTTCGTAGGTACGTTCATCCCCCATGACCCCTACACTGTTTACGGGCAAAAGCATGGCGCCGGCCTGCCAAACGGAATCATATAGCCCCCATTCTTTTAATCCATTGATGAAGATGGCATCCACTTCCTGTAAGATGGCCACTTTTTCGGGGGTGATGTCCCCCAATATCCGTATGGCCAGACCAGGTCCGGGGAACGGATGTCTTCCCAGTAAAGCGGGGTGCATGTCCAGACTGGCCCCTACCCTACGTACCTCGTCCTTAAAGAGCATCCTGAGCGGCTCTACCACTTTTAACTTCATAAAATCGGGCAGTCCCCCTACATTGTGGTGGCTTTTAATGGTTGCCGAAGGTCCTCCCGTACCGGAAACCGATTCGATCACATCGGGATAAATGGTTCCCTGTGCCAACCATTTGGCGTCCTCCACCAAATGTGATTCGTCATCAAAGACCTCAATGAATACCCTTCCTATTATTTTTCTCTTTTTCTCGGGATCGCTCTCCCCGGCCAGTGCTCCCAAAAAGCGTGCCGAAGCGTCCACACCTTTAACGTTAAGGCCCATATCCTTATATTGGTGCAGCACGTCCTCAAATTCGTTTTTACGAAGCAGCCCGTTGTTGACAAAGATGCAGTGCAGGTTTTTTCCTATTGCTTTGTGCAGCAGTATGGCCGCAACGGAGGAATCCACTCCGCCGGAAAGTCCCAGGATCACTTTGTCGTTCCCAATTTTTCTTCTCAGTTCATCAACAGTGGTCCCCACAAAGGCATCGGGGGTCCATGTCTGGGCAACCCCGGCTATGTTCACCAAAAAATTCTCCAACAGCCTCTTTCCATCTGTGGAATGGTATACTTCGGGATGAAACTGTATGGCGTATGTTTCCTCGTCCATAAATTTATAGGCGGCATTTTCCACATCCTTTGTACTTGCCAGTCGCACCGTATCCCTTGGGAGGGACTTTATGGTGTCCGCGTGGCTCATCCAAACCTGGCTCCCAGAAGATATCCCTTCAAGGAACGCTTCGTCGGCCTTTACAAAGGAAAGGTTTGCCCTGCCGTATTCCCTGCTGTCCGAAGCCGCTACTTCCCCTCCGTGAAAATGTGCCAGGTACTGTGCCCCGTAACAAACCCCCAAAAGCGGTTTTATACCCCGTATCCGTGACAGATCGGGATGGGGCGCATCCTCTGCACGGACTGAAAAAGGAGATCCCGAAAGGATGACCGCCTTGTACTGGGACAAGTCTTCCGGTAGGTGGTTGTAGGGTTTTATTTCGCAGAAAATATTGAGTTCCCGAACCCTTCTTGCTATGAGCTGTGTATATTGGGAACCAAAATCTAAAATGAGGACGTTATTTTGCATGGGCAAAAATAATAATTTGAAAATTTTGAAAACTATGTTTTTGGGATAATTACCCGAATAATATCAATATTTATAATTGAGAGCGTGCAAACGTTTTTTCAGGGACCCAAAAACTTCACCAGACCATGGAGAACGGCATATAGTGGCAACCCATAAGGGAATGTGGTCTTTTGCCCATACCGCGTTCAACAGTGACGTCCCCTGCAAGGTTTTCAATGCTGGGGAGTGGCGATCATTGAGTCGAGGATGGCTCCAATATCCCCGGCAGTGGTATCCGGATTTATAAAACAAAAGCGGGCCACGGTCTCATATATCCCGTTGTTCTTCCATTTGGTCGGGGTCACCAGGGCAAACCCTTCCCTATGGTTCTTATAGGTCCAGTCCCTATAGTCCCCAGAGGCCCAACCCTTTCTCCTAAAGAGCACACAGGAAAGGCTTGGTTCCCGCACCAGTTCCAAATGTGGGCTATCCGAGATCATTTTGCCGGCCACTGCCGCTAGTCCCATGCCCTGCTCTACCGCCCATTGGTATTTTTCGGTCCCGTGCATGGCCAACGAAAACCAAAGTGGCAGTCCCCTGACCCTCCTGGTAAGTTGTATCTGATAATCGGAAGGATTAAAGCCGTGGGCCCCCTCATCCTTAAAGATTTCCAGATAGGAACCCTCTTGGGAATGGGCCGCCCTTGCCTGTTCGGGATCCCTATAGATCACGGCGCCACAGTCATAGGGGGAAAACAGCCATTTATGGGGATCGATGGTTATGCTATTGGCACGTTCGATCCCCTTGAACAAGTGCCTGGCCCTAGCAGACGCCAAGGCACCGCCCCCATAGGCTGCATCAACATGCAACCAGACACCTTCCCTCCCGCAGACCTCCGCTACGCCCGAGAGGTCGTCTATGATACCCGCATTTGTGGTGCCCCCCGTGGCGACCACGGCAAACAATCGGTCCCGCTCCCCTTTATCGAGTTCCCTTAATTTTTGGGACAACATTTGGGCGGTCATGCTATCTTCGGTTTCCACTAGGGCAATTTCCGCATCCATTACCTTCGCCATTGCGGCAATAGAGGAGTGTGCACCACTTGAAGTGAGGATCAGTCCCCTGCCCCGTACATTCTTCCCATCGGTGCGCCATTGTTCCCTGGCCGTTACCAATGCCGATAGATTGGCGGCCGTTCCGCCACTTGTAAAGACCCCGAAGGCACCTTCCGGAAGACCGGTAAGGGAAACCAACCACTTCATGGCCTCGTTCTCGCAAAAAATACCACCGGCACCTTCCATCCAATAGGCTCCATGGATGCTACTTGCCGAAGTGACCAGATCGAACATGATCGCTGCCCTAGTGGGCGCAGCGGGCACAAAAGCAAGGTGCCTGGGATGGTCTATGGGTACCGTGGCCTTTATGAGCACGTCCTTAAAAAGTGCAAAGGCCCGTTCCCCCCCTATCCCTTCCGGGGTAATGGTCTCGCCTACCAAGAGCTTTAACTCGGACTCCTTTTTGGGCTGGCCCAGTTCCGGTGCGGTCTTGGTTATCCTGTTGATCACATATTTCATGACATCCAGTGTCATTTCAACAAGCTCTATGTCTATATTGTGCATTGGGCGCTTTTTTCGCAAAGGTAGTATTTTGTTGGGGAGGGACTTCGGACCTATCGGACGATAGAACGTTGCGGATACACAAAAGATCCCTGGCCAAATTGACGACGTGCATTGGCAAAGCACCTATTTTCACCAAAATCCGTTTGGGGACAGTGGTTTAATTCCATATCTTTAATAGCGTGCAAAAGTATCGATATGGAAGCCCAATTTTTTAACGAACTACGGGAAGAACTGCAGCAAGGTGCGGTGACCAAAGGGCATCCCTTTCGGTATGGTACGTTGGGAACGGTAGGGCTGGACAAATTGGCCCGATTGCGCATGGTGGTGGTACGAAAACTTTCGGAAGATCTAAAAGTCACAATTTTTACGGATGCCCGGTCCAAAAAAGTATCACATATAAAGGAAAACAATCGGGTCAGCCTTCTATTTTACCATCCTGCCAAATTGCTACAGGTCCGTATGGAGGGATTGGCAACGATAACAGACGAACAGGGAACATTGGAACGGATGTGGCGGGAAGTCCCCAAGGAGGCGCAAACGGAATACACCGCCAAGGCTGCCCCGGGCAGCAGCATCCCCCAGGGCGAACGTACCGAATACCTAACCGAAGGGCACCATTTCTGTATTCTGGAAGTACATCCGTTTAAGATAGAATACCTTAAGTTACAGAGGCCAGAACACCTGCGGATACGTTTTTCAAAGAAAGAAAATCAATGGAAAGGGGAATTCTTGGTCCCATGACCCTTTGCCGACAGCCCCTCAAAGCTAACATTAGCATTCGCCGCTGGCATGAAAAGGCCCTTGCATCGCCCTTAACGAATAAAATACAACGTTATACTGTCCATTCCAAAACCTACCAAACTGTCCTGGGGCATTGAAAGCCCTGACCGACTCAAGTCTATCCAGTTTGATTTCTCCACCACGGTAACCGTATCGGCCATTTCCACATACTTTTGGGGCAGGGAATAGTCGTCCAGCGAAATGATCTCCCGCCCGGGGCTCAACAAACGTACGTTTCCACCATAGGTCACATTGGGCAGTTGCCATTGTTTGTCGGGATATTCCCGTAACAATTTTTCGGAAATGGGCCCGAACCCATAGTGGACCGATGATGGAATCTTCAAACTCTTTTCCAGTGGTGTCCTAATTAGCTGAAAGCCCAGCACGGTTATAAAGAAGCCGAAACCCAAACGCGCCCATAACCTGGAACTGTCCAGGGCCAACTTTCCTACCGGTACCGTCACGCCCGGGAGCAATAGGGGAAACAACCATCTCCTTTCCACTATTGACATATCCAAGACAAGGACGAATAGGGTTATAACCACCAATTGGGCCAGAACCAAAGCGGTAAGCCAGTCCCTACCGGAAATATGTAAACGCACTTTTTTAAAATACACTGCCAAGGCCACAAACAGGGCCAAAGGGCCAAAAAGTTTGAGTAGGGCGAGCACCAGGGTCGCTAATGGACCGAGAAGCGGAAGCGATGTACCGTTGATGCCCGTTTTCAATTGTATGTTCGACCCCAAGTGCGCCCAATTGGATTCATTGGTCCATAACCAGATCATATGTGGCGCAATGCACAGGACCACCAAGGCAACGGTCACGAACATATACCGGTGCCAAAGCATTTTTTGGATACCCCTATGGAAGGGCATTGCCACCATGACCGCGACCAGTACCAATACATAATTGTATTTTGTAAGCAAGCCTGCTCCGATGATCAGGCCCAACAGCACATAATTTTGTAGCGACTTTGATCGAAGGAGCTTCCACAGCATCAAATAGGTAAGCACCACCACCAAGCACATAAGGGAGGTGTGCGATAATCTCCTGAAGGTAAAATCAATGAAGAGGGGTACCAGTGATAACGATGCAACTACAAGAAAGGCAGCACGACCCTGGCCCAAATTAGAAAATGCAAGTCGATAAAGGGACAACAGCGTCCCGCCAAAAACAAGGCCCCTTACCAAGGATAGGGACAAGCGGGAAACCCCAAAGATCGAATTAAAGACAATCTGGATCCATGTATAGAGTGGTGGTTGATCATCATACCCCCATCGCCACCACTGGGAGTAGTAGGCCTGTTCGGCATCCTCCAGTTCCAGGGCATCCTTCATAAAGGATATGGCCACTATGGAAATGCAGGCCAGAACGGCCAGGACAACTACTTTTTTATGGTCCCGGTTTTCCAAACTGTGTCCCTATTGATCCATCGTAAGAATGGTAAACGTTCCACAGAGGGGATCTAAGCTATCCATCAATACGGGAATCAACCTTTCCCCATATTCCTGATAAAGTTCCGAAAAGTTAAGGTTCCGTTCCTGTAGGGACCGATTGGGAAACAGCTCGTTCTGAATGGCGGTCATCCGCATAACATGATCCTTTAACTTTCTTTTTTGTGCTAGCAACAACCTTTTTTCCAGGACGTCCAATCCTTTCAACTGTTTTGCCTCCTGTGCACCCACGGCGCCCAAAAAGGAGGAATCCGTTTGTTTCGCCAATTCATACAGTCCCTTGAACTGTTCCCTTAGAAATTGTTTTTGGGGCGATAGGTCGATATCGATATTGGAAATGGCCCTTATTTTTTTATTGATAAAACTGCTCTGTTTCAGGAAAAGGTCTGCCACATCCACCTTCATCCTACGCAGTTTGTCCTTCTGTTTTTTATTGATGGCCAAAACGGAATTCCGCAGCAGCAGCAAGGGGAAATCCACCTCCATTTCATCAAAGAATTGCTTCAGTTCCAGCCAATAGGCGATTTCGCCGCCACCTCCAATATAGCAGAGATTCGGTAGGATGACCTCTTGGTACAATGGCCTTGAGATCACATTTGGGGAAAACCTTTCCGGATAGTTGTCGATCTCGTCGAGCAGTTCCTCCCCGCTAAATACAAGATTTGTCCCCAAAACATGGTAGGCGCCATCCTGTTCGACGATCCGTTCCCGAAGGCCATCGCCCAGGTAAAAATAATTGATCTCCCTGGGATTAACCTGTATTTCATATTTTTCGGGCAAGGCCGACAAGCTTTCCACGGTCTTGCCAACAGCTTTGAAAGCCGAATTTGAGAAGATATCTTTTTTAATGTAGGGCACCAACAATTTTTTAAGTTCCCTATCATCCCCGTCCAAGATCAACAGCCCATAGGCCGAAAAAAGTTCGTTTGCCAAAAATCGGGTGGCCGCCGTTAAATTGTCGTTTTCCAAGTAGGCCCTTTTAAAAAGGTCTTTCAGGAACCGGGCATTCTGTCCACCGCCCAATTCCAGACAGAACATATCAAATACATCGTTCAGCCCTTCCGTATCCAATTTGCCCACGGCACCAGTTGCGGACCTGTTCCATTTTATCTTTTTACCATGGAAATTAAAATAATTGATCTCCTCAAAATCATGATCTTCGGTCGCCATCCAATAAATGGGCACAAAATCATGATCGGGGTGGGCAACCTTCAGTTTTTTTGCGAGATTGATAGTGGAGATGATCTTATAAAGGAAATAAAGCGGGCCAGTGAACAGGTTCAATTGATGGCCGGTAGTTACGGTAAAGGTATTTTTATGGGCCAACAGTTCCAGATTGGTACGGGAAGCATCGGAAATAAAAACATCCCTATACTGCCCATAGAGAGCTCGTTGTAATATATCCCTATTTTCAAATGGGTAATTGGCCTTTTTTTCCAAGAGTTGGCCCTTAAAATTGCCCAAGGTGGGCAGTGTGTTGTAAAATGGGAGCAGTTCCGGTTTTCCCTCCAAATAATCCAAAATCAAACTGGAAAAAAAACCGGTGTTCTTAAACGGAATACAATCGCTTTCCATAAAGGTGTCTTAAAAGGGGCTAAGTTAGAATTAAAGTCATTTTACCGCCCCAAAAATACGTTAAGATGTTTATAAATTGATAAGATATGGTTAGATTTGGGCAAAAGCTAACCCAACTACCAACAATGAAAAATTTATTGTGTGCCCTCTTCCTTATCTGTGGCCTTTCCGCCTATTCCCAAGAGATCAAATCCCCTTCGGCATTTTTAGGGTACGAACTGGGTACCCAATTTACCAGGCACCACGAGGTAGTGGATTATTACAGATACCTTTCCCAAGCTGCCCCAGATCGGGTTCAGATCGTGGAATATGGAAAGACCAACGAACGGAGACCATTGCTGTTGGCCTATGTATCTTCCCCTGAAAATATCGCAAACCTCGAGGGAATCCGCACTTCGCATCTAAAAAGTACCCAAGGGGAAGGCAGTCCCAAAGAAGCGATCGTATGGTTGAGCTATAACGTGCACGGCAATGAAAGTGTAAGTACGGAAGCCTCCATGGCAACCATTTACGAACTGTTGACCACCAAGTCAGCTTATTTGCAAAATACCGTGGTCATCATGGATCCCTGTATCAATCCCGATGGACGTGACCGGTACGTAAACTGGTACAATGAAAACAAAAATACCCCCAACAATATAGATCCCAACAGTAAGGAGCACCATGAGGGATGGCTGAGCGGCAGGGCCAATCACTATATGTTCGACCTGAACCGCGATTGGGCGTGGCTGACCCAAGTGGAAAGTAGACAACGGTTAAAGATGTTCAACCGCTGGTTGCCCCACGTACATGTGGACTTTCATGAGCAGGGCGTGGACGATCCCTATTATTTTGCTCCTGCAGCCGAGCCCTTTCATGAGGTGATAACCCAGTTCCAAAGGGATTTTCAGGTCACCATGGGAAAAAACCATGCGAAATATTTTGATGCAAACGGATGGTTCTACTTCACTAAAGAGGTCTTCGACCTATTTTACCCAAGTTATGGGGACACCTATCCCATTTACAATGGCTCGATCGGAATGACCTATGAACAAGGTGGAAGTGGTCGTGCCGGTCTGGGGATCATTACAGGCATCGGTGATACCCTCACCCTAAAGGATAGGATAGCGCACCACCATACCACGGGACTTTCCACAGTGGAAGTGGCCTCGGGAAATGCGGAAAAACTGAACGAGGAATTTAAAAAGTTCTATCTTCCGAAGGACGGCGGATACAAAAGTTTTGTACTGAACGGGGGGGAGGACAAGATCAGGGCACTGACAAGGCTCTTGGACAGGCATGAAATAAAATATGGTATCGGCAATGGAGAAAGTGTAAAGGGTTTCGATTACGCCAACGGAAAGACCACCACCCTTAAGACTTCCGACAAAAGCTTGGTAGTCTCCACCAATCAGGTAAAGGGCACTTTGGCAAAGGTATTGTTAGAACCGAGTGCAAAACTTAGCGATTCCCTTACCTATGATATTACCGCTTGGTCCCTTCCCTATGCCTATGGACTGGATGCAGTGGCTTCGACTTCTATAATGGACAGCGATCCCTATCCTGTTATGGATAAAAGCCAAGCGGATCTGGACCCTAATGCATATGCCTACCTCTCCGATTGGAACAGTATGGACGATGCACGGTTCCTGGCGGAACTTTTAAAGGAGGGCGTTCATGTACGCTTTACGAACCGGCCTTTTACCATTGGCGAACAAAAATTTGATAGGGGCAATCTGATCATTGCCCAGGCGGACAATAAAAACAATAAAAATTTTACGTCCGTCCTAAAGGCTGCGGCGCAACACAGCGATAAAGAACTTACGGCCGTATCGACCGGTTTTGTTGATAAAGGCAAGGATTTTGGATCGGACTATGTGAAGATGTTGAAAGCCCCCAAGGTTGCAGTTCTTTCGGGAAATCCAGTTAGCACCCTGCAATTTGGGGAAATCTGGCATTTCTTTGAACAGCAGTTGGAATATCCGGTAACGGTTCTGGACAGCGATTACCTACAAAGGGTAAATTTGGCGGACTATGGAATATTGATCCTTCCCGAGGGCAGGTACAACGGATTTTTTAAGCCCGATCAACTATCCGCACTGAAATCTTGGGTAAAAAATGGCGGAAAACTAATTGCAATGGGTGGGGCCATTGACGGAATTACAGGGGAAACGGGATTCGGGCTGCAACCGAAGAAAATGGAACAGGATACCAGCATCACCTTGGAGTCCTTTGAAAACAGTGAACGTGAGGATATCAAAAATACCATCACCGGTGCCATTTTTAAGGCAAAGGTAGACGTGACCCATCCTCTGGCCTATGGCTATGACAAAACCTATTTTTCCTTAAAATTGGGGGCGGCGGCCTACGGATACCTAAAACAGGGAACCGTGGTATACTTGGAAAAACAGGCTGTTCCAGTATCGGGATTTGCTGGAAGTGAAGCTAAAAAGAAAATTGAAAACACCCTGATCTATGGAGTTGAGGACCACGGAAGGGGCAAAGTGGTCTATATGGTGGACAACCCTCTCTTCAGGGGCTTTTGGGAAAATGGAAAACTCTTCTTTGCCAATGCCCTGTTTATGGTCCATTAAGAAACAACCATGAAAACAAAGGAGAACTATATGGATTACTCCACTAAAAAGGATAATGGGACCGCTTTTCAGTTGGGGCTGTTTTTTGAACTATCAAAAGACTTCCTTTGCATTGCCGGTTTTGATGGGTATTTCAAAAAAGTAAATCCCGCATTTATAAAAGTTCTAGGGTACCCGTTGGAAGTTCTACTAGAAAGGCCGATAAACAATTTTATCCATAAAAAGGACAGAATGCGTACCGATCACCACCGGAACCGTCTGAGAAGCAACAATGCCCTTCTTAACTTTGAGAACCGCTATGTTGCCCAAAATGGGGACATAATATGGTTGTCATGGACATCCATGCCCTTTCCCAAGGAGCAGCTGGTCTATGCCATTGCAAAGGACATTACCCATAAGAAAGAATTGGAAGCCAAGCGCAATTTATTGTTGGCCAATATTACCAAAACTAACCAAGAACTGACTCAATTGACCTATAGGACCTCCCATGACCTCAGATCTCCGGTGAACAATCTGGTAACGCTCATGAGCCTTGTCGATACAACGAAAATACAGGATCCCCAAACCTTGGAACTCTTGCAATTGGTACACTTGGCCACACAGGGGCTTAAGCATACACTTGATGATTTTGTGGAAAACTTGGGCGACAACCATATTTTACATGCCCCAGCGGAAGAATTGCGATTACGGGATATCATTTTTTCGGTAAAGGCGTCCATTGGATCATTGGTGGAAAAGTCGGGAGCGATTTTTAAAGTGGATTTTTCGGAAATAGGAACAATCCATTTTAATAGGACCTATCTGGAAAGCATCTTCCTGAACCTCATCACAAATTCGATAAAGTATTCAAAACCTGATGAAGACCCCTATATATTTATCCGTTCCAAAAAACTGGAAAACGGGATTCAATTGATATTTAGGGATCAAGGACTTGGTTTTGATATGGATAAGGTCAAGGATAGGATATTTAGGCTTAACCAAAAATTTCATCATCACAAGGACAGTACCGGAATAGGGCTTTATCTGGTGCATAACCACATTACCAATGCGGGGGGATCCATACAGTTGGAGAGCAAATTGAACGAGGGGGCACAATTTACCATAACCCTTCCCACCTGATCTAATTTTTAAACTTGAAAGTACCCCTTCCCTACCATGAAAATGTTCCCCGTCAAAATTAAGGCACCTTGTGGCAGGCCCATAAGATTCAACGGAAAAACCTGATCCACTTCAATGCCCGGCATCAGGGAACAATACCCATTATGTGAATTTATAAACTTACCGTTAACAGCATTAAGTACATGTCAAAAGAGAACAAAAGGAAACAGCAGGCAAAATTATTGAGGACATTTAGAAAGGTACACAGGACCACGGGAGCATTGCTATTTGTTTTTTTCTTTGTAATGTCCGTCACCGGCTTGCTACTTGGCTGGAAAAAAAACAGCTCCGGTATCATTCTGGCCGAAACAAGGACCGGTGTTTCACAAGATTTTAAAAACTGGTTGCCGATGGACCTGTTACATCAAAATGCCGTACAGGTCTATAAGGATTCGATATCAGCGGAGGGTCCCGTAACGGTGGACCGGATCGATATCAGAAAAAATAAGGGAATGTTGAAATTTACCTTTGAAGGCAATTTCTGGGGAATACAAATGGATGGGGCCACAGGAAAGCCGCTCTATATTGAAAAAAGACGGGGCGATTATATAGAGAAGTTGCACGATGGATCTATTCTGGACCATTATCTGGGCGTAAAAAATGGGTGGATAAAGCTTTTTTATACCACAGTAATGGGCACCGCCCTGTTTATTTTTACCGCTACGGGATTTTGGTTATGGTACGGACCAAAGCGAATGAGAAAGGGTCATGCCAATTCCTAAAAACTACCTTATAATATGTCTTAAAATTATAGATAGCCCAACCCCACCCATTCATATTTGGTCTACGTACACTAAGTTTCAACCTGCCCATTCTTTTGAGGAAGAAGGGTCTGCCTTAAAGCCTTCCACATTCTGAAACACCTCGATTTCATCCCTTTTTTTGTCCCTTCTTTTACTTCCCAACATTTTTTTTATCATTTTGGGAAGATAGGAAAGAAATGTCATGCCAATTCCAACCGACAACAGGGACAGGGGGTCTATAAAAAAGTTGCTAAAAGAGAACACCCCAATGATCAAGAGCGTGGAAAATGGAAGGGAGCAAGCCAGTACCGAAACGGCAAATTCGATATCAAAGGTAGGATCCTTCTGCCCGTCCCTGTCCTCCATACCACTGACCCCGCTCATATGGGCAAATGGCCAAAAACTGCAAGAGCTCTGTGGAAAGACAATAAGCAGTAGCACCATGGCGGGCGCCAGGGCAGGAACTAGAAAAAGGAAGATGGCCGATAGGCAGAAGGCAATTCCCGCGCGCCATGTGAGCAGGAAAAAAATAAGACCGAATTCCTTTAACCGTATCCGTACCGCCAGCCCGATGAACAAAAGGACCAAGGGGGTCATCATAACACTTAGACTGGAAATGGTACTGCCCAAAAAATTTGGAAGCGAGGCCATGTCCACGCCAATGGCCAAGAGCAGCAGCGCAACAATGATGACCAAGTTGATCGGCTCGTTCAACATGGCAAGCAAAAGGCCCTTAAAACGGTTTTTTCGGGACACCACCTCTTGTGCCACAGTCCTTTTCCGGTACCAATGCATGGCCAATAAATACAGTAAGATCAACACGAAAATTTTGTTGCCCACATCGGCCAATGCCGCCAATGCAAGGGAATCATTTCCCAAGTAGACCACTATAAATGGGAAACAGGAAAGGCCCGGGGCAAGGGAGGGCAATAACATCATCAAGGTCCTTTTCTTGGTACCCCCCACCCCTTGTTCGGAAAAACCAGGTAGGTAATGGGACGAAAACAGCATTACCAGATTAAAGGCAAGCACCAGCAAAGGAAAAATAAGAAGGGAACCTTGGAGTTCTATTTTTAGGAGGGCCACAAAAATGGTCGCTGGGAGGGCAACGCTCAAAATAAGGGTCTTGATCCCATTGAGTCCGCTCTTGGCGTTCACCTTTTTTTGCAGTACCACGCCCAATAGGATTATCAAAAAAAGTTCCAGTGTTTTTTGCAGGGCAAAGTTCATATTTAAATAAAATTATCAATGTGGGAATTTTAGGAGGCTCCCTCGCCCATAAGGCACATATTTACATATGGATGTCCATATTTCCTTTGAACAACAGGCAAAATCATGATTGCTTTCAAGTGTCCAATAGGGGCTAAGGGGCTATACAAGCACCTCCTTTAGCGCATCCGTAAAAATTTTCATTTCATCCATGGTGCCCATACTCACCCTGCACCAATTCCTATCCATGATATTGAAGGCCCTTACCCCTACTTTTAGATCGGTCATTCTTTCGAGGAACACTTTCCCATCCATTTCTATGGGAAAAAGAATAAAACTGGTAACGGAGGGCACGTATTCAATTCCCATATCTTTTAGACTGGCGTACACATATTCCCTTGCCTCGGCGTTCAGTTTTCTGGATTTTGTCTGAAATTCCGTATCGTCCATACTGGCCATGGCCGCAAAAATGGAAGTGTAGGCTATGCCCATACCGCCCCTTGTGATTTCCTGTATCCTATCAAGTGTAGCGGGCTGTGCAACCACATAGCCAACACGTAGGCCCGCCATACCGTGTATTTTGGAAAAGGTACGGGCAATGATCACATTTTTCCCCTTATTGATCAGGGATACCATACTCTGTTGGGCGCCGTCCTCCAAAAATCCGAGATAGGCCTCATCCACAAATACCGGCACTGTTTCCGATACCCTTGAACAGAAATCCAGCAGTTCTTCCGTATTGGTAAGGGATCCAGTCGGGTTATTGGGGTTACAGATATAGATAAGCTTGGTATCTGAATCAATGGCCGCTTCCATAGCTTTCAGGTCGTGGGACCAATCTTCCTTGAGCGGAACAGCTTTCCAAGTTGCCCCAGTGGCCTCGGCCACTTGTATGAGCGACATATAGGATGGATCCGCCGATACGATATTTCCTCCCTTGGCAAAGAATACCATGGCCGTTTTTTCCAATAGATCCGAAGAACCGGGCCCCATCATTATATTCTCGGCTTTTACACCTTCTTCCCCTGCTATCTTGTCCATAAGGTCGAACAGTTCCCGCCAAGCGTACCTGTTGCCCATATGGGCCATTTCCCGTAGTGCGGACATCGCTTTTGGGGAAGGTCCGTATGGGTTCTCATTGGCATTCAATTTGGCCAATAAAGCCTCGGTGTCCGGAAAACTTTTGGGAACAAATTCCTTAAAGAACGGGCTGTAAAGGGCATTTCCCTGATGGTCCAATCGAATGGGAACTTTGGAAACCTCCCCATATCCCATATAAGGTAGCAGGGTAATTCCCCCAGCGGTAAGTATTCCGGCCTTTAGCCAATCGCGTCTGTTGATTTTCTTTTCCATGATCTTTTATATTAGTGAACGTTTTAAGTTGGTTTTCTTTCAAGTTTGGCAACGGCATTGGATCGATTCCCAAAAACTAAAATCCAATGGCCGGATTTCTTTTCCCGCTTTTGCCTTTCAGGTTCCGATTCTGCCCAAAACCCTGTTAGCTAGGTCTTAAGATAGACAATTTTACTGAGAATTTTTGACAAAAGGAACTTCCTGCCCCTCGTTCCGCAAGATCATAAAAGGGACCATGGACCATCTAAAAGGTGAAATCTGTTGCAGACCCTGCCTTTTTTTGTGAATCCGTTCAAAATCGATTCCCCATCGATCCCAAAAATGATGATTTAGATAAAAAATAAGTGCGGTGGATTTTTATGGGGTATACAATTTGGGATGCCGATAATTGCTAAAATAATATTTCGAGCGCAAAGGTTTGCCCAGTTTGGAGAGGGAGGACTTTAAATTATTAAATTGTTTGTAAGAAAACGATGGAGCGAAGCCCAAAAGCAGGCGCGTTTCGGAACATCGATTTGTTTTTGTAGACCAACCACCCCTATCGACCATGAAGAATAAATTGGACCAAGTAGACTTTGATATCCTTGCATTATTGTCTGAAGATGCACAGATGCCCTATACCGAAGTGGCGAAACGAGCCTTTGTTTCCGCGGGCACGGTACATATGCGAATGAAAAAAATGAAGGAGATGAACGTGATCAAGGGCACCACCCTTAGCCTGGACTATACCCAAATGGGATGGGGACTCACTGTCTTCATAGGAATATTTTTAAAACGGAGCCTCCTGTACAAAGAGGCAATAGACGCCCTGAAGAAAATCCCGGAAGTGGTAAAGGTACATCACATCACGGGAAAATATGACATCTTTATAAAGGTACATGCAAGGGACAGCGATCATTACAGGGATGTTTATCAGGATTCGATACTGTCGATACAGGGCATTAAGAATACCGAGGCATTCATCTCCCTGGAGGAAAACCTGAACAGACATATAGTTTTTAGGCCACTCTGAAGGTCTTTATAGGGCCACATTGAAATAAAGGCACCTATGGATTTCCATTTTTGACCAATAGGTATTGCCACATTCGCAATTTATAGTGCCCATGTGCACTATATGTTAAAAATATGGTTTAATAATCTAAAAATCACTAAATTGGTATGACATATGCCCCTGTGGACATATGGATTTTAATCCAAATAACATGTCTATGAATTCCTTTGATTCCACGCTTCCAAAAAAATCCCTTTGCGCAGCCTTTGTACTTTTGCTGTTTCTTGGGGTCTCCCCACATCTATTGTCCCAAAGCCCCGATACCGGACAGCAAGAAAATGAATTCAGGCAATATAGCGGGGAGGTGACCGACAGTGACTCGAAAAAGCCATTGGTCTTCGCCACTGTTGGGTTGGACGGCAGCAATATCAGTACGGTGACCAATGCGGACGGGGATTTTTCCCTAAAGATCCCACTTGATATAGAACAGGGATCCATTACGGTTGCGTTTTTGGGATATTCCTCCAAATCCATTCCCCTTAGCGAACTAAAGCCGGAAAACAACAAGATATCCTTGGATGTTAGCATCATACAACTCACCGAAGTGAACATCTCCTTCCCCAAGAGCGCGGAAACCTTAGTACGTGAAACCCTTAAAAGAAAGGGGGAAAATTATTTTAACGATCCCACCGTCATGACCGCATTCTATAGGGAGACCATCAAGCGGCGAAGGCGGAACGTTTCCCTTTCCGAGGCCGTGGTGAACATCTACAAAGCGCCTTATGATTCGGAAAAAAGGGATGTGGTACAATTGTACAAATCACGAAAAAGTACGGATTACAGCAAATTGGACACCTTGGCCCTCAAACTGGAGGGTGGCCCGTTTAACGCACTTTTTGTAGACCTTATGAAATATCCCCAGTTTATATTCAATGAGGGGTCCATTTCCAATTATGTTTTCAGTTTTGACAATTCCACAAGGGTAAACGACAAAGAGGTGTACGTTGTGAACTTTAAGCAGCGAGAAAACGTACCCACTCCCCTATATACGGGAAAACTCTATATAGATGCGGACAACCATGTTCTTACTAGTGCCATCTACTCCCTTAACATTACGGATGTCGAAATGGCCGCACAGCTTTTTGTACGAAAGAAACCTGCCAATGCCAACGTATGGCCCACCGACGTGGCCTACCGGGTGGATTATAGGGAAAAGGACGGTAAATGGTATTACGGGTACAGCAATGTGCTCTTGGAATTTAAGATCAACTGGGACGATCGTCTCTTTAACTCCGTATATAGCCTAACAGCGGAGATGGCCGTGACCGACTGGGAAAAGAACCTGGAAAAAAATTCCCTTAAATCCCGCGATCGCATGAAATCGAACATCATTCTAGCGGATGAGGCCGTTGGTTTCTCCGATCCCGATTTTTGGGGGGAATACAATATCATAGAACCGGAAAAATCCATTGAATCCGCTATCAGAAAAATCCAGCGACAGCTAAAACGGAACAAAAATGGTGGTGTTGCATCCCTGCCATAATTTTTAATGGTTGGTACCTTACCGTAAAAAGGGCTTACAAATTTATAGTAAAGAACGTGACCGCCACTTGCGGGGAACGGTTACCCTGAAGAACCTATCATCCCCTAAATCTGCGGAAAGAAAAAATCGGCACAAAGGCCGGTTTTTTTTTGCCTGTACATGTTCGGGGGCACTTCTATATCCATTTAGGCGGTAGAGTGTAGCGTTTTTTATATTTTCATGCCCTATAAGATGATGGCATGAAAAGTAGAAGAAAATTCATAGGGGCTACCTTGGGCATAACGGCAGCAAGTCTGTTTCCCCAATCCCTTTGGGCAGGGGAACATAACAGATGCCCCGAAATGCTCCTGCCCCCCAGGTTAAAAAAGGGAGATACCATTGGATTGATCGCTCCTGGGTACTCCATTAGTGCCGAAGTGGTGGAAGATATAAAGAAAACCATTCTGGAAATGGGGTTCCTTCCATACCACACTCCCCGCATTTTGGGGGTTAACGGTTATTTTAGCGGTTCGGACACCGACCGGGCCAATGACCTGAACGAGATGTTCGCAAACCCGAAGATCAATGGCATCTTATGTGCCCGTGGGGGATATGGGTGTACACGGATCCTGCATTTGCTGGATTATGGAACGATACGTAATAATCCCAAGGTACTGATCGGTTTCAGCGATGTGACGGCCCTTTTGAACGGCATCCACAAGGAGACCGGACTGATAGGTTTCCACGGTCCCGTGGGCAGTACTTTGGACGACCCCTATAGTATTTCCCAATTGGAAAAGGTATTGATCCACCCAGAACCCGACCTGATCATAAAAAATTATCCCGATCTCGAAAGAAAGCTCCTTGCAGATCCCATGTACGAAAGGTATGTCATCAGGGCCGGGAAAGCGTACGGCAAGCTCGTGGGCGGAAGCCTGACCTTGATGACGGCCCTTATCGGCACCCCCCATGAGATCGATTGCACCGATGCGATCGTTTGTATAGAGGACGTGGACGAGGCCCCTTACCGCATAGACCGCATGTTGACACAATTGATACAGGGAGAAACCTTTAAAAATGCGGCTGGCATCGCCTTTGGGGTGTGTTCGGGATGCAAACCGAAGCCATACAGAAAATCCTTCTCATTAAAGGAAGTGGTCTTGGACAGGATTGCACCTTTGGGCATACCTGCCGTGTACGGAATGAGCTTTGGACATGTGAAGAACAACTTTACTTTTCCCATTGGCATGGAAGCCACCTTGGACGCCACGGCAATGCAGATCCAACTTGCCGGCACAGCTGTACTTTAATTTTGGAAAGTAGGTGTGGCTTAGTGCCCGTCCTATTTTTCAAATGCCTTTAGGGTCTTTATGATAATGGATGCACAATCCAACAATTGTTCGCGGTCCATTACCAAGGGGGGCGCGAACCTTATGATATTGCCATGGGTCGGTTTCGCCAACAATCCATTGTCCTTTAGGGCAAGGCAAATATCCCACGCCGTGCTGCTCTCCTCCGTATCGTTTATCAGGATTGCGTTCAACAATCCTTTCCCCCGCACCAATTTCACAAGATCTGTGGTATTTATATATTCGGTCAGGGTTTCCCTGAACAGTTCCCCCAAGTAAAATGCATTTTCGGCAAGCCTTTCCTCTTTCACCACTTCCAGGGCGGCCATACCAACGGCAGCGGCTACCGGATTGCCCCCAAAGGTACTTCCATGGTTGCCAGGGCGGATAACGTCCATAATGGTATCATTTGCCAAAACGGCCGATACCGGATAAGCTCCTCCCGAAAGGGCCTTGCCCAAAATAAGGATATCGGGTTTTACTTCAGGGGTGCCGCTGCAATGACGATCGCTGCACGTACAGTTGCCACAACTGGCCAATAACCTGCCCGTGCGTCCTATCCCGGTCTGTACCTCATCGGCAATAAAGAGCACACCATATTTTTCACAAAGGGCCTTCGCCCCTGCCAGATACCCCTCGGAGGGCACATATACTCCGGCTTCCCCTTGAATGGGTTCCACAAGAAATCCTGCGATATTGGAATTGTTCCGCAACACATTCTCCAGGGCATTTAGATCATTGTAGGCGATTTTAACGAAGCCCTCGGTATAGGGCCCAAAATTTTCCTTGGCGACGGCATCATTGGAAAAGGAAATGATGGTGGTGGTACGACCGTGGAAATTATTGTTGCAGACCACTATTTCCGCTCCGTTCTTGGGAATCCCTTTTTTTTCGTACGCCCATTTCCTGCATAACTTCAAGGCAGTCTCCACCGCTTCCGCCCCAGTGTTCATGGGCAATACTTTGTCAAATCCGAATGTCTCGGCCACATACTTTTCGAACCTTCCCAGCATATCGTTATAAAAAGCCCTGGAAGTTAGGGTCAGCGTCTGTGCCTGATGTACCATGGCAGCCACAATTTTGGGGTGGCAATGGCCTTGGTTTACGGCCGAATAAGCCGATAAAAAGTCGTAATACCTATTTCCCTCAACATCCCAAACAAACACTCCTTTACCTTCTTTTAAGACTACGGGCAAGGGGTGATAGTTATGGGCACCGTACCTATTTTCCAATGCGATCGCTTCCCCAGAGGAGGAAATTTCCAAAACTGACATGATATCAATATGTTTAAAATAATCTTTTGTGATTCCTGCTTGAGGAGAGAAATCATCCTTGGAAGAGCTTGCAAATTACAAATTTTTACGGTGTCCCAAAATAATTTTTCCAACCGTTCGGGAATACTTCATTGAACCCCAGATTAATGGCCAAAGGGGAAGGGGCCTTTTCATCCTTTGTATATTAAAAATGAAATGTTTGTTTATATGTGGATTAAATTTAACTTTGAGAACGTGCCGTACGCCCCCTTTTTGCATCCCCTATGATATGTTACCCATGGATTACCTAAAAGAAGAACTGGAGGAAGTAATATCCAATGGAAACCTCCATTTTTACACCGAACGGCTACATATCTTGGAGGGTATCTTTAATTGGGATCTTGACACCGCCAAAAAATGGAACCATATAAACTTTTGGGAATTATTGGGATATCAAGTAGCGGATACCGCGTCACTTGATCGTCAATGGGAACGCTACCTATATCCCGATGACCTTCTATCCCTGGAAAAAATGATCAGCGATGTCCTTCCAAGGGGCGAGGGAACTTTGGAGCACGAAGGAAGATATTACCACAAAAGCGGGAAAATCATTTGGTTACGTATAAAGGCCGTACTTCGTAGATCCGCACATGGGGCCATGAGGCTCACCGGGGCCTACAGTGATATAAGCGCCCTTAAAACATCCGAACAAAAATTCGAGGCAACCCTTAGAAGATATGAACATCTACTACAGGGCACCCATATTGGCACTTGGGAATGGAACGTGCAGACCGGACAAATGATCTATAATGAAAGATGGGCGAATATTTTGGGATATTCGCTTTCGGAAATAAGTCCTATAACGGACAAGACCTTGGTTACATATACACATCCAGAAGATCTGGTACGCTCCAACCAACTACTGCAAGATCATTTGGAGGGCAAGGTTCCCCTTTACAGATGCGAGACGCGAATGAAGCATAAACGGGGATTGGATATGGATCCTGGATCAAGGAAAAATAGTGAGCCGTACAGGGACCGGCGATCCGGAATGGGTGGCCGGCCTACATGAGGACATTACGGATCGAAAAAACAACGAACTGCTGCTGCTTGGGTACAAGGACCTTCTGGAAAGGACCAACGATGCCGCTAATATAGGCGTATGGGAACTGGACCTGGAAACCAAAAAAGTGTACTGTAGCGCGGTCATCCAAAAATTGGCCAACCTTCCAAGTGGTCACCATCCCTCATTGGAAGAGGCGATCACGTTCTTCCGGGAAGGGCGAAGTACAAATATGATCACCTTGGCCATCAAGGATGCCATTCAAAAGGGCATTGGCTTTGACGTTGAACTTCAGGTAGTCACCCAGGAGAAGGGGATACTATGGACAAGGAACATTGGTATCTCCGAGTTTAAAAATGGCCAATGTAACAGGTTATATGGTTTTTTTCAGGATATAGACGAAAAAACACGGGCCAACAAAGAGCTTGTCTTTAAGGAAGAACAGTTTCGGAAAATATTCGAGTATGCCTACGTGGGAATGGCACTGGTGGGACTTGATGGTAAATGGCTAAGGGCAAACCCAAGTCTGTGTGAATTTTTGGGATATTCGGAACAAGAGCTGCTCACCTTTAAATTTCAGGACATTACCCATCCCGATGACCTGGATATGGACCTGCAACTGGTGTCGGAAATACTGGCAGGAAGCCGGGAAAGTTATCAGTTGGAAAAAAGGTACGTGCACAAGTCAAAGAAAATTGTATGGACGTTATTATCCGTTTCCCTGGTACGGTCGGGCCATGGAAGACCATTACACTTTGTTTCCCAGATACTGGATATCACCAAAAGAAAGTTGGCCGAGAAGAAAGTATCCGATCTACTGGAAGTGACCAAAGAACACAATGCACGCTTGGAAAATTTTGCGCATATCGTCTCCCATAACCTTCGATCCCATTCCAGCAACCTTCTCATGCTGCTGGACCTTATAAAACACCAATATCCGGAAACCGCCAATAATGACTATTTCCCTTTATTGAGCACCGCAGTCACCAATTTGGAGGACACCATTGGGCATTTGAACGAAATTACCGTACTTGGCGGTACCACCCAGACAAAATTGGCCGCCCTAAACCTAAGGAGATACGTCAAGAAGGCGATCCATGGCATCAAGGCGTCGCTTTTGGAGCTCGATGGCACCGTGGTGAACCATACCGAAACCACTATCGAAATAGAGGTCGTGCCCGCCTATCTGGAAAGCATACTATTAAATTTGCTCACCAATGCCATTAAATATTCGGATCCGCAGAGAGCTCCCCAAATTATCATCCGGTCCGAAACAACGGCGGACCATATCTTACTTTCCATTCAAGATAACGGGTTGGGACTGGACCTGGAGGCGCACGGGGACAAAATTTTCGGCATGTACAAGACCTTCCATTACCATCCCCACGCAAGGGGGGTGGGACTGTTCATGGTTAAGAACCAAATAGAGGCCATGGGCGGTAAGATCCAAGTTGAAAGCAGGGTGAACATAGGAACGACCTTTACTTTATATTTTAAAAATGCGAAAAATTAATACGGTCTGCATTATTGACGATGACCCCCTTTTTGTTTTTGGAACAAAACGAATAATGGAACTGGTAGGTTTCTGTAACCAATTTATGGTCTTTAAAGATGGATTGGAAGCTTCCAATTCCCTTAAAAAAGAAATCTCGGAGGGCCACCCACTTCCGGATATCATCTTTGTCGACCTAAATATGCCGGTCATGGACGGATGGCAGTTTCTGGATGAAATGGAAACAGTACTACATGGTGGCGGTACGGTAATCTATGTGGTATCCTCTTCCATTGACCCTAAAGACATGATCAGGCTACGGGACCATAAGTTCATACATGGGCATATAGGAAAACCGATCACCATTGAAAAAATTAAGGAGCTTGCCCTTTCCCTGCAATAAGGAACATTGGCCCGTAGTAACTTTAACCACAATTTAGTATGTTGCTTCCCTTAATTCGCCAAAAGATTTTACTTTTGCCCAATGCGTAAAAAGAACAACAGACAGATCTTTGAGAATGTGCAGGTGGTGGATGCCGGGGCCAAGGGCAAGACCATTGGAAAAGCCCCTGACGGGAGGGTAATCTTTCTTACCAATACCGTGCCAGGCGACATCGTGGACGTACAGACCACCAAAAAACGAAAATCATATTTTGAAGGGGTCGCCGTACATTTCCATACCCTGTCGGATAAACGGACATCGCCCGAATGCCAGCATTTTGGGGTTTGTGGCGGGTGTAAATGGCAGGATATGGGGTATTCCCACCAGCTTTACTACAAACAGAAGGAAGTCGAAAACAACCTGGTCCGTATAGGCCATTTGGAACTACCTCCGGTGACGCCCATTCTAGGCTGTAAGGAACCTTATTTTTACAGGAACAAGATGGAATTTTCCTTTTCCGACAGCAGATGGCTGACGTTGGAGGAAATAAACTCCCAAGAAGAGATAGCGGACAGGAATGCCCTTGGTTTCCATATTCCCGGAATGTGGGACAAGATACTGGATATACAAAAATGTCATCTTCAGAAAGATCCCTCCAACGCCATAAGGTTGGCCATTAAGGATTTTGCCGTACGTAACGGACTCGCTTTTTTCAACCCACGAAACCAAGAGGGGCTGCTAAGGACACTTATGATCCGCACTTCCTCTACCGGGGAACTTATGGTGCTCCTGCAGTTTTATCGGGACGATAAGGCACAAAGGGAACTGTTGCTGGACTATGTGGCAGAAGCTTTCCCACAAATAACGTCGCTTCTTTACGTGATCAACCAAAAGCAGAACGATACCATTTATGATCAAGAGGTTATCCTTTTTTCGGGAAGGGACCATATTTTTGAAGAAATGGAAGGGCTCAAGTTTAAGATCAATGCGAAATCATTTTATCAGACCAATTCCGAGCAGGCGTACGAACTGTATAAAATAACTCGGGATTTTGCCGGCCTTACGGGAAATGAATTGGTGTACGACCTGTATACGGGCACGGGAACAATTGCGCAATTTGTTTCCAGGAAAGCGAAAAAGGTGGTAGGAATAGAAGCGGTTCCCGTGGCCATTGCAGATGCCAAGGAGAATGCCAGATTGAACGGGATAGAAAATGTCGATTTTTTTGCGGGCGATATGAAGACCCTGTTCAACAAGGATTTTATCGCCGCCCATGGATCTCCCGATGTCATCATCACGGACCCCCCTCGGGACGGCATGCATAAGGACGTGGTGGCACAGATCCTGGAAATTGGTCCGGAAAAAGTGGTGTATGTCAGCTGTAACAGTGCCACACAGGCAAGGGACCTGGAAATGATGAAACAAATGTACAGGATTACGGCCGTCCGATCGGTGGATATGTTTCCCCAGACCCACCATGTTGAAAATGTTGTACTTTTGGAAAGAAGGGAAACCCACCCACATATACTATAGATAATGCAACATCTTACAAAAACGATAGCCCTATTGGCATGCACCATTTCCATTCTTTCTTTTTATGGATGCGAAAAGGATGATATCTGTGTGGAAGGCGATACCCCGTTATTGGTAATCGGGTTTTATGATATTGAAAATCCTGAGGTGGCCCAAGAGGTAACGGCCCTTAGGGTAGTAGGGGTGGAAAAGGATACCACGGTGAATACGGTGGCGGACAGGACAAATCTGGACGAGATAACGATACCGTTGCAAATAGATGCCGATACCACCTCTTATGTGCTCATTTCCAATTCGGCCTCTGATGAAAGCGGAATGGAAACCGGAAATGTGGACGTGATAACATTTAATTACACCACCCAGGAAGTTTTTGTTTCCCGGGCCTGTGGCTTTGTTGCCAATTTTGATACACTTACGTTCGAACTTCCCACCGATGACGATGCCTGGATTCAGGATGTGGAAATTGTACAAACACTCGTAAAAGACCAAGTTTCTGCCCATGTTAAGATATATCATTAGTAGTTGCCTGCTCTGCGGTATTTTTTTGGGCAGGTCCCAAGAATCCATCGATCTTCAACCGAAGGATACCGTGGTTCACAGGGAAATATATGGCCTTCGGGTGGGTCTGGACCTTAGTAGGCTGGGACAATCGTTTTTTACCGATGGGTACACCGGACTTGAATTGGTGGGCGATTTTAGGCTTAACCAAAAATTCTATCTGGCCGCGGAACTCGGAAACGAAAAAAGCACTAGGCAGGAGGACCTCTACAATTACACCTCTTCTGGCAGTTACCTGAAATTGGGCGCCGATTACAATACGTACCAGAACTGGTTGGGAATGCAGAACAGTATTTTTCTGGGGAGCCGTTTGGCCTATAGTACTTTTAGCCAGACCCTTAACGATTATAATATTTACAGTAGCAACCGGTATTGGAATCCCGCCAATTTTGTGGTCGGGTCCAACCCCAACAGGGAATTCGGGGGCCTATCCGCCGTATGGTTGGAGGTGCTGCTGGGGACCAAGGTTGAACTGTTTGCCCATATATATCTTGGGGCCAGTGTACGGCTTGGTTACCTGTTCACCAACCAAGGCTCGCAGGAATTTCCCAATCTTTGGGTTCCCGGATTTAACCGTATTACAGATGGGAGCAACTTTGGGGCCAGTTATAACTACTCCATATCCTATCTTATCCCCCTTTATAAAAAAGCCCGCAAACCCATCGATAAAGAAACGGACAATTAGGACCCTTAAAGTTCTTTGACCCCCTTCCTAAAGACCCATTTCATAAAAAGTCTTTCGCCACCGTGGGTCTTGACGACCCCAAATTTTGGGGCCAGCAGGTTGGCGACCAACGCCGAGACCAGGGCCAATACGAATGTGCCGGCATTAAAATAATGCCCCAAAAGGAGCCGTATAAGTATAAAAAGGACGGCAAATCCCAAAAAATTATATAGAAGTGCCCTGTATTTTGCCCTCATTTGATCAGGAGGTTTGATTGAACTTTGCCTTTTTACTGCCCTCGTACATCACGTACTTTACCAACTTGGACTCCAGATGGCTATTAAAGACCTTTATTTTACGGGAAGGCCTAAGACCTACGAATTTAAGGGCTTCCAGATTTGAAGTGATGAACCAGGCATCCGTTCCCGGGTATTTTTTCTTAAGGGTATCCCCAATTGAGGCATAAAAACCTTCCATCTCTATATCCAACCGTTCGCCATAAGGTGGGTTAAAGACCATGTGCAGGTGGTTTTCCGTAAATTTCTCCGTTTCAAAGAAGTTCTTCCTTTCCACGGTGATGTACTCGCCCAGATTGGCATTGAGGATATTGTCCTTTGCTTTCTGTACCGCGGACGGGGCCTTGTCGTACCCATAGATCTTATGGTGGAATTCCCTTGTTTTGTTCAGACTGGCATCCACTATCCTTTCAAATAGGGCAGCATCAAAATCGGCCCATTTTTCAAAGGCAAATTCCTTTCTATTGATATTTGCCGGAATGTTACAGGCGATCATGGCCGCCTCGGCAAGCAGCGTTCCACTGCCGCACATGGGATCCAGAAAGTCGCATTGTCCGTCCCATCCGCTCAGCAGCAACAATCCCGCGGCCAGCGCTTCGTTAATGGGCGCAATATTGGTGGCGGTCCTATAACCACGCTGGTGCAGTGACCTGCCGGAAGTATCAAGGGAAACATTGCAGTGGGTGTTTTGAATATGTATATTGAGCCTGATATCCGGGAACTTTATGTCCACATCGGGCCTCCGTCCTGTCTTGTCCCTAAATTTGTCCACAATGGCATCCTTCACCTTTTGTGACACATACAGGGAATGGGTGAAATTTTCCGAGTTTACGGTGGTATCTATTGCGAAGGTGGTATCTGCGGACAGATAAGGTTCCCAGTCCAGGGCATATATTTTTCCATAAAGATCCTTCTCATCCAACACCGTGAACGAATATATGGGCTTCACGATCTTTATGGCCGTACGCAGGCATAGGTTGGCCTTGTACATAAAACCCTTGTCCCCTTCAAAAGAGACACTTCTCACCCCTTCCTCTATATTGCCAGCGCCCAAATTGCGCAGTTCCTTTGCCAAAATTTCCTCAAAACCGAACAGGGTCTTGGCCACCATTTTAAAATTTTTGTCCATACCTTCCATAAAAAGTACCGCAAAAATACATTATTTTTGCCCCAATTGCACGGTACACCCTAATAGTACGTGGACCAAACCCACCATCAATGATATATTTACTGCCAATACTTGCGGTGCTGTTGAGTTTTACCTTTGTATTGATCGTAAAACCAAAAAACAGGGAATCCATTAAGTTATTGTTGGCATTTAGCGGGGCTTTCCTCCTTGCCCTTACCATTTTTGAGCTTTTTCCCGAAGTCTACAAAAATGCCGATCCCAAGACCGTTGGCATTTTTGTGATGCTTGGAATCCTGTTCCAGATTTTCCTCGAATTTTTTTCAAAGGGAGCGGAGCACGGACACGTACACCTGCATTCGGACAGTTCCCATTTTCCTTGGCTCCTGTTCATAAGCCTATCGGTGCATTCACTTTTGGAAGGACTGCCCATAGAAAAGCACCACACCATTTTATATGGAATCTTGGTTCATAAGGTACCCATAGCCATCATTCTCAGCATCTTTTTGATCAATTCCAAGATCAAACCCATACATTCGGTGTTCTTTATCGTTCTTTTTTCAATAATGACCCCTTTGGGAAGTTTTATGGCATCCCATGTTAAAATGGTGGATACCTATTATACCGGCATTACGGCATTGGTCATAGGGGTGTTCCTACATATCTCTACCGTTATATTGTTCGAAAGTTCGGAAGGGCACAAGTTTAACCTACGTAAAATGCTGGTGATCATTTTTGGAATTGCCATCGCGTATTCATTATAATGTTCAGTCGGGAAGAATCGAGGCAGCTAAGGGAACTCTTTTGGATATCATTTGGAAAATCATATCCAAAAAAATGGGTGCTCTACAATACCAAGATCAAGGATTTTTCCTTTAAATTTTACTTCGATACCTCTGTGGCCAGGGTTATGTTGGATCTGGAGACCCTGGACCTGGAAAAGAGACGGGCCCTTTGGGACGCCTTGGTTTCGATAAGGTCGATCTTGATCGATCAATACCTGCCAGCGGCTATTTTTGATGATGGCCATGTGCTGGAGAATGGAAAGCAAATATCCCGGATCTATGTGGAATTGCAAGGGGTATCCATACACGACAAGAACACTTGGCAACGGACCATGGTCTTTTTAAACGAAAACATGTTGTTGTTCGAGGCTTTCTTTGAGGACTACGGTGATATGCTCGGTTCCTAGACCACATCGGTAAAAATGAACATCCAGTGGCATATGGCCCCTGCAAGTACAAAAAGATGCCATATAAAATGGTTATAGGGAATGGCCCTCAGGGCATAAAAGAGTATCCCAACGGTATAAAATGCCCCTCCCAACATCAAATAGGACAGTCCCAAAAAGGAAGTGCCCCCAACTAAATTCTCGAGGTCGAATACAATGAGCCATCCCATGATCAAGTAGAGCAAAAGGGAAATGGGTTCATACTTTCCCGTCAAAAATAGCTTTAAAAAAGTGCCCACGAGGGCAATGCCCCAAACCACTGAAAAAATGGCCAGTCCATTGCCTTCCCACAGTGTGATCAAGGTTACCGGCGTATAGGTGCCCGCAATGAGGTAAAAAATGCTGATGTGGTCCAGGACACGAAGCCTGTGCTTGCGTATGGGATCGGATGAAAGATGGTAAAGCGTGGAAGCGGTAAACAGCAAGATGAGGGATAGCCCATAGATTGCCAGACCAAAGGTTGCATAGGCCGTTTTATGGGAATTGGCAAAGAAAAGGACGGAGGTGCCAACAAGACCCAATAAAACTCCCACGGCATGTGAAAGCGCATTCAGTTTTTCCTCTTTTTCCAACATCCTGCAAAATTACATATTCTGCTAAGAAACCGCTCCGGTTCCCTATGGATAAAGCAATAAGGCCGATTAGATCCTTTATCCGCCTAGGGAGATAAAAAAATGAAATTAGCGAATGTATCCGCAGATCTCCTTTCCAATCTCCAAAAGATCGTGCACTTCCCTCTCGGTAAAATTATAGGGAACGGGTTTTGCAATGCCCAAAGTACCGTACAGGGTACCGTTCAAGAGCATCGGAACGGCTATGGAGCCCTCCACTTTGGTTTCCTTTGCGGCCGGGCGCGCCACACCGGAAGCATCGGTCTGAAGGTTGCACATTTCAACCGGTTCCCTCCGCTCGGCAGCAATTCCCGCCATGCCCTTGCCTATGGGAATTTCGGACAGCTTGGGAATCAGAAAGTCGGGGATGCCTTGGTGGGCAGCAATTTTCAGTAGGGAGGTGCCCCTTTCCAAAAAATGAAGTGTGCCCGTAGAACAGTCAAATCTGTTAATTATTTCGGATAGTAGTCCATCCCAATTAATTGGTGCCCCCATTAGGAATGCACTTATCGATTCCGTATTCCCCTGCTTATCCATTTCCGCTGATTTATGAATCAAAATTAGGGAATTTTCATTTTAAATCACATTAAGAACCGTATTTCCCCAATCTTCCCTGAAATACCAAAGAACTGCCCTAAATCAAGGCGACAGACCCGCCAATTCCAATTTTAGCCAATACGAGTACCGATGGGTATCGGCTTTATTTCGGCGCACCCATAATCCAATGGTCCCAAATGGCACTATTTTTCATGGTGTTGCCTTTGGCCCTACAAAAGCGGGGTCGGCAATGTGGGACAAGGCCATCCAAGTACGGCACATTAATCCGTATGCCAATCATTTTTAGATCCAGATCATCTTGCGGTGTTTATAATTATTGTTCGGTAATATAAAGCCATCCATCCTGATCTATGGGTCCATCGCCTTCAAGGTCGATCTGGTAGTAATATGAAGCGGATTCGGGCAATCTGCTTTGCCGATCTCTATAGGTGCCGTCCCAATCGTTTTGGTACCCGATCGCACCGAACACCTCATTTCCCCACTGATTATAGACCCGTACTACTGAATTGGGGTAATTTGTTATGTTGATTATGGTCCAGGTATCATTGATGCCATCCCCATTGGGAGTGATGGCCTCCGATACATTCAGTTCAAGGATATCGCACACATCGCCCGCTCCATCCCTATCCACATCTTCCTGCTTGGGATTTGCAATCAAGGGACAATTGTCATCCACATCCAAAATTCCGTCCCCATCCGTATCCAGCTGTAAACTGGAACATCCCGTGGGTCCTACCGTGTTTCCCACTAAGGTGTTCGGGCATTCATCGATCGAATCGGCAACCCCGTCCCCATCCTCATCGGAAATCATGGGCGGAGCCGCCTCCTCGACAACAACAATTAAAAAATCCTCCTCAACAAACAATCCTTGTTGATCCGTACTGCGTATGCGGATCGAATAACTATCGCGCTCCCCAAAATTTGGGGCCACGGCAAGTTCCAAACTACTGCCATTGATCGTAAAACTACCGTTGTCCGCATCATTGGTCCCGTCACCTGCAACCAAAATATAGGTATGGGTGTCCAAAACATCCGCATCGGTAGTGGAAAGGCTGCCCACTATGATTCCAATGGCACTGTTCCCCGGTATGTCATTATTGGAAAGTGCTATTGAAATGGGGGCTTCGTTCACGTTCAAAATATCAATGTTAAAAGCTTGGGCGTAATTATTGGCACCATCGTTTACGTTGATATACACTGCATAACTTGACTTGACCTCAAAATCGGGGACCACGGCCAGTTCCAAACGGTTGCCGTTGACCATAAAACTGCTATTGTCCACATCGTTGGTTCCGTCCCCTACCGCCAAACTGTACGTATGGGTGTCAAAAGCATCCATATCGGTAGTGGAAAGGTTGCCAACGGGACTGCCGATCGGACTGTTCTCCGGTACGCTATTATTGGCAAGCGCTATAGAAATGGGGGTTTCGTTCACGTCCGAAATATCGATCGTGAAAGCTTGGGTATAATCATTGGCACCATCGTTCACGTTGATATATACAGAATAGCTCGCCTTGACCTCAAAATCGGGGACCACGGCCAGTTCCAAACTATTGACATTGATCGTAAAGCTACCGTTGTCCGCATCGTTGGTGCCATCGCCTTCCGCCAGATTGTACATAAAGGTATTGGAGGCATCCCCGTCAGTGGCGGTCAGGGTCCCCACCACGGTGCCTATGGGGCTGTTTTCCTCAATACCGCTATTGGAGAGGGCCAATGCCGTGGGCATTTCGTTTACGTCCGTAATATCAATAACGAATGACTGTGCATAATCATTGATGCCATCGTTCACATTGATATATACCGAATAGCTCGCCTTGACCTCAAAATCGGGGACCACGGCAAGTTCCAAACGGTTGCCGTTGATCATAAAGCTACCATTGTCCGCATCGTTGGCCCCGTCTCCTTCAACCAAAGTATAGGTATGGGTATCCGAGACATCCTCATCGGTAGCGGAAAAGTTGCCCACAAGGGTCGCAATGGCGCTGTTTTCCAGTACAACATTGTTGCTGAGACCTAAGGCCGTGGGAGAATCATTGACATCTGTTACGGTTATGGAAAAGGGGGCCTCATAAAAAAGATTTCCGGAATCGGTTACCCGTACCCGGATGGAATAGATTTCCCGAACTTCATGATTTCCGGCTATTTGTATAAGAAGTTCGCCATTGGAGCCAATTGCGAAATGATCGTTATCGGTATCGCCAGCACCGGCCACCAAAGTATAGGTGGCCGTGTCCCCCATATCGGGATCCGTTGAGGTAAAGGAACCCACGGTATCGCCTGCTACATTGTTCTCGGCAACCAGATCATTGGACAGGAAAATATTGCTGGGGGCCCTATTGTTCATGATCGTTATGGTAGGATCATCGGGATCCCCGTCGCCATTGGTATCCATATCTGCAGTATCCTGAGGGTTGTCCGAGCTATCGGAGATCATATGCCCGTTGGTCAATAGGGCGGTGGCGGTGGCGGAATTGGTTACGGAGCCCTGGTCCAGATCGTCCTCGGTAATGCTATGGCCGGCGGTAAAGGTGGTTGTCTCCCCTATCGCCAAATTTGGGATAAGGTTGGGTACTATACTCCCGGAATCGGCATTCAGATCGGTGATCCCTATATTGGAGAGCACGGTATTTCCGGTATTCGTGACCACAAGATCGTATATGATCGACTCCCCCAAGGTTCCATAACTACCGTCCGCAGCAGGTCGGGCCTGCTTTGTTACGGATAGGGCACTGTTGGTAATGCTCAACTGTACTGTGGGAGCGTCGGCAATCGTATTGCCATCTGTTTCATTCTGCGTGTTCGTGACCGTATTTATAAAATCGGTATCCTCAAAAACTTCGTCCACCGTAGCCACCAAGGTAAGGGTATGTTCTTCTCCACTGCGCATGGTGCCTATGGTCCAGTTGGGAGAATTCCACGTTCCAAAACTAGGGGTGGCACTAACCAAGGTCAGACCCTCGGGCAATTGATCGGTAATTACCAGGTCCGTAATGGGGTCAAACCCCAAAAATTCAACCCCAACGGTAAAGGTAACGGTATCCCCTTCCAGTACCTTTGGGCTATCCACCCTATTGCTGACAACAATTTCAGGGTTGCAATCGTAGGCAGATTGCACTGCGGATTCATAGGTACACGAACCTTGGGTAACCCTTACATAATAATCCCCCGCAATGGTGGGCGTAAAGGAAGAACCGGCTTCATCGGGAATGGGTACCCCGTCCCTAAACCATTCATAGGAAGAAAATCCTTCGGTAACGTCCATGGTGGCACCTGGAAGGCAGCCCCCGCCCGTAATGTTCAGTTCAATGACGGGTACCGTATCAAAACCGGAAAAATAACCTCCGATCCCCACGACCCCGGAGGCTCCCAAAAAACCGACCGCAATAGGCCCAGTTGCCCTGACAGAAACATTTCCGGAAAGGCCGGGCGCATAAAATGTCTTCCATTCGGAGGACCCTTCTACCGTGCGCTCCACCAAGGTGGTGGCATCAAACGTGCCCGCACCCGCGGTGACCACTATTTCCCCATTTGGTATGGAAGCTGAGGCCACGATGGTAATGCCACCGTTTACGGTAAGCCCAACCACATCATTTATACTGGGTATATTATCAAAAGTACTTGGCATCAAACAATTGACGGGAGAAATAAAATTCATATCCACGGTAGCATCATTGGTAGAGCCGGCAATGCATTGATATGCGTAAATATCGTTGGAAGCGGTAACATACATATTGCCCCCAGAGGAGGAGGAGGAATAATTTGTGCCGGGAACTATCACATAATCTCCGTTTTGTATGGTTGCAAAGGGGTCGGTGGAACCATTTACGAACACTTGGGTGTTGTTTTGGGTGGCAATGATCACGGCAAATTCGGTATAATCCACCCCATTTCCACGTACAAAAACATATTCCTTTCCCAACACATTTTCGGGAATGGGCTGATCGATGGCCACGTCCCAACCACCCCCGGACTGAAAAGCCCGAAGCAACAATGCTCCATTGCTGACCGATATTTTTTTATTGGAACGAATGGATGCACCTAGCCAACCATCTATATTTGCCGTTAAGCTGGCAGAAGGAATGGCTTCCAATACATACGATTCGCCGGCATTCAGGCTGATCTGCAGTACATCGTCGGTAATCCCTATGGGGTCGTTCCCTAAACGGAACCGACACCCCGGATCATACCCAAAGATGTCCACAATGGTATTGTCCTCAGTGGCCATGATGCCCAATGAGGTGCTTACCGTTGTACTATTTGAGAGGTAATTGGGGAGCCCGCCCCATTTAAAAGCGGTACCAAGTGCCTGACGCCCTTTAGAGGTAAGGGATCCTGCCTGTGAAGTGCTCCTACCCCTATAATTGACATAAAAGCGTTGCCCTGCCGCGGATTGAAATCGAAGACCGCTTCCACTTAGCACCGCCCCAGTATTGGGGTTGGATACTAGTGTTATATTATTGTCCCCATCTCCCAAACGGTATTGGGCCGGCGCCGTGTTCGAAATGGATAAGGTGGTCAACGGAACGGTTCCGGTCCCCTGAAAAACTTCCACATCAAATGGTTCCGTCTCCGGGGTCGACAGGTAAATTGCCTGCTGTATGATGGCATTGTTGTTGGTATGCTGTTTTAACGGCGGAAGGTAATGCAGATCGCTCAACTGTGCAAAACCTGCGGTGACACCTAAAAAAACCAGGAACACCACGGTAAATGTCAAAAGGTCGGGCCGGGGCAATTTAGAGGCTGCCCTTAAAAGGTCTCTCCATAAAACGTAGGTAGGGGAATTTTTGGGGAACATATATGGTTTGGTTGGTTCTTTGGTGCACTGGGTCGATCTCAAAACCTTTTATACTACTATTTGGTCCAAAAATGGTGGCGGTAACGTACCCCCACAACCCGTGGTAAGAAAGAATACTCGGTACGGCGCACATCGTTAAAACTTATTGCTTAAAAAAATATCATTGTACTACAAATGGTTGACATTGGTTTCCTATATCTTTTGAAAGACAAGCAAATCAACCGATTTTTTTTTTGATATTATGGTCAGAAATGACGGTTTATCGGATTTCAATAAGTAATTTTAACGAATCAATAACAAGAGTCGGAATCGATAGGAAGAAATCTTCCCTTTGCGGGAAGGTTGCACATCCCAGACCCATGTTATATGATCGTTTACGGTCGCCCATAAATATTCCAACTAACACCACCACTGTCCATGTTATACCATTTTATTGTGCTTGCCTGTGGAACCGTTGGAATTGCAGTTTCCTTTACGGTGGCACGTTTTATAAGGTCCAATAGGATATTCAATTTCTATCTTTTGATAATTCTTTTGTACATTTCCCTTGCCTATTTGGCCTTTGCAACAAGAAACTTGGGAATCCAATCCTTTACGGAAGGTTATATAACACCTATAAAGACATTTTCCGTATTTATGTTCCCTTTGATGTACCTTTATTTTGAAAGCTTGCTGAAGAACGATACTCGGTTTAAAAAATGGCATCTTCTGCATTTTATTTTCCCCCTACTTTATTTTGTTTCCCTAATTTCCCTTATAGAAATCGGTGCATTTTCCCCCTCTTTACAATCCCTTTTTTATGCGGGATATGCCCTGTTCTGCTTTGCCACCCTGTTGGCCACTCTATGGATGCTACGTAGAAACCTGTTCGATACGGCCATAAGGGAAAACTACGGACAGAAGGAATGGACACTTATGAGGAATTGGATCATGACCTTGTTGGCCACCTATGTGATGGTAGTCCTAAGGATGGTGGTCGTGATCTTCTTCGAATTGCGGACGGGGACTTTCAGTGGGCTGGACAATTATATCTGGATATCCTCCCTCATCTGGCTGTTCGTCTTTCTAAAGATATTGAATTCGCCCGAAATCCTGTACGGCTACGGTTCCATGGAAAAAAAAGTAAAGGCCTACATGGGTACCAACATTCCCGTGACGGATCATTGGGCGCTTAAGGATGCGCACGGAATATCAAATCCCCAGGATCGGAAATTGGCGCAGAAGATGGTGGAGAACAACGCACGGTACATAGAACAATTGGAAAAAATGACCTTGGGGAGCGACCATTTTTTAGATCCGAAATTCGATCTTCAGGAACTGGCCGCCCTTATGAACGTGCCCAAAAGCCATGTGGTACACCTTTTTAAATATCACTGCAACCTATCATTTTCTGAATACAAGAAAAGGACACAGATCCAACACGCCGTTAAATTGATCAACGAAGGTTATTTGGGCAGCAATACCTTAAATGCGCTGGCCAACCAAGTTGGGTTCTCCTCCTACAATCCATTTTTTCTGGCCTTTAAAAAGTATACCGGTAAAACGCCCAATATGTATGTTTCCAATTCCTTAAACGATAAGGTTGTGGACAGGTAAACGTTCCACATAATACGCAAACCCGTTATTTTTGCGGATTGGAATAGCAAACCGAAAAATTCGAACAGCTTGGAAAGAAATCAATATCAAACAAAAAACCCGCAAAACAAAACAATATGATGTAAAAATGAAAAATATTGAAATGTTCATTGGGCAGCAAATCAAGGAACGGACACTACTGACCTGCCTGGATAAAGTTTCATTTTCCGTCCTTTTCTTGCGGAATTGGACGGAATAGGTTAGCTTGTACCGTAATTTTTCCCAAAGCGGAATATCCTAATAGATACTGTAGTGATGAAGCGACACCAGACCATCTTAAACAAGTTGGAAAAAGAAAAATACATTGAGGTTTTGGACCTTTGCCAATTATTGGATGTTTCCGCGGTCACCATCAGGAAAGACCTGAAATTATTGGAAGAGAAAGGCCTGCTCTTTCGTACCCATGGGGGCGCATCCTTGGAAAACCCGTATATCAACGACCGCCATGTACATGAAAAGGAAAAGATTTCGGTAGAGGAAAAAAGTGGCATTGCCCAAGCGGCGGCGCGCACCATATCCGAAAACGATTCCATTATCATCGCTTCGGGAACCACGGTACAGGCCTTGGCCCGGTCCATAAAACCCGTGGGGAAGTTAATGGTCATCACTTCTTCGCTCCATGTGGTTTTGGAGCTGCTAAGGTTCAAGGAGGTGGATGTCCTACAGTTGGCCGGATATGTCCGACACAGCTCCGCTTCCGTGGTGGGCAATTATGCCCAACAGATTCTGGAAAGCGTTTCGTGCAGCAAGCTGTTTTTAGGGGTGGACGGTATCGATCTGGAATATGGATTGACCACCACAAACTTGGAAGAGGCCCAACTAAACCGGAAAATGTTGTCCTCGGCCCAAAGGACCATCGTATTGGCCGACTCCTCGAAATTTGGAAAAAAGAGCTTCGCAAAAATCTGCGGCCTTGAAGAGATAGACGAAATCATTACCGACAACGGGATCCCTCCCTCCATTTTGGAAAAACTGGAGGATATGGGCATTGTGGTAAATATTGTCTAGGATAGCAGACAGAAGTCCTTCGGCCGTTATTCCCAGCCCATTTCCTTTGTGATCTCGTCCAAGTTTTCCTGTAATACCGGTTTAACGAGCAGCCTTCTGGTATAGGGATCCGCCTCGGCCCTCTTCTTGTCCTGTAGATCGGTAGAGGAAGTAATGATCACGACAAAGGTATTGGAGGGATCTGCAAACCGACTCAAATGGCGCAAGAATTCCCATCCGTCCACCTCGGGCATATTGATGTCCAAAAATATCAGGAACCTGTCCCCCATATTATGGAGATTTTTAAGCTGCGCCAAGGCTTCCATGCTTTTTTCATAATACTGTACGCTTGCCGCAAAAGGGTACACCCCTAATAATTTTTTCATCAGGAACAGTACAATGGGGTCATCGTCCACTACAAATGTGTGTTGGGCCATAAACTATGATTTTCCCTGTTGGGATTTATTGATTATATCTTGGATTATGTTGTCCAATTCTACGGAAGAATTCATTATATACTGTAATATTAGCTCTTTTTCGTCCATGGAGGTAGCATTATTTTCCATTGTCTTCACCAGCCCCATGATACGTGCCAATGGGGCCCTTACTATGTGCGATTGGGTCCAGGCAATTTCCTTTAACTTTTTGTTCTGTTCCTCTATGGCCCTTATATGCCGCCTGCGTTCCGTAATATCGGTGGCCAAGGAGACAACCGCATCCCTGCCATCATAGTTGATCCTATTGCTCCTTACATCCACGATGATCTCGTCCCCATTTTTTTTGACATGCCTATATTCATCCTGCAGGGTATCTTCCGTACGTTTAAGGGTGCAGATCTTCTTCTCCATTTCCGGGATTTCCTCTTTCAGTTTTATATCCCGGAGCGTCATGGCCAAAAACTCCTTTTTGGAGTAGCCATAATGCTTGATCGCCGCTTCGTTCACGTCCAAAAACGCTAGGTTATCCATGCTAAAGACCCACATGGGCTGTGGACTTAGGTGAAAGAGGTTGGAGTACCGTTGTTCCGATTCCTTTAAGTGTACCAGGTTCCTGTTCCGTTCAATATTGTACACGATACTTTTGTACAGGGCCATGGCGGTAAGGTTTTCCTTGAGCAGGTAATCCGATGCACCCAGGGCCAGGGCACGGATGGAAAAATAAATATCGGTATACCCTGTTAGGATGATCACCGGTATTCCCTTGGCCACGGAAACCATTCCATTTACCAGCTCCTCCCCTTGTTTGTCCGGCAGGGTAAGATCGAGCAATATTACATCTATGGGCACCGTGGTATCGGCCAAAAGTTGTCTGGCCGCATTAAAGCTTTCGGCCCTATAAATGGATGGTAGGAGAATCTCTTCTTCCAGATAATCCTGGACCAGTAGAAAGTCGCCCGGATTGTCCTCTATTACCACTATGTTATATGATTTGGTATCCTTCTGCATATTATTCGTTAGCTGGCAAGCTTACTATATTGATCCAAAGATTATCCATTGCGGATATGGCGTTCAAAAACTGATCGGCCTCCACAGGTTTGCTTATATAACAATTGGCCCTGTGCTCATAGGATAATCGAATATCCCTCTCCGAGGAAGAGGTGGTAAGCATAATTACCGGTAAATGCTGCACTTCCCTGTGGCCTTTTATGGTCTGCAATACCTCATGTCCGTTTTTAAAGGGAAGGTTTATGTCCAACAGCACCAAATTTGGGGTCGGGGCATCCACGAACACTCCCCTTTTAAAGATATAATCCAAGGCTTCCTTGCCATTACGGGCAATGCCCACCGTATTTAAAATTTTACTATCGGCCAATGCCTCCGTTGTCAACAGGATATCCCCTTCGTTGTCCTCCACCAATAAGATATGTATCGGTTTCATAATAATTTCTTTAACAAGGTAAATTTAAACGTGCTGCCATGACCGACTTCGGATTCGACCCAAATTTTACCTCCCAATATCCCCACGTTCTTTTTGACTATGGACAGTCCCATGCCTGTTCCCGTAAAGTCGCCCTGTGAATGGAGTCTTTGGAAGATAACGAATATTCTGTCGAAATATTCCGAATCGATTCCCAAACCGTTGTCGCTTACCGCGATGAGCCACTCATTTTCCCTTTCCTCGGCCGAAATGCGGACAATTGGAGGGACCTCTTTCTTAGAATATTCTATGGCATTTGCAATAAGGTTCTGTAATATCTGCACCAACGGGGTATGATACGTATGAAAGGTAGGCAAATTTTCGACAATAATGGTCGCTTTTTTCTCTTGTATCTTTTTGTGCAATAACTGGCGGACTTCTTCCACCAGCTCGTTAAGCGGGATGTTCTTAAGGGAATCATCATATTTCCCTACCCGTGAAAATTGTAGAAGGTCTAATATGATCTGCCTCATTCTCTTTGCCCCGTCCACAGCATAATAAATATAGGTGTGGGCCTTCTCGTCCAGCACATCACTATATTTTTTTTCCAATTGGCCCATAAAACTGGTGACCATGCGCAATGGCTCCTGAAGGTCATGGGAGGCCACATAGGCAAATTGCTCCAGTTCCGCATTTGAATCCGCCAGTTCCTTCGCACGCAGTTCCAACTGTTCATTGAGTTTCCTCAAGGAATCCTCATATTCCTTTCGATAACTGATATCCGTCATGGCGCCTACCGCCCTCACCGTCTTTCCGTGGATGTCCCGGATAAACACCGCCCTGTCCATCACAAAGGCATAGGAGCCATCCTTTCTCAAAAAGCGGTACTCCCCAAACCAATTTCCTCTTTGGGGATCGGCCAGGGCCTGTTGTAGATTTTCGGCAATTGTTGACCGGTCCTGAGGGTGCATTTGGCCCATCCACTTTTCAAAGGTGGGATTCTCCTTCGTGCCATCAATTCCAAAAAGGGTCGTAAAACCCCTTCCCCAGAACAAGGTGTCCGCTTCCACGTTGTAGTCCCATACGGCATCATTGGTTGCCTGCGCAATGGTTTCAAAACGCTCGTTGGATATGCGTACCTGTTCCTCCGCTACCTTGCGAATGCTGACATCCTTGAAATACACGGACAGCCCGTTGGAAGAGGGATATGCGCTTACCTCGAACCATTGTTTGGTCGTGGGATAAAACTCGTCAAAATGAACGGTTTCACCACTTTCCATGGCCTTTTTATAGGCTGTATGGAATTTTAGCTCCACTGCGTCCGGATAGGATTCCCACAGTACCCTTCCCAAGATTTCCTGCCGTTTTTTGCCCAAGATCTTCTCCGCTTCCTTGTTCCAATAGGTAACCACCCAGTCCCTATCCACCGCAAAAAAGGCATCACCAATGCTCTCTAGGATGTTATTTTTCTCCTGAAGGGTATGTTGCAGCTCCAGTTCGGCCATTTTTTGTGGATGTATATCCTGGAGACTACCGTACAATCGGGTACATTTTCCATCCTTGATTTCGGCCTGCCCCATGATCCTTACCCACCTTTTGTTATTCAGGGCGGTCATAATGGGCAGTTCGTGGTCCCAGGGACTGGTATCCACATTATTTGCAAGGCCCATTTCTGCAATAAAACCGATCATCCATTCCGGATAAAACTTTGGCAGATCCTTCACTTCCAAAATTTCTTTCTCCCCAAGTTCATGTATTTCCCTGGTTATTTTTGAAAAATAGAGGGTCCCTTCCAATAGGTTGAGCTCCCAACTGCCCATAGCGGCAAGTCTGGAGGCATTTTCCAGAAGTTCTTCCAGTTCTTTTACATCCGTTACATCCCTTCCGAATGCAAATATTTTTCCATCCGCCCCAAAATTATCGGAAGTATTCCAAGAGATATACCTATATTCTCCTGATTTACACTTATATCGGTTTACGAAATTATTGGATTTTCCATGGCCTGATATGGCCTCCTTAAACTCTAGGTAAGTTTTGGTCCGGTCCTCCGGGTGCACGTAATCCGTAAATGGTTTATTGGTGAGTTCCTCTGCCCTATAGCCCAAGACCTTACAAAAGGCGGGGTTTACTTTTATAAAATGACCCAAGGATGACGTAATGGCTATAATTTCGGGAGCGCTGTGAAACAAAAGGTACATCTCCTCTTCTTGTTGCTTCCGCTTGATTTCCCCTCCCAAAAAATACTGCAGCCCCTCTATGGGTTTTACCCTTTCGGGATCCTGCCCCAACGGGGCGTCATCACAAAAAAGCAGTACCCCCACTATTTCCTGATGGTGTACCAAAGGGATGCCAATGGCCGATCGTAATCCGGCCACGGCCGCTGCTTTATGTCGGAGGAACCTTTGATCGGTATCGATATTGTCCCAGATCAAAACCTGTTGCCGTTTCCAGACTTCACTGGGCATTCCCTTATAACTGTCCTTGGAATTTTTGTCCAGCCCCTCCTTATGGAACAACTTTGGCCTACCGTCGATCGAACTGGTATGGAAGAGCCCGATTTCTTCGCAATTATCTGTTTTTAGCCATATTTCAGCTGTTTTGAACCCTATAAGATCGATTAGGTACTTTAGTACCCCGGGCATGATATGTGGCAGGTGTTCTTCCTGTTTGAAGAAACGTGCCAACTGCTGCTGCAATTGGTCCTGTAACCTTGTTTTTGTGACTTCTGAGATATCGCGCAGGCAGCCGATCATACGGAGCGGCCTGCCCTTTTTGTCCCTGATCAAGTGCCCTATTTCCTCCACCCATAAGTACGTGCCGTCCTCTTTTCTAAAACGGAACTCCTTGTTCCAGCGGATCTGTTCGGGATCTGCCATGAACGAGTCCCAGTTTTCCCTGTTCTTGTCCCTGTCAAAAGGATACATGAGGCCTGCCCAATCTGCCAGCGTAAACTCTTTTTGAGGGGCCATTTCATATCCAAAGTTCCTGGTGAAGCCCTCTCCCCACTGAAATCTGTCGGCCGTAACGTCCCAATCGTAAATGGCATCGTTTGTCGCCTTGTTCACGTAATTGTAACGCTCGTTTATTTGGGAAATCCTATCCTCTGCCAACTTGGCATCGGTAATGTCCTGGGCCGTCCCAAAAAGACGCACTATGCCCCCTTCGGCGTTCTTTTCCCCAAAACCGTATTCCTCAATAAATTTTTTGGTGCCATCAGGGGTGCTTATCCTGTACTGCATACTAAAGCCCTCCCCGGTCCGCCGGGTATGCTCACAGGTCTTTTGCGCCAACTCCCGATATTCGGGATCGATCAGTCCAACTATGGAATCGTAGGTAACTTCAAACGTTTCCTTTCGCACCCCGTACACATCATATAGCGATTCCGTCCAGCTGATCTTATCCTCGTTAAGATCAAAATTCCAACTTCCCATTTTGGCCAGTCGTTGGGCCTCCAACAAATGATCCGCACTTTTCACCGCCTTATTTTCGGCCTCTTTGCGGTCCGTGATGTCCAATATCATCCCATCCCACACGTAGGAACCGTTTCCCAGATCCGTGGGATTGCCCGATATCTTGTGCCATTTCATGCTGCCGTCGGGATGGAGGTAACTCCATTCGTACACCCGCTTGATCCCTTTCCCAAGAACCCATTTCCTCAGGTAATTGCGGAATTCTTTGCGTTCGGCCCTGTCATATCGTCCCAATGCCAAAAGGTGGTCCGCCATTATCCGGTCGGCCGTATATCCGAACATTTTCTTCGCCCCTTGACTGATATACAGTGTTTCTTCGCTTCCAAGCTTGGAGAATCCCAAGCGTACCAACACGCCCGGAATGTTATTGGTTATTGCCTGAAGTTGAAGATCTTTCGTTTTTTGCTCGGTAATGTCCATATTGGTGCCTGAAACCAATAGGGGCCTTCCTTGGCCATCCCGGTGAACGATCTTTCCTTTTGTATGACCCCATGCCCAATGCCCCTGTTTATGCAGCATTCTGCAATCCATATCAAAATATTCCCTTTTTCCCTCAAAACAGTTGCTTATAAGATCCTTCCACTTTATTAGATCGTCCGGATGCAAAAGCCTGCGAACGGTATCTGTAGTTATCGGACCTAAGTCATTGAATGTATATCCGAGCATTTTCAGCCATTGGCCATTGATGACCAATTCCCCCGTGGGCACGTCCCACTCCCAAGTTCCCGCTTGGGTGGACTCCAGAATATTGTTAAGGCGATCGGACTCCAGAAAAAGGTCTTTTTTGCTTTGCTCCAATTCACCGCTCTTACGTCTTAGCTCAAAAAGTTGGACCACTTGATCGGCGAGCGATTGCAGTGCGTCCAACTGTTGTGGACTTAGAACGCGGGGGCGATGATCTAGGACGCACAGGGTTCCCAAAGGGTGACCGTCCTTGGAAGAAAGGACGATACCCGCATAGAATACGATATTGGGAGCGGATATTACATATTTATTGTTTCGGAAGCGTTCATCCTTACGGGCGTCTTTTATAAGGAGCGTGCGATCTTTATGGGCAATGGCATGTACACAGAAAGAATCCGTTAAAGGGGTTTCTTCCAGTTCTATTCCATGGCGCGATTTAAAAAATTGCCTGCTATCCGTTACCAGGGATACCAGGGCAATTGGGGTTTCGCAAATAAAGGAGGCCAAACGGGTAATGGCGTCGTATTCCTTTTCTGGAAGGGTGTCCAAAATATGGTATGGTTCCAATGCCGCGTTCTGTCCTGTACACAAGTCCTTTCTCATCGATCCTTCCGATTTTACCGATCTGTTATGAACGGCATATTTTAGATCCAATTGACGGAATTGGAACAATTGCACCACTGATACTATTGGGAGACATATATCTTTCTTATAAAATGGGGCCCGTACATTTTATGATGCCGGGTTTCGGATGGGATTGCCCTAATACCAAACTGATTATTAACGGATTTATTATATATCGGATCTTTAAATCATCGTATGCCGATGCCTTGGCCAAATTTCCCAATTGTTTCCAGATTTGGGAGCGATCTTTGAATATCAATGTTCCCTTTTAGGGCAAATCGAAAGAACAATGAGTATTCGAAGGATCAAAATATGGACGATAATAGGACTGATCATGGGATTGCTGCTGATCTTTTATGCTTTCCAGTAGTGCAAAATGACGGAAAACGGTAATAAGGGCGATCGTTCCCACAGGAACCTATTTTCTTTGGGGCACGAGGTGGTCCGGAAAATCCGTTACCTCCTTACAGCATAGCTGTTCCATTACCTGTTGAAGCTGAACCTTCAATAAAGAAATGGTATGGTCTCCCCCTTTATTGCCCAATGCGGCCACGCCGTACATAAAAGATCTTCCCAAAAAGGCAAAATCCGCCCCACTGGCCAATGTTCTGGCAATATCGGGTCCCGAACGGAGCCCACTGTCCATCATCACCTTTATTTGGTCCCCATATCTTTCGGCTATCCTGCTTAAGGGCCTGATGGTGGATTCGCCTGCGTCCAACTGTCTACCCCCATGGTTGGAAACAATGATACCGTCCAGTCCCAAGCCAATGGCCTTTTCGGCATCCACTTCGTTGGCCACCCCTTTGAGCACCAGTTTACCTTTCCACATATCCCTGATCGGGGCTATTTTTTCCTCGTTCAGCCTTCCCGAAAATGTAAGGTCCATAAAAGCGCCCAACTGTCTAAGGTCCAGATTCTTGGGCATATATGGTCTAAGGGTCTCAAAATTTGGCTGCCCGTGCCTTAGGGTCTCCATTGCCCAATTGGGCCTGCCCATGATCTGCAATATGTTCTTGAACGTCATTTTAGGGGGCAGGGCCAGGCCGTTCCTGACATCCCGTGGACGAAAACCGAACGTGGGCACATCGCACAATATCACCAGTACCGGGCACTCGGCCGCCTCCGCCCTTTTAATGATCTGGTCCCGAAGGCTATTTTCGGTTGGATGGTACAATTGGTACCAGGCGTTGCCTTCGGTAATTTCGGCGATCCGCTCTATACTGCTGGTAGTGACCGTGCTCAGAATAAAGGGGATATTGTGTTCAAATGCCGCCTTGGCCAATATTTCCGGTGCATTGGGCCACATAAGTCCCTGCAGGCCTATAGGCGCTATGCCAAAAGGGGCGTCATAGGTATGACCAAATAGTTCGGTGGCCATTGTGGATCCGTTATGCTGGTTCAAGTAATGGGGCATCAGTTCCACTTCCCTTATTTCGGCCGTATTTTTATGAAGGTTCACATCCTCGTTGCAACCCCCGTCCAAATATTCGAACGCAAATCTGGGAATACGTTCCATAGCCCTGTTCCGCAGGTCCTCAATGGAAGGGTAGGCAGAATTAAACTGTAATTTCATAATGCTGTATTTTTAAAGAACGCCCGTAAGGGACCCGTCAAGTTTGAATATCCGTTCCATTAACCTCCATTTGGTGCCGGGCCGGGACATGGGCAGGGGCTTTTGGTATTTCCACATCAGTGCTTCCCACTCCTGCACCTTGTTATTGGCAAGATCGCGCTCCGCTTTGCCTTCAAAGGAAAAACCATCGTCCACCTCCATTATCATGAACAACCTATTTTCGACCAGATGGATTTCCATATCACGGATTCCCGCATCCTTTATACTGCCAAGGATCTCGGGCCATACATTTTTATGGTATTCCCTGTATTCGGCTATCAGGGCCGGATCCTCCTTTAGGTCCAATGCCAAACAATATCTCTTTCCCAATGGCGTTCGTCTTTAAAATTTTGCATACATAAAATTAAGAGGGGCCTATCCAATTTAGACCCCTCCTTCTTTTTATTGGTGACCTTCATATATGGATGGGCCGTACCTATTGGTTATACCTCCCATCCTTTTCGGTAGGTCCTGCCCACAAATTGGTTGGCTTCCTCCAAATTGGTGATTCTCATGTTCTCACCGTCCCAGAGGAGCTTTTTACGGGCAAAAAACGCCATTTTACCGGCACTGTCCTCTTTTTGTAACATATAACTTCTAATGGCAAGGTTCCCCATTAACACGGTTTCGGTCATGGGACCTGCATAGTCGAAGGAAGAGGTAAGCCCTTTGTGTTCGGGACTGTTGAAACCTGCTTTACAGGCATCCACCCATTTCCGCTGATGCCCGTATTCCGGTTCCAAATTTTCCTCGGTTTCCGGTCCAAAATCGGTTGTCCCGTCGTTCAGGTACAATTTTGGCATTAGAGGGGAACTATCGTTGATGTTGGTGGAGATGATGCCCTTTTCCCCAATGATCAGCACGCCGTTGGCGCTGTCCTTGCCCCCAATATCGTTATTGGCGGGAATGATATCGGGATGGGAGGGCCTGATACCTCCATCGCTCCAGGTCATTTCTATGGGCGAGCCGCTCTTTTCGGTAGCACCAAAATGAAGTGTGATAAAAGAGGATGGCGGACAACTTTCGGGATGGTAATCCGCATTCCACATCTGGGAGAATACCGAAGCCACGCTACATTCCGCATCGGTAGGGTATTTTAGGCCCAGTGTCCTGAAGGGGATATCGATAAGGTGACAACCCACGTCCCCAAGGGCGCCGGTACCATAGTTCCAATAGCCCCTCCAGTTAAAGGGATGTAGGTTGGGGGTATACGGTATATATTCATTGGGGCCCAACCATAGGTCCCAGTTAAGATCTTTCGATTTTTTGCTCTCGTCCGGTGCGGGAGCGGCATTGCCCTGTGGCCAAACAGGACGGTTTGTCCATATCTGTACCTTGGAAACCTTTCCAATAGCACCCGTATCGATCCATTTTTGGACCATTTTGAGCAGTTCGTTGGAGCCGCCCTGGTTTCCCATTTGACTAACGATCTTGTTCTTTCTGGCCATCTCGGTCAGGATACGGGCCTCCCGTATGTTGTGGGTCATGGGCTTCTGAACGTAGACATGTTTGCCCCTTTCCATGGCGTAGGCCGCAGCAGGTCCGTGCACATGATCGGGAGTGGAGATGGTAACGGCGTCCAGGTCCTTTTCCTTGTCCAGCATCTCCCTGTAATCGGCATACAAAATCGCTTTTGGAAACCGTTTTACGGAAGCGGAAGCGGAGCCCGAAAAATCGACATCGCACAATGCCGATACCCGTTCCCTTCCGTTTACGGAAGCATTGGCAATATCGCTGGCCCCTTTGCCTCCCGCCCCAATGGCGGCAATATTGAGCTGGTCACTGGGAGCAACGTACCCGATCCCCCCAAGCACATGCCTGGGCACGATAAATATGGAGGAGGCAATGGCACCCTTTTTAATAAAAGATCTTCGGGAGTTTCCGGTCCCTTCCTTTTTTTGTCCTTTCATGATAACAGGTTATATTAAGTTTCTTTAAAAATACCATAGTAATCCCAAAAATTTATTGCCTGGAAGAAATATTTTTTGATTTTCGCTCAAGTGTACCTCCCTATCTTAAAAATTCGCACACTAAATGGGATCGGTGATGCAGCCTGTCCCGAGTTCCCGCCTGAGGCGTGCCTGCGCAAAAATGGTATGTCCGTTTTGCTCCATACGCCCCCAGGGCTTGCTATAAGGTTGTTGACCATTATTCCGCTACTATCCTTCCTATTGTAACGGATGGGCAATAACGTGCTGGGTTGCCGAGCCCAATCCCTCGATCCCCAGTTCCACTACGTCCCCCGGCTCCAAGTAACGGGGCGGTTTTAGGCCCAGCCCCACTCCAAAAGGGGTGCCGGTGGAAATCACGTCGCCGGGCAACAAGGTCATAAAGGAACTGATATAGCTCACCAACTTTGGGATCTTGAACACCAGGTCCGACGTATTGCTGTGCTGCATGGTCTTTCCGTTTACCTTTAGCCAAAGTTCCAGGTTATGTGGGTCGCTTATCCCATCCCTTTCCACAAGTACGGGGCCCAAGGGGGCAAATGTATCGCAGCTTTTCCCCTTTACCCACTGTCCTTCGCGCTCCAGCTGGAATTCCCTTTCGCTGTAATCGTTATGGAGCAGGTACCCGGCCACATGGTCCATGGCTTCTTCCTCCGGCACATAGGAAGCTTTTTTCCCAATGACCACGGCGAGCTCCACTTCCCAATCGGTCTTGGTGCTACCCTTTGGAATAACAAGGTCATCGTCGGGTCCCACGATGGCGGAGGTGGCCTTGAAAAAAAGTACGGGCTCCTTGGGGATCGACATTCCGCTCTCCTTGGCATGTTGCGCATAATTTAAGCCCACGCAGACCAATTTCGAAGGCCTGCAAAGTGGAGGGCCCAATCTCGTGCCCTCTGGGACCGTTGCACAGGAGCTCCTGTTTTCCAAGAGCCAGGAACCCAATCGTTCCAGACCATTGGAACCGAAAAAATGTTCGTTGTAATCTTCCCCGAATCCGGACACATCGATCCGTGTCCCATCTTCCAATTGTACTCCGGGTCGTTCTAGGCCGGGCATACCAAATCGTATTAATTTCATCTTGTATTTTTTACATATTCCAAGGTACATCCATAGGTACCGACAAAGCGGATATCATCCGTTCAATTTTATAAATCCCCCATCCAACGGGAAGTCGGTCCCCGTGACAAAAGAGGCCTCATCAGAGCACAGGTATAGGGCCAAATGTGCCACTTCCTGGGGTTTTCCCATGCGCCCGATAGGCTGGGTCTTCGATAGTTTCGCGAACATTTCCGCTTCCTTTCCAGGATAATTGTCCCTTATAAATCCATCCACAAAGGGCGTATGGATGCGCGCAGGGGAGATACTGTTGCACCGAATGCCAAAATCGATATAATCCTTGGCCACGGAATAGGTCATGGTAAGTACGGCGCCCTTGGACATGGAGTAGGCAAAACGATCTGAAATACCTACCGAAGAGGCTACGGACGCCATGTTGAGGATAATACCGCCCCGCTCCTTCATATGCCCGATGACGGCCAGCATACAGTTATAGGCCCCTTTGATGTTAACCTTGTACACCCTGTCCAGATCCCCTTCAGAAGTGCCCTCCAAATTTCCCACATGGGCGATCCCCGCATTGTTGATCAAAATATCCAGGTGCCGGCCCCCTGCAATGGAACTGAACAGTTCCTTTACCGCCGCCTGGTCGGTGACATCACATCCATGGGCTTTTGCCTTGCCCCCCTGCTGTTCTATTTCGCTCGCCACGGATTCCGCATTTCCCAAATTCAGGTCCAGTAGGTGTACCATGGCCCCCTGCTTGGCAAAGGTCTGGCTGATGGCCTTTCCTATCCCGCTTCCACCGCCCGTGACCAATGCGGTCTTGCCCTCTAAACTGAATAATTCCATTATTTTAATGTTATTTCCAAGATCGTATCCACCCCATTCATTTTTTCCTTGTCGATAGTGAAGCTCAATACGCCTCTTTTTAAGGTATAACTTACGGGTTCCCTATCGGCAAAGGACACAAATTCCTTGATCCTTCCGTCAAAGTTTGAAATGTTGACCTGATCGGTCCCCAGTTCCAGCAGGTGCAGATAGATTTTATTATCTTTTGTAGTGGCCACCATATTTTCCTCCAGGACGAGGTCCGACCCTCTGCTGCCATAAATGGTGGCCCCGTTTTTTTCCAGCCATTCCCCAACGGCCCTTAGCCGCTCCATATGCTCCTTTTGGATCTTCCCATTGGGCATAGGGCCTACGTTCAATAAAAAATTGGCATTGTTTCCCGCGGCCCTTACCAGATACCGCACAAGTTCCCCGACCGATTTATGTTTGTCATCCTGTAGGTTGAAACCCCATGAATTATTGATGGTCTCACAGGTCTCCAAGGGCAATTTTCCAATATGGGTATTTCCAAATCCAGTGGTATTCTTTCCGGGAAGATCTTTTTCGAACATCTGAAAATCCTCTCCTTCGAACGGAAGTTCATGGTGGTTGTTCCCTATCAAAAGTGCCGGGTTCACTTTATGGATCATGTTATAGGTGGTGGCAAGGTCCCAATCGTTGCCGGTATAGGTGATCTTTTGGTCCCCCTTTTTTGTGGGCGATTGGTCCCACCACCCATCGAACCAGAATCCCGCAATCTCATAATTGGTGGCAATTTCCTCTATCTGTGCGTTCTGAAAGGTCAGGTAATCTTCCCAATTGCCCGATTCGGGCCTTCCCGTCTTGTTCCCGGTGGATCCCCTTGGGTAGTAATCTGGATGGTGCCAATCCAACTGCGAATAATAGATAAATAATTTTATTCCCTGCTTTTTACATTCGGCGGCCAATTGCGCCAGTATATCCTTTTTGTACGGACTGGCCTCCACCACATTGTACTTGGAAACCTTGCTGTGGTACATGGCAAAACCATCGTGATGTTTACTGGTAAAGGTGATGTACTTCATCCCGGCGGCCTTGGCCATGCCAACGATGGCCGCGGCATCGAATTCCGTTGGATCGAAGAACGTGGGCAGCAGCTCATAGCGGTCCACCGAAATGCCCTGGTTGTTCATTACCCACTCGCCATCTCCCAGGTTGCTGTACACCCCCCAGTGTATAAAGAGGCCGAACTTAGCATCCTGGAACCATTCCCGGGCCTCTAGGTTTTCAGGTGAGGGCACGTACTCCTGCGCTTCGATCGTGCTACCGGCCAGCACGGCCCATAGTAAAACAAGTACTTTTTTCATTGGTATGGTCCTTTATGTATATTTTATATTGATGGGGCCAGCGTTTGCCACTCCACGCCATCCGGAAAGCGAAATGCCTCCAAGGAGCTTTCCTTCATGGTGATGCTGTACCCCGGCATCATGGGCGGCATATAGGCCCCGTTCGAAATAACGACCGGATCCAAAAAATGCTCGTGCAAATGGTCCACATATTCTATGATCCTATCCTCCATACTGCCGCTTATGGCAATAAAGTCGATCATGGAAAGATGCTGTACATACTCACACAGGCCCACGCCCCCGGCATGTGGGCAAACAGGGACCCTAAACTTTGCCGCCATAAGCAGAATGGCCAGTATTTCGTTCACGCCCCCTACCCTACAACTATCTATCTGACAGATTCCGATGGCCCCTGCCTGCAACAGTTGTTTGAACATTACCCTGTTCTGGCAATGTTCTCCCGTGGCCACCTTTATGGGATGTACCGCCCGAGCGATCTTGGCGTGCCCCAGGATATCGTCCGGACTGGTGGGTTCCTCTATCCACCAAGGGTCGAACCGTTTCAGTACGGCCATCTGGGCTATGGCTTCGTCAACGTCCCATTTTTGGTTGGCGTCCATCATAAGTTTCAGGTCGTCCCCGATCTCTTCCCTTATGATGGTGGCGCGGCGTACATCATCGTGCAGATCTGAGCCCACCTTTATCTTCATATGTTTAAAACCCGCCTGCTTTGCCTCTTGGCACAGTCTCCTCATTTTATCGTCGGAATAGCCCAACCATCCTGCAGAGGTCGTATAGGCGGGATAACCGCTTTTCATAAGGTGCTCCCTTCTGCCTTGCTTCAGGGGTTCCTGTACCATCAACATTTCCAGTGCCTCGGTTGGCGTGATGGCATCGGTAATATAGGTAAAATCCACACACCTTACCAGTTCTTCGGGGGTCATATCGGCCAAAAGTTGCCATAAAGGTTTCCCTTCCGTTTTGGCGTACAGGTCCCAAACGGCATTTACCACCGCCCCCGTTGCCAGATGGATGACCCCTTTGTCCGGACCCAACCAACGAAGTTGACTATCACCGGTGATCATTTTCCAGAAAGCGCCCATATCCTTGGTAAAATCCTCCAAGGTTTTCCCTATGACCAAGTGGGATAGGGATTTGATGGCCGCCACGCATAGTTCGTTTCCCCTACCGATGGTAAAGGTCAGTCCATGTCCTTCCAAATGATCCGCCCTATCGGTCTTTAGGATTACATAAGCGGCGGAATAGTCGGGATCGGGGTTCATGGCATCCGACCCGTCCAAGGTGCGACTGGTGGGAAATCGGACATCCTTGACCTCCACTCCCGTAAAAACTGTCTTAGGTTGCACTCTGTATCATTTTGGGATAATTTAAGTAAAATTAGCGTCTTTATGGTAAAACGACCACCACTAAAAACACCTATGATAATACTTTTTTTGCCCAAAGGGCGTAATGGGGCCACAACCCGGTCCATTCTGTTCGATAATCAAGGTGGTTCTAAAGGGGCAGGTTTGGAGGGCCGATGGGGTAAACGAAAAAATGGTTGCGCAAATGTGGGAAGGATCCTAAATTTCACGTAGTGCGTAAAAAAAATATCATAACCCGTAACGGGAAATGGATTAGTAAAAAAAACATGTTATATTTGCAGCCCTATTCCCATGCCCACGTGGTGAAATTGGTAGACACGCCACCTTGAGGGGGTGGTGTTCGAAAGGATGTGCTGGTTCGAATCCAGTCGTGGGCACTTGACGGGACAGAGAGGAAAAACTCCTTTTTGGCCCGTTTTTATTTAGGCATAACACGTTGTTAATGTGGCAGATAACCTGTGCCACCTCATTGACCCTAGCGGTTCGAAACGACAGTCCGTCAAAGGTCAGATTTTCGGGATATATGGAACCGATCAGGCTTCTGGAATCTTCCCATCCCCCATTTTTAAATGCCCAATCCAGTTTCATCATGTTTTCAAAGCCCTTGTCCAACAGACCCTCCAGATCTTCCACGTCCCGCCCCATCGTCCTTAACCTGGCCTCCAATTTTGATATGTGCCGGCCGTATTCCGATTTGATTTCCCTGTAGTCGGAAGGATCGATCTTCATGGAGACCAGCAGTTCCCTGGCATAGGAAAGCCGCCCCTCGTACTCCTTTATCTGTTTCAGGGCGTCCTGTTTTGTATTACGGGTATTGTGCGTCTGTTCCCTATAGGCCTCCACAATCAGGGAAATGTATAATTTCTTGACCTCCGCACGTGGGATATAGTTTTGAAGATGGCCCGCAAAGCTGCTGTTCACCTTTTCGGCACTTACCCGATGGGTACAGCCCTCCCTGCAATGGTAATAGGTGTAATAGCGACTGCGACCTTTGGATTTGCTCCCCGTGAGCAGTTTACCGCAATCGGGGCAGATCAAAAAGCCCCTCAGCGGCAATTCTTCCGTGGTGAAGAACTTGACCCTGTATTTTCTTCCCCTGCCGTCCAGTACGGCCTGCACCTTGTGGAACAGTTCCTCGGAGATCAGTGCCTCGTGCTGCGCATCCACCATACAGCTCTCCTCGTCCTTGTACTTGGGAACAAAGATCTTTCCGCAATAGACCGGATTTCGCAGGATGCGCCAAAGTTGGCTCCTGGCTTTCGTAAATCCCTTCTTCTGGGCCATTTTCCAGACCTGTGTGGTATTGAAGATCCCTCTCCCTACCTCCTCGAAGATCCATCGGACCAACGTGGCCTCAGGTTCCTTGGGGGCAATGAACTTCATACCGTTCTCCTTGCTCCTGTTCGCATACCCGATTGGGGCTATGCCCATAGACCTACCCTCTTTCTTGGCCCTCCGCATCCCGAAAAAAGTGTTCAGGGACCTACGGTCGTTCTCCACCTCGGGAGCGGCCAGGTAAAAGGCCAGCATCATTTTGTTCTCGGGGATGGAAAGGTCCAAGGGCTGTTCCACGGCCTGTGGCTCCACGCCCAATTTGCGGAGGGTGCTTATCATTTGGTAGGCGTCCCCCGCATTGCGGCTGAACCTGTCCCACTTGGTAAAGAGCACAAGATCGGTCTTTCCCTTGCTTCTGCGCAGGCTTTTTAAAAGTTTCGCCCACTGCGGCCGATCGAACGTCTTGGCCGAATGGTCCTCCAGTACCACTTCCCTGATGTGGATCTGGTTGATGTTGCAATACTTTCTCAGGCGTTCCTCCTGATCGCGTTGGGAATATCCCTTTTCCGCCTGCTCGTCCGTACTTACCCGAATGTATAGATCAGCTATCTTTCCCATTTTCCAAATATTTTCGTACCACTATATTAGCCATTTTACGTAAAAACCACAAAACCTCCTCGGCCAGTTCCAGACTGACCTCCACTCCCTCTTCCCGTAACATCCTTTGTGCATCTTCCGGGGAAATCCTCTTCTTGCTTCTCTCCTGCATGTTTTCCTCTCTTTTCTTGTCATCTTATCCATTCCTTCCCATTTTTTGTTTTTACGCAAGGGGGCCGTGCCATTCAGCCATCGCCTCCGGCCACCGCCGCCAAACAGTGGATGTCCCCAAGTCGCTGTGGCCGTGAGGATGCCCCGCAGCGGCCACATGCTCAAATAATTTTCATATAAAAAGCGGTAGCGGCTTTATGCTGAAAATTATTTGACTTGGGGGCACCGACAGGACGGGCGCTTCCGTTGTCCCGGGAGCGGTCCGGTCCACTGTTTACAGCACAAGGCCTTGCTTAAAAACAAAAAAGACGTAGCCCAGAACGGCATATCATACGGCCATTTTTGTGCCGTGGCATATCACATCCGTTCTATCCGTATCCTTTTATTTTGTTGATTGTATGGCAGGGTCCTCCCGGCCTAAAATATCCTTGGTTTCTGCCGCAGCGGTAGGCTGTGGCTGTAACCCCATGGGTTCCCGAGCGGAACGCCTTGGCAGGTTCGGCTGGGGAACCTGCCCTAACATCTTGTTGCCATCAAATACGCATAACGCCATACGGTCTACGGAGGTGGTCCCCTTTTTGCCGTTCCGTTCTTCTCCATCCCCTTCATTTTTCATCTGCATCATTAAACTGGCAGGGCACACGAGTTCCGAGTATAGGGCCCAAAAAGATCGATTGTGTCACAATCGGACATCTTGCCGTTATCCAAAACGACAGGATGACTTTTAAAGGAACCCAATAAATGGAACGCCCAACGATTTCTCGATCTATAAGATCAACAAAGCCATCTGTTATATTTTCTTTTAAAATTGAACTGTGGAAAGTGTAGGATTGCGGAAGGGCCAAGAATGGATTTCCCGCCCCACCGTATTCCTTTGAATTGAAGAGTTTTACAAAGTTACGAAAAACTGGTTTCTCTCCCAATACTTATATGAAGAATACAAAATACCCAACTAACTTTTAATGTCCCATTTTCAGATAGTTTCCATACATCCCTATGTCAATGAAAATAGAAACTATCCTTTTAGTTAAAAAGGGTACAGTTGTCCCACCGTATAGAAGCTATCCGCAATGATTCCAACAAGTCAAATACTCAGCTTACCATTTTATGCTGGGCGGCACAGGGGCATTAAACAGTTACAGCTAGGCTCAATTCAAATTTCGAAATTCACTTGGGGAATGGCCCACCCTTTGCTTAAATAGCCGGGTAAAATGCTGAGGATATTTGAACCCAAGCTCGTACGCTATTTCACTGACCGATTTATTGGGATCAAAAATCCTTTCCTTTGCCTCTTGGATCAATTTGTCCTGAATGTATTCCTGTGCAGATTTTCCGGTTTCTTTTTTTATCATGTCCCCAAAATAATTGGAAGATAGGTGCAATCGCTCCGCAAAATAGCCCACTGAAGGTGTACCGTGCATTTGTGCCCGGTCTGATGCAAAATAATCGTTCAGCAGATTTTCGAACTTATCAAGGGAACCTTGATTTTCCAGATCGCGGGTCAAGAACTGCCGGTCGTAAAAGCGGACACAGTAGTCAAGGAACAGTTCAATATTGGCCACAATCAGTTTTTTGCTGTGCTTGTCCATGTTCTGTTCAAGTTCATACTGTATTTTTTCAAGGGAGCCCAAAATCAATTTCCTTTCTTTGGCCGACAGATGCAGTGCCTCTTTGCTCGAATAGGAGAAAAAGCTATAGCCATGCATTTTTTTTCCCAGTTCCGTACCCAAAAACAAGTCCGGATGAAATAGGAGGGCATATCCCTTGGGCACGTAATCGGGGTCATAGCCCCCAAGTTCTACGGTTTGGTTAGGGGCCATAAAAACAAGTGTTCCCTCATCATAATCGTACGGTTTGCCCCCGTAGAGCATTTTGCACCCTTTGGTATCCTTTAGAAAAATGGAATAACATTTATAGTGCAATGCATCATAATCTTTGTTCGTATAACCTTCCTCGCCCAACTTGTCAAAATCGATGATGGCCACCATTGGGTGCAGCACTTCATGGTTCCGCAACTTGCAATAGTCCGCAACCGAATGTATGTAGAGGATATTTTTCATTGGTATCAACCTATTTTTTTGTTAAATATAAGGTGTTGATTATCAATAAATCAAATAACTCCCCCATAATCCGTAATACTGGTAGGGATATCCGTAATAGGGGTAGGTCCTTTTGAGGGTCGACTAACTACTTTTGTATTGGAAATAACTTACCACCAATACCATGGGCATGGCTTCGACCTCGAAAGTTCCAAACCCAGACCATAATAATTATAAACAAGCGAAGATGAAAAAAAGAACATTGGGAAGCAGTGGCCTTGAGGTATCCGAAATGGGCCTTGGCTGTATGGGCATGAGCTTTGGGTACGGTCCCGCCAAGGACGAAAAGGAAATGGTCCAAATGATCCGTAAAGCTGTAGAAATGGGCGTTACCTTTTTTGATACGGCAGAGGTCTACGGGCCGTATAGCAATGAAAAACTGGTCGGTAATGCCCTAAAACCCTTTAAAGATCAGGTTAAGATAGCTACCAAATTCGGTTTCGGATTTAAGGATGGGAAAGCAATGGGCCTGAACAGTACCCCGGATAGTATAAGGAATATGGTGGATGCCTCATTGAAAAGATTGCAGATGGAAACCATTGATCTGTTGTATCAGCACCGGGTAGATCCAAATGTGCCCATTGAAGATGTTGCAGGAACTGTAAAAGACCTTATAGGGGAAGGAAAAGTGCAACATTTTGGTTTATCGGAAGCCGGGGCGGAGGTGATCGCAAGGGCCCATTCCGTGCAACCGGTTACCGCCCTGCAAAGTGAATATTCGTTGTTCTGGCGGGAACCCGAGGAAGAAATTTTGCCATTATTGGAAGAATTGGGCATCGGTTTTGTACCTTTTAGTCCATTGGGAAAAGGATTTCTAACGGGCAAGATCGACCGGGACACAAGATTTTCCGACAATGATTTTAGGAGCACCGTTCCTAGGTTTACCGAGGAAAACCTAAAACAGAATTTTGCCCTCGTGGATCTGGTAAGGGCCTTTGCCGAAGAAAAAAATGCGACACCGGCACAAGTGGCCCTGTCATGGATCCTCCACCAAAAACCCTGGATCGTCCCTATTCCCGGCACGACCAAGATTTCGCGATTGGAAGAAAATCTAGGCGCCGGTACCATCGCCTTTACGGCCGATGAGCTCCAAAGAATAACGGATGCCACTTCAAAAATCGATTTGGTAGGCGAACGATATTCGCCCTCGAATCAAAAAATGATCAACAGATAATAAATTTAAGTGTATACCATGGCCTTCGGAACAACAGAGATGAAACGATTTAAATCACGTGTATTTCCAATATTTGCTGCGGCACTTTTTGGTTTTATGGGTATTGCAAAGGCACAGACCACTACCAAGGTAACAATGGATCTAGATGCAAAGGACCGATCTATGGTCACCATTGCATCGCTGACCGCCAAAGGCGATCTCGAAAAGTTGGAACCCGCACTGAAAAAGGGTCTGGAGGCGGGTCTAACGATAAACCAGATCAAAGAGGTGATGGTACATCTATACGCCTATTGTGGATTTCCACGAAGCCTACAAGGATTACGGACTTTTATCAAAGTATTGGACGAACGCAAGACAAAAGGGATCGAAGACACTTTGGGGGCGGAAGCTGCCCCATTGGAAGATGACCGCCCCAAATACGAACGGGGCAAAGCGAACCTGGAAGCATTGGTAGGAACAAAATTAGATGGCCCTCCAGCCGATTACGCCCAATTTGCCCCAATAATTGAAGTTTTTTTAAAGGAGCATCTGTTCGCCGATATTTTCGATCGGGACATTTTGGATTATCGACAAAGGGAACTGGTCACGGTGTCCGTTCTGGCCACGATCGGAGATGTGGCACCCATGTTGCGTTCGCATATGAACATCTGTTTGATACAGGGCGTCACGCCTGCACAATTAAAGGAATTGGTGCATGTGGTGGGAGAAAATGTAGATCAGGCAAAAATCGAATCGGCCAAAACGGTATTGGGCGAATTATTGGAATCTAAAAAATAGCATGGAAATGAAATATATGGGAATATTAATTTTAATGAATATGCTCTCATTAACCAATACAATCGTTGCGCAAAGCGGAAAAAACCCTTTTGGATTGGTATATAAGGGAGCCATTACGGAAAATATAGTAGGAAAGGTGAACATCCATCCAGTTAGCTATAAGCTGAACGGAATAGAGATCTCGGCCAACGTTTACACACCTGCCAACTATGACCCGACAAAGAAATATCCGGCAATAACAATAGCACATCCCAACGGAGGTATCAAAGAGCAGACCGCAGGGCTATATGCCCAGCGAATGGCAGAGAAAGGCTATATAACCATTACCGCGGATGCCGCATATCAGGGAGCCAGTGGCGGGGAACCAAGACATACGGACAAACCCCAATATCGTACGGAAGATATCCATGGCATGGCCGATTTTATTACGCAGTATCCGGGTGTTGACGCACAAGGTTTGGGGGCGCTGGGGATTTGTGGCGGCGGTGGTTATACACTGAAAGCGGTCCAATCGGACAAACGATTTAAAGCCGTGGCAACTTTGAGCATGTTCAATACGGGAATTGTACGAAAAAATGGCTTTTTGAATTCGCAGGTTTCAACCGTTCAAGAAAGGCTAAAACAAGCTTCCAATGCAAGGGCACAGGAAACTTCGGGCGGTGAAATTATCTATTCCGGGGTAGACGGTATTACCGATGAAGAACTGGCAAAAGTTTCAACACTTTTTTATCGGCAGGGCTATGAATATTATTTTAGGACCCATGCCCACCCCAATTCAACTTTTCTTTATACCACAAGCAGCCTAATGGATTTAATGGCTTGGGACGCTACAGACGATATTGACCTTATAGACCAACCTTTGTTAATGATGGCCGGCAGCAATGCCCAAACATTATACCTGACCTTGGATGCCTTTCCAAAAGCTACAAATGCCAGAAACAAGGAACTGTTCCTTATTGATGGTGCCACGCATATCGAGACCTATTGGAAGCCGGAATACGTAAACCGGGCCGTCAATAAATTAGTGGACTTTTACCAAAGCAATCTTTCAACAACGAACTTATGAGCAGTAACAATTTTTTAGGGATCATATTGATCGGAACGTTTCTATTTTCCTGTAAACAAGCAGCGGAGAACAACCAGGCCATCGATTCAAGTGATCAACAAGAACTGGTTTTCCCGAAAGGGGAAAAAGTCACGAACAACAATTTCATTGGCGATGTTTGGGTGCATATGCAAGTAAGTGCCGATAGTGTGAACCAAAATTCGGTAGGAACGGTCACCTTTGATCCCGGAGCAAGATCTAATTGGCATTCACATCCAAACGGACAAATTATAATGGCCTTGGACGGCGAAGGGTATTATCAGGAAAAAGGAAGTGCCAAAAAGATCATTTATAAAGGCGATGTGGTCAAATGTCCTGCAAATACCCCCCATTGGCATGGGGCAAGTGCCGATAAGGAATTTATCCAAGTCGCCATTACCAGTCGGATTAATGGACCTACGGAATGGTTAGAAGCTGTTACCGAAGAAGAATATTTAAATGAGAATTAAGAAGTATCTATATACTTTCAAATTAATAAAATTTTAGTGATGAAAAATATAAACAAAACATTGTTATTGCTTTTAATGGTTCAATTATTGGTAAATGATGCTTATGCTCAAAAGACACCCATCACGATCAGGGAGCAAGGGAGCTTCACGGTAGGGGGCAGTATCAAAACAAGCCCTGGTACTTTTGACCCAGTTGCCCATGGAGCATTTAACCCTTCAAATCAACCTTCAGAAGGACAAACCTTGCATGGGGACCATGCCACCGTTTTTTATCAAGTCCCAGAAAATCCCAGAAAATTACCATTGGTTTTCTGGCATGGCTTTGGCCAATCCATGAGAACTTGGCAGACCACGCCAGACGGTCGGGAGGGGTTTCAAAATATTTTTTTAAGGCGTGGGTTCCCCGTTTATCTTATTGATCAGCCAAGAAGGGGACTCTCTGGGCGAAGTACGGAACCGGCCACCATTTCCGCAGCCACTGACGATCAACTTTGGTTCGGAATTTTTAGATTGGGGACAGGTACCAAGTTTTATCCGGAAGTGCAATTTTCAAAAGACCCTGAAGCGCTGAACCAATTTTTTAGACAAATGGCCCCTGATACCGGACCATTGAAGATTGACCTGAACATTGCTGCGGTGTCCGCCCTATTCGAGAAAATTGGAGCTGGGGTCCTAGTGACCCATTCACATAGCGGAGGGCAGGGATGGCTTACCGCTTTAAAAACAGATAAGATCAGGGCAATAGCCTCATTTGAACCTGGCAGTAATTTTGTCTTTCCCCAAGGGGAGGTACCCAAGCCCATTGAATATCTTGGGGGAGCGTTAAGTGCGGCAGGTGTGACAATGGAAGAATTTAAAGGACTGACGGAAATTCCCATAATCATCTATTTCGGAGATTACATTCCCGACCATCCGGTAGAAAATCCAGGACAGGAACAGTGGCGCGCAGCGCTCCAAATGGCAAAATTATGGACAGCTACGGTAAACAAATATGGCGGTGATGTTACCTTGGTACACCTTCCCGAAAAAGGGTTTAAGGGCAATACCCACTTCCCGATGTCGGACCTCAACAATGTACAGGTAGCGGACCTTCTGTCGGAATGGTTGAAGGAAAAAGGATTGGATTAAACCGGGAACAAAATGAATTTAAAATTCGGGGTGCCTTTCCCTTCGCTGGTCTTAATAATAATGTCCCGGCCTGAAAATCGATTGTTATTGAATGGTTACCCTTAAGGATAAAAAAGGCAAAAACTTGTCGAGCTTTATTTACGGAAGGATCGTTTAATTCAAGGTCCTATACTCATTGGGCGAACAACCAACTTTTTTCTTGAACAATCTGGTAAAATGTTGTGGATATTTAAATCCTAGCTCATATGCTATTTCGCTCAAGGATTTATCGGGGTCGAATATTTTTTGCTTGGCCGCTTCAATGATCTTGTCCTGTATATGTTCATGGGCACTCTTGCCGGTCTCCTTTTTGATCAGGTCGCCAAAATAATTGGATGATAGGTGCTGTTCTTCCGCAAAATAACTTACAGATGGGGTGCCCATATCCTTCGCCTTTCCTGTTTGGAGATAGGAATTCAACGAGGTTTCAAATCTTTCGATGACACCCATGTTTTCCTTCTCCCTTGTAATAAATTGTCGGCCGTAGAACCGCATACAATACTTTAAAAAGAGTTCGATGTTCGCAACCACCAGTGATCGGCTATGTTTATCGATTCCCTGGGAAAGTTCGAACTGAATCTTTTCGAACAGGTCCAACACCAATTGCCGCTCCTTTTTTGAAACATGGAGGGCTTCATGGAACTGATAGGAAAAAAAGGAGTAATCGGACATTGTTTTCCCCAAATTTGTTCCCCAAAGAAGATCGGGATGGAATAAAAGTGCATGGCCGGCCGGCTTAAAATCCTTGTCGATATGCCCCACGTTCACCACTTGTCCCGGGGCCAAAAACACCAAGGTGCCGTCCTGATAGTCGTAGTTCTGACGACCATAACTAAGGGTACATGCTTCTCCCTGTTTAAGGAAAATTCCGTAAAAATGATATCGTACCGCATCCGCTTGTTCCCCGGCGGTCCATGTTCCTTCGGACAGGTCGTGCACACTTACCAAAGGGTGCAAGGTGGACAGGTTGAATTTGGAACAGTAATCATCCACCTTTACAAGGTCTTTTGTATTTGACATAAACAAACACTTTTCATCGAAATTAGTTAATGTTTTGTGATCAAATCCGTTAAGATCCAAAAATCCGTAAAAATGGTAGGTAAACCCGTAAATAGGGTAAGCGTTCCAACTTAAAATATCCATAGGTTTGGTAGGCTGATCATTTGCCTTAAATCCATAATGGGATTTGAGATCGGTATGGAAAAAATTAATAATAAACGGTAAAAACATTTAAAATGGGAAAATTATTCATTGTATTTTTTTTAGTCATCATGAGCGTACCATCTTTTGCACAGGATGCAACCATAGAAAAGGAAATCACCGAACTCTCCAAACAAAAATGGCAATGGATGGCGGATAAGGATGTGGACAAACTTGCCGATCTCTTCCATGATAAGTCCCGGTTTGTTCACATGAGCGGGTCTTGGAAAAAGGACAGGGAGCTGGAAATCATCAAAACGGGAAGCATATGGTACAAAAATGCGGATTTGCACGATGTTGTAGTGGAAAATTTTGGCGACGGCACCGTTGTTCTTTGGAACCGGATCACCCTTTTGGCCCATGTACGGGGCAATGATGTGACGACCGAATTTACCGTGACGGAATTTTATAAAAAAGAAGGGGACGATTGGAAATTGTTGGACCTTACTTTCAGCAGTGTTCGTGACACCCATGAAATTGAACATTAGTAAACTACCTCAGGGCAGGCCCATGAGGCATTGATAGGAAAACGCATTTTGATTTCGAGGCATCCCGATAATTATCGGGACGGAGCATTTTAATCTCGATTATCGAGTAAAACCTAAATTTAAAATACCCCTAAAAATGAACAATAAGGTTCCCATTCTTGTGCTGCTTTTCGTCTTCTTCGGTGGACAGGCAGTTTTGGCACAATCAACGGATACGGAAAAGGAAATCACCGAACTCTCAATGAAAAAATGGGAATGGATGGCCGACAAGAATGCCGACAGCCTTGCCATTCTTTTTCACGATAAGGCCAAATTTGTCCATATGGGCGGAACTTGGGGCAAAGACCGTGAGGTAGAGATCATCAGAAGCGGTGGCATCCATTACAAACATGCCGATGTACATGAAACGATGGTAGAAACGCTGAACGAAACGACCGCCATCGTCTGGAACAGAATTACACTTTTGGCCGTTGTGGGCAATAACGAAGTGACGAACCCTTTTATGGTGACCGAAGTGTATGTAAAGGAGAATAACAAGTGGAAATTGGCGGATCTGACATTTAGCAAACTGATGACCAGGGATTGACCCTCGTTTTATTGGTTTGGGCGAAAGGTTTATAAAAACAAAAGATGATCAAGAATCGGAAGATGAAAAAAATTACAATAGGTCTATCGCTCATTATTGGTTTAATGGGTCTTGCACAGGAAGGCGGTGAAAATCCCGTCACGGTCACCACCACTTTGGGTACGATCCGTGGTGTTCATGTGGACGATGTGCACAGTTTTAAAGGAATCCCTTTTGCTGCACCCCCTGTTGGGGAATATCGCTGGCGTCCACCCCAACCGGTGGTTCCATGGAAGGGAGAATTGGATGCCACCAAGTACGGTCCCGATTGTGCACAGTCCGGTTGGGGCGGGGCCCCTGGGACCATAAGTGAAGGTTCATCGGAGGATTGCCTTTACCTTAATCTGTGGAAACCTGCAAATGCCCCAGCAGGATCAAAATTACCTGTAATGGTTTGGATACATGGCGGGGGCTTTGTTGGAGGTAGCGGATCTGGCCCTGGTACCGAAGGCAATGAATTTGCAAAGCAGGGAACCATCCTCATCACTATCAATTACCGATTGGGACGTCTTGGTCACTTTGCATTCCCCGCTCTAAGTGCCGAACATCCCGAAGAACCAAAGGGCAGTTATGCCTATATGGACCAGATTGCCGCCCTTACGTGGGTACGGGAAAACGTCTCGGTATTCGGCGGCGATCCCGAAAACGTTACCATTTTTGGTTTTTCCGCTGGGGGCGTATCGGTACATTCACTTATGACCATACCGGATGCGAAAGGAATTTTCCACAAGGCCATCAGTGAATCGGGTGGCGGCAGGGATGGTGTACTTACGGGAAGACCGATCCGCACAGGGGACGCTGATCCCTTTTATACTGTTTCGGCCGAAGCTATTGGTATCAACTTTGCCAAAAAACATGGGATAGAAGGTACGGATGCGGCAGCCCTTGACCAGCTCCGCAGTTTGAGCGTAGCGGAAATAGTGGACAGCGGACAGGAATCCGATGGAGAGGGAGGTCCCCGCATTTATTCGGGACCAATTCTGGATGGTAAATTTGTGGTAGAAACCGCCGAAAGTGCGTACGAGGCCGGGAGACAGGCAAACGTGCCACTTATGATAGGATCGAACAGTGCAGAAATTGGGGGTAGTTTTGTAAATACAAGTAAAACCAAAGAAGAATTATTTACACTTTTCGGCAATCTTCAAGAGGAGGCAAAAGCGGCTTATGATCCCGATGGCAACAAAGAGTTTGCCGAGGTGATCACAAAATTCAATACCGATTGGGTCTGGGCCGAACCAGGGCGTTTTACGGCCAAAGCTTTCGTTAAGGAAGGACAGCCCGCCTATATCTACCATTTCGGTTTTGTGCCCGGACCATTAAAAGAAAGGATGCCGTTTGGTGCGGGTCATGGATCCGAGGTCGGTTATGTATTCAATACCCTCGATTCCCGTTGGGGGAACCCTGAAACCACGCCCGAAGACAAAAAGGTCGCTGAAATGATGAACGCCTATTGGACAAATTTCGCCAAGACCGGTGATCCCAATGGGAATGGGTTGCCTAAATGGCCCCTTTATTCACCCAAGAAGAACGAAATTCTGGATATACAGCTTAACGGTACACCATTAGGCAGACCGGACCCTAGAAAGGCGCGATTGGATGTAATCGAAAAGGCCGCCAAATTGAGAAATCAATTGCAATCACGGGGAATATAACGGTCATCAAAAGAGTCGGAATCAAGGACAATATAGAACAGTGCTATGGAAAAATATACTGAAGATCCCGTTTTGAAAAGAAATGAAAACAATCCGGTCAATAGACGGGATTTCATTTCAAGATCGGCCCTATTGGGCGCTGGAATGGCAGCGGCACCTTTGATGTTCGCCAACAACAATGTTTCCTTGGATAGGGAAGCCCTGAATCCTTCGGTGTACCGCCAACGGAAGCGCCTGTTGGGGACACTTGAAGTTTCGGCCATCGGCTTGGGGTGCATGGGAATGAAGAGCGGCAGCTACGATCCACCACGGGACAACAAGGATATGGTTCCTGTAATACGCGGGGCTTTTGATCTGGGCGTTACCTTTTTTGATACCGCCGAGGTATATGGCCCTTTTACGGATGAGGAACTGGTCGGCGAAGCCCTTGCCCCTATTCGCGACCAAGTGGTCATCGCCAGCAAATTTGGGTTTGACTTATCAACTGGTAGCCGTGGTGGCAGAAACAGCACACCCGAAAATATTAGACTGGCGGTCGAGGGCATGTTAAAAAGGCTTCGTACCGATCGAATAGATCTATTGTATCTGCATCGTTTGGATCCCAATGTGCCCATTGAAGATGTTGCCGGAACGGTAAAGGATTTGATCAAGGAAGGAAAGGCGCTCCATTTTGGCCTATCCGAAGTTTCCCCGGCCACCATTCGTAAGGCGCATGCAGAACAGCGGGTTTCCGCCCTCCAAAGTGAATATTCCCTTATACAAAGGGCTTTGGAAAATGAGGTGATAGATACCTGTGGGGAACTGGGAATAGGTTTTGTACCATGGGGACCTGTCTGTCGTGGATTTTTGGGCGATAAATTTAACGAACATAGCCGTTTTTCAAGCGACTCACGTTTAACGGCGGTACCCTACTTTACTCCGGATGCCATCAAGGCACATATGGAAGTTTTAAAGCTTGTTCGCGAATGGGGAAGAAAAAAGGATGCCACCCCCGCACAGATATCATTGGCATGGCTATTGGCACAAAGACCCTATATCGTCCCCATACCTGGAACTACCAAATTGCATCATATGAAGGAGAACCAGGGAGCATTGGACATTTCCTTCACGGATACCGAATTAAAGGCATTTAGAGCTGACCTGGAAAAAATCCAGCTTGTTGGTGTTAGAGGGCCCGAAACTGTTTTAGTAGACCAATAAAGACCAAAAATGAGCAAACTGATGCTATTTTTTATTCTTGTTTCATCCTGTTTTCAAAATGAAAGGGGTAAGGAACTGCAGCAAAAATCAGAAAGGATTCTCATTGTCTATCTATCCCGCACCAACAACACTAAGGTCGTTGCCGAGATCGTACACGAAGCAGTGGGCGGCGATCTGGTGGCGCTGGAATTGGAAAATCCCTATCCGGAGGATTATGGTGCCATCGTTAAACAAGTGGCCGAAGAAAACGAAACGGGATTTCTTCCACCTTTGAAGACCAAAGTGGAAATCACAAAATATGATATGATATTCGTAGGTTTCCCGACATGGAGCATGCAATTGCCTCCCCCGATGAAGAGTTTTTTGGCCCAGCACAATCTTAAGGGCAAAACAGTGATCCCCTTTAATACGAATGCAGGTTATGGAGTAGGGAGCGGTTTCAAGACCGTAAGGGAACTTTGTCCACGCAGTAAAGTTCTGGAAGGGTTTACCATCAAAGGGGGAATTGAACGTGACGGCATTGATCTCGCCATTAAAGGAGCTAGAAAAGACGAGGCAGAACAGCAGATCAGATCTTGGTTGTCAAAACTTAATGTTCCGCTCAATAAAATTTAATTAATTAAATATCAGTACATTATATTTTAAAATACCTGTATATCAAGCAAAGTAATTATATAAAATCGTATATTTAGTAATACCCTTAAAAAAAATAACATGGCAACTTTCACATTAAAAATCAACGGTGGACAACAGGAAGTAGATGTTGATCCGAATACACCCATGTTATGGGTATTAAGGGACCACCTTAAACTGGTGGGTACCAAATACGGTTGTGGTATTGCACAATGTGGGGCCTGTACGGTTCATTTGGGGGATAGTGCGGTCCGTTCCTGCCAACTCCCCGTCTCTGCGGTGGGCGAGCAAAAAATCACGACCATTGAAGGGCTATCCGAAAATGGGGACCATCCGGTCCAAAAGGCCTGGCTGGAGATCGATGTTCCCCAGTGTGGTTATTGTCAAGCGGGACAGATCATGACGGCATCCGCATTTCTAAAGCGGAACCCCAATCCGTCCGATACGGAAATAGAAAGTGCCATGAATGGGAATATTTGTAGGTGCGGAACGTATACCAGGATTAAAAAGGCGATAAAAATTGCTTCCGGAACCGCAAACAATTAGAGAACAGATCACAAAAAGATTAGAGGATGGCAAAGATAAGAACACAAATGGGCCGGCGGGCCTTTATTAGGAACACGAGCTTGGCAAGTGGTGGACTTGTGCTGGGATTTAGTATTTTAAATGCGTGCAAGCCCAAGGACGCCCAAAAAATGGCCGTAAGGGAAATGCCAAAGGAATGGTTCGAGATCAATGCCTATCTAAAGATCGGCGATAACGGTTTGGTCACCATTATGGCACCGAACCCTGAATTTGGCCAAGGGGTCATCACCTCCATGCCCATGATCGTAGCCGAAGAACTCGATATCGCCTGGGAAGATGTGCTGGTAGAACAGGCCAACTTTGACCAAGAAGATTACGGATGGCAGTTTACCGGAGGTAGCCAAGGTATCCACCGCCGGTGGGAAGGGCTCCGCATGGCCGGGGCCACCGCAAAACAAATGTTAAAGGAAGCCGCTGCCCAGACCTGGCAGGTTCCCGTATCCGAAATCACCGTTTCGGCAGGGGTGCTGAGCCATACAGCCTCTAAAAAAACCGCGCGCTATGCTGAAATGGCCTCCAAAGCGGCACAGTTGGAAGTTCCCAAGGAAGTATCCTTGAAGGCCGTTACGGATTTCACCATCATAGGACACTCCAAAAAAAGTGTGGAAAACCTAAAGATCGTAACAGGCAAACCGTTGTTCGGCGTCGATTATCAGTATAAAGACGCCCTAGTGGCAATGGTAGTACACCCGCCCGCTTTCGGACTACAGTTAAAATCTTTTGATGGTTCCTCGATAAAGTCCATGCCGGGCATTGTGGATGTTTTTAAAATAAAAACATTGGAAGATAGCTTTACCCGTGGATATTTCGATACAAATGCTTTTACGGACCTGATAGCCGTGGTGGGCAAGACCACCTGGGAGGTCATGAACGCCAAAAAAGAGCTGAAGGCCGAATGGGAACCAATTGCGGAATCGAGGTTTAAGATGGACCGCTTTGGCACCCAGATGGACGTAGACGTTCCCAGCGGTCTGGAAAGTTCCGAAGACCATTATGCCAAAATGGAGGAAATGGCCACCAGGTCGGGTACTACCGCCCGTAAGGATGGGGATGCGGAAGCGGTATTTAAAACTGCTGCAAAGACCATCGAAAGGTCCTATAGCTGTCCGTTCTTGGCGCACAACTGTATGGAACCCATGAACTTTTTTGCCCATGTGACCCAGGAGGGAGCAAAATTGGCGGGGCCTTTACAGGCCCCCGTGCTGACAGCGCCAACGGTAGCCGCCAGATTGGGGATGCCCGTGGAAAAGATAGCGATCGAGCTCACCCGTATGGGAGGCGGTTTCGGGAGAAGGGCCTATGGGCACTATGCGGTCGAGGCGGCCTTGATATCCAGGGAAGCCAAGGCCCCCATCAAATTGGTGTATTCAAGGGAAGATGATATGAGCTGCGGTATTTATCGCCCCTCATACCATGCCACCTATAGGGCGGCATTGGATGAAAACAATAACTTGGTGGCCTTTCATGTCAAGGCGGGCGGTATCCCTGAAACCCCTCTTTTTGCCAACAGGTTTCCAGCAGGTGCGGTGGACAATTATTTGGCACAACAATGGGAAATCAACTCGAACATAACAATAGGGGCTTTCCGTGCGCCGCGCTCTAACTTCATGGCAGGCGTGGAACAGGCTTTTTTGGACGAGGTGGCGGAAGCTGCCGGTAAGGACCCGATCGACTTCCGCTTGGAACTTTTACAAAGGGCGAAGGACAAGCCCGTAGGAAAGAACAACGAATATGATCCGGAACGACTGGCGGGAGTACTTAAACTGGTCCGTGAGAAATCGAACTGGGCTAAAACACCTTCAGGTACGCATCGGGGGGTATCCGCTTATTTTTGCCATGACAGTTATGCCGCCCATGTTGTGGATGTGGTAATGGATGGGAACACCCCAAAAGTAGAAAGTGTGGTCTGTGCCATTGACTGCGGGATCGTGGTCAATCCCGATGCAGCTTCCAACATGGCCGAGGGTGCCATTGTTGATGGCGTTGGAAATGCTATGTACGGGGCACTCACCTTTAAGGACGGTAGACCGGAACAGACCAATTTTGACACCTATAAAATGATCCGCCAAAGTGAAGCCCCCAAAAATATCGAGATCCATTTTGTAAAAAATGAAATAGACCCGACAGGATTGGGCGAACCACCGTTTCCACCGGTGTTCGGTGCCTTGGCCAATGCCCTTTATAAGGCAACGGGAAAAAGACATTACCAACAACCTTTTGCTGTGGATAAACCTCTGGTAGGGTAATAAAGGGGTAAAATTTTCCACTCGGTTGATTAGCGTAAAGCAAAAACCCAATAGGCACGAGTTCCGAGTACAGGGCCAAAAATCGGTTGTTTAACAACCGGACATCTTGCCGTTATCCAACAAGGCAGGATGACTGGTCCAATTTTTTTTTTGCTTAATTCCTTAATTGACCAAAAAAATAAGAAAACCCACGCGTTGTATATGCCGTTGGCATTTAGTGGGTGCCTTGGCCCCACCTTACGGGTGTACAAGCACCCTCGATTATATTATACGGTCAATCCACAATAAGTTCTATGCCCGCTTTCTGCGCCTTGTACTTGATCTTGGCCATCAGCTCATAATAGCTCCAGTTCCGCAGCACGAACTCCTCTTCCCTCGCGATCCCCATCTTGTCCTCTTGGTCCAACAGAACAAGGGTCCCCGCCCCGTGCTTGGTACAGAAATCGATCAGCTTCCGGCTATACACATGTATACGGTGGTGCACATAGTTGCTTTCCAATTTGTGGAACCTGTCCACCGCCTTCAGTTTTCTTTTCGTCCCTTTGCCCGACCTCGAATGGGTGGCCCCGATCTGCGCCCTTTTGCGGGCGGACTGTATGGCCAATCTCCTGTACAAAAACTCTTCCTTGGTGCCTATGGTCATCTTGGCGCTGCCCGCCCTTACCACAATGGGGTATTCAAGGGAGAGGGACGCCTCGGCTATCACCTCCGGCCGTAGGCCATGGTCCTCCCGTTCGATCTCGAATACCGGCAGCCAAAAGATCTTGCCGTCCCGTAACTTGATATGGGAGGTACGCAGCCGGGTCTCCCCTTTTACCACTCGCTCCAAGAGCCTCCGTTTATCCGTACGGTCGTTCCCCAAGTAGGTACGGAAAGGGATCTGGAACAGACGGAAGCAAAAGGCCCGTTTCTCCTCGTTGTAGGACAGTCCGCCAAGGCACTCGGCCCCAAAGGGAAAGGCCATGTCCCTCCTAAAGTTCTTCAGCGAACGTTCCCCCTTCCAGTACCCCGGCCTGTTCTTGGTAAAGGAGGCCAGCAGGGTCCTGTTCAGGTTGGACAGTATATTGGTGGGGATCTCCCCCTTAAAGCGGTCCGATACCACCCTGTAGGTGGTATTGATACGGGAACGCTGCAAGATGCCCGACGCATCCTTTTTTTCGTCCGCCAGTTTGTACTGTACCCCCTCCGAGAGGTACAGGAACTCCTTTACCATTTCCTGTACGTACAGATGGGAAACGATCAGGTTGGCCGCCCTAAAGCACCTGTTCTGCCATTGGTACAGCTTGTCCAGCGCCCCCTTCCTTTCCTCTTTGGTGGGCAGGTCCACCAACAGTTGGATCTTTCGGGTCAGTTTTAGGGTAGTTTTTTCCATCTTAGGCCGATCTTTGGTGTTTTTCCCGCAACACTTTGTAGGCGGCCATAAATTGGCCGTGCACCTCCTTTTCGGACAGGTCCAGCTCTTTGGCAATGGAGGCGAACGAATGTTTGTGCTCGCACCGCAGTTTCAGTACCCTAGCCTGCTGCTCCGTCATGCCGCCCTGCACCTTCATTACCGTAGCAGGCCTTTTTTTGGACCGTAAAAGCTGCCCCTGATCTATGATATACTTGATATCCGCAATGGCCATCTTTACCCCATGGAAGGTTTCCGGCACGCTGCTTCCCATGGCCTTGGCAATGGCACCGTAACAGAAGCCGTATTTCAGGCAGAGGTCTATCAAGTGCCTTTTTTCGGGGTCCAGGAGGGGCAGTACCCTTTTGATCCGGTCAAAGGCCCGCTGCTCCCGCTCTTGGGCCTTTAGGTCCGCGGCGTCCTGTAACGGGTCATGTCCCGCCATTCGGTCTTCATGGTTTTCGTAGGCCTCCAACGAGCCCATGCTCCTTAAGAACTTGTTCCTGGGCCTGCTGTAGAATCGATTGCATTCCCTGGTCATCACGAACCGCAGGAAATTGAAGATGTGCTTGGGTTCCTCCATACGTTCCCTGTTGGCCCATAATCTTAAAAAGGTATCCTGTACAAGCGTCTCCACTACAAAAGGGTCCCTGATCAGGCCCATCCCGATCCAATGGATATGCCTATGGTATTTGGCATAGATTTCCGAAAGGGCGGAAACATGGCCTTGTTTTAAAAGTTCTAAATGGCGTGTTTGGGGATCTTGGCGTTCCATATCATATGTTTTATTCTTCATCTATAAACTTTCTGATCTTTGGCCGTGGCACCCCTGCCCGTACCTTTTCCCGAAAGCCGCATCGCTCCCAGACATTCCCGTCGGACTGGCGGAACACCTGCTCAAAATCGCTCAGCCTGCGCATCAAAAAGGGCATCAGGACCGGGGGCACGGGCACTTCATGGATATCCCCATGCTCCATGCGGAGCAGTACATATCGGGCCACCGTATCCGTTTCGGAGAAGATGGGCCTTTCAAGGTACCTTACTATGGCTATGGGCTCATGCCCGTCCAACAGTTCCTGTATGTCCTCTATGTGCATTTCCGTATTTTTATGCTGTAGGGTTCCACCGGGCAATGGCATGTATTCCATTTATTGGCCATTGCCGAAACCGTTCTATAATTTTATCTTTGTATATTTGGTAGGGCAAGGTCCCCAATTTCTTTTGTGGCGGCAACTTTTGGGTATAGGTGCCACATATAGGATTTGTAGGTTTTAATTATATAATTTGTTATGGAACAGGAATTTACCGTATTGGAGAACAAGGCTATCGGGCGCAACATATCCATGTACCGCAAGGTACGTGGGCTAAAGGCCTTTGATATTGCGGAACAGTTGGAAATGAAGGAACAGACCTACCTTAAATATGAAAGGGGCGAGACCCAGATCACGGTGGACTTTGTCCAAAAGACAGCCGATGTATTGAAAGTGGATCCATTAATGTTGCTTGCCGTCCCTCCCAATAACATTATTGATAGTGGAAACAATTCTCCAAATGCTGTATTGGGAATGATTCATAGTAATTATACATATCAGACCGCTGATGAAAAGCAAACGGAACTGATCACAAAATTGATAGAAACACAGATAGCCATGAACGAAAAGATCATGAAGCTGCTGGAAAAGAAGTAAGTTCCAAAATTTATTTATAGAATTTAAAAGGTTGCCAAACGGCAGCCTTTTTTTGTGGGATAGAGGTAGACATCCAATCCTTTTGTTAGGAAAAATTTGGGTAAGATGGGGGCTTGGGAGTTTTTTTAGATTTTTTACGGAAATCCGTAAAAATTGTAATAGTAAAAAGACTATTTTTAGACTTCCCCCAGAACTTTAATAAGAAAAGTAACCCTAACGCCTACATTAAAAATAGACGCCATAAAAGGGCATTTGTTGAGGGTATATGGGTGTTGAGTGCAATATTAGAGAACTTATGAAAGACATTAATATTAGAGATATAATTGACTTGGCTACGCAGGAAGTTGGCAACCCTGAAGCTGAATTAAAAAAAGTGTATGAATGGCATCACGAAAGAAAATTGATGATTATAAAAGGAACAATTAGTATTGCAATTTCGCTTATTGTAACTCTTGCTATTGCTTTTTTAAAAAGTGAATTGAAGATTGAGTATGATACAATGTTATATCCTCTAGGTTTTTCTTTGTTAACGATGACATACGGATTTTACGAATTGAACAGAGTTCGAAGGCTTGGCAAAAAATATATAGCATCCATTGGTTTGTTAAACCGATTTAAACGTATAACCCCGTTTTTAACTTTATATCGTTCTGCTATAAATAACGAATAATGATGAACGATAATTTAGAAAACTACATCTCACTTTTATCAATTCTACTGGGGGTTATTTCGTTAATTGCAACAGTAATTTCCATAACAATTAATTCAATTCAGCAAAAGAATTTACTTAAAGAGTTAAAGAAAATAGAATTAGAAGAAATTCTGGAATCATCGGATATACTTGCGTTAGGCAAATATTTAGATGATGATATTGGAAAGCTAACAATATCAGATTATGTAGATAATAAAAAATTGACGGAAAAAATCGACTATCTTATCGGACGACTAACAAAATTTGTAGGTACTGAAGATGAAATTGAATCGGAAAAGGAAGACCAAGATAAATTCGAGATGGGTTATGACCGTAAAGAAATGATAAAAGATTTTCCTTATACGGGTAAAGTTGGGGAAGAGTTTGATAAAATCATTTCGGAACTATATCTAGGAGAACCTTGGAATGCACTTGCGAGACTAAGACGATATATTGAAATTCTTTTAAAAAATATTGGACTTAAAAATGGATTACCAATTGAAAAAGTTCATTCTGTAACCAAGCTTATAGAAATTCTGCTTCGCAATGATTTAATTTCTGAGGAAGTTGCCAGTAATCTCAGATACCCTATTCACGTAAGTAACCGAGCCGTGCACGGTCAGGAATTGAAAAAGGGAGAGGCGGAAGAGGCAATTCATCACGCAGCTTTTGCAGTTGAACAGCTAATAAATACTGCACCCAACAATGGTTATAGTAAATAGAGTGGTAAGTGCTGTATCAATTGGCTTGGAAGTGTTTGCCAAGTCCACAAATCGTTTCGATTTGGCCCTTAAATGAAAAAGATAAAAACAAAATAAAAAGTTTTGGCTATGCGCGCAGTCAGAAACGGAAATTTTCCATGCCTGCCCTACTTACGATAGCCGAGACGTTAGCGGTAAAGCTTGGGCGACCACCAAATAGACAATAAGCGTATTGACTTGACAATTAAAATATGATTACAAAATTTAAAACCATAAATAATCTTGCCGTTTTTCAAAATTTCAATTGGGATGCAACCATTCGAGACAAAGGAAATAATGTGGTTTTATTTAAAAATATCAATATTTTATATGGACGTAATTATTCTGGAAAAACAACTCTATCTAGAATTATTAGAGCTTTAGAAACAGGCTACATTTCTGACAAATATGAAAATCCACAATTCGAAGTCAGCGTTAAAGACGTCGCTGATGCTACACAAAGTAATTTAGCAACTCACGGAAAAAAAATACGAGTTTTCAATGAAGACTTTGTAAAGGACAACTTGCGTTTTATTACCAATTCAGATGAAAGTATTACACCTTTTGCAATAATTGGAGGAAATACAACAATTGAAACAGACATCAAAACATTAAAAAATGAATTAGGAAACAATGGGGAAGATAGTCAGAGTGGATATTATCTTGAATTAAAGAATGCAACATCAATAGCAAATACTGCATTCCAAGCTTACCAAACTCAAAATAATACCTTAAACGCACAATTGAGTTTTAAGGCTACTAATAATCCAGACGGAATAAAATATAAATCTGAAAAGTATGGAGACCAAAACTACAATATTAATAAGCTACAAAGCGATATTGGTACGGTATTGGAACCCTCATTTGAACCTTTAACAGATACTGAAATTATACTTAAACTTTCTTTACTTAAAGAAAGAGTAAATTTAGATGTTGACCCAATATCTAAACCAAATATTGATTTCGATAATTTTAATTCAAAAGCGAGAAAACTCGTGACAAAGTCAATTACTAGTTCAAACAAGATTGAACTGCTTTTAAAAGATGCTATTATTAACAAATGGGCCAAAGAAGGAAAGTTAATTCACAAAAAAAAACTTGACAATTGTTCATTTTGTGGTAACGAAATTTCCGAAGAACGTTGGCGACAACTCGAAAGCCATTTTGATGAAGAATCAGAGAAATTAGAAAACGATATCGATGCTTTGGTTTCTGAATTTGAGATATCAATTAATAATATTGATAAACTATTACAAATAAATAAAAATCTATTTTATTCAAAGTTTCACGAAGATTTAGATAGTTTGATATTGCAACGACAACTTGTAATTGACAATATAAAATCCGAATTAATTCGAACAAAAGGCATACTTCAAACACGTAAAGAGGACTTGCTCAATCCTAAAAATTATATGGAGATAACAGATAAAAATAGGGAATTGGAAGTTTGCTGGTTAGCATTCGAGAATTTTAGAACTCAAACAAACGATTACAATAATTCGTTAGACAGCGAACAAGCCGAGGCAAAAAGATTATTACGATTACGAGAGATAAGTGATTTTGTGAAAACAATCCAATACTCAACTGAAATTGAGAAAATCCAAAATTTAAAAAGTATTTCGAATTCTGAAAATCAAAAGCAAAAGGAAATTGAGCAAAAAATTCAAATGCAACTTTCAATGATTGCAGATAAAGAGCGTTTGATGAAAGATGAAGAGAAAGGAGCCTTAAAAGTCAATGAATACTTGAACAATTTCTTCGGTCACGACTTTCTTAAATTGGAAGCATTGGAAGAAACTGATAAAAAAATTAGATTTGAAATTGTTAGAAATGGAAAGAAAGCTCATCATTTGAGTGAAGGCGAATGTAGCTTAATTGCATTCTGTTATTTTATGGCTAAACTTGAAGACATTGAAACCAAAAGCAGCAAACCGATTATTTGGATTGACGACCCTATTTCAAGTTTAGACAGCAATCATATATTTTTTGTTTATAGCCTTATCAACGCGGAGATTTTTATCAAACAAGAATTTGAACAAATATTCATATCTACTCATAACCTTGATTTCCTAAAATATTTAAAACGGCTACCAAGTGCTTTAAATAAAAATGAATGCGGTTACTTCTTGATTTCAAGAGACAAGGAAAAGAGCAAAATTAAAGTAATGCCGAGATATTTAAAAGACTATGTAACCGAGTTCAATTTTCTTTTTCATCAAATTTATTTGTGCTCGAAAGTAGACGAAGATGATGAAAATCACCATAGCTTATTTTATAATTTCGGTAACAATACAAGGAAGTTTTTAGAAGCTTTTCTGTATTATAAATATCCAAATGCAATTGAAAAAGATGACAAATTAAAAAGGTTTTTTGGTGAAAACAGTCAACCCTCAACAATGACAGATAGAGTTATTAATGAATTTTCACATTTAGAGGGATTGTTTGAACGGAGTATGATGCCAATTGATATACCTGAAATGAAAAAAACTGCAACTTTTATATTGGACAAAATAAATGAAAAGGATAGCGAACAGTATGAAGCATTATTATTGAGTATAGGTGTTGAAATTGGAACGGAATAAGCACAGCATCCCGCTGGCGCTGATATGTGACGGATGCCCACATAAATATGACTTGGTGGCTATTTCGAAGTGATGGTGCCACTTTGAAAGTTATTGTGATTATTTTAAAAATTAATTTTAATCGTTCTTTAAAATCCTGACTTGCCCATAGCCACCCCAAAAAGTAGGCATTTGTCAAAGAAAAGAACTACATTTAGATTTCCCCCCTGAATTTTACTGAAAAAGAGTATGCCTCTTAGTTAGATATAAGGCCATATGAATCATATGAGACCTTGATATACGGGTGTTCCTATATGACCGAAAAAGACCAAATAAACCGACCAAATGAAATTAGAA